>Ga0209517_10009494_pt1 | contig 11080 bp, 9 predicted proteins | sample PeaSoiMetSII2010_FD_187695 | JGI IMG/M metagenome (GOLD analysis project Ga0209517, IMG submission 187695) | Peat soil microbial communities from Weissenstadt, Germany - SII-2010 (SPAdes) (version 2) | ecosystem: Environmental > Terrestrial > Soil > Wetlands > Peat | place: Germany: Weissenstadt... | reverse complement strand
GGGTCTTCCGCCTCTTTGTTCCGCCACGATAGTCTCCTCTTATTCCTTGGTTTCCGCGGCGGCCACACTGGCGCCCGCTTCAGGCAGGCCCGGAGCTGCGGCAGGCGGTGCCGCTGCGGCCGGTGCCGCGGGAACGGGCATTGCTGGCGCGGCGGGTTGCATCGGCGCCGCCATGGGCGGCGGTGGAGGCTTGCGGGCGGCGCGCTTATCGCGCTGCTTCTTCCGCTTCTCGATCTTCTTGGTCTTTTCGTCGATGCGAACCGTGATGAACTTGATCACCATGTCGGTCACGCGCATGCGGCGTTCGATTTCCTTGACCAGTTCGGGCGACGAGCTGAATTGGAACAGCACGTACACGCCCTCGTTGTATTTCGACACGCGATACGCCAGCTTGCGGGTGCCCCACTTGTCGGCTTTCTCGACGGTGCCTTTTCCGTTCGTGATCAGCTCTTTGAGCTGGCCGATATACGCGTCCACTTCTTCTTCCGGCGCGTCCGGCTTGACGATGAACAACTCCTCGTAGACTCTCATTCTTCCTCTGTTTTTAAGCCTTGAGCGCGACGATTATATTTCGTCATGGCCTGTGCGGCGCCCTCAGCGATTATGAATTCGACGGCTTCCGCGGCGCGGCCAACCGTCTCCTCCACGTCTTGTTTCTGTGCCCGCTTAAACGGCGCGAGCACGAACTTCTCTCCCTCGACGGATTTTCCCGGATCGATTCCCAGGCGAACCCGCGTAAACTCGTTGGTTCCCAAACTGCCGATCAGGCTCTTCACTCCCTTGTGTCCCGCCGCCGACCCTTTCATCCGGATCCGCAGCGAGCTCCAGGGAAGATCGAGCTCGTCATACACCACGATCAAGCGGTCGGGTTTCAATTCGTACCGCTCGAGCAGCCCTCGTACCGCCGGGCCGCTCAGATTCATATACGTCTGGGGCTTGGCCAAGGCCACTTGCTTACCCCCGGTTTCCCCTAACCCCACGAACGAGGTATTTTCTTTCCGGCTCACTCGAACCGAGTGCGATTCAGCCAGCCGGTCGATCACCATGAAGCCCAGGTTATGCGGCGTGTTCTCGTATTCCTCGCCCGGATTGCCAAGGCCGACGATGAGAAACTCGACCATACTGGCCCCTGGCGCCTGGCCCCTGGGTTATTTCTTCTTCTTCTCTTCGGCCGGGGCTTCGCCCTCCTCTTCCTTCTTGCCCTTCTTGATGACTTCCGGTTCCGCCACAGCCGCCGGGGCGACACCTTCCGCTCCCGCAACCGGCGCGACCACCTCTTCCGCCTTCATGGCGACGATGTGTGAAATTACGGCTTCGGGCTGGCTCACCAGCCGGACCGAGCCGGGCAGGGGCACATCGCTCGCGCGCACGCTCTGGCCCATGGTCAGATGGGCCACATTCACGGTCAGCTCATCGGGAATCTCGTTCGGCAGACACTCGACTTCGATTTCGCGGGTGATCACTTCGTGCAAGCCGCCCTGGAGCTTGACGCCTTCCGGTTCGCCCACGGTGTGCACGGGAACCTTGACGGTGAGGCGCACGGTGAGGTCGATCCGCTTCATGTCGATGTGCAGGATCGTGTCCTTGACCGGGTCCCGCTGCCAATCGACGATCATGACCGGCGTATTCTCGCCGTCCTTGATCGCCAGATGAAAGATGGTATTGTGACCGGTCTTGCTGCGCAGGATCCGAACCATTTCCTTAGGATTCACGGCGACAGTCAGGGTCTCCTTGCCGGTTCCGTACACCACGGCCGGCGCCGAGCCTGCCGCGCGCAGCCGGCGCGCTTCGTTTTTCCCGCGTAAACTGCGCGGCTCAGCCGCGACCGTAATATCGTTTGCCATACTCTTGTCTTCTCTCTAAACAAACTCTCTATACAAATAACGTGCTGACCGAACCATCCTCGTGGATCGACTGGATCGCCTTGGCCAGCAGCGGCGCGACCGAAAGCTGCTTGATGCGGTCGCAATTGTCCGCCTGCCCGCACAACGGAATGGAATTGGTCACCACGACTTCCGTAATCTCCGAACTCTCAATTCTCTCCACCGCCGGACCCGAAAGCACCGCATGCGTCGCGCAAGCCCGGACGCTTCGGGCGCCCTGCTCGAGCAACGCTTCGGTGGCCTTCACCAGCGTCCCGGCCGTGTCGATCAAATCGTCCACGATCAGGCAATGCTGGCCGGACACATCGCCGATGATGTGCATCACCTCGGCCACATTCACATCCGTCCGCCGTTTATCGATGATCGCCAGCGGCGAATCCATGCGTTTGGCGAACGCCCGGGCTCGTTCCACGCCGCCCGCATCCGGCGAAACCACCGTTAAACCCTCGCCGCCCAGCTCGCTGAAATAATCCACCATCACGGGAGCAGCGAACAAATGATCCACCGGGACGTCGAAGAACCCTTGAATCTGAGCCGCGTGCAGATCCAGCGCGAGAACACGATCGGCGCCGGCCCGCTCAATGAGGCTCGCCACCAGACGGGCCGAAATCGGCATGCGCGGCCGGTCCTTGCGGTCCTGCCGGGCATACCCATAGTAGGGTAGCACTGCCGTGATACGTTCCGCCGAGGCGCGCTTCAAAGCGTCCATCATCAGCAGCAATTCCATGAGGTTCGTGTCCACCGGTCTGCAGGTCGGCTGCACCACGAAGACGTCGGCGCCGCGCACGTTTTCCTGGATCTGCAGGTGCACTTCGCCGTCGGAGAACTGCTTGACGTTCGCGGCCGCCAGTTGGCAGCCGAGTTCGTAGCAGATCTCGCCCGCCAGAACGGGATTAGCGTTGCCCGAGAAAACCTTGAAGTGGTTAAACCTCATTTTGCGTACCGGCTTTGCAGCGGCCATAAGCTTTCGTCACCGCCCACGTGCTCACTCAACTGGCGGCGCCATAACCGGCGATAACTCGCACGGCTTACCAATGACGCCGGAAACACCAAATGCTTCCCCTTCAACACCGCCTCTGCGCGATCCCGCTCCGCGCGGGAACCAAATATGGCGAAGATCGCCGACCCGCTCCCCGTCATCCTCACGCCCGGCCGCCCCCGACTCGTGCCTAACTGCGACAGCTTTCGCACGATAGTCTGCAGCTGGGGAAACTCGCGAAAAACGACCGCTTCAAAATCGTTCGCGCTGAACGGACTCGCTGCCCTTGCCGAGTGCCCACTTGCCAACACTCGAACAAACGCTTGGAACTCATTAATTTTACTAGACCAATCGTCCCCAGTCAAACCGCGATTCGCATACGAATCAAGTGCCTGGTAAGCGGGTCCCGTGGCCACGTGAAGTCCGGTCGAAATCACTAGCATCGGCTCGGGTTTTAACTCTGGCATTTCATACACTTCAGTGCCCCGGCCGATCCCCACCGCAGTGCCCCCGGTCAGGAAGAAGGGAACATCGCTCCCCAGCGCGGATCCGATTTCGGCTTCCAGAGGTTTTCCAGCGAGCACAGGAAGTGCGAGCAATACGGCCGCCGCATTGGAAGATCCTCCGCCGAGTCCGCCTCCCATGGGGATCTGCTTCCGGAGCCGAAAATGTACCCGCGCGTGGATTTTGAGAGCATCCAGCACGGCTCGGGCTGCTCTGACCACCAGATTATCGGGGATAGCCAGCGGGTCGTCGATCGAAATGTCCGTACGCCGCGCCGGTTCGTATTCGATGTTGATGGTATCGGCCAGCGAGATGGTCTGGAAGACCGTCCGCAGTTCGTGGAAGCCGTCGGGGCGCTGGTGCAGTACCCGCAGATCAAGATTGATCTTCGCCAGCGATTTGATCTCGGCTCTGCGGATCATAGGATGTGGCGCACGCTGGCTTGCACCGAACCGCGAGCGGCAGCGAGCGGCCTCATCAATAGTGCAGCAGGGTCTGCACGTCGTAACCGGGCAGCTTAGCGCGGCCCTTCAGCCCGTCCAGCTCGATGACGAAACTCAATCCAGCCACTTTGCCGCCGAGCTTCTCCACCAGTTTGGCGGCGGCCGCGGCCGTTCCGCCCGTTGCCAGCACATCGTCCACGATCAGAACGTTGTGACCGGGCTCGATCCCGTCCTTATGAACTTCCACTGCGTCCGTGCCGTATTCCAACGCGTACTCGACGCGCTCGACCGGCGCCGGAAGCTTCTTGGGCTTGCGCATCGGCACGAAACCGGCGCTCAGCGCGTAAGCGACGGCGGGCGCGAAGATGAATCCCCGCGCTTCGATCCCCACCACGCGATCGATCCCATGGCCTGCATAATGCGCCCGCAGGGCGTCGATTACCGCCCGGAAGCCACTGGGGTGTTTGAGCAGCGTGGTGATGTCGTAAAACAGGATGCCGGGCTTGGGATAATCGGGAATCTCGCGGATCAGACTTTTCAGTTGATTCATTCCGGAGGCTGGTTTGGCGGACGTGTCAGCGGATGTCAAACCCTTCGATTCTAACATCTATGCTCGAATCTTCCACCTCGACGCCGCGCACTTCCCCGGATATCGGGCCCTTCCGCAGCCGCGCTTCGAAATCCTCCAGGTGATGCGCCGGACCGGCGGCGTAGGCTTCCACCCGCCCATCCGATAAATTGCGAACCCAGCCCTTCAGCCCGAGTTCCCTCGCGACGCGTACCGCGAAATAGCGGTAGCCGACGCCCTGCACCTGCCCCGATATCCAGAACTTCCGCGCTCGCATGGCTCACGCGTCCAGACCGATGGCCTTCCTACAGGCCTCATGCATCACTTTCATTACGAATATGGTCCTGTCAATGCGAATGGTGCTTGCGCGGGTCTTCTCGTGGAGATAGCGCCAGTCGACGAAGGCGTTGGCAAGCTCCGAAATGCATTCACTGAGTTCGGGGTTGCCTGCAGGCGAGAATTCTAAACGGCAGGTCGGCAGGACCACGTCGATGTCATCGCGGGCGGCAGCAGGTAAAGCGCCCAGCAACTTGATGAGGTCGTCTCCTTTGAGCACTGTGCCACGATGTTGGGCCAGCATTTTTATATAGAGCTCAACGCTGAACGCGCTGTTGACGACGAACGGGGCAACATCATGAACGTTCCATGGGCTACTCGAAAGGCCTTTCTTGTAGAGATGGGCGGCCGTCGTGGCGAATGAAAGGGCCTGCCGGAAGATAGACTTGACGGGATCGGGCCTCTGGTACAGGCCTTTATCTTTGAGGAATTGGATGGTAAGCGCGGCATCCTTCTCGAAATCCCCCGTTGCCTCCATCTCGCCGACGACAACGCCATTCAGTACTAATTCTCTAGTGGGGCGGTTTTGGTCTGCCACAACTCCATCATGGCATCGATCGGGATCGTTCCGCCTTTTGCGGTCACGTCTGTAGTTTAGGCTACAGAGCTCCCCACAAACGGCATTTCTGGGACATTGCTCCTGATAAGTCGGCTTCTGGGAAGTTACCGACCAGTTGTGTCCACAGTCCACTCCCAGAAGACCAAGCCGCCCAATAGTCCCAATCTCAAGAGAATTCTGTTTCCAATGCTTTCAGCTGCTTATAGTCTTCGTTCTCCGCTTCCGGCCCTCTGGATCGTGAACCTTGAACTGGACCCCACCCAGCATCACAAGCGCGAATGGACCGCCGGAAGGAGACATCTGAAAAACTACGCCTCAAGAAAGCTCGTCTCTGTGTTTTCAAGAAGTTCTTGGGTTCGTTTTGTCGCTGCGTTTTTCGCACCAGGATACTCGCGGTGAGATAACGGCCTGAGCCGTGATTGTACCTGTTCCCCCGGCCTGGAATCCATGTGCTAACTTTAGCGAACAGGAGGTCGCACAAAGTCCTAAAATGCGCATAAATCAGATCCTCTTGATAATGATCGCGGCAGCAGTTTCCGTGTTCTCGCAGACACTGCCGCAGGGTGTGCAGAAAAAGGCCACGCTCGGCGGGATCACGGAGTATGACTATTCCAACGGTCTTCGTGTCCTCCTTTTTCCCGATCCTTCGAGCCCCAAGGTGACCGTCAACATGACTTATCTGGTCGGGTCGCGCTTTGAGGGCTATGGCGAGACCGGAATGGCTCACCTGCTGGAGCACATGAACTTTATCCTCAGCACCAACGGCCGGAACATCAAGAAAGAGTTGACCGACCACGGCGCGAATTGGAACGGAACCACGGATTACGATCGCACGAACTACTTTGAGACGGTGACCGCCGGCGACGACAATCTCAAATGGGCGCTCGGTCTCGAAGCGGAGCGTATGGTCAACATGCGGATCGAAAAGCCGCTGCTCGATACCGAGATGACCGTGGTCCGCAACGAATTTGAGAGGGGCGAGAATAACAACCAGGGAATCCTGGAAGAGCGCGTGTTCGCGACGGCGTACCTCTGGCACAACTACGGTAAATCGGTCATCGGCTCGCGCGCCGATATTGAAAAGGTCCCGATCGACAGGTTGGCCGCGTTTTACAAGAAGTACTATCAGCCGGACAACGCGGTGCTGGTGATTGCCGGGCAGTTCGACCAGTCGAAAGCGCTCGCCTTTGTGGCGCAGACCTGCGGGGCGATTCCGCGGCCCACGCGCAAACTGGATGAAACCTATACGCTGGAACCCGCCCAGGATGGCGAGCGGTTCGTCGAATTGCGGCGGGTGGGAGAGAACCCGAGCATCATGATCGCCTGGCATGCGCCGGCCTTGGCGAATGCGGATTCCGGGGCTCTGGAAGTGCTGGACGGCGTCCTGGCCGGCGGCCGGAATAGCGGGCGGCTGTACAAGGCGCTGGTGGACAACAAAAAGGCGCTCTCGGTTCGGATGAGCTATGAGGAACTGCACGATCCGGGGCTGGTGCTGGCTTCCGCCAGTCTGAGCAAGGATCAGTCGCTCGAAGAAGCCCGCAAGACCATCCTCGATACGGTCGCCAGCGTGGCGAGCGAACCGCCGACTAAGGAAGAGGTCGAAAAAGAGAAATCCCGGATCCTGCAGGGCATGGAACAGCGGATGGCGAATTCGCAGCAGGCGGCCCTGGGATTATCCGAGATGATTGCGAGTGGCGACTGGCGTCTCTTATTCCTGAATTACGACCAGATCAAAAGCGTGACTCCGGAAGACGTGGTCCGGGTCGCCAAGCTTTATTTCAAGGAATCCAACCGCACCGTGGGTGAATTTATTCCCACGGCCGCGCCGGATCGGACGGAAGTGCCCGCATCTTCCGATCTGGCATCCGTGTTCAAGGATTACAAGACCGGCATGACAATTTCGCAGGGCGAGGCCTTTGATCCCGCGCCTGCCAATATCGAAAAGCATGTGACCCGCTCGAAACTCGCGAACGGCCTCAAGCTGGCGATGCTGCCCAAGACCAATCGCGGCGGCACGGTTTTCGCGACGGTTCAGCTCCACTTCGGCGATGACAAGGCGCTAGCCGGTAAGAACGCAGTGGGAAGCATGACTGGAACACTGCTGATGCGCGGAACCAAGAACCGTTCCCGCCAGCAGATTCAGGACGAGATGGTGAAGCTGAACGCCCGGATTAACGTTTCCGGCAGGGTTTCGGGAGCCAACGCGACCATCCAGACTACGGAAGAGAACCTGATTCCAGCGCTGCGCCTGGCGGCCGAGATATTGCGCGAGCCGTCCTTCCCGGATTCGGAATTCGACTCCGTGAAAAAGCAGATGATCGTCGGGATTGAGAACCGCAGGACCGAGCCCGATGCGCTTGCGGCTTTGGCGCTCGACCGCGCGCTGAATCCGTTTCCCCGGAACGATGTCCGCTACGTCGGGACCATCGACGAGCAAATGGAAGATGCGGGCAAGGTCACGCTCGATGACGTAAAGAAGTTCCATGCGCAGTTCTACGGCGCCTCGCACGGCCAACTGGTGATCGTCGGACAGTTCGATCCGGCCGCATTGAACAAGGCTGCGGCGGAGCTATTCGGGAATTGGAGCAGCCCGGCGCCTTATCAGCGCATCACCGAAAACTTCCAGAAGACACCGACGGTGAATTTGAAGATCGAAACGCCGGACAAGCAGAACGCGACGTTCGAAGCAGCGCTCCAGTTTTCGATGGCGGACACCGATCCGGATTACGCTGCCATGGTGCTGGCCAACTACATGTTTGGCGGTTCGATCACCGCGCGGGCGCCGGATCGCATTCGCAATCGCGAAGGCTTGAGCTACACCGTCAATTCCCGTTTCCAGGCGCCTGCGCCCGCCGAGGGCAATGCCGCGAGGTTCGGCGGTTTGGCCATCAGCAACCCGAAGAACACACCGAAGGCGGAAGCGAGTTTCCGGGATGAACTGGCGAAGACCCTCGCCGGCGGATTCACCGCGGATGAAGTTGCGGGGGCGAAGAAGGCGATCCTGGATTCGCGGCGAGTAGGCCGCTCTCAGGATCAGTCGCTGGTCACGTTAATCGCATCGCGCGAAGACGCGGATCGGACGCTCGCGTGGGATGAGCAGTTGGACGCCAAACTCGCAACTCTGACCGTGGAGCAGGTGAATGCGGCGTTCCGCAGGCACGTGGACGCGTCGGCGCTCTCCGTCGTGAAGGCCGGCGATTTCAAGGCCGCGGGCGTTTACCAGCAGTGAACTCCGAAGAGTGGAGCCTCGCGGACGATCCGGGTCAAAAGCCCTTGGCTCCCGGCACGCAGGTCGGCTACTACGTTATTGAGGCGCAGCTCGGCGAGGGCGGCATGGGTACCGTCTACCGGGCGCTCGACACCAAGCTCAATCGCCCCGTGGCGATCAAAGTTCTCTCCGACGACCTTGCTGATGCGGCCGCGCGCCGCCGCTTTCAACGCGAAGCGCAGATGGCCTCGTCGCTGAACCATCCGCACATTCTGACCGTGCATGATATCGGGGAGTTCGAAGGGCGTCAGTATATCGTCACCGAATTTGTCGACGGCGGGACGCTCAAGGATTGGGCTCAGCGCGAGAAACCGGGCTGGCGGCAGATCGTGGAGCTGCTTACCGGAGTGGCCGACGGGTTGGCCGCGGCGCACGCCGCTGGAATCCTGCATCGCGATATTAAGCCCGCCAACATTCTGGTGGCCAAGAATGGTTACGCCAAGCTGGCGGATTTCGGATTAGCGAAGCTGACGGAAAGAAGCGAAGGCCACGATGGCAATGCCACGCAGACGCTCACCGAGAAGCGGACGCAGCCCGGAGTCGTGCTCGGAACGATCCCCTACATGTCCCCGGAGCAGGCCTCGGGACTGAAGCTCGACGCACGCAGCGATATCTTTTCATTCGGGTCGGTCCTCTATGAGTTGCTGGCGGGAAGCAAGCCGTTCGCGGGCGCGACCAGTCTGGAAACGCTCCAGAAGGTCATTCACGAATCTCCCCGGCCGCTTGGTGAGGAGATTCCTCTCCCGCTGCGAATGGTCGTGGAAAAGGCGTTGGAGAAAGATCCGGCGGAACGCTACCAGTCCATGCGCGAAATGGTGGTGGATCTCCGCCGCGTCGCGCGGCAGAGCGGACAATCCAGCGCTGTCTCCATCGGTCAACCGGCCGCGAGAAAAAAGCCGGCGATACGCAACGCGATTCTGTTCGCAGTGGCCGTCGTGGCTGCGGCGGGCATCACCTTGGTTGCGACGAGAGTGTTCCATCGCGCGCCCGAAGCGGGCCCGCCGACCGTCAAGTTTACCTTCACGCCGGAAAGGCTCCGCCGCGGCAGCGATACCGACATTGATGCTGAGGTTTCCGTTTCCCAGGACGGAAGGCACATCGGCTACGTCGAAGCCGCCGGCGGACAACTCTGGGTACGCGATATCGACCAGGAAAAGGCGAGGCTGGTCCCCGGCGCCACGAACGTCTATCAGGCGTTCTGGTCTCCCGACGATCGGTTCATCGGCTACGCCAACAAATTGGACCTGGTGAAAATTCCGGCTGAGGGCGGGACGCCGGTGACCATCGCCAAAATCGTGGGCCAGTTTCGCGGCGCTACGTGGAGCATGGACGGCGAGACCATCGTCTACTGCGATAACGATGGCCTGCACACGGTTCCCGCTGCGGGAGGATCGCCGGCGCTGATCGTGGGCCACCAGCATATCGAGCAGCCTTCCTTTTTCGACCTGCCCGACGGACGCAAGGCGTTTCTGTTTCAAGTATCGGAAAAGCCGTTGACCCACGACGTCCAGTATTTGATCGCAGGAGAGACAACGCGCCACACGATCGTTGCCTCATCCTCCTCCAATCCGTATCCCGTCTACAGTTCCACCGGTCACATCCTTTACGTGGACGGTGTCGGCGATGCGATAGGAATTTGGGCTCTTCCCTTTTCCTTGGCCACACTGAAACCATCCGGGAAAGCCTTTCCGATTGCCCAGCAAGGCTCTTCGCCGAAATTGGCCCGCGCCGGCACGTTGGTTTATAGCGACGTGCCTTCCGGTGTGATGCAGCTGGTTTGGAAGGATCGCACCGGCAAAACGCTCTCCAGCGTCGGTCAGCCTCGGCTTTACGTCTCTCCTTCGCTATCGCCCGATGACCGCAGGCTGGCCGTCTACGTACGGGAAGGCGGCGCTTTCGATATCTGGATTAACGAACTGGACCGAGGGATCATGTCCAAGTTGACGTTCGATTCCACCGTGTCCAGTGACGCAACTTGGTCGCCCTCCGGACAGGAAATCGTTTATGCCAACCCCCGCGACGGCAACCCTGATATTTTGTCGAGACCCTCCAACGGGTCTGGGGAGGCGAAGGTGCTGGTAAGCACGCCGGCGCCAGAAATAGCAGCAGACTGGTCACCGGATCAACGGTTCCTGATCTACTCGAGTGTTTCACGGGAAACCAAGCGTGATCTGCTGTATCGGGAACGGCAAAAGGACGGCAGCCTTGGGGAGCCCAAGGTTTTTCTCCAAACACCGTTTGATGAGGGCGCTTCCAGATTCTCCCCCGACGGACGATTCATCGCCTACGTCTCCGATGAGTCGGGCCGTTTCGAGGTGTACGTGCGGATTTTCCCGAGCGGTGATGGCAAGTGGCGCGTTTCGGCCAACGGTGGCGGCGGGCCGCGCTGGAGACGCGACGGCAAGGAGCTCTTCTACACGGAGGGAAACAAGCTGATGGCTGTGGCAGTCACGGCCCAGCCAGGATTTTCGACCGGAAACCCGGCGGCGTTGTTTGAAGAAAACACGCTCCTGTCCTTCACTCCGCAGTACGATGTCACG
>Ga0209517_10009490_pt1 | contig 11081 bp, 8 predicted proteins | sample PeaSoiMetSII2010_FD_187695 | JGI IMG/M metagenome (GOLD analysis project Ga0209517, IMG submission 187695) | Peat soil microbial communities from Weissenstadt, Germany - SII-2010 (SPAdes) (version 2) | ecosystem: Environmental > Terrestrial > Soil > Wetlands > Peat | place: Germany: Weissenstadt... | reverse complement strand
CGGCGGCGTCCAACTGCAATAACGCATCGCGCTGGTCGATCCAGGATTCGGTGGCCGTCAATTCCGCCCGCAAATCCGTGACTCCCTGTTTCACGCGGGCGGCGGCGCTCAGTTTCAAACGCGCCGCTGCGTCAACCTCGATCAGTCGCTGCGCCCGCTGCGCCGCAATCTGCGCGCGCGACGTCGCCTGCGTCGCCACATCGCGCGCGGCGCCGATCAACGTGTCCTGATAGTTGGCAACGGCAGCAGCAATGGCGGCCTGCGAAGCTCCGTAGCGCGCCTGCAACCGGCCGGCATCGAAAATCGGCAGATGAATGGCAGCCCCGAAGTCAGGCACCCGGCTGCCGTAGAGCAGCAGCGTTCCGAGGTCGCGGCTCTGCAAGCCGATCAACGCATTGATGCTGATGTCAGGGTAGAACTCAGCGCGCGCCCCTTCGCGGTTCTTCTCGGCCGCTTCCACGCGCCAGCGACTGGCCGTCAGGTCCGCCCGACGTGCAATCAGATCGATTTTGACGTCGTCCGGCAAACCGTTGCTGATCGCCGGCAAGGGTTTTACCGTCAATCCCGGCAAATCGGCGCTGGAGCGCCCCACCAATGCCGCCAGAGCGACGATGCGAAGTTTCGCGGAGCCATCCAGCACGGCAATCTGTTCGCGTACGGCGGCCAGGCTCGTTGCGGTGCGATTCACCTCATCCGCCGCATCGACCTCCGCGCGGACACGGGCCGTGGTGATGCTGTCTTCGCGAACAATGGTCGCCTCATGCTCGCGCGCGAGCGTCAGACGGCTCTGATCGGTCTGCCAACCGTAGTACGTATCGGCTACCGAACTCGCCAGCATCAACGCCGCCGCGGTTTTGTCCGCCTGGGCCGCGTGCGCTTCATCGATGGCGGCTGCCACCGAGTCTTTCTGTTTTCCCCACCAATCGAAGGTGTAGCTCGCCTGCAGGCCGAGGTCATACTGGTCGTACCAGTGAAAGCCGAGCAAGTCGGGCGGAAACAGCCCGTTGTCGCTGAGACGTTGTCGGGAGGCATCGCCCACGGCTTGAACGTGGGCGCCGGACTCCGCGCCCGCGAGGCGCACCGACTGTCGGGCAGTATCCAAGCGGGCGTGTGCCGTCGCCAATGTTGGCGAGTATTCGAGCGCCATCTCGATCAGCTTGTCGAGGTCGGGATCCTGATACCGTTTCCACCAATCCCGGGCGGGCCATACGCCGCCGCCCGCCGCGAGATCGCTCAATGGCGCGTCGGCCGGCAATATCACGGGCTGCGGCTTGGGCGGCAGACCCGCACAGCCCGCTACGCATGCCGCCGCCAGCACGAGCAGCGCACGCAATCGAATCATTCCGCCGGCTCCGGGACGTGATGCGACAGCGCCAGTTCCAATTTCGCGCTCAAATGCTTCAATTGCGCGACCAATCGTTGCTGATCTTCGTCCGAGAAATCCTTGAACATGTCACGCAACGGGACGTACAACATCGGCAGCAGACGCCGCACCAGATCCTCGCCCTGCTCCGTGATGCGCAAGACCATTTTGCGGCGATCATGAAGGCTGGAGAGCCGCGTGATGAGATCGCGGCTCACCAACGCATCGCTGATGCGCGACATGTTGGCCGGACTCTGGGACGTCTTGGAACATAAGTCGGTGGGATGAGCGACGCCATCAGGCTGCGAGAACAAGGTCGTCAGCACCCGAAACTCCGCCTCATTCAATCCGAAAGGTCGAATTTCATGCTCCAACATCGCCGACATGCCTCGTCCCAGGTGCTGGAGCAGGCGGCTCAGCAGCACGCACGACGTCGGCAGATCGGGCATGCGGCCCCGCAAACGCTCGAGATTCGCTTCGAGCTTCTGAAATTGCAGCGAGGTATTATTCATTCGATATCTAACGATTTAATATTGTATATTTTAGCAAATGAATATCTGATTCGTAAATACTTCTTGCTCTGGAAAACGACACCTGTCATTTTAAGGCATGGATAAGAATAAAGAATCCACCGCTGAAGCCGCCGCTAAGCACCGCGTGGGACGCCCAAGGCGCGGCACGGAATCGGCGCGGACCGACACTCTCATTGGGGCGGCAACCCGGGTGTTCCTGCGGGACGGTTACGGCGGCGCGAGCATCGACAAAGTCGCCAGCGAAGCCGGCGTGTCGACCCGCACCATCTATGAGCGCTTCAAAAACAAGGCCGATCTGTTGGGGGCCGTCATTTCGCGACTCGTGGATCGCGACATGGCCACGGGACTTGCGACCGAGGAACTCGATCGGCTCGAGCCGCGGCAGGCGCTGACCGTCATCGGCCAGATCATCACCGGCCGCGCCTGCGATCCCGAGTCCGCTGCATTATTCAGAATCGTGGCAACCGAGGCCCAACGCTTCCCCGAACTCGCGGCCAAGATGCGCTGCAGTGCCAAACAGCGTGTCGACGATGCGGTGGCCCGCTATTTCCGCAAACAGGTCCATCGGGGCACGTTGACGCTAGCGGACCCAGAGCGCGCGGCCTCGCTGTTCCTCCAGATGGTGTGCGCCGAATTGCACCAGTGCCTGTTATTCGGTACGGCCGACGACATGGCCAAACTCGATTTCACCGCTCATTTGAAACAAGTTATTGACATATTCTTGAATGGCGCCGTGCCGCGCAGCAACGGCTGCAGCATCGCCGCATTATAAACAGGCATTTTACCTTAAATATAATGTATACACGACAGATATATATAGCTTTTTTTTCCGCATTGATGCTATCGGCCTGCGCGGTGGGCCCCAACTACAAAGCACCGGCGGCGCCGCAAACCTCCGGCTTTGTTCTGCCGGGCTCCCTGCCGGCGGCGACGGCGGCGGCGCCCCTCCCCGGCGGCGAGGCGCAGCGCTTCATCGACGGCTTGGATATCCCGGGCCAATGGTGGACACTGTTCAAGTCGCCCGAACTCAACGCCCTCATCGAGCGCGGCATTGCCAACAGCCCGACGCTCGAGGCAGCGCAGGCCGCCCTGCGACAAGCGAACGAGAGCACTGCAGCACAGCGCGGCAGCTTCTTCCCAAGTGTTTCGGGTCAGTACCAGGGCCAGCGCGCCAAGGAAGCCGGCGCTGAGATCGGGCTGCCCCAGGAGGGCTCGTTCCTCTACACGCTCAACAGCGCGTCGGTGAACGTCTCCTATACTTTGGATGCCTTTGGCGGCATCCGGAGACAAATCGAAGCGCTGCAAGCCGAGGCCGACTATCAACGCTTCGCATTGGAAGCCAGCTACCTCAGCCTCACCGCCAACATCGTCACCGCCGCCGTCGCCGAAGCGTCTCTGCGTGCTCAGATCGCGGCCACCGAGGACATCGTCCGTTCCCAACAGGCGCAGCTCGACATCACGCGACGCCGCGTCACCGCCGGCGGCGCGTCGCAGGCAGATGTGCTGCAGCAACAGGCCACGTTGCAGAGCACCTTGGCGACCCTCCCCGTTTTGCGCAGTCAGCTCGCGCAGGAACGCAACCAGCTCGCCGCTTATGTGGGCGCGTTGCCTGCCGACTACGACGGCGCGCAAATCAACCTGGATTCGTTGACGCTGCCCGCCGATCTGCCGGTGAGCTTGCCGTCGAAACTCGTCGAGCAGCGCCCCGACGTCCGCCAATATGCGGAATTGCTGCATCAGGCCACCGCACAAGTCGGTGTCGCCACGGCGAACATGCTGCCGCAGATCACCTTGACCGGCAGCTACGGGGGAGCTGCCACCCGGTTCTCGGACGTTTTTTCGCCATCGTCCGTGGTCTGGAGCCTGATCGGTGGCGTTACTCAGCCGTTGTTCAAGGGCGGCCAGCTCACCCACCAGCGCCGCGCGGCCATTGCCGCTGCGCAGGAAGCGGCCGCCAATTACAAGAGCACCGTCATCACCGCGTTTCAGAACGTGTCGAATACGCTGTATGCGCTGCAAGCCGACGCGGACGCATTGGCGGCCGAAACCCTGGCTGAGCGCACCGCCGCCGACAGCCTGAAATTGGTGCAGGCGCAATACAAGAGCGGCGGCGCGAGCTACCTGCAAGTGCTGACCGCCGAGCAGAGCTATCAAACGGCGCTCGTTGCGCTCGTCAAAGCACGCGCGCAACGCTACGCCGATACCGCGGCGCTGTTTCAAGCACTGGGCGGAGGTTGGTGGAACCGCACCGATCTCGCCGTCAATTCATCGGACTGCTGCAAGGGAACACCGTGAGCACTATGGATACTGGGATAGCCGACGATGGCCGCATGACCGCGCAGCCGCGTGCAATGATAAAGCCGCTGCTGATTTTGCTCATCGCGGTCGCGGTGATCATGGGCGGCATCTTTGGTTGGCAGCGGTTCATCGGCAAAATGATCGGCAAATCCATGAGCGGCATGGCCACCGCGCCGCAGACGGTATCGACTGCCGTCGCCGCTTCCTCGGCCTGGCAATCGCGTACGCAGGCATTGGGTACCGTCCGCGCCGTTCGCGGGTCTGACCTCGCGGCGCAAGCCTCGGGGGTGGTCGATAAAATCCACATCGAGTCGGGCACCGAAATCCCCGCCGGCACCGTGCTTCTCACCCTCAAGCCCAATGACGACCCCGCTAAGCTGGCGCAACTGCAAGCGCAGGCCGAGCTCGCAGCGATTACCTTGAAGCGGGACCAGGAGCAATTGGCCGCACAGGCCGTCAGCCAGGCCACCGTCGATGCCGATGCATCGAATCTGAAATCCGCGCGTGCGCAAGTGGTGGCGCAGCAGGCGCTCATCGAGGAGAAAACCGTGCGCGCGCCCTTCGCCGGCACGCTCGGGATTCGTCAGGTCGACGAAGGACAGTATCTGGCCGCGGGCACGACCGTCGTCACCTTGCAGGCGCTCGATCCGATCTTCGTCGACTTCTATGTACCGCAGCAGGCGCTTAGCCATTTAAAGGTGGGGCAAGTCGTGAGCGCGACGGTGGATGCCTACCCGGAAACCCACTTCACCGGCAAGATCACCTCGATAAACTCCAAAGTGGACGCGTCCAGCCGCAACATTCAAGCCCGTGCCTCGTTTGCCAACCCGGACCGACGCCTGGTTCCCGGCATGTACGCGAACGTGGAAATCGACAACGGCGACGCGACCTTGCAGATTACGCTCGCGCAGTCGGCGATTACGTATAACCCCTACGGCGACACCATCTACGTAGTGCAAAAGAACGGCGCTGATAAAGACCATCAATCGTTGACCGCGCAGCAGCGCTTCGTAAAACTTGGGCCGACGCGCGGCGACCAGGTTGCCGTGATAAGCGGCGTCGCGGCCGGCGAAGAGGTGATCACGGCCGGACAAGTGAAGCTGCGCAATGGCGCGCCGGTAGTCATCAACAACAAGGTCGTTCCCAGCAACGATCCGAATCCGACGCCGCCGAACGAGTAACCCTTAAGATCATCGAGCGAGGCTCCTTGTGAACTTCACCGACATTTTCATCCGCCGCCCCGTCCTGGCGAGCGTCGTCAGCCTCGTGATCCTGGTGGTGGGTCTGCGGTCGTACGGTTCGCTGCAGGTACTCGCATATCCCAAGACCGAAAACGGCATTGTGACCGTCACCACCGCTTTTCCGGGCGCCGACCCCGATGCGATTGCGGGTTTCATCACGACGCCGATCGAAGCGGCGGTCGCGCAAGCGAACGGCATCGACTACATGACGTCGGTCAGCCAAAGCGGTACCAGCACCATCACCGTCAACCTGCGGCAGAACTACGATACCTCCAAAGCCGCTGCCGAGATCAACATCAAGGTCAACTCGGTCCTCAACCAGCTCCCCACCGGCTCGCAACAGCCGGCGATCACCGTGAAGGTCGGCCAAACCACCGACGCCATGTACATGGGCTTCGCGAGCCCGACCTTGGAGCGCAATCAGATCACCGATTACATCCAGCGCGTGGTGCAGCCCAAACTGCAGGCCGTGGCCGGTGTGCAAACCGCCGAAGTCTTGGGCGGTCAGTACTTCTCGCTGCGGGCGTGGCTCGATCCCATCAAGCTCTCGGCCTACGGCATCACCGCGGCCGATGTGTCCACTGCCCTCAGCAACAACGACTTCGTCTCCGCCGTGGGCAACACCAAGGGTCAGATGGTGCAGGTGACGCTGACCTCGACCACGAGCCTGCACAACCTCACCGAATTTCGCAAATTGGTGGTCCGCCAAGTCAACGGCGCCAACATTCGCTTGAGCGATGTCGCCACCGTATCGTTGGGCGCGGATTCTTACGAGGCGCGCGTGGCCTTCGACGGCAAACCCGGGGTGTTCGTCGGTATCCAGGTCGCGCCCAGCGCGAATCTCTTGACCGTGATCAACGGCGTCAAAGCCGCCTTCCCGCAGATAAAATCGCAATTGCCGCAGGGACTTAACGGCGAAATCGTCTACGACTCCACGGACTTCGTGAACAGTTCGATCCATGAAGTGGCGACAACGCTGATAGAAGCATTGGTCATCGTCATGGCGGTGATCTTTTTGTTCTTGGGGTCGCCGCGCTCGGTGTTGATTCCGATCGTCGCCATACCGCTGTCCCTCATCGGCACCTTAGCCATCATGCTGGCGCTCGGATTCTCGATCAATTTGTTGACGCTGCTTGCCCTCGTTCTCGCGATCGGTCTCGTGGTCGATGACGCCATCATTGTGGTCGAGAACGTCAACCGGCATCTGGAAGGCGGTATGCCCGCCCTGGCCGCGGCCAGCCTTGCGGCCCGAGAACTCGCCGGTCCCATCGTCGCCATGACCGCCGTTTTGCTTGCTGTGTTCATTCCGATTGGATTTCAGGGCGGCCTCACCGGCGCGCTGTTCGTCGAGTTTGCCTTTACGCTCGCCGCAGCCGTGACGGTTTCGGCCGTCATTGCGCTGACCTTGTCGCCGATGATGTGTTCTCGTCTGCTCAAACCGCATCGGCCGGATGCGCATGATTGGGAGACGCGGCTGGTGAGATTCATCGACTCCCGCTTCGAGAAGCTGCTGCACTGGTATCAACGAAAACTGGAACGCAGCCTGCGCTATACCCCGGTGACGGCGGTATTGGTATTCCTGGTATTAGGCAGCATCTACTTCATGTACTCCACGGCCAAGAGCGAACTGGCGCCGCAGGAAGATCAGAGCTTCATCCTCGCGCAGGGTACTTCTGCACCCGACGCCACACTGCAGAGCAAGTCCCTCTACGATACACAGGCCTTCGATATTGCGACCGCCATCGCCCATCCGGATCACGTCTTCCAGATCGACGCGCCCGGCCAGTCCGTCATGGGCTTGGTGCTGCCGCCGCGCAACAAGCGAAAATCGGGCGCCGATACCCTCCAACGTCAGCTGTCACAAGGCCTTGCCGCCATCGCCGGCCAGAAGATTGCCGTCTTCCAACCACCCTCATTGCCGGGAGCGTTCGGCTTGCCCATCCAATTCGCGATCACCACGACCGAGCCGGCGGCACGCCTCAACGAGGTTTCGCACGAATTCCTTGCCACGGCCGCCAAGAGCGGCATGTTCATCTTCATCGATACCGACCTGAGATTCGACTTGCCGCAGTCCGTGATCGAGATCGACCGTGACAAGGCCGCGCAACTCGGTTTGAGCATGACCCAGGTCGGCAATGCGCTGGGGTCGCTGCTCGGCGGCAACTACGTCAATTACTTCAGCATGGACACGCGATCCTACAAGGTCATTCCGCAAGTCGAGCGGCTATCGCGCTTGAACGTGGATCAATTGTTGAACTATCCCGTGGCCAACATCGCCGGAGTGCCCATCCCTCTGTCGAGCATCGCCACCGTTCGCTCGGTGACGGTGCCGGAAACGTTGAATCATTTCCAGCAGTTGAATTCTGCCACTCTCGCGGGAGTCATGTATCCCGGGGTCTCTTTGGACGATGCCTTGAAGTACCTCCAGGGTCTCGCCGCACGCACGCTGCCTCAGGGCTACTCTATCGACTACGGCGGGCAGGGCAGGCAGTTCGTTGCCGAATCCGGCGGCATCATGGCAACGTATGCGTTTGCCATCATCATCGTGTTCCTGGCGCTGGCCGCCTTGTTCGAAAGCTTTCGCGATCCCTTGGTCATCCTGATCTCGGTTCCGCTGTCCATCGCCGGTGCTTTGATCTTCATCGCTCTGGGAATCGGCGGCGCGAGTTTGAACATTTACACCGAAGTCGGGTTGGTGACGCTCATGGGCCTCATCAGCAAGCACGGCATCCTGATCGTCGAGGTGGCGAACACTGAACAGCAAAGCGGGAAGAGCAAACATGCGGCCATTGTGGCTGCGGCCGGCACTCGACTGCGCCCGATCTTGATGACCACTGCAGCGATGGTGCTCGGCGTCATGCCCCTGGTGTTCGCCAGCGGCGCCGGCGCCGCCTCGCGCTACGCCATCGGCCTGGTGATTTCGACGGGGCTCGCGATAGGAACCCTGTTCACACTATTCGTCGTTCCCGGCGTATATGTACTGATAGGCGCCACCCATTCTCGAGAGGATCTCGGCGACTCAATGTCCGGCACCGCGGAAATAGCGCAATAATGGTTTTTGATAATATCAAAAATATCAATAAGTTATAATTTATTGTGAAGTTTTATTCTAGAAAAAAGACGTCATTACCCTGATGACTGGTTGCTATTCAGGCCTCGCTCAAGATGCGCAATTCCGCGTTGCGTTTTATCGATTGTCTTGTATATTCCAAGTGCAGAGTCTTGATTTGACAAGATTCTACAGGGGGTGTTTACCTCGAAATCACCTTAAGATTTCAACCTTGCCATACATGGGGCCCGAATGATTAGCGCTTGGGAAAGCTTGCACCTTGCGACACTCGAATTAGTGCGTTCGACACCGATCAAGCAACGCTTGGTCTGCGCCTACCGAAGGCATCTCGTCACCCTTCCTGAGGATCAACTTCCAAGCGAAGTTCGGGAATCGTTTTCTCGACTCATGGACTCGATGCGGGGTGTTCAACCGCTTCGCGGCGAAGATGCGGTGGCAGCATCGGTACGCAAGATGTCGAATCAAGAAGCCGACGATTCTGCCGCGCTCATCGTGGAAATCTTCGGCATCACCTGCCGAGTTCTTCTGAACGCCGCCCGCGCCAGCGCGGCCGTTGTGCAACTGCACAGCGCGGATCGCGAGACCAGCCCCGAGCGCGAATCAAGCGATTTTGAAGTGCCGGCGTTGATCGCCAGTCATTGATCGGCCGGTCGGTGATCGGACTGCGATTGCTCTAGTCGAGCTTGAACTCGATGGTATCCCAACGCGTCGTCTCTTGATGGCGGGCCTGCCGGCGCAGCGCATCGATCAAATTCCGCTCGTTCCAGGCGCTCACTTCGTCTGCCATATCCAGAATGGCCTTCGGCAGCGGCACCGAGGATCCGAAATTTTCCATGGCCACGATCGGCCGATCCGCCGCCTTCGCAAAGGTCATCTGGAACAGCACCAATTCCGGGGCGATGAAATAGGCCCCAGGTACGACCACGACCACCTCGCAAGGAGCGATCTGGCGCCGTAAATCTTCGCGCTGGCTCTCCTTGTCGATCGGCCGTTTCGCCTGCGGCTGGCTGGTGTTTTTGTAATAAAAATTCCCCGACGCCTCGAGGTATTCGAAGACCCGCGTGTAGTCTTCGTTATCGGCCCAGGCGTGGGTGACGAATAGGCGAATGGGGTTGGCAGGGCTCGACATGGGTCTATTGTAACTTGACGATGGTCGTGCGCGAAGCACTGCGCGTCGATACAATCGGGCCAGTGCGTCTGCTGATCTACAACATCCGTTATGCCACCGGCACCGGGCCTGCGTTCCATCTCCCCCTCCCGGGGGCTGGATACTTGCGCTCCAGCCGGCAGGTGCTGTCGCAGATTACCGACTTTATCAAGCGCCAAGATCCGGACGTCGTGGGGCTCATCGAGGTCGACACCGGCAGCATTCGAACCGGCATGGTCAACCAGGCTGATTACATCGCACGCTCGCTGGGCCATTACTCCACGTTCGAATGCAAGTACGGCGTCTCCTCGGTCAATCAGCTAGTCCCTATCGTACGGAAACAGGCCAACGCGTTTCTGGCGGCGCCGCGCGTGCGCGGCGAACGGTTCCATTACTTCGATACCGGGATCAAGCGGCTCATCATCGAGCTGGAATTGGATGACATCGCCATATTCCTGGTACATTTGTCATTGAAATTTCGGCATCGTCAGTACCAGCTACGGTATCTGTACGATCTGGTGCGCAAGACCACCAAGCCGGTCATCGTCGCCGGCGATTTCAATGCATATTGGGGCTACGACGAACTCTACCTGTTCATGCAGGCCGCGGGCTTGAGCAATGCCAATGCACGCGGCCTGCCCTCGTATCCCAGCAACAGCCCGCGCAAGGAGCTCGATTTCATACTGCACAGTGCCCAAATCGAGGTGAATCGGTTCGAGATTCCAACCGTGCAATTTTCCGACCATTTGCCGCTGATTTGCGATTTCACGATCCACCAGCGCGCGCAACAGGCAGCCTGACGGGTGGCGGAACCGGCCGCCCGAACCTGCGAACTCGGCGCAACCGTGAGGTCCGTACCCTTGGGTTGAACCCGAGGCGTAGGCGACGTCCATCAATGTGACCTATTACAGGGTCGGACCTGCCTGTACGTGTGATAGCATTCGCAGCCAAAATCATAGGGTTGTAAACGAAGGCGCCGGCAATTTCTCGATGGATGACAGACCGATCGATCTCGCAATACTGAAGACTTTCTCGCCTCTCGACGGGCTGAAGGCTGAGAACCTGCATGCGCTTGCCCGCAAGACCCAGATTCTTGAATTGGGTGCCGGCCGGGTTCTATTCAAACAGGGCGACACGGACAAGCGCACGTTCTACCTGGTTGCGGGCCAGGTGGAACTTCGTGCGGACGATAGGGTCATCGGCGTGGTGAGGGCCGGCAGTCCGGAGGCGCGCGCGGCCCTGGCTCCGGGATTGCCGCGAAAGTTTACCGCCCGCGCCGCCACCGATCTCGAATACATCATGATCGACAGCGACTTGCTCGACGTGCTGTTGACTTGGGACCAAACCGGCCAATACGAGGTTGCTGAGCTGCGCGGCGACGGGCTGGACGTTTCCGGCGATTGGATGACTACGCTGTTGCAGACCAAGG
>Ga0209517_10009488_pt1 | contig 11082 bp, 8 predicted proteins | sample PeaSoiMetSII2010_FD_187695 | JGI IMG/M metagenome (GOLD analysis project Ga0209517, IMG submission 187695) | Peat soil microbial communities from Weissenstadt, Germany - SII-2010 (SPAdes) (version 2) | ecosystem: Environmental > Terrestrial > Soil > Wetlands > Peat | place: Germany: Weissenstadt... | reverse complement strand
GTTTGCGGCGAAGCCGTACGAGCCGTTCGTGCGCGCGAATGCAGTAGCGATCGCGATGCGGGAGTGGCGGCTCTTCGGATCGCTGATCGACGATCCCGCGCTCGAGGGGCGGGAGGCGGGCTCGCCGTTGGAGAAGCCGGAGCGGGCGCCGGGCCTCTGGGAGCGCGTCGGCGAGTACTGGTGGCTCGGGCAGAACCCCGACGAGACTGCCGCCGCCTGGACCGGCAAGCACGACCGGCGCGGCGACGTGTTTCCGTTCACGGACGACGAGCGCTATGCGTGGTCCGCGGCCTTCATCTCCTACGTCATGCGGATCGCGGGCGCAGGCGACCGGTTTCCCTATTCGCCGAGCCACGCCATCTATGTAAACGCCGCCGCGGCCGGGCGTTCGTCCGTCCTGCGCGCGGAGCCGCCGGAGAGTTATGCGCCGAAGCCCGGCGATCTCCTCTGCCGCGGCCGGTACCGCGCGGCCGATCTCACCCTCCGCGATCTGCCCACGTCCTACGTCTGGCCCGGCCATTGCGGCATCGTGGTGAGCGTGGCGCCCGGCACGCTCGACCTCGTCGGCGGCAATGTCGAGGACGCCGTCCGGCTCACCCACGTCCCCCTCACCGAGCGCGGCACCCTCGGCAATCCCGGCGCGCCCGTGCTCGACCAGCGCTATCGCTGGTTCGTGGTGCTCCGAGTGCTCTACGACGCCGAGGCCGAGCCGGCGCGGGACGAGTGATGCCGTCGGTGCTAACTTCGTCTCACTCAAAACGAGGGGAGGCGCACATGATCCGCGTATTCGTCAGGCACCGGGTTGCCGACTACAAGACGTGGCGAAAGATGTATGAGGCGTTCGAGGCCGAGCGCCGGAACATGGGCGCGAGCGGCCACGCCGTGTTTCAGACGATCGACGATCCCAATGACCTCACGGTTTGGCACGATTTCGAGACGCTCGAGCAGGCGAAGAGCTTCGGCGCCAGCGCGGCGCTCAAGGACGCCATGGCCAAGGCCGGCGTCCAGGGCCAGCCCACGGTCTGGTTCGCGATGCAGGCGCACTGACCGCCCCGGTCTTGGCAGGGCCCGGCAAATCGCGGTATAGGCTGGAGTTTCCGCGGGGTTGGGCCTGCGGGTGAGAGGCGGGTATGACGCAGAGGAAATGGAGTCTCGATAGCTGGCGCAGCATGCCGATCCGGCAGGTTCCGGAATATTCGGATCCGGCGGCGCTGGAATCCGTGGAGAAGCTGCTGCGGAATTATCCGCCGCTGGTGTTCGCGGGCGAGGCGCGGCGGCTGAAGCGCGCGCTCGGCGCCGTCGCCGAGGGCCGGTCTTTCCTGCTGCAGGGCGGCGACTGCGCCGAGAGCTTCGCCGAGTTCCACCCCAACAATATCCGCGACACCTTCCGCGTGCTGCTGCAGATGGCGGTGGTGCTGACCTTCGGCGCGAGCTGCTCGGTGGTGAAGGTGAGCCGCATGGCCGGCCAATTCGCCAAGCCCCGCTCCGCCGACACCGAGACGCAGAACGGCGTCACCCTGCCGGCCTATCGCGGCGACATCGTCAACGCCATGGAGTTCACGGAGGCCGCGCGCCGGCCCGATCCGCAGCGGATGGTGCAGGCCTTCAGCCAGTCGGCGGCGACGCTCAACCTGCTGCGCGCCTTCGCGCAGGGCGGCTACGCCGACCTTCACCGCGTCCACGCCTGGAACCAGGGCTTCGTCGCCAATAGCCCCTCGGGCGAGCGATACCAGGAACTCGCCGACCGCTTGACCGAGACGCTCGACTTCATGGCGGCGGTGGGCTTGACCTCGGAGACGACGCCGCAGATCCGCGAGACCGATTTCTTCACTTCGCACGAGGCGCTGCTGCTGCCTTACGAGCAGGCGCTCACCCGGGTCGATTCCACCACCGGCGACTGGTACGACTGCTCCGCGCACATGCTCTGGATCGGCGACCGCACGCGCCAGACCAACGGCGCGCATGTGGAGTTCCTGCGCGGCGTCAAGAACCCCATCGGCATGAAGTGCGGGCCGAGCCTCGATCCCGCCGATCTCCTGAAGCTGATCGACGTGCTCAATCCCGAGAACGAGCCCGGCCGGCTCACGCTGATCGCGCGCATGGGCGCCGACAAGGTCGAGAAGAACCTGCCGCCGCTGATCCGCTCGGTCGAGCGCGAGGGCCGCAAGGTGGTCTGGTGCTGCGATCCCATGCACGGCAATACCGTGGTGTCCTCCACCGGCTTCAAGACCCGGATCGTCGACCGGATCATGGCGGAGGTGCGGGGCTTCTTCGCGGTGCACGAGGCCGAGGGCACCTATGCCGGCGGCGTACACTTCGAGATGACCGGACAGGACGTGACCGAGTGCATCGGCGGCGCCCAGGCGATCACCGAGACGACGCTCGGCGACCGCTATCACACGCATTGCGATCCGCGGCTCAACGCGAGCCAGGCCCTCGAGCTCGCCTTCTGGCTCGCCGAGGCGCTCAAGAAGAAGCGCGCGGGCCACGAGCGGAAGATTGCCGCCGCGTCCTGAGCGGACGAAACCCCGCGAGCGGGAGGTCGCGCTGACCCATTCGCCCGACGACGTCGCGCGCCTGACCGACGCCTACTTCCTCAAGACCAAGGAAGTGGTGCGGCGCTTCGGCGACATCGCCGCCACCTACGCGATCTTCCTGCGCCGGCCCGTGATCTGCACGCCGCGCCTGATGCTGGAGTTCCTGGAGCGGATGCAGACGGAGCGCGGCACGCGCTTCGAGATCGAGCTCCTGTGCCAGGAGGGCGACTGGGTGGGCGCGGGCGAGCCCATGATCTATCTGACGGGCTCGCTGTTCCACCTCGTCGACCTCGAGACGCTCTATCTGCAGAAGCTCGGCGCGCCCTGCGTCGCCGCCTACAACGCCTACAACATGTGCGTCGATCTGCCCAAGACGGCGTTCCTCGCCATGGATGCGCGGCACTGCGCGGGCGCCGAGATGGCGGAGATGATGGCCTATGCGGCGACGGTCGGCTCCGCCGCGGCGAAGCGCGAGGTCGGGGCCATCGGCTTCGTCGCCAACGCCACCGAGGCGACCGCATCCTTCTTCGGCAACGACAAGGGGCGCGGCACCATGCCTCACGCCCTTGTGGGCTATGCGGGCTCGACGGTGCGCGCGGCCGAGATGTTCCACGAGACCTTCCCGCGCGAGTCCCTGACCGTGCTGGTGGATTATTTCGCGCGCGAGATCACGGACTCGCTGGCCGTCTGCGCGCGGTTTCCGGCGCTCGCCGCCGCGGGCGAGCTCTCGCTCCGGCTCGACACCCATGGCGGCCGGTACGTCGAGGGGCTCGACCTCGCGCGGTCCTACGACGCGCTCGAGCGCCACACGCCGAAGGCGATCCGCGGCTACCGCACCGAGGCGGAGCTGCGCTACCTCGTCGGCACCGGCGTCAGCGCGGCGGCGGTCTGGCACCTGCGCCAGAGGCTCGACGCCGCCGGCTTTCCCAAGGTGAAGATCGTCGCGAGCTCCGGCTTCACGCCTGCGAAGTGCCGCATGATGGCCGTGGCCGAGGCGCCCATCGACGTCGTCGGCACCGGCTCCTACCTGCCGGAGCTCTGGAGTGAAACCTACGCAACGGCCGACATCGTCGCCTACGACGGCAAGCCACTCGTCAAGGTCGGCCGCGAGTTCCTGCTCCGCAAGCGCAAGGACGGGGCGGCGGAGTAGGGGACTTACTCATCACCGGCAGAACTCGTTTTGCAACTCCTCTCCGCCCCGCGGGAGCGATGCGATCGCTGCTGGGCGCCAGCCTCGCGCGCAACATATCTGCCATGGAACTGTAATATTCGTTACTGGCCGCTCACTATTTGGACTACTGGCGTATTCGTTTCGACTGAAATTCGCGGTTCGAACAACAAAGATTTAACCGCTGGCTTGTTAGAACTGTGGAAAAGAGGGGCTCGTTCATGCAGCCAGCGGTCGCGCAGATGCCACGAACTTTGCCCCCCGGCGACGACCGCTTGGCGTCGGTTACCGCTGCAGTGGCGCCGGTGCCGCCGGACACGCGCTGCGCCGTGGTCTATGACCGGTTTCGCGGCGATGCCGATCTTATTGCCATCCCCGTCGTCGAGGATGGCAGGCCGGTGGGGCTGGTGAACCGGCACGAGCTCACCATGCGCCTCGCGCACGACTACGGCCGGGCGCTCTACGCGCAGAAGCCGATCACCACCTTGATGGACGCAACACCCCTCGTCGTCGAGAGCAGCGTGCAGGTCGAGGCGCTCGAGAGCTTGATTGCGACCGAGAATCCCTCCGCGCTCATGCGAGGCTTCGTTGTCACGACCGGCGGGCGCTATGCTGGCGTCGCCACCGCCTTGTCGCTGCTGCAGCTCAACCTTGCGCGCACCGCGCGGCGCAACCGAGAGGCCGAGGAGGCGCGCCACGCAGCCGAGAGCGCCAACCGCAGCAAGTCCCGATTTCTCGCCGTCATGAGCCACGAGCTGCGCACGCCGCTCAATGCCATCATCGGCTTCTCCGATCTCATGCAGAGCGAGAGCCTCGGGCCGCTCCAGCCCGCGAAATACCGGGAATATGCGCAGGACATTCATGTCAGCGGCCAGAATCTGCTTTCGGTCATCAACGACATCCTCGACATGGCGAAGATCGAGGACGGCAAGATGGTCCTGTTCGAGGAAGCGATCGATCTCGGCGAGCAGATTACCGCGGCGACGCGCTTCGTCGCGGAGCGCGCGCGCCAGGGCCAGGTCGCTCTCGATCGCGAGATCGCCGCGGGATTGCCGCCGCTGTTCGCGGACCAGCGCTCCGTCCGCCACATCCTCCTGAACCTGCTCACCAACGCGATCAAATTCACGCCGGGCGGCGGCCGCGTCACCGTGCGGGCGGAGCGCGACGGAAATCGCGGCTTGGAGCTCGCGGTGGCCGACACCGGCATCGGCATGTCGCCGGAGCACCTCGCGATCGCGATGATGCCCTTCGGCCAGGTCGCCAACGAATACACCCGCCGGCACGACGGCACCGGCCTCGGCTTGCCGCTGGTGAAGTCGCTCGCGGAGCTGCATGGCGCGGCGTTCCGGATCGACAGCGCGCTCGGCATCGGCACCACCGTCCGGATCGCCTTTCCGCCGCAACGGATGCTGGATGCGAGGGAGCTGCAGGTCGCGGTGTAGCGATCCCTGGAAGAGGGCTCGTCGGCGGCCCAGGAAACTAGCCGACGCGATCCCGCACTATTGTCTATACGGCCACGAACAATCGTATTCAGCCGTGCGAATGCATCGGGCCTGCTTTACGGTGCGGGCATGGCGGTTTGCCACCATTATGCATAAGTTGAGCATTAGCCATCGGCTGCGGTAAGCTGACGGGCTGAGAGCCGACAGCCGAGAGCTCGTTTTCATGGACCATCTCGCCATCGCCATCGCGCAGGTCGACCCCACCGTGGGGGACATCGCGCACAACGTGAAGAAGCTGCGCGAGGCTCATGCGGAAGCCGCGCGCCAAGGTGCCGACCTCGTGGTGGCAACCGAGCTCGGCGTCTCCGGCTATCAGCCCGAGGATCTCGTGCTCAAGCCCGCCTTCGTCGCGGCCTGCGAGACGGCGGTGCACGAGCTCGCCGCCACCACGCGCGGCGGTCCCGGCATGATCGTGGGCTCGCCTTGGGGCGAGAACGGCAAGGTCTACAACGCGGCCGTGCTGCTCGAGGGCGGCCGGGTCGCGAGCGTGCGCTTCAAGCACGAGCTGCCGAACTACGGCGTCTTCGACGAGAAGCGGGTGTTCGCGGCGGGGCCGGCACCCGGACCCATGGCGTTCCGCGGCGTGCGGCTCGGCGTCATGGTCTGCGAGGACATGTGGTTCCCCGACGTCGCCGAGACCCTGCAGGAATCCGGCGCCGAGCTGCTCATCGTGATCAACGGATCGCCCTTCGAGACCGACAAGCGCGATCAGCGGCTGTCGCTGGCGGTGGAGCGCATCAAGGAGACGGGACTGCCGCTGCTCTATGTGAATCAAGTCTGCGGCCAGGACGAGGTCGTCTACGATGGCGCCTCCTTCGCGCTCGATGCCGAGTATGGCCTCAAGGCGCAGGCGCCGGACTGGCGCGAGATCGTGCTGACGACCCACTGGCGGCGCGACGGCGCGCGCTGGACCATCGATCAGGGCCCTGCCACCGCGCCCAGCGAGGGGCTCGAGGCGATCTATCACGCGCTGGTCCTGGGCCTCAAAGACTACGTCGAGAAGAACCGCTTTCCCGGCGTGGTGCTGGGCCTTTCCGGCGGCATCGATTCCGCGCTCACAGCGGCGATCGCGGTGGATGCCCTGGGCCCCAGCCGCGTCCACGCGGTGATGATGCCGTCACCCTACACCTCGCCCGAGAGCCTGGAGGATGCGGAGGAAGTAGCGAAGCTGCTCGGCATCGACTACCGCTCCGTCAGCATCGAGCCCGCGATGGCGGCGTTCGCGGATATGCTGAAGGACTCCTTCGCGGGTAAGGAGCCGGATATCACCGAGGAGAACGTCCAGTCACGCGCGCGCGGCATCACGCTGATGGCGCTATCGAACAAGTTCGGCTGGATGGTGGTCTCGACCGGCAACAAGTCCGAGATGTCCGTGGGCTACGCGACGCTCTACGGCGACATGTGCGGCGGCTACGCGATCCTCAAGGATGTCTACAAGATGACGGTATTCGCGCTCTCGAAGCTGCGGAACCAGCTGCGGCCGTCCGGTCTCAAAGGGCCCGAGGGACGGGTCATGCCCGAGCGCGTCATCACCAAGCCGCCCTCGGCCGAGCTCAAGCCCAACCAGCGCGACGAGGACAGCCTGCCGCCCTACGCGGTGCTCGACGACATCCTCGAATGCCTCGTCGAGCACGAGATGCCCGTGGACGTGATCGTGGCGCGCGGGCACGACGAGGCGACGGTGCGGCGCGTCTGGCAGATGCTCGACCGCGCGGAGTACAAGCGCCGGCAGGCGCCGCCCGGCGTCAAGATCACCCGCCGCGCCTTTGGCCGCGACCGCCGCTACCCCATCACGAACCGCTTTCAGGGCGCCGCCCCTGCGCCGCTGAAGACGCCGGTCAAGTCGTGACTGAGCGTGTGACCCTCACCCTCCCAGCGCTTTGCGCTGGGTCCCTCCCTCTCCCGCCCAGGCGCGGGAGAGGGGCTGTTTTAGCCCCTCGCCCACGAAGTGGGAGAGGGACGGACCCATCGCCGCAAGGCGATGGGAGGGTGAGGGAAGCTCCGCACCCATGACCAAAGTTCGTTTCGCGCCCAGCCCGACCGGGCGGCTGCATCTGGGCAATGCCCGGACCGCGCTGGTCAATTGGCTGTTCGCGCGCAAGACCGGCGGGCGTTTCCTGCTGCGCCTCGACGACACCGACCGCGAGCGCTCGCGGGAGGAATTCGCTCAGGCGATCGAGACGGATCTTAGGTGGCTCGGCCTCGACTGGGACGAGTTCGAGCGGCAGTCCGCGCGTCTCGATCGCTATGCCGCGGCGGCGGAGCGCCTCAAAGCCGCGGGTCTGCTCTATCCCTGCTTCGAGAGCTCGGAGGAACTCGACCTCAAGCGCAAGCTCGCGCAGCAGCGCGGCCATCCCTGGATCTACGACCGCGCCGCGCTGGCGCTCGCGCCCGCGGAGATCGCGCGCCGCACCGCCACGGGCGAGACGCCGCATTGGCGCTTCAAGCTCGAGCACCGCGCCATCGCCTGGGACGATCTCGTGCGCGGGCCGACGGAGTTCCAGGGCGCGCATCTGAGCGACCCCGTGCTGATCCGCGCCGACGGCATGCCGCTCTATACCTTCACCTCGGTGGCGGACGACGGCGAGCTCGGCGTCAGCCACGTCATTCGCGGCGAGGATCACGTCACCAACACCGCGTTCCAGATCCAGATTTTCGAGGCGCTGGGGTTCAAGCCGCCGGCCTTCGCGCATTTGTCGCTGATCACGGGCAAGGGCGGCGAGGCGCTCTCCAAGCGCATGGCCAGCCTGAGCCTCGCCTCGCTGCGCGAGAGCGGGATCGAGCCCATGGCGGTCGACAGCCTGCTGGCGAAGCTGGGCACGTCCGACGCCGTGGAGCCGCGGCTCGACCTCGCAACGCTGGTGGCGGAGTTCGACTTCAAGAAATTCGGCCGCGCGCAGCCGCATCTCGATCCCGCGGAGCTCGGCACGCTCAACGCAAAGCTGCTGCATCAGACGCCGTTCGAGGCCGTGGCGGCGCGGCTGCCGCGGGGCGCCACGCGCGCGTTCTGGGAAGCGGTGCGCCCCAATCTCGAGCGCGTCGCCGACGCCGCGCATTGGTGGCAGGTCTGCGCGGGCGAGATCGCGCCGCTGATAGCGGCGGAGGACGCGGCGTTCCTGGCGAAAGCGGCGGAGCTGCTGCCGCCGGAGCCCTTCGATGCCACCACATGGAAAAGTTGGACCGATCGCGTGGCGGCAGCCGCCGGGCGCAAGGGCAGGGCACTCTTTCACCCCGTGCGCCTCGCGCTCACCGCCCGCGAGCAAGGCCCGGAGCTCCGAAATTTGCTTCCGTTGATCGGACGCGAGCGTGCGCTACATCGCTTACAGGGAAAAACCGCGTAAGGGTCGCCGCTCATTTGGCGGCCCCAAGTGTGCCTCATGAAAGTCGCAACGCTCTTCGGTTTCGTGATGTGTCTCGGCACCGCCCTGCCGGCGGTGGCGGCGATGGGGCCGTGGCAGGACTTCAAGCTGCCCGGCACGGATTTCGTGGTGTCAACGCCGGGCAAGCCCGCGGTGACCGAGGACGGCGTCGACCAAGACGGCGTCGTGGCCAAGATCGCGCAGCTCAAGCTCGGCGATGTCGAGTACTCCGTGACCCACACGGTTTATCCTCGCGGCTACGTTTCGCGCGGCACCGCCGTGATCGACCTCCTCAACTCCGCTCGCGACAGCTTGGCGGCGTCGGTCTCCGGGCGCGCCGGCAACGAGCGCCGGTTCACGGTTGGTGACGCCCAAGCCTCGGAGTTCGTGATCACCGTGCCCCCGAGCGCCGGCGATCCCAAGCCGCAATCGGCGAAAGTCCGGCTTTACGTGCGCGTCACCGGCGCCACGGTCACCGTCGACCAGTGCGTGGCCCTCGGTCCGCGCGGCTCCGAGGCGGATGCCGACGTCCAGCGGTTCCTCAACTCGATCCGGTTCGCGCAAGACTGAGCTTCCACGCGGCGGCGTGGACCCCCGCGGGGGAATCTGATAACCCTCGGCGTCCTCGACGTTTTTGGGATCGCGCCGCCCGTGCCGCTCACGCTCTACAACACACTCACCCGCCGGAAGGAAGTCTTCCAGCCGATCGATCCCGCGAGGGTGCGCATGTACGTCTGCGGCCCCACGGTCTACGACTACGCGCACATCGGCAATGCGCGGCCCGCGATCGTGTTCGACGTGCTCTACCGGCTGCTGCGCCACACGTACGGCGCGGCGCACGTGACCTATGTCCGGAACATCACGGACATCGACGACAAGATCAACAAGGCCGCGCGCGAGAAGAACGAGACCATCCGCGCCGTGACCGAGCGCACGGCGCAGGCCTATCACGAGGACGTGGCCGCGCTCGGCAATCTCTCACCCGACCACGAGCCGCGCGCGACCGACCATGTCGCGAAGATGGTCGCGCTCATCGAGACGCTGATAGCGACCGGTCACGCCTACGAGGCGCAGGGCCACGTGCTGTTCTCTGTCGGCAGCATGAAGGACTACGGCAAGCTCTCGCGCCGGAGCCAGGACGAGCTCTTGGCGGGCGCGCGGATCGACGTGGCGCCCTACAAGCGCGACCCGGGCGATTTCGTGCTCTGGAAGCCGTCGACGCCGGACCTGCCGGGCTGGGAGAGTCCGTGGGGCCGCGGCCGGCCTGGTTGGCACATCGAGTGCTCCGCCATGGCCGAGACCTTCCTCGGCGAGACCTTCGACATCCACGGCGGCGGTCTCGACCTCATCTTCCCGCACCACGAGAACGAGATCGCCCAGAGCGAATGCGCCCACGGCGGCAAGCTGCTCGCGCGCTACTGGATGCACAATGCCTTCGTGAATTTCGAGGGCGAGAAGATGTCGAAGTCGCTCGGCAACTTCCGCACCATCCGCGATGTGCTGGCGCAAGCGCCGGGCGAGGCCGCGCGCTTGGCGATGCTGACCGCGTACTACCGCGACCCCATCGACTTCACCGCCGAGCGCCTGCACCAGGCAAAGCAGACGCTCGACCGGTATTATCTCGCGCTGCGCGGCGTTGCGGACGTGGCAACGGCGGCGAACGAGCTGCCGGAGACCGTGCGCGCGGCGCTCGAGGACGACCTCAACACGCCGCAAGCGCTCACGGAGCTTCACAAGATCTTGGCCGTGCTCAACAAGGCGGAGAGCTCCGCCGAGAAGGCGCGGCTCAAGGCCGCGCTGCTGGCGGGCGGACTGGTTCTGGGTCTGCTGCAGCAGGATCCTGAGGCGTGGCTGCGCGGCGGCGCTCACGTATCTTCCGAGATCGAGACCGCGATCGCCGCCCGCAACGCCGCCCGCAAAGCAAAAAACTTCGCCGAAGCCGACCGCATCCGCACCGACCTCGCCCTCAAGGGCATCGTCCTCGAAGACAAGCCCGACGGCTCAACGCTGTGGCGGCGGGGGAGTTGATTGGGGTGGCGATGAGTCCGCGGTCCACCCCCCACCCCAACCCTCCCCCTCAAGGGGGGAGGGGCCGCACCATGACCGCCGAGCGCATCTCGCTTTACGACACCACGCTGCGCGATGGGGCGCAGACGCAGGGGGTGGATTTCTCCGCGGCGGACAAGGCGGCGCTGGCGCGGGAGCTTGATGCGCTGGGGATCGACTATGTCGAGGGCGGCTGGCCCGGGGCCAATCCGACTGACGACGCATTCTTCGCGAGCGCGCCCACGCTGAAGCATGCACGCCTCGCGGCCTTCGGCATGACGCGGCGGTCCGGCCGCAGCGCCGCCAACGATCCGGGCCTCGCCGCGACGGTGTCGAGCGGTGCCAGGGTCGCCACGATCGTCGGCAAGACTTGGGATTTTCACGTCAAGGTCGCGCTCTCCGCGGAGCTGCCCGAGAACGTCGACATGATCGCGGAGTCGATTGCGCATCTCCGCGGCCGGCTCGACGAA
>Ga0209517_10009487_pt1 | contig 11083 bp, 9 predicted proteins | sample PeaSoiMetSII2010_FD_187695 | JGI IMG/M metagenome (GOLD analysis project Ga0209517, IMG submission 187695) | Peat soil microbial communities from Weissenstadt, Germany - SII-2010 (SPAdes) (version 2) | ecosystem: Environmental > Terrestrial > Soil > Wetlands > Peat | place: Germany: Weissenstadt... | reverse complement strand
TCAGCATTTTGCCGGTTTGTGTATCGTGGCCCCATTCAATGTCCATGTGTCGCCCGTAGTGGTCTTCGATTGTGATTCCGTATTTTGCGAGTTCGACTATTTTGTCGTCGTCAATTACTTGACGATCTTTAAGTTCGGCTGGGACTTGGAGCTCTTCAGTGCCACCGTCTGGTTTTCTGACGAGCATGATATTTTTCGTCGCGATCGTTTTCTTAACAATTCTCAACGTTCCTTTGTCTACGTAGTAGTCGTCTGGGGTGACGCTGCCCTTCACTACGTATTCGCCTAGTCCGTAGGCTCCCTCGATGACTATGACGGATTCGTCGCCGTTGGAAACGTCAATCGTGAACATGACTCCGCTGGTTTCTGAGAAGCACATCATCTGTACTATTGCCGACAATGCTACGTCCATATGATTGAATCCTTTCTGTACTCGATAGAAAATAGCTCGATCCGTGAACAGACTGGCGTAGCATTCCTTGACCTTCTCGACGACGTCTTTACTTCCGCGTACGTTTAAGTAGGATTCCTGCTGTCCGGCGAAACTGGCGTCGGGTAAGTCCTCGGCGGTTGCTGAACTTCTTATTGCAACGAATGGGTTCTTTACTTTCTCATGTTCTCCAAGCCGTTCGTATGCTTCCACTATGGTTTTTTCGAGTTCCTTCGGAATTGGGGAAGAGAGGATCAGCTTCCGTATTGTACCACCGACCTTCTGCAGGGTCACCGTGTCGTTCGGATCGCGCAGAAGTCGCAGTGCTTCCGCAATCTTGATCTCAAGTTTGCTTTCTCTCAGAAAGAACCTGAAGGCGTCTGCGGTGAGGGCGAATCCGTATGGTACTGGTACCTTCGTCCTTGACGTCATTTCTCCTAAGCTTGCCGATTTTCCTCCTACGAGAGGAACATCTTCTTTGTGTATTTGATCGAACCAGAGTAATAGCTGCGCCATTGTCAAATCAATCCTTTTAATACCGTGCGTCGGCAAGAGGTGAATAAATACCATTGTCTCAATTCTCTCAAGAAAGAATGAGTTACTCCATCCAGTCCCGACGAGCGCAATCGTAAAACGTCTCAATCTAATTCTGCTGAAATAGGTTGAAGCTTTGAATCACGAGAAAACAGCCTCAAAGGTCTTTGATCCCTCTATTACTGCTCGCGAACGCGCGATTTTTGAAGGAGGCATCGCGTTAGGCGCGATATGTCATCAATTTTCTGGAGTACCAATCAGTCCAGAAGAGCGTGTGCTTAGGGCGCTGGAGCACGCTATCGTTGAGTGCATGAGACTGACACCATACAAGAAAAATATCAAGATCAAAATCAACCCTAAAATGTTTAGAAAGAGAGGAAACACACCTTACTATTATCAGACACTTGAAGAAAAGAATCTCGATCTCACGGTGGTCGCATCTTATGCCGGAGTGGATGCTACCGTCCGAATGAAGTATTTTCCACGTCTCGGATTTCCTCTGATGTACGTCGAAAAGGTGAGCAGAACGAAAACTCGCCCTAAATACCAAGCCGTCTAATGTTCTCCGCCAATCTTACTGCGTCTACTGATTCAGCAACGTCATGCGTTCTGACTAAGTGCGCTCCGTTAAATGTAGCAATCGCGGCAGCTGCGATAGAACCTACCAACCGCTCTTCAGGGCGGTCATGCCCGAGAATTTTTCCTATAAACGACTTTCTAGAAGCAGAAACACATAAGGGCCTTCCCAAATCACGAAGCCTACTCAATTCTCTGATAACTGTGCAATCCCACGCATACCAGGGTAAGTCCTTCGTTGGCGAGAATCCTATTCCCGCACCTTCCTTCCTGAAGAAACCGAGTCCCGGATCAAACGCAATCTTCTCGGTATCTATACCTCCCATGTGAGATAGATCGAGGGACTTAGCCAATGCAGCCTTGATTCGCGTGATAGGATCATCATCTCTTCTCGAATCATTCGGATCGTGAGCCGTCAGGATTGTAGAAACACCGTGATCCGCGATTGTTTCTGCCATTTGTGGATCACCTTTCAGTCCCGTGACATCGTTGACAATTTTCGCTCCCATTTTTATGGCGGATTCAGCTGCCTCAGCTCTTGTAGTGTCGACTGAGATTGGTAAGTGAACAGTATCATTGATTATTCGGACTGCGGATTCTAGTCTATGAATTTCTTCCTCAAGGCTGATTTGAGTTGAAAGATACGGAGCCGTCGACATAGCTCCCACATCGATTATGGCTGCGCCATCTGCAACCATAGCTTCTGCACGTCGACGAATCAAATCGATCTGTGTTGTAACCGAGTCCTTGTAAAATGATTCGGGACTGACGTTGATTACGCCCATTATTCTTACAGGATACCCGTCGCCAATCTTTACGTCCCCGAGTTTCGCACAAACAGGCATTTCCAAAACTCAGCTCCGCAAAGCCACCCTTATAGTTGGATGCCAACGGTTAGTCTAGTTATCGCACGACGAGCACCGAACAATCAGCGTGGCTAAGGATCCCCGTGGAGACACTTCCGAGGAGAAGTTTCTTGAATCCTGTTCGTCCTCTCGTTCCAACTACGATTAGATCAACGTTATTCTTGGCCGCATGATCAATTATAGTTTCGACTATCGAAACTGCCGGTCCAAGAATAATCCCGGTCGCCTTCACGTTCTTAGTTTCAGCTGATCTTACGACTTCATCCACTGCCGTTTTGCCCTCTTTCTGCGCCGCCTCATAATATTCTCGAAACATGGAGGGAGCTACCGATCCGACTTCAGCTTGCGCGAAGGTGTAGCTTGGAATAGGAACTGCATGCAGGACGATGAGCTCCGCGTTAAACTTCTCCGCCAACGTAATAGCTGTAATACCTGCTCGCGCTGAATTTGGGGAGGCATCGATCGCAACTAACAATCGTTTTAATTGACCTTGCAAGGGGGGGCTCATTTCTTTCGACTCACCAGTTTCGATCTCATTACTGCGATTTAATCCTCGTCTTCAACCGGCAAAATGGACCAAAGCGCATGGCTGTAGGAGTTATCTTTTAAGAACCTCATGGCGACATTTATTCGCGGACTGTTCGGTGCGGTATGTGTCTCACGTCAATACTCCCAATTCGCATTCTGAATATACTGCGATGGAGATGAACGAATGGTGGCCCTGGTACGAGCGAATAGCAAAAGCGTTCGATTATAGCCGAGAGAAGGATCAGGAAGCAACAGAACTGTTAAGCCAACTGTTGATGGATCGGTCTTCGCTGATCAAAGAGTTCTCGGAAGTTCTTAACGACCGAAAGGTGATCGTGTTCGGTGCTGGGCCGTCGCTCGAGACTGATCTAGGGAAAGTCGTTGACCTAAACCTTCTTTGCCATTATAAAACGGTCGCAGCGGATGGCGCAACATCGGCGCTGCTCAGTATAGCTAAGACAATACCAGATATCATAGTATCTGACCTCGACGGCCCGTTACGGGACTTAGTGGCTGCGGTAACGAAAGGTTCGAAGATTGTGATTCATGCACACGGTGACAATATGGAATTGTTGAGAACATCAGTCTCATCCTTCAGCAAAGCGCTTGGAAGCACTCAGGTAAGCCCAAGTCGCAATGTTTACAATTTTGGCGGATTTACCGACGGGGATAGAGCAGTTTTCCTGGCAAAAGCAATGCACGCATCGTCAGTAGTTCTTGCTGGAATGGATTTCGGTAAGAAGATCGGGAAATATTCTAAACTCAGCGTTCAACATCCGGAACTGAAACTCAGAAAGCTCCAATTCGGCAAATCCTTGCTAGAGTGGCTTGCTGAACACGGCGGGCCGAAATATTATAACATAACCGACGCTGGAGAACGGATAGTTGGATTCACACAGATCGAGTCTAAACAGCTGATATCATAATGCTCGTGTCAACAACCACGCCGAAACCAGAAGGCCGATTGCAACGATACCATACGCTAGCAAACGTTGATTCACTCGCTTAGCTAAACGAGCCCCTCCGTATCCTCCAATAATATTGCCGACAGCCATTATGAATGCGAGTGGCCATACGACAAGACCCTTGAACGCGAAAAAGATGAAAGCGATCACGTTGACGACAGCTCCAAGCGGGGTTTTGAGAGCATTTATTTTATGTATGTCTCGTAATCCCATGACGCTTAACGACGCCATCATCAGGATGCCTATCCCTGCACCAAAATATCCGCCGTAGATTGCCACGAAGAACTGGAACATCGCTCCTCCTATTCGCCACCTCGTGGACACGTTTTCTTGTCGGCTTGAGTCAGAACCGAATCTCCGAGAGAATAGGCCTCTAGATGCGAAGAGCACCGTAGCGAAGAGAACGAGGAACGGGACGATCAGCGTAAATGTCGCTAGGGGGGTGATAACTAGTACGAAGGCACCAAGGAGACCTCCGATCAAGCTTGGAACTAACAGCGTGCAAAGCAAATTTCGATCTACAAACGTGTCCTTTCGGTAAGCCACAGCACCACTGAGTGAGCCGGTCCAAACAGCCGCAGTATTCGTGGCGTTGGCAATAATCTCGGTCTCTCCAAACGCCACTAATGAAGGGAAAGCAATCAACGTTCCGCCACCCGCCACAGAATTAACAGCACCTTGAATCACGCCTGCAAAGAACAAACCAAGCAAGCCGAGCAGAGAGTTCAAAGCGGAACGTGATCGAGTACCTTACCACATACTTTAACGTGATCGTAAAATTTTTCGATAAAGCGAATTTGTTCAGATAGTGATGAAGAGCCACGCTCTTCTTGGTTCAGATGACTCCATACAATTCGGCAGTACATTCGGAAAAGCCAGCACAATCCAGATCTATAAGTTTGGTTTGAATCTGTTCAGCAGCAGCGAATTACTCACTACCATGACTGAGCTAGTAGCCATTGCTCCTGCGGCCAGGAATGGAAGAATTCCGTATATTCCTGTCCCAAAGAATGGAACAAGTGCTCCAGCTGCAATTGGAATGAGCCCAATGTTATAGCAGAATGCCCAAAACAGGTTTTGCTTTATTTTCCTTACAGTAGCGGTGCTCAGCCTTATCGCCGTGACTACGTGTCGCAAATTGTTTGTGATGAGAACAATTCCGGCCGTCTCGACCGCTACATCTGTTCCGGCTCCGATCGCTATCCCGATGTTTGATGCTGCAAGAGCAGGTGCGTCGTTGATTCCATCCCCGACCATGCCAACAACTTTCCCTTCACTTTGCAGGTCGGTGATGATATTCTTTTTTTGTTCTGGGAGAACGTCGGCTACGACTCTATCAATTCCCAGCTTTGCCGCCATCGCGCTGGCAGTTCGTTTGTTGTCCCCCGTCAACATTACGACTTCGATATTCATTTGTTTCAATTCCTTTATTGTTTCAGCAGCGTCATCTTTGAGAGAGTCTGCGAGACCGATAACGCCGACCACTTCCTTATCATTCGCGAGTACCATGACAGTTTTCCCCATTTCTTCAAGGACGGATATTGCGGATTCAATCGGCCCCAGATTCACTTCATGTTCTGTCATCAATTTTCGATTCCCAAGCAAAATACTCCGATTGGCGTACTCAGCTACGACGCCTCGCCCTGGTACGGCTTTGAAAGATGAGGCGTCTGGAATATCGATCTGTTTCCTTTCGGCGGTCTGAATTAAGGCTCGACCTAGAGGATGCTCAGATCCTTTCTCAGCTATTGAAGCTAGTTGCAGTAACTCTTGCTGCGAGTGGGTGCTCGTAGGTATCAGGTCAGTTACGGTTGGTTTGCCGCGGGTGAGTGTTCCGGTCTTGTCGAAGACGATTGTCTGCACCTTATGAGCGGTCTCGAGGTATTCGCCACTCTTGATGAGTATGCCATTCTGAGCTCCTTTAGCGGTTCCAACAAGAATCGCAGCGGGTGTCGCTATCCCAAGCGCGCAAGGGCACGCTATGACAATAACTGAGACGAAAACCAAGATAGCGAAGTTTAACGGTAATCCGCCGAAGAAGTACCAACCTACTGCAGCTCCCGCAGCAATCAGTATGACTATGGGTACGAAGTAACTGGAGATTTTGTCTGCTATTCGCTGTATAGGAGCTTGGGCAGTTTGTGCTTCTTCGACAAGTTGTACGATCTTAGCGAGCACAGTGTCCGCACCCACTTTCGAGGCTCGAATCCTAAGCAATCCAGAGTCATTGATTGTCGCACCAATCACCTCATCACCCCTTCCTTTTTCGACCGGCATACTTTCTCCAGTTATTGCAGATTGATCTACAGCAGAACTTCCATCGACTACAGCGCCGTCGACCGGTATTCGCTCGCCGGGTCGGATCACCAGAACATCGTCCACTCTGACTGATTCCACCGGAACATCCGTCTCCGTACCGTCGCGAATCACGTGCGCTATTCGAGGTTGCAGATCGAGAAGTTTGCGCACTGCTTGTGATGCCCGACTCTTACTGGCGAGTTCGAGCAGATTTCCTAGAAGTATTAGGGTGATGATCACAGCCGCAGTGTCAAAATAAATCCCGCTAGCGGGGAAGATAGAGGGGAGGAATACGACGATTGTACTGTATGCCCACGCAGCAGTTGTGCCAATCGCGATCAATAAATCCATGTTACCCATGCGATTTCTTAGAGCATCAAATGCTCCTCTGTAAAATCGTCCACCCACAACAAATTGTACTGGCGTTTCAAGAAGGAAAAGCACGTAATTGTTGATCCAAGTCGGTAGAAATGTGAGATAGGTAAGAAGGATGATCGGGATTGTGAACACTACACCCGCAATAACCAAGAATTCGAGACGTACAAACTCGCTCTCAGGTTTCTCGAATGTGTTGGCGCATGTGTCGCTGCAGAAATACCATTTTGTTCCATGAATTGTTCTGGTTATAGTAGTGGTTCTCTCATCGACATACATGCCACAAACAGGATCCTTCGCCACTCTCTTTCACGATTTATTACACTGAAAACTTAGACCCAAATGTTAAGTCGGGTGTCTGCAGAGTAACACAATGTGTTGCTGCTGGGCGGTTAGTCGGTTATTCTGTAACTGACAGATTTATCGCTCATTTCGACTATCGGTGCGATTCCGACTTGCTCGAACATGGCGGTGAAATAGTGCACGAGAAAAATTGACCAATTTAGGCCGTACCTATGAATTAATGTGAAGATACGCTCGTCACCGTTGAGTGTCTCGGCGAATTCGAAAAGGTTCGCGTATCTGCCTAGGGTTTGAATGAAGTCGATCAGCGAACGCAATTCGACTTTGCCAGTTTTTGCTAGAGCAAAAGCTTGTGGGACGCTACTTCCAGCACTCTTGGCGACTTCAATCACCTTGTCCTTTTCGAGGGAAGAAATCAATGCATCAAAGGTTGACCCGCTTAAGTTCACGGAATTGACCTTATGAGCGAAGCGATCGAATTCTGCATACCGCTTCAGAATTTGGTTGACAAGCGTGTTCGGACTTACGTTCTGAGCGTTTGCTTCAGCTTCCACTGCTAGCAGAGCGAGCTCATCAATTCTGAAGGATTTTGGCACAGTCTTCGATTTTTTGGGGACTCGCGGTGTAGGCATCTCATAGCACACTATTTTCTATGCGAACTGAAATGCCGATTCACAGTTAAAACCTGCGTTCTTGTGCATGCAAGGTGATTCCAAGTGATTCCAATTGTTCACGTTTAGGAATTCTTACATAATTGCGAGATCGATCTTATTCTGGGTAAAATTAGTGGCTATCGATCCAATTTGCAAGATGAATGTGTCTGAGGGTCAAGCGAGGTATACGTCCGTAAGGAATGATAAGAAATATTATTTCTGTTCAGCGGCTTGCAAGCAGGAATTTGAAAAGAACCCAACCAAATACGCTTGAGCGTTTCAGAATTATCTGAATGCGTACCTTCGACTGAATTGAACGGGCGATCGAAGATATATCGAGTACGCATTTTCTCAGAAACTCTATGCCTAATCAGATTTAGAGTGATCTAGGTATGTATTTGCATGCCTACTCTTTCGAAAATTGACATGTAGGTTAAATGTCTCGGTAGGATACTGGTGTTCTGAAAACTGAACTATAGCGGATTGAATTTGATGCGTAAATCTACTCGTCGCCGATCAACGAAATCTGTGTCCGGCATTAGACGCAACGTACTAATCGCGATTTGTTTCATATTCGTGGTTTCTTCATCAATAGTTGTGTCATACTACGTTGGAGTACAAAGTGGAAATTCGAGATCTGGACTTGACCCGATCAAAATCTATGCGAACGCAGATCGAAGTGTAGTATTGATACAGGGGGAACAGATCAGTATGATGAGTACGAACTTCGGTCCCCAGAATTCTTCGGAAGCCATCTTAGGATCAGGGTTCGTAATTCAATATGGAGGCTCGGATTTCATTGTTACGAACTTTCATGTGGTCCAAGGATTGGTTAACGCAACGGCAACTTTCTCCGACGGCAACACATACAGCGCCAAAGTGATGGCAACCGATCCGTACGCTGACGTTGCTCTCGTAACAACCCAGGCACCATCAAGTGAACTCTACCCTCTACAACTCACATCATCATCTTCTCTCCAGATAGGAGATCCCGTCGCTGCGATCGGTAACCCCTATGGTTACTCAGGATCGATCACAACTGGAATAGTCAGTCAACTGGGAAGGAGCGTACAATACGGATCGACTACCGGTAACGCTACATTTCCTATCGCCGACGTCATCCAAATTACTGCACCGATTAATCCAGGCAATTCTGGCGGCCCGCTACTCAACACGAACGGGATGGTTGTCGGAGTTACTACCGCTGTCGTCGTAGGATCTCAAGGGCTTGGCTTCGCGATTTCTTCCGATACAATACTTCGCGAACTCCCATCACTGGTGACAACTGGCACATACACCCAGCATTCATATCTAGGCATCGAAACCGTCGATATGACTTTCCAGTTAGCACAAGCAACACAAAGTAAAGTGACCTACGGCGTGTTGGTTGAGAAATCGGTGCACAACGGACCAGCAGACGTTGGGGGGATAAAGGGAGGAACCGATGAAATCGTCGTTCAGGGGCAACAATACATTATCGGAGGAGACATAATAGTCTCGATCGATGGAGTTCGGATAGTAAGCAATGATGCATTGTCTACTTTCCTTGAGCGAAATACTCAACCAGGTCAGACGCTAACTGTCAACATTATTCGAAACGGTAACCCTATGACGTTGGAAATCACGCTCGGGACTCGCCCACCGCCACAAGCCTAACACGAAACATACAAGAACCTCCCAAAACGTTACTTCGTGTTCTTCTCACGGTCTATGGCTATGACCTGTGCAGCTTCAGGCTGAAGTGTGACGTGTATTATCGAAAACTTTTCGCGTAGAAGCTGATTGATCCTGTCGAGTATGATTTGGGCTTGACTCAGTTTCTGGTCCTCGATCGTCACGTGTCCCGTTAGCGCATAGAAACCGGAAGTTATACACCACACGTGAAGCTCGTGAATGCCTTGTACGCCTTGAATTGTGAGTAGCTCTTGTGTTAATTTCTGCAAGTCAATTTCGCTCGGAACAGCTTCAAGCAAGACTGTGGCGGATTGTATCGTTACGTCGAACGCATTCTTCAAGATGAAACAGCCGATGATTGCGGCTATGATAGGATCGATTACTGTGATGCCCGTGAAATAGAGAATCATCGCACCCAGTACTACTCCAAGCGAACCCAGCATGTCTCCAATTACATGAAGAAATGCGGCATGAAGGTTCAAGCTGCGGATTCGAATGGACAACAGCAATTTTGCGGTTCCAATATTCGCCAAGAGCCCTAAGATTGCGAACACGAACAGGATTGGGGCTTGGACTTCAGGCGGGTGGAAGAACCGGAGGAATGCTTCGTAGAAAATGTAAAGCGAGACCACGATGAGGCTCACACCATTAACCAGAGCTGCGAGGATTTCTGCTCGATGAAAACCGTAGGTCATCGAAGAAGTATGTGCACGTTCCGCGAACCTTATCGCCAATAACCCTAGCGCAAGTGTGAGCACGTCTGTGAGTACGTGCCCTGCGTCGCTCAATAGGGCGAGACTGTTGCTGAGCCTCCATCCAACAATTTCCATAACCATAACTATGACTGAAATTATGACCGCGAAGCTCAGCCTCTTTTTTCCGACACTGAAATGCTGCTGAGACTCGATTTCTTTTCCTGTATTGGTCATCGATTCCAGTCTCCCTGATGCGAACGTCCAGGTTATGGTCTTTGAACTGCGATTACGGTCAGTTTCGTTGGCTCAAGTTTTTCCGTTATGAGGTGAGACCTCTCCGTGGATATAACACCAATTCCCGGAGAATATGGTGCTCCGGGCGGGATTCGAACCCGCGTCGCTGACTCTCTCCTTTATTCGAGAGGCCAGCATACTCTCGGCGAAACGCATCTTGACCGGGCTATATTCGGTAGCTTGACAGCTTCTACCGGAGCCGTGCTTGCCCGGAGCATTCGCTTAACGCTGACACACGATATTTTAACCTGTGCGAAAAACGTTAGAAAGAAAATGACGGAGGGATATCGGTTTAGTATTCCGGCATTCCGCCGCCTCTAGGAGGTGGAGTTGGAGGTGGTTTCGCGGCTGCGATAACGTCATCGATGCGCAGTATCATGGATGCGGCTTCTGTTGCTGATCTTATGGCTTGCTCCTTTACTTTGACGGGTTCAATAACCCCCTGTTTGCTCAGGTCCTTCACTCCGCCTTTGAAGACGTCAACGCCTTGATCGACTCCATCTTTCTTCTCATGTGCGGTACGCAGAGCAACTAATGTGTCAATTGGATCAAGTCCGGCGTTTTCAGCTAAAGTCTTCGGAATCATTTCGAGGGTATCAGCAAATGCTTCAATGGCTAATTGTTCGCGCCCTCCTACTTTTGTTGCGTATTGTTTGAGCCTTTTTGCTAGTTCCGCTTCAGCCGCGCCCCCTCCTGTTACTACCTTGGGCTTCTGTACTACGTCTGCAACCACTGAGAGGGCGTCTTTGAGTGCGCGTTCCGCTTCGTCCACTAAGCGTTCGAGTCCTGCGCGTATTAGTATGCTGACCGATCGTGGATCTTTGCAGCCTTGGATGAAAACCATTTTGTCGTCGCCGATTTTTCGTTCTTCGGCTGAGCCTGCTTTTCCTAG
>Ga0209517_10009486_pt1 | contig 11084 bp, 9 predicted proteins | sample PeaSoiMetSII2010_FD_187695 | JGI IMG/M metagenome (GOLD analysis project Ga0209517, IMG submission 187695) | Peat soil microbial communities from Weissenstadt, Germany - SII-2010 (SPAdes) (version 2) | ecosystem: Environmental > Terrestrial > Soil > Wetlands > Peat | place: Germany: Weissenstadt... | reverse complement strand
TGACGGTGGTGTGGTTCGAGGTGCTGGATTCGGCCGCAGGTGTACCGCCTTCGGAGCAGAAGAAGCGCTTGCTCTGGCTGCCGGTGGTGATGCTGCTTTGGGTAAATGCGCACGGCGGTTTCGTGCTTGGATTTGTTCTGCTGGCGGTGTATTTCGCAGGGGGAGTGATTGAGTACTGCACTAATCGCGAACGGCGGGACGAACTTATAGGCTGGTTGAAGCGGCTGTTTGGCGTCAGTTTGCTGGTGGCAGCCGCCAGCTTCGTCAATCCGTATACTTATCACCTTCACATCCACGTTTATCGTTATTTAACCGACCGCTATCTGATGGACCGGATCGGCGAGTTTCTTTCGCCGGACTTTCACGGCGCGGCACAGCAATGCTTCGCGCTGCTGGTGCTGATTGCAATCGTGGCTGTGGCCACGGCGCGGAGAAGGCCGAGCGCGACGCATCTTTTGGTGCTGCTGGTTGCCACTTATGGAGGGTTCTATGCCACGCGCAGTCTGCCGACGTCGTCGTTGCTGATTGTGTTGATGATTGCTCCCATAATTTCGGAAAGCGTCGCCGGGTTGGGCGGGAACGCCGATGCTGCTGGCTGGCTGCGCGGGTTAGCTTGGTGGACGAAGTCTTTTGGCGAGCGCATGGGGACGCTGGAGAAAAGTCTTCACGGGCATCTCTGGCTGGTGGTGGTGTTCGTCCTCGGCCTGTGGGCGTGTGCGCATCAGGGACGGATTGGCTCGACTCAGTTCATCAATGCATATTTTGACGAGAAGCGATTTCCAGTGGAAGCGACGGAGGTGATTGTGGAGCGGGGGATCCACGGGCCGATTTTCAGTTTGGATTATTGGGGCGGGTATCTCATTTATCGTTTGTATCCTGAGACTAAGGTGGTGGTGGATGATCGCCACGATTTGTATGGTGATGAGTTCTTCAAGGACTATTTGAAGGTGGTTTTGGTTCAGCCGGGATGGGATGAAGGTTTGGACAAACTGCATGTGGATTGGGTGCTGATGCCGACAGACTCGCCGCTGGCGAATATTCTCAGGTTAAAGGCCGGGTGGGAATCGGTGTACGCGGACAAGACGGCAGCGCTGTTTCGGCGGGTGAAGTAAAGAGGGTTGGCTCAGTTCACCGGGTGTCGATGTCGAAACCCAGAATGGCGTTGACTTCGACGGGTTGCTCTCCGCGAAATGCGGGGCGGAACTTCCAGGCAGGCAGGGCGGCCAGAACCTTGACGGTCAACTCGTGCGCGCCGGGTTCGAGGACGCGAGGGTTGCGAAGCAGGCCGGAGCGGTCAAGAACGCAGGCGATGATCAGCCGCGAGCGCTTGAGGTTGGCGGGTAGATCGGTACGCATGGGATGAGGAGCGGTCAGGTCCTCTCCGTAAGGGTGCGTGACTGAAGTGGGATCGGCATATTCCAGCACGGCGGGCCCCAAGGCAGTGTCGATATAAATGGTGTAGACCTTGTCACCCTTGAGGGTGCCGTAAAAGTTAAAAGCGCCGCCGGAACGCGAAGTGCCGACCACGGTGATGTCAGGGCCTTCCTGACCCTTCATGGCCGAGGTACGGCCGGGAGCGGTGGCGGAGCCGCCGCCGTCGGCGCCAAAGCTGGGCAGAGTGATGATGTTGTTTCCGCCGTGCACCGAGACTCCCGGCAAAGGCGGCTTGCCGACGCCTCCAGTGCCGGCGCCGCCGGAACCAGGGTAGGGAGAAATGCCGCCGTGCGCGGACGCATCGGCACCCAGTCCTGCGCCCGACTTAGCCCCGCCTGAGCCTTCGCCAGAAAAGCCACTGCCTGGGCCTTCACCGCGGGCGATGCCTTCTCCGCCTTGACCTTCTCCGACGCCGAGTTTGTTTCCACCCGCGGGCGAGAGCGCCAAAGAACCGGCTCCGGCGCCGCCGGGCACGCCGACTTTCGATCCGGGCCGGCTAGAAAGCACGATCCCGCTTCCGCTGGTGTTGCCACCAGTGTTGCTGGGCGGCGCAGTCACTGAACCGGCGTCGAGCGGGCCGCCGAGTCCTGTGCCACGGTTGCCGTGACCCATTCCTCCGGCCGCTCCTGCCCCGGACACTGTGGGTGGAGGCGGAACTACCGCCGAGCCTCCGCTCAGTCCCGCCACCGTCGTCTGCTTGCCCAGTGAGCCACCTCCGACCTGTACCGGGGGCGGAACCACGTTGGGACTTCCCAGACTCGCAGCCGTGCCCCGGCCGTTGGGGGCACCACCCACCTGGACCGGCGGCGGCACGACACTGGCGTTGCCTAATCCGCCGAACGAGCGGCGATCGGACGTATTGCCTCCTACCTGCACTGGCGGCGGCACGATTTGCTTTTGCAATTCGCCCGAGCCGAATCCTGGGCCTGAGGCCTTAAGGTCGCGAGCAATTTGTGTGGGAGGTGGCGCAATCACGCTGGGCGCTGGCAGCGTGAGCCGCGGATTGAGGTTGGCGAGCTGCTCGGGGGCGGACACCGGCGGTGGAACCACACTCACGGCTTGTGAGCCCGGAATGCGGGCCGAAGTGATATTGCGCTGCGGAGCACTCGGGGGCGGCGGAACTACGGTTGCACTCAGTGCAGGGGCACGCCGCAGTTTTTCTTGTTCGACTCCTGGAGCGGGCGCGACGGCAGTTTCAGTCAACCTCGGCGCCTGCAAGGATGGCCTCAAACCCTCGGCGGGAGCGGGGCCGGGGATTGGCTTGTACGCGAGCAGGTTGGCGACGGCCGAGCTCGACATTGGCAAGTTCAGCTTGGGGGCATCCACTATTTTTTCCCGCAGCAAGTCACCACGGGCCACACGGATCACTTGAGTGCGGTGATGGGCTTCGTGTCCGCCAGCGCGCCCGGAACGGCCGGCGCGGGCTCCTCCACGGTCTTCGGTTTGAGGCAGTTCATCCCCAGAAAAATAAATGACATCGTATTTCGGCAGGCTGGGTGGTTGGTAAGGCCGCAGGCTGGCCAGGCGGGCGGGCAGCACGATGACAGCAATTATCGCAATTATTTCTACAAGCCAGGAAAGCAGCATTCCGCGATAGGGAAAAAGTTCAGTCTTGGCTTCGCCAGCCAAGTGCTTGGGAGACTTGCTCAAGGCCGGGCCGATCGCGGTGACGAACTCCTGCCACGGCGACGACCATTCGACCAGAAGCCTAAGGTCGTCGCTGCTCAACTGGCCGTTCCTGAGTTCTTCGTTCTTGAGTTCAACGCTCACGCCGTAGGTGTCTCCCGTGGCCGGCCCATCGCGATATCGATTTCATCTCCGACTGCGGTCCGGCTGGAACGCAGCGTATCTCCCGGCAACTCAAGCACCGAAGCCGCTTTTAGACTCACCCTGGCCACACGCCAAGGCCGCAGGTTCTCCTCGATGTGCACCACGCAGTGGCGGCGATCAAGGTAGATCACATCAATGGGAAAATTCATGGCAAAGCTATGGACTCCGCGGCAGGGCACGATCCACAAGCCATCCCCGGTACGAAAGTTCGCGGCCGCCGTACCCATCAAGCCGCGGAAGCGGGACCAATGGGTTGCGGCAAGCGTGACATGAGTGGCCAGATACGCTTGTCGCGTCCGGTTAAACGCATAGCCTGTGGAACCCGGTAAAGACATCATAACTCCTGAACGCATTTCCTGGTTGGGGGACCTTCTACCGTGCCGTCTCGGGCATGAGCGTGCGGATCAACTGAATCACCGCCGGCCCGAGGGTGACAAAGATAATCGAGGGGAGGACAAACAGTACGAGGGGGATCACCATTTTGATGGTGGTTTTAGCGGCTTGTTCTTCGGCTCGCTGACGGCGCTCGGTGCGCAAGGAATCGGAGTGCACGCGCAGCGCCTGGGCCACACTGGTGCCGAAACGGTCAGTCTGAATCAGGGTTCCGACCAGGGAGCGAATGTCGTCGACCCCGGTGCGTTCGGCCAGATTGCGCAGGGCTTCGGGCCGAGGCTTGCCGGCGCGCATCTCGAGGTTTACGAAATGGAACTCGTCACTCAATTCCCGGTGGGCATGCTGCAAGTCCTGACCCACGCGCATCAAAGCCTGATCGAGGGCGAGTCCGGCCTCCACGCAAATGACAGTGAGATCGAGCGCGTCCGGCAAGCCCAGCTTGATACGCTGCTGGCGGTTGCGGATCAGCCGCTTGAGCACGAACCGGGGAAGAAAGAAGCCCAGGGCGGTGACGCTTACGAGCAGCATGGGAGAATTGAAACCGCTGCTGACCACCACCAGCCCGAAACCGAACAGCGCACACGCCAGACGGCTGCCGACGTAAATGGTCAAATGACGCGGGTCGCGGTAGCCGGCCTGGATCAGCCAGGCCCGCGCGCGGGAGACTTCACCGGGTGAGAGCGGAATGGCCTTGCTGAGGGGATCGAGCGCCTGCTCAATGCGTTCCCGCATGGCTGGCTTTTCCTGGGGTTTCTCGCGTTGCCAGCCCAGGGCGCGGAGGCGGGCACCGAGCACCGAGGAAGGCGCGTACGCGGCTGCCCCGAAGGAAAAAATCACCGCGACTACCGACAGAAACACGAGGATGGTGAGGGCCAGCGCCATAGGTCAGACCTGAATCTGAATGATCTTGCGGATTACGAAATAACCGATGGTTTGCAGTACGATCCCGGCGACCACCAAAGTGTGCCCGATGGGATCAGCGAACAGGGGGCGGATAAATGCCGGGTTGGTGGTAAGCATCACCACCACAATGATGGGAGGCAGGCCCATCAGAAGCATCATGGTGAGGCGCCCCTGGGCGGTGTACACGCGCACCTGCCGCATGATCTTGAAGCGCTCGCGGATCACATAAGAAAGATTATCCAGAATTTCGGCGAGGTTGCCGCCGGTCTCGCGTTGCAGCATGACCGCGGTCACAAAGAATTTTACGTCCACCAGCGGCACGCGCGCGGCCAGATTCATGAGCGCATCGCGAACCGGAAGACCGAACTTCTGTTCTTCAAACAGCTTACGAAACTCCGAGGCAATGGGTTCGGCAATTTCATTGGCAATCAACTCCAAGGCCGTGGTAAACGCGTGGCCGGCGCGCACCGCCCGGGCCAGGGTATCGATGGCATTGGGAAACAACTCTTCGAATTTCTGAAAGCGCTTGGTGCGACGGTAGGAGGCGTAGGAATACGGGAAGGTCCCGCCCAGTACAACGCCCACCAAGACGAATAACAGCGCCTGATTGGGTGGCAGGGAACCGGCGACAAAGTACCCGATCACAGCGAACACCACGGCACTCACCACGCAGAGCAGGAGAATATTTCCGGCTCGAACTTTCAAATCGGCCTGCTCCAGAAACATCTGGAAATTCGCCATGCGCTCGGAGCGGCGGAGCAAGCTGTCGAGCGCGGGAATCTTGCTCATCGTTTCATCGCGCAGCAGGGCAAGCTCTTCAACGGTCTGTTGCTCGGCTTTTTGCACCGAGGCCAGGCGGTCGCGCAGCATCCGGGCCTGGGCGCTGCGCTGGTCGAGGAAGGAACCGACGGCGAACACCAGCAACGCAACCAGCACGAACACCACGAAGGCGATGAGCGTCAACATTGTTCGTAACTCCAGCAGCTCGAGGGGCGGTTCAAACTTCCATCTGCGCGTCAAACAAGTCGCGGCGCAGGCGGCAACCGGCGGTGGCGAGCCGGTCGGCGAATTTGGGTTGGATTCCGGTTCCCCGGAAGCGTCCCTTCACCCTTCCATCTTTATCGATCCCCACCCGCTCAAACACAAAAACTTCCTGCATAGCGATGATGTCACCTTCCATGCCGGTGACTTCGGAGACGGAAATCACCTTGCGGGTGCCGTCCGCCATGCGCGCAATCTGCACCACGGCGTGGATGGCGGAAGCGATCTGGTGACGCATGGCCCGTTCAGGTAAATTGAGGTTCGCCATGGAGAACATGCTCTCCAGGCGGGCCAGGGCGTCGCGCGGTGAGTTGGCGTGTACCGTGGTCAGTGAGCCTTCGTGACCGGTGTTCATGGCCTGCAACATATCGAAGGCCTCCTCGCCGCGAACCTCGCCCACTACGATGCGGTCCGGCCGCATACGCAGACTGTTGATGACCAACTGCCTCTGGCGGACCGCGCCTTTGCCTTCAATATTGGGAGGACGGGTCTCCAGACGCACCACGTGTTCCTGCTTCATTTGTAGTTCAGCCGCGTCTTCAATGGTCACGATGCGCTCGGAATTTGGAATGAACCCGGAGAGCACGTTGAGCAGGGTGGTCTTGCCGGCGCCGGTTCCGCCCGAGACCAGGATATTGAGCCGGCCCTTGACCATGGCCGAGAGCAACTCCAACATACTTTCGGTGAGGGTCTTGTTTTCGATCATGTTGCGGGCAGTGAGGGGATCGTGGCCAAAGCGCCGGATGGAAAGGCAGGGGCCATCGATGGCCAGCGGTGGAATGATGGCGTTCACGCGGGAGCCATCCGCCAGGCGAGCGTCCACCATGGGCGAGGATTCATCCACGCGCCGTCCCACCCGCGAAACGATGCGGTCAATGATCTGCATCAGGTGGGCATCATCCTTGAAGCTCATGCCGTGGATGAGTTCAATCTTGCCCGCCCTTTCAACGTAGATCTGATTGTAGCGGTTGACCAAGATGTCGGAGATGGTGGGGTCTTTAAGCAGGGGTTCCAGCGGACCCAGACCGAAAATCTCGTCCAGAATCTCTCGCGACAAACGTTCCCGCTCGGCGAAACTAAGCGGCACGGCCTCACTATTGACGGTGTTGCGGATGAGCAACAACACTTCATCGCGGGCGGTGTCGTTGGGAGCGCGTCCCAGTTTTTCCAGATCCAGGCGGTCGAGGATCTTGCGGTGAAGGTCGGCCTTGACCTGCTGGTACTCGGTCCTCTCGAAGGTCTGAAGATTTGCCATGGAAATGTCCGAAAAGTCCTAACGAAACCGTTCTGCGCTACACTGTCTTAAACAACGACCAAGCCTTGCGTTTCACATCCAGATCATCTTCCGTCAGTCGCGCGGCCAGTCCGGCGAAGGAGCGGGCAATTTCGGTATTGTGCTGCTGGGAAAGGGGAACGCCGCGATCGATGGCGGTGGAGACTGCGAAATACTGGTTGGGGATTTTCCATAGCAGTTTCACTCCGACAGCGGCTTCCGCATCGCTCTCGCTGAAACCGGGAATCTTGCGAAAACGGTTCAGGACCAACTGCACCTTTTCGCGGCTGCCACTCTCACTCAAGTATTGCTGCACCCGGGCTGCGCTCCACAGGGAAGCGACATCGGTGTGGGCCACCATCAGCACTATTTGCGCCAGATTGGAAACCAGCCGGGTGGCGGCATCGATGCGCGACGATGCGTCCACCACTACATAGCGGAAATGGCCGACCAGCATGTCAAACAGTTTGGCGAACTCCGCGGTCGAGGGCTCTGCGGGCACGGGCATGGTCGGGCCCGCCAGCAGTTGCAAGCCTCCAGCGTGGCGGGTCATGAAGCTTTCCAGCAGGGAACTGTCGAGACGGTGCAGATTGCGGATCGCGTCTCCCACAGTGAACACCGGTTTCAAATTCAGGTGCAGGGCGCAATGCCCGAGCGGGGCAATGTCCACCAGCGCTGTATTACCGTGTACGGCTTGCAGTGCCAGAGCAAGATTGACTGCCACCGTGGTGGCTCCACTGCCTCCTTTGGCATTGACCACCGAGAACATTCTGCCGCGCAATTCCTCCCGGCGATTTTTGCGCTGGGCGGTGCTCAGGCGCACGAAGGCTTCCAGCAGGTCGGTGGTGGTGGTGGGTCTTTCCACAAATTCCCGCGCCCCGGCCCGCATCGCACTCACGATGACCTGCGGTTGCGACAGGCTGCCCACGGCGAACAGAGCCGACTCCGGCAGTTCCTGGTGAAGCAGTTCGATGGCATGCAAGGCAAAGCTGGAATTGTCGGGGGGGATGTCCACCAGAACCACGTCGGGGTTGGCCGCGTGAATGCGGCGCGTCACCGGATCGGTGGAGGCAACCGGAAAGCTGGCGCAAGTGTGCACGGTACGGGCGACGCTGGTGCCGTCCACTAGAACTTGCAAGACGGCGCGCTGCTCGCTATCCGATGCAACGATCACTACTGAAAGCTCGGGCATGGTACTGCGGTTTCTCCTACGAACGCTTCACTCGCCAAACGAAATCACGCGGCAAAATACTCATTCCACAACCTGCCTTCATTTGCCGCCGGTGGCCGCCGGCTTCTTGGGGTCAAACTTGTCCTTGTTCAGGAACGGCTGCGGATAGCTAGGCCCGGCTGGAGCCTGGGTGCTGGGCGAGATGCGGTGTACGGTGCACAGCACCATTAATTCTGTCTTGCTCTTTTGAAGATTTCTGCTCTGGAAAAGTTTGCCCAGGATGGGGATGTCACCAAGCCCGGGTATCTTGTTGTAGAGGTCGGTGACGCGGTTGTCGAGGAGCCCGGCGATCACAAAACTCTGCCCATCCTGCAATTCAAATTCGGTCTCCGCGCGGCGGGTGCTCAACGCGGGCACGGTAAAGCCCGAAATCTGCAAAGCGTTGGTGAAGTCCAGGGTGCTGACTTCCGGCGCGACCTTAAGGTGAATGTTTCCGTTGGGCATGATGACGGGAGTGAATAGCAGCTTCACGCCAAAATCCTTAAAGGAAATGGTCACCGCGGCAAACCCCTGGCCGGGCTGCACGATAGGGAACGGGAACTGGCCCCCGGCGAGAAAACTTGCCTCTTTTCCATTGACCGCGATCAGGTTCGGTTCCGCAAGAATCTGCAACAGGTTCTTTTGTTGAAGCGCCTCCACCACCACGCCGAAGTTAATGTCGGTGCGAAAGAGGAACAGGTTCAGAGGGTTGGTAAGGTTGAGCGTGGGAGGGGTGGCGGAGGTGGAAGTGGTGGTGGTGCCACCAGCCGTGCTGGTACTGGCGGAACTGGTGGAGACTGACATTCCGCCAAATTGACCGGTGGTTACGGTTCCGGTGGTGTGGCCGGTGCCCGGAGTCAGATACTCGGCGCCCAGTTGCAGGGCGGCAGCACGATCCACTTCCGCGAACTTCACTTCGAGAAGAACTTCCTGCGCCCCCACCGGACCGAAGGTCAGCACGTTGACGACGTTCTTGGAATAGGCCTCGGCAATCAGGCCGGCGCGCTTGAAGACGTCTTCAGTCGACACATGGCCGGACAGCACAATCGCGGAGCGTGAGGGAGTGACGTTGATCTGTTCGTCCGGAAACACAGCTTTCTCTTCTTCCGCGGCGGCGCTCACGTCCACATCCACGCGCAGATCGAAACTGCGGGAACGGTCAAGCTCATCCCAGATGAGCAGCGACACTTCGCCCGCGGAACGGCCGTGCACCAGGATTTGTGTGGGCGTGACCACGATGGGATCGGCAACGGTCGCGTCGGTCACAGAGACTCTCTTGATGCGCTCGGTGGTGTTGATCAGGATGGATTTCCCCACCATGACCCGCAGGGGGGCCGAGCCTTGTGATTCCTGGGACGCGGACTGCGCGCTGGCCTCCGGACCCTTGGCCGCGGGCTGGTTCTGGGCAACGCGGGCCGGAGCCAGACTCAAAAGGCTCAGAAGAACCACTGCCGTTATCAGCGTTTTCATCTTTCGGTTCTCCCACCCACGGGAGTGAATCGCCATGTTGTCTACCCTCAAACCCGGACTTGTGCTCAGAACTTGGTCTCTTCCTTCTTGTCCCCTTTGTAAACCTCGACCGTAAAGACGGTCGGCGCCGGAGGAGCAGCCGGTGCAGCCACGTGCTTTGTCCGATGCTCGGCCGGTGCTGGCGCGGTTGCCGGGGCGGTCAGCGGCATCTTGTAGAGTGATGCCGACCTCGCTGCCGCCAATTCCTCCTGCCGCGTGTCCATGGGATTGCGAAGCGCCAGCTGGATGTGGCCCTGATTGCTGGCCAGGGTCAGCTTCTGGGCGTCATCCGGCGACACCAGCAAAGTAATGACGGGGGTGGTTTGCGGTTCGCCTGCGGAGTTGCGCTCCAGCCTCTGTCCGGTGGCAATGACGGCCACGTTCTCCAAGACGGTGGTGGTTTGGGGTTCGCTTGATCCCTGAGGACTTCCCGTCAATAGCACGTCGACATGCGTTCCCGGCAACACGAAGCCCGAAACCGAGGTGGTGTCATTCACGCGAACCGACACCGCGCGCATGCCGGGTGGGATTAGAGACGGCAGTCCCGAGCCGGCGTTTTCTCCCGCCAGCTTGTTGGTGAGAATGAATTCTCCCCGCGCGATGGGGACCACAACCCCGCGGCCGATGACTTTGTTCTTCAGATGAAAAACGCCGGCGGGCAAATCGGCGGAGGCGAAGCGCACCGCCCGGATGTCCTTTTCCTCGATCTTCGAGCCCACTTGCAGATCGTCGGCCGCCACCAGGATCTCCTCACCCGGCGCCTGATTGCCACCCCGGCCGGACTGGAGATTCCGGTAAACGGCAAAACTCACGAAGGCACCCAGTACCAGGGCGACGACCCCAATCATCAATAGCCGGTTACGATTCATTCCTGCTCCTCAGGAACCCAAATCCTGCCTGCCAAACAAGCACAGCACTGGCGAGAGTGCACAATCCGTCGAGCGCTGGCGGCTATTGCGCGATCGAGCTGGCGACGGACGAAAACACATTGTTGGCGTTGGCCCCGATCAGACGTATCGTGCCCACGACGATGACCAGAATCACGGCCAGCATGACCGCGTATTCTGCGATGTCCTGTGCCTCGTCATCGCGCCATAGCCTGCGGAAAATGTTCTTCATTTGCCGAACCTCCTTAACGTCGCGCCCCACTTCAACGGTGACACTCCTGCGCCGACCATGCACTGCGGCCAGGCACGCAGCATTAGACCTTGCTGCGTGTTCCAAATCAACAGCTTGCGAAGGGGGAAGGACGCGCATTGCGTGTCCCCGCTCCATGATACCCCGAAGCGATGGGGGTTGGAGCGACAATTTATTGCACACCTGGCCCAGAAGAGTAACTTGCGTAATGGCGGGTTGCGGCGGGGCCGAAATGTGCCGACCGCTTTCGGCAGGAGAAGCCGGACGGTCCGCGCCCGGCTCTGGAGTGGAGATCAGCGCCGCAGCTGAAACGCGACGCCGCTGTAAATGCCGTTACTCTTCCGAGATCGGAAG
>Ga0209517_10009485_pt1 | contig 11084 bp, 9 predicted proteins | sample PeaSoiMetSII2010_FD_187695 | JGI IMG/M metagenome (GOLD analysis project Ga0209517, IMG submission 187695) | Peat soil microbial communities from Weissenstadt, Germany - SII-2010 (SPAdes) (version 2) | ecosystem: Environmental > Terrestrial > Soil > Wetlands > Peat | place: Germany: Weissenstadt... | reverse complement strand
TTGCGAGCCAGTCCGCCGCAACCTCGGCGACGATCCCCGCCTCCTCGAGGAGCGATAGCGCGTCCGAGCCGGGCGAACTTGCCGTCGAGATGCTCTGCATCCTCAGCCTCCCACGTCTGCTCCCACGCTAACGTGGACGGCGCGCGTTTGAAAGCCGCCACCAGGGGCTGGCGACTCGCGGTTTCGTGCTAGTCTCGGGCGCCGCGCCGGGGAAACGGGCCAGCGAAGGCCTGCGGAATGGGAGGAGCCGGGATGCTGTGGGATCCACAGCTGCTGCTGAACGCCATCGTTTCGGGGCTGCTGCTGGGCGGCTTCTACGCCGCCGTGACGGTGGGCGTATCGATCTCGTTCGGCATGCTCGACATCGTCAACATCGCGCACCCCGCCTTCATCATGTTGGGATCCTACGTCGCGTTCTTGCTCAACGGCACCTTCGGGCTCGATCCCATTCTCTCGAGCATAATCGTGCTGCCGGCGTTCTTCGCATTGGGAGCGCTGGTCTATCAGATCTACTACGTCGCCTTCGAGCGGCGCGGCCAGGAATCGCTGCGCGGCCTCGCGTTCTTCTTCGGCTTGCTGTTCATCAGCGAGGTAGGCCTGATTTTGGTCTTCGGCGTCGATTATCGCTTCGTCGAGGCGCCCTACATCGGGCCGAGCCTGCACCTGGGCTTCCTCGATTTCCCGCTGCGCATGCTGATCCCTTGCGCGGTCTCGCTTGCGGTGCTCGCGAGCCTGCAGCTCTATCTCTCCCGCACCTTCATGGGCCGCGCCATCGCGGCGGTCTCGCAGGATCCGCTGGCGCTTCGGCTGATGGCGGCGAACCCCACGCGCGTCAAGCGCATCGCCTTCGCACTCTCGATCGCCACCGCGTCGATCGCCGGCGCGCTCTTGATCGTGATCCAGCCGGTCGAGCCCTCGATGGGGCGCGACTACATCGGCCGCGTCTTTGCGATCTGCGTGCTCGGCGGCATGGGCAGCTTCCCCGGCACACTTCTGGCCGCCATGCTGCTGGGCGTCATCGAGAACATCACCTCGACCTTCTATGGGCCCTCCTGGTCGCCGGCCGTCGCCTTCGGGTTCTTACTGCTCACGCTCGCTTTCCGCCCGGCCGGCATCCTCGGTCGCTAGCGCCGTGCGCTCCGGCACCTTCTTCTTCGCAGCGCTCGCGGTGGCCGGCCTTGCCTTCGAGAGTCTCCGATTGCTCGAGAATGAATATCTGTTCTTCGCGGGCTACGTCGTGCTGCAGTACGTCGTGCTCGCGACCGCCTGGAACATCTTGGGCGGCTACACCGGCTACGTGAATTTCGGCACCGCCGCGTTCTTCGCCCTGGGCGCCTACACCTCCGTCGCGCTCGGCAAGCTGGTGGCGCTGCCGATCCCCGCGCTGATGCTGGCGGGCGGCGTGATCTCGGGTGTGGTGGGCCTCGGCATGGGATACCTCACCCTCCGGCTGCGCGGCGTGTTCTTCGCAATCGCGACGCTCGCGCTGGCGGTGGTGGTGCAGACGCTGATAACCAACTGGGACTTCGTGGGGGGATCGCGAGGTGCCTACACCGTGCGCCCCGCGGTCGTGCCTCTGCTCGGCAGCTACGTTCAGTATCTCTTCCTTGTCATGCTCGCGCTCGCCGTGATCGCCATCGCGATCGCGCATGCGGTCGAGGGCTCGCGCCTCGGTTATGGCTTCGCGACCATCCGCGACGACGAGGCCGCCGCCGAGGCCTCGGGTGTGCCCACGCTGCGGCTGAAGCTGGTGGCGACCACGCTGAGCGGTGCGCTCATGGGCATGGCAGGAGCGCCATTGCCCTACTACGTCACGTACCTCGATCCAGCTTCCGGGTTCAATCTCGCCTATGCCGTCAACAGCATCGCCATGCCCTTGATCGGCGGCATGACGAGCTGGGTTGGGCCGTTGATCGGCGCGCTCCTCCTGGGCAGCGTCCAGCAGGTCGCCACCGTCAGCAATTGGTTCGGCGGTCATCCCGAGGTCAATCTGCTGATCGTGGGCGTGCTGCTGATCCTGTTCGTGATCGCGGCGCCCAACGGCATCGTCGGACTGATCGGCGCCGAGGCGCGCCGGAGCGGGCGGCGATGAGCGCGGCGCTTCTGCAGGTCGAGAATCTCTCCAAGCGCTTCGGCGGCTTCATGGCGCTCGACGCGATCAATCTCGAGGTGGAGTCCGGCGCGCGTCTGGGACTCATCGGGCCCAACGGCTCCGGCAAGAGCACGCTGGTGAATTGCCTCTGCGGCACGCTCAGGAACGACACCGGAAGGGTCCGCTTCGAGGGCGCCGTCATGGACGGTCTCGCCGCCCATCAGCGCACGCGTCTCGGCATGGCGCGCAGCTTCCAGCTGCCGCGCCCGTTCGGGAGTTTGACGGTCGCGGAAAACCTGAGGATTCCCCTGCTCTACACCGTCAACATACGGCGCGGCCATCATGTGCCGCGCGCGGAGATCGAGGCGCGCGAGGCGGAGCTGTTGGGGCTGGTCGGGCTCGCCGGCAAGGCGCACCAGCGGCCGCGCGACTTGAGCCAGGTCGAGATGCGCAAGCTCGAACTCGCGCGGGCCATGGCGGCGGAGCCCAAGCTGCTGATCGCCGACGAGGCGATGGCGGGGCTCTCTCATGCCGAGGTCGACGACATTCTGGCGCTGCTGCGGCGGCTCAACGAGGCCGGCATCACCATCATCCTGATCGAGCACATCATGCGGGCCGTGATGAGCTTCTCCGATCGGCTCGTCGTGCTGGTGGCCGGCCGCAAGATCGCGGACGGGCGCCCCGACGACGTCGTGCGCAACCCCGAGGTGGAGAAGGCCTACCTTGGCGAGTAGCCTGTCTCTCAGCGGCGTCGACGCCGCTTACGGCGCGGTGCGCGCGCTCGAGGGCGTCTCGATCGAAGTCCGATCTGGCGAGACCGTGGCGCTGCTGGGCACCAACGGCAATGGCAAGAGCACGCTCATGAAGTGCATCATGGGCATCGTGAGGCCGCGCGCCGGCAGCATCACCGCGGAAATCGACGGCGAGCGGCACGAGCTCGTGGGACGCAGCACCGAGGAGATCGTCGAGCTCGGCATCGCGCTGGTGCCCGAGGGTCGGCGGCTCTTTCCCAAGCTCACCGTCGAGGAGAACCTGCTGCTCGGCGCCTTCCGCCCGCTCGCGAGAAACCAAATGCGCAGCAACCTCGAATTCTGCTTCGAGACCTTTCCGCGGCTGCGGGAGCGGCGCCAGCAGCTCGCGGGCAGCATGAGCGGCGGCGAGCAGCAGATGCTGGCGCTGGGCCGCGCGCTCATGACCGCGCCCAAGATCCTGCTGGTCGACGAGCCCTCGGTCGGGCTGGCGCCCGTGCTGGTCCAGCGCACCATCGCCACCATCAAGATGCTCAAGGAAACCTACTCGCTCACGGTGCTGATGGCCGAGCAGAACTTCACCCAGGCGATCCGCATCGCCGACCGCGGCTACGTCATCGTCCACGGCAAGATCGCCTTCGAGGGCCGCTCCGCCGAGGAGCTCAACAACAACGAGCTCATTCGGAAGTTTTACCTGGGATTGTAACGGTGCGTCCTTCGACGCGCTCGCTCCGCTCGCTTCCTCGGGATGAGGGAGAGTGTGCTTTTAATCGAGCACCCAAGGTCCTCATCCTGAGCAAGGGCCGAAAGGCCCGCGTCGAGGGACGCACCCTCTACTTCTTCGCGTCCGTATAGGGATAGATCAGCTTGCCCGAGGCGTAGTCGGCGGGCGCGATCAGGGTTTGCGTGTTCATCTCGCGGAACTGCTCGGGGTCGTTGCTCTTGATGTCGTGGAACTGGATCGACACCACCCGCGGCTCGGCCCATTCGCCGTTCGGGCCGAACTTCACATCCCCCACCACGGTCTTGAAGCTGTTCTTGCGCAGATACTCCGCGAGCTTCTCGTCGTCGAGGCTCTTGGTCGCCTCCACCGCCTGCGCCAACACCTGCAGATAGCCGTAAGCCCAGGGCGCCATGTAGTAGCCGAAGGGATCGATGCCCTGGCCCGCGGCCTTCTCCTGATAGCGCTTGATCAATTCGTCGACGCCCTCGAAATGCATCTTGGGCACCGGCAGCCAGAAGTCGTAATTGAAAATTCCGTTCAGCAGCGGCCCCAGCTGTGCCTTGATCACGGTCGCCTGCAGCCCGACCATGCCGCCGCCAAAGATCTTAGTCCTGAGCCCGACCTCGTTCGCGGCGCGCACCATGCCGACCGTGTCGGGCGGATAGGAGCCGACGAACACGATGTCGGGATTGGTCGCCTGGATCGCGCGCACGATCGGCGAGTAGTCCGTGGTCGTGGGCGGATAGCTCTTGTCGTAGACGATCTTGAGGCCGGCCGCCTTCGCCTGCTCGCGCGCGCCCTCGGCGGCGCGGCTCGAGAACTCGGCATCGGCCGCAGCGATCGCGATGGTCTCAGGCTTCGGGCTCTGCGCCATCGCCGTCTCGAAGAAGCCCTTGGAGATCGCCACCTTGGGATCGGGGCCGCCGGTCGGCGCCATCGAGAAATAACGGGGATAGCTGAACTGCGAATTGACGCCGAGAGCCAGCAACCCGATGAAGGTCTTGTTGTGCTGCATGATGACCGGTACCGCTGGCGCCACCATGTTGGTGGCGTAGCCCCCGACGACCAGGTCGACCTTGTCGACGTCGAGCAGCTTCGTGTAGATGCCCGGAACCGTGGAGGGCGTGCTCTGGTCGTCGTAGAACACCAGCTTCACGAGCCGGCCGAGGAGCCCGCCCTTGGCGTTGATGTCGGCTTCCCAGAGCTGCATCGCCACCAGCGCGGACTTGCCGTTGGCGGCGAGCCCGCCCGTGAGCGCCATGCCGAAGCCGATCCGGATCGGCTCCTGTTGAGCCTGAGCCGGGTAGAGCGGCAGCAACAAAAGCGCGAGCGCGGCGAGCACAGCCGCCGAGAGCCGCGACATGCGCGGTCCGAGCTTGTTCGTCATCGGGCATTCCTCCCATGCATCGGTTTTTCTTTATCCTATGCTCAACAGCGCTCTCGGCGCCAGGGCGCACGGGAGAGATCACAGGCCTCGGCTTTACGGACCGGACGCCGCGTCCGATAATGGATACAGACATTGTCATTCGTCAGGAAAGGACCAGCGCCATGAAGTTCGTGACCTTCCGCCGGGGTAACCAGGTTTCCGCGGGATTGCTGATCGATGGCGACCGCGTGGTCGATCTCGGCGAGGTTCCGGGCCTCAAGGCCAAGACCGCGCTCGACGTGGTGCTCGCGGGCGAGGCCGGCGTCGCCGCCGCGCGCGAAGCCGCCAAGCACGCCAATGCCGGCAACACCTTGGCGCTCGGCGCGGTCAAACTCCTGGCGCCGATCCCGCATCCCCGCAAGAACGTGTTCTGCGTCGGCCGCAACTACGTCGAGCACGTGGCCGAGGGCTATCGCGCGCGCGGCACCGAGATGAAGCTGCCGGAATTCCCGCAGTTCTTCACCAAGCCGCAGACCGCGATCATCGGTCCCGACGACGAAGTCCCCTACGACACCCAGGTGACCCAGAAGCTCGATTACGAGGTCGAGCTCGGCGTCATCATCGGCACGCGCGGCAAGAATATCCCGAAGGACCGGGCGCTCGCGCACGTGTTCGGCTACACCATCATCAACGACGTCACCGCCCGCGACCTCCAGCGCCGGCACGAGCAGTGGTTCAAGGGCAAGGGCATCGACGGCTCCTGCCCGATGGGTCCGTGGATCGTGCACGCGAGCGCGATCAAGGATCCGCAGGCGCTCGACATCAAGCTGCGCGTCAACGGCGAGCAGCGCCAGAACTCCAACACCAAGCATATGATCTTCGACTTGAAGACCATCATCGAGAGCCTCTCGCTCGGCATGACGCTCGAGCCCGGCGACGTCATCGCCACGGGCACGCCGAGCGGCGTCGGTTTCGCCATGACCCCGCCGGGCCTCCTTAAGGGCGGCGACGTCATCGAGGCCGAGGTCGAAGGCATCGGCGTCCTCCGCAACACCGTGCGCGAGGTGCCGCATAAGATCGAGGGTTGAGGCTCCCTCACCCTCCCATTGCTGCGCAACGGGTCCCTCCCTCTCCCGTTCCACGGGAGAGGGGCTATTCGCACCGAGCGCTTGCTTGCCCCTCGCCCAGGAAGTGGGAGAGGGAGGGACCCATGGCGACAGCCATGGGAGGGTGAGGGTTAGCGGTTCTTGCCCCGCGCCCGCTCGACCTGCTCCGAGATCCAGGCGTAGGTCTTCTCGAGGCCCTTCTTGAGCGGCTCGCTGGGGCTCCAGCGGAGCTTTTCCTGGATCAACTTGTTGTCGGAGTTGCGGCCGCGCACGCCCAGCGGTCCGGGGATGTGCTGGATCGTGAGTTTCTTGCCGGCGATCGCCATGATGAGCTCGGCGAGCCCGTTGATGGTCACCATCTCCTCGGAGCCGACGTTGACCGGGCCCGAGAAGCTCGAGCGCATCAACCGCGTGCTGCCCTCCAGGCACTCGTCGATATAGAGGAACGAGCGCGTCTGCTTGCCGTCGCCCCAGATCTCGATCTCGCCGCCGGCGGGCGTCTCGGCGACCTTGCGGCAGAGCGCCGCCGGCGCCTTTTCTTTGCCGTTGTTCCAGGAGCCCAGCGGGCCGAAGATGTTGTGGAAGCGCGCGACGCGCACCTCCATGCCCTTGTTGCGCTGGTAGGCGAGATAGATCCGCTCGCTGAACAGCTTCTCCCAGCCGTACTCGCTGTCGGGCGCGGCGGGATAGGCGCTGTCCTCGGACGTCTTGGGGTTGTCGGGGTCGAGCTGATTGTGCTCGGGGTACATGCAGGCGGACGACGAGTAGAACATGCGGCGCACATTTCGACGCCAGCAAGCCTCCAGCATGTTGAGGTTGATCTGCGCGGAGTTGTGCATGATGTCGGCGTCGTTCTCGCCGGTGAAGATATAGCCGGCACCGCCCATGTCGGCCGCGAGCTGGTAGACCTCGTCGAAGTGCCGGTCGACGATGCGATCGCAGATGCCGCGATCCCTGAGATCGCCGATCACGAAATCGTCGGCCTCGGTGGCCGAGAATTCCGGAAACTTCAGATCGACGCCGCGCACGAAGAAGCCCTCGCGCTTCAGCCGGCTCACCAGATGGCTCCCGATGAACCCACCCGCTCCGCACACCAATGCCGATTTCACCGCCGTGCCCCTCATCCAAACTTCGCGCGCCGTTATAGCACAAGGACTGCATCAGAACGCGTTTGTGCTTAGTTAACTTGAACCGCCAAGACGCCAAGGCGCCAAGGGTTTTGAGCCATGCGTCTTGGCGTCTTGGCGTCTTGGCGGTTCAACCCTTGTTGACGCCAACTGCAAGACTCGGGCAGCGTAAATCTCCTTCTCAAAGAGAGCGTGGGTGCCATGACCAATCTCATCGAGATCAAGATCAGCGAGCGCGGGCCTTTCGCGGGCGGGCACGAGTTCGGCTCGGTTGGTGCCTACGAGCGGCTGGTGGGGCGCGCGCACTTCGCCGTCGATCCGAAGGCGGCGGCGCAACGCGGCGTCACGGATCTCGAGCACGCGCCCGTCGACGGCGAGGGCCGCGTCCGGTTTGCCGCCGATGTCATGATCCTGCGTCCCAAGGTTTTCGCGCGCGGCAACAAGCGGCTCTTCCTCGATTACGGCAACCGCGGCAACAAGCGGATGCTGCAGTTCTTCAACGACGCGCCCGCCAGCAACGATCCGCGCACGTTCGCCGATGCCGGCAACGGGTTCCTGATGCGCCGGGGCTACAGCATCGCGTGGATCGCCTGGCAGGGCGACCTGCTCCCGGGCGACGGCCGCATGCTGCTGAATTTGCCGGTCGCCACCGACAACGGCAAGCCCATCACCGGCCTGGTGCGCGTCGAGTACATCGCGGATCAGCACGGCGTCACCACCATGCCGCTCTCGGGCTGGATCTCGACCCGGAGCCATCCGACGGTCTCGCTCGACACGCGCCAGGCGAGCCTCACCCGCCGCCGTTACGCCGACGATCCCCGCACTCCCGTGCCCCCGGATCAATGGATGTTCGAGCGGCTCGAAGCCGGCATGGGCCTCGACAACCAGGGCAGCGAGCGCGCGCTCGTGCCCTCCGATCAGCACATCCACATACCCAAGGGCTTCGAGCCCGGCTGGATTTACGAGCTCGTCTACACCGGCAAGGATCCGCTGGTGCTCGGCCTCGCGCATGTCGCCGTGCGGGATTTCGCGAGCTTCCTCAAATACGGCGAGCGCGACGCGGCGGATACCGCCAACCCGCTCCGGGACGGCCGCGCCGGCATCGAGAAGGCCTATGCCTGGGGCCGCTCGCAGACCGGACGCTGCATCCGCGACTTCGTCTATCGCGGCTTCAATGCGGACGCGCAGGGCCGGCGCGTCTTCGATGGCGTGCTGCCCCATGTGAGCGGCGGCGGGCTCATGTGGCTCAACCATCGCTTCGCCAATGCCGTCTCGCCCGCGGGCCAGCAGTACGAGGACCATTTCAATCCCGCCGATCGCTTCCCGTTCTCCTACGCCGAGAGCACCGATCATTTCACGGGCAAGCGCGACGCGATCCTGAAGCGGCCCACGACCGATCCGCTGGTGATCCACACCCAGACCGCGACCGAGTACTGGCAGCGCAAAGGCTCTCTCGTCCACACGGACACGCAAGGCAACGACCTCGCGCAGCCCGAGGGCGTGCGCGTCTACGCCTGGGCGAGCTCGCAGCATTTCGCCGATCCAAACTTGAAAAAGCCCGCGCGCGGCGTGTGCCAGAACGTGATCAACGTGGTCGCGACCTCCCTGCTGTTCCGCGCCATGCTCGACGCCATGGACCGCTGGGCGGCCGACGGCACCCCGCCGCCGCCGAGCCGCGTGCCGCGCCGCTCCGACGGCACGCTGGTCGCCATTGAGGAATGGCGTACGCAATTTCCGCGCATCCCGGGCGCGGCGGTGCCGAGCGGACCCGCGGAGCTGCCCCTCATGGATTTCGGACCCGACTTCGAGCGCGGGATCCTCTCGAAGGAGCCGCCCGATATCGTGCCGGGCAAGAGCTACACCGTGCTGGTGCCGGCGGTGGACGCCGACGGCAACGACACCGGCGGCGTGCGCGCGCCCATGGTGCAGGCGCCGCTCGCGACCTACACCGGCTGGAACCTGCGCGCCCGCGGCTTCGGCCACGGCGCCACCCACACCTTCGTCGGCAGCACGATCCCGTTTCCCGAGACCGAGAGCGAGCGCCGCATCACCGGCGACCCGCGCCGCAGCATCCTCGAGCGCTATCCCAATCAAGCCGCCTACACCGCCGCCATCGCCGCCGCCGCACGCCGCCTCGTCGAGGAGCGCCTGATTCTGGAAGAGGACGTCGAGCGCGCGGTCGCGCTCGCGCAGAACTGGGGCCAGCCGCGGCATGAGGTGTCGCTCGAGTAGCGGTATGCGTCCTTCGACGCGCTCGCTGCGCTCGCTTGCTCACGATGAGGAGGCTTCTTTGCGCGGCTCTCGTTGCCCCTCATCCTGAGCAAGCGAAGTGCGTCGAAGGACGCACCATCGGCCCTCGCGTTGCAGAAATCGGGATCGCCCGGCTTCAAGACGCGGTCGCTCACCCCCTGCTTCTCCGCTTCCCTGTCCATATTCTCCCAGCGGCGTTCCTGGCAGTGCGTCAGCTACGAGATCGCGCGGTTGAGCGCGCGCTCGATCGTGGCTTCGTGTCGCGAGAGCGCGCCCATTTTCTGCAAGGCTTGATCGAAAGCGGTGCCGGCGTCCGTATCGGCTGCCTCCGCCTGGTTCGTCGGCGGCGGAAAGCCGCTCTTGTAACGAGCGGACTTGTTGATGAGAGCGGCTTCGGCCTTGGCGACACGCCTGAGCCGCCAAGAGAGCACCGCAATCCGCTCGACCAGCGAGCACTCGAACGTGCCCGTGGGCTGGAGATCACGGGTCAGCCAGTTATGAAAATCGTCGAAATCCGCGTCGTCCTCATCGAACACGACCAGCAACGCCGCGGTGAGCCCATGCCACAGCGAGCTCTGCGCCACCCTCGCCTTGCCCGCGGCCGTCCTCGGCCCCGTGCTCTTCTGCGCGTTCAACCGGTTCGCCGCAAACTGTGCTGGGCTCGTCATGTGTCCTTCTCCTCTGCCGATTACGCAGACTAGGTGCCCGGGTGGCGGAGCCGGGGTGGAACAAAGAGTGACCGCATTTTGCGTATTTGTCAAGCCCGGAGAGGAACGTCGCCAAAGGCAAGGCAACCCTCGGATCAGCGCTCGCTGTCGAGCATGGCCATCTGGTGGGAGTCGTAGCGCGTGCCCGCGGCGGCGTCGGGTGGGACCGCGCGCTCGATGGCAGCGAGATCGGCCGCGCTCAAAGTGAGATCAAGAGCACTCAGCGCCTCCGTAAGCTGATCGCGGCGGCGGGCGCCGATGACCGGCACGATGTCGTCGCCGCGGGCGAGGACCCAGGCGATGGCGATCTGGGCGACGCTCGCGCGTTTCGCCTCGGCAACGCCGCGTAGCGCGTCCACCAGACCCAGATTGCGCTCGAGGTTCTCGGGCCGGAAGCGCGGAGTGTGACTGCGGAAATCCTTCGGATCGCCGGCGCGCTCCTTCGACCAGTGGCCGCTGATGAGACCCCGCGACAGCACGCCATAGGCCGTAATGCCGATGCCGAGCTCGCGGCAGGTCGGCAGGATCGCCGCCTCGATGCCGCGGGAGATCAGGGAATATTCGATCTGGAGGTCGACGATCGGATGCACCGCCTGCGCGCGACGGATCGTCTCGGAGCCGACCTCGGAGAGACCGATCCAGCGCACATGGCCCTCGCGCACGAGATCGGCGATGGCGCCCACGGTGTCCTCGATCGGCACGGCGGGGTCGAGCCGCGCGGGCCGGTAGATGTCGATGTAGTCCGTGCCGAGCCGGCGCAGCGAGTAGGTGAGGAAATTCCGGACCGCCGCGGGCCGCGCGTCGAACCCGATGAAGCGGTTCGCGGGATCGCGCAATGCGCCGAACTTGACGCTGAGCAGGACCTTGTCGCGCGGCCGGCCCTGCAGCGCCTCCCGGATCAGCAGCTCGTTGTGGCCCGAGCCGTAGAAATCGCCGGTGTCGAGCAGGTTGATGCCGCGCTCC
>Ga0209517_10009484_pt1 | contig 11084 bp, 9 predicted proteins | sample PeaSoiMetSII2010_FD_187695 | JGI IMG/M metagenome (GOLD analysis project Ga0209517, IMG submission 187695) | Peat soil microbial communities from Weissenstadt, Germany - SII-2010 (SPAdes) (version 2) | ecosystem: Environmental > Terrestrial > Soil > Wetlands > Peat | place: Germany: Weissenstadt... | reverse complement strand
CTCAATGTCCTGCGATTTTATCTACGCTTCCGACAAGGCGAGATTCGGCCAGCCGGAAATAAATCTTGGGCTCATTCCCGGATTTGGCGGAACGCAGAGGCTCTCGCGTCTGGTGGGCCGCGCCAAGGCAAAAGAGATGTGCATGACCGGAGAAATGATAGATGCTCAGCAGGCCAAAGACCTTGGCCTTGTGGCCAAAGTTTTTCCGGCCGACCAGCTTATCGATGAAACCATGAAAGTCGCACGCGCGCTTGCCTCCAAATCCATGGCGGCACTTAGGTCCATAAAGAAAGTTGTCGACTGTGGCGCCGACGTGGACCTGAGAAATGGCTGCGCGCTTGAGGCTGAAGCCTTCGGCGTCTGTTTCGGAATGGAGGATATGCGGGAGGGTGTTTCCGCCTTTCTAGAAAAACGCAAGCCCCAGTTCAAGGGAACCCTGTCAAGATAGACCTTTTCCCCACGGAGGAACACAAGATGAATTTCGAGTTGACCGACGAGCAGAAGATGATCCAGGAAATGGCCCGCAAGTTTGCCGAGCGGGAAATCAAACCCGTTGCTGCCGAACTAGACCGCACCCATGCTCATCCCGCTGATATATGCGCAAAAATGGGGGAACTGGGCCTTATGGGCATAACGATTCCGGAAGAATATGGCGGGGGGGGGATGGACTACATCTGCTATGCCCTGGCCTTGACCGAAATATCCAAAGCATGCGCCTCGTGCGGGGTCATAATGAGCGTTTGCAACAGCCTCTACAATTTTCCGGTATACACTTACGGCACCGAGGAGCAGAAGAAGAAATATCTAACTCCCGTCGCAAGCGGCAAAGAGCTTGGGTGTTACGGGCTGACCGAGCCGGGCGCAGGCTCCGACCCGGCAAAAATGTTGACCACGGCGGTTCTAAAGGGCAATGAATGGGTGATAAACGGGACCAAGTGTTTTATCACCAGCGGAAATGTTTCAAGATACTGCGTCCTGGCTGCATTTACCGATAAGTCCCTCGGGTACAAGGGTATAAGTTCTTTCATTATAGATTTCGAAAATACGCCCGGTTTTCGCGTGGGCAAAGTCGAGGAAAAGCTCGGAATTACCGCCTCCGGGACGGCGGAACTGATCTTCGAGGACGCCCGCATACCGGCGGAAAATCTGCTGGGCAAACCCGGCGAGGGTTTCAAGCAAATGCTTACCACCCTGGACGGGGGGCGCATCGGAATCGCTTCCCAGGCGCTTGGCATCGGCCGGGCCGCCCTGGAAGCCTCAATCGATTACAGCAAAACCCGTGAGCAGTTCAACCAGCCGATTTCCGGTTTTCAGGCCACCCAGTTTAAGCTCGCCGATATGGCCACGCAACTGGATGCCTCTGAACTGCTGATTCTGCGCGCGGCGTGGCTCGAGCAAAATAAGAAGCCTTACGAAAAAGAATCGGCAATGGCCAAGCTCCTTGCTTCGGACACCGCAATGTGGGCCGCTGTCGAAGGGGTGCAGATTTTTGGAGGCTATGGATACTCCAAAGAGTACCCGGTGGAAAGGCATATGCGGGACGCTAAAATCACGCAGATCTACGAAGGCACCAACGAAATAATGCGCCTCGTGATCGCGCGAAATATCCTCAAAAGCAGATAAAGAAAACGGGCTGGAGCTCCCGGTGTGGGCCCGCTCAAGGCGAAATCAAATATGTCCGGTAAGTCTGATTGGATTTGCCGGACATAATTTTTGCTTCTATCCCGCCAAACCTATGGCTAGGGATCTAACCAGATGGGACAAACCCCCAAGAAATGAGAAAATCATATGACAGGGAAAACAATTGAGCAAATCAGGCTCAACGAAACAGCCGAGTTTTCAAAGACGGTCTCCGAATCTGACGTCTACCTTTACGCCGGTGTGACCGGTGATTTCAATCCCGCTCATATCAATGAAGAGTATGCGCGGGAAACGTTTTTCAAAACAAGGATCGCGCACGGCATGCTGGCAGCGGGGCTCATCTCGACTGTCCTGGGAACGCGTCTGCCGGGTCCCGGTACCGTTTATGTCAGGCAGGAGCTTAATTTCCTCGCTCCAGTCAGAATTGGCGACACCGTGACCGCGCGCGTCGAAGTAATCGAGATTATGACCGAGAAAAAACAAGTGCGGTTTAGAACTACCTGTTCAACGCAGAACGGAACGATGGTTTTGGACGGCGAAGCCATAATCAGCCCGCCCCGCCCGAAAAAGGTGGAAGCCGCGAAATGAGCAGGCACCGGTTTTTCTTGATTTCATTTTCGGTCCGGAGCGGAAAAGGGAAACCACACCTGTTTACGGATTTGCTAAGATCGCCATCTTTCTCGTGTGGTTAGCCAGTTTAGATATTGGAAAGTGCCACCTGAGTTAGCCATGGAACTAAATAGGAAAATGAGGATTGGTTTTGAGTTTCCGCAGATGTGGTTCAGCATTCCCATTTCGAGCGCACCAGTTGGCTCTTGTGTTGGGCTCAAGGCTTTTTTAATGCGCGCAGGCGGGAAAGTAGATCACCGAGCTGGTAAACAGCTTTGAGAACTTCCTTTGTTAGCTCGATCCCGGCTTCAATCTCCGCGAGGCCGACTGAGTCGTAGGTTTTAGCTTCTACATGGGCAGCATCGTTTCCTAGAAGCCGCAAGTCGTCAAGGGCCGCGAAAAGGTCCGGCGGTAATATGACTGCTGATTGGAGAGCCGAGATTCTTTCCTTGAGCGTGCTCCCCGTTGCGTTCTTGTCTTGGCAAAGTTCCTCAAGCGTTCGCCTGATCATGATGGCTGCCGCAACATGAAGGTCCTCAGCATGACAAGTGAGAGCTTCAGTAAAGGTTTTGACGATTGGCTGCGGGATGCCCTTTGGATCGAAATCAATCCGCTGAGGCGGGTACGCGCGGAGAACTGTGCGGTTGGAATCGCAAATGCAGAATACATGCAAATTGCAGCGCGGGTTTGGACACCTTCTATGACCAAGAAAGAGAACAGGGGAGGGCGATTGGACATCGTTTATGTTATGCAACGTCTCGAACGTTCCAACATTTCCGCAACCTGGGCAACGGATGGAAACCGGAAAACTATTACCAAAGCCAAAGTTTTTGAGCGACACAAGCATAAGCGACTCTCTCTGAGCCTACGATGACCAACAAAGATGCTATCTGTGTATAAAACGAGATAAAACCACTTTTGGCCAACATTGTTGACCAAAAGTGACTGTTTTTGGAACGGCATCATTAAGAGTAAGTATTTGATTTTGTTGGAATGGAGATGATGGGATTCGAACCCACGACCTCAGACTTGCGAAGCCTGCGCTCTCCCAACTGAGCTACATCCCCGGTGTTTGGAACATACCCTCTTACACATGCGGTGTCAAGAATCAGCGGCGCAGAATCACGGGCGCAGAACAGTTTCCATGTGTACGTCTATCATACGACGGCAAGATACGGATTTGAGCTTTGGGGCTAAAAGCGCCTTCGAGACGGCGCCAGGCTGGTCAGAACAGCCTCTTTACCCAGACGAGGTTCAAGTTAATGTCGACGTCATATTTGCAGAAGCGCTCTATTCCGCAAGGATCGGGTGAGGTGTGCTTGAGGTCGAGCAAACGATCGAAATCCTTCTCTATGACTATGTTGCAAAAATCGACGGGCACAGAGCGAACCAGACCCAGTTCCTCTTCGTTCCAGAGGGTGCCGGCAATGTCGCCCACTCCATTTTCCAGCGCATCTGTTCCACAAACCTTGAAGCATGCTCCGCAGGTGCAGCGGTGGATCGAGTCGAAGTCGGTCGGTATGTGATGGCCGGTATCGCAAAAAGGGCAGATTATGATGTGAATACCGCTCACCCTTCTGGCGTGGGTCTTTGAAGCAAGTGACTTGAACAGCTCTTTGTTTTTAAAATTCATTGTGCGCCTGCCGAATCACGAATTGCGCTCGAGCCCGGGTGGCCTGAGTCATGAAATGACGTTTCGGCTTGAAATCAAACCGGAAATTTGACATAGACATTTAATCTCACCAGAATCATTTTGCAAGTCATCGCCATCGGGAAAAGGAGCGTCTTTTTGGGCGGCATACATACATCTTCCGGCACGGTAAAGTCAATCCTGAAAATACTCGACGAATTCTATCGCGACGCAAAATGTTCGCTCGACTTCCATGACCCGCTCCAGCTATTGATCTCGACCATCCTCTCAGCCCAGTGCACCGATGAACGTGTAAATAAGGTTACACCGGCATTGTTCGAAAAGTATCGCTCTGCCAGGGCGTATGCAGAGGTCCCCATAGAGCAACTGGAACAGGACATCAAATCAACTGGCTTCTATCATAATAAGGCGCTGGCCATCAAGAAGTCGTGCAAGATTCTGGCCAACCGGTTTGACAGCCAGGTGCCCCCGGACCTCGAGACATTGGTCGAACTGCCCGGAATAGGACGAAAAACGGCAAATGTGGTATTGGGCAATGCTTTCGGCATTCCGGGAATCACCGTCGATACGCACGTCTGGCGGGTGTCGGCAAGGCTAGGTTTGACCCGTGAAAAGGACCGGGACAAAATCGAGCAGGACCTAATGGCCCTTATACCGAAGGAGAAATGGATCAAATTCTCTCACCAGTTGATACAGCATGGCAGAACCATTTGCGTCGCCCGAAAGCCTAAATGTTCCATCTGTCCTTTGAGTCCTCACTGCGTCTATGGGCAGGATGAATCGACGCCGAAGGCCTGAATCCAGCTTAAATCAGCATAATCAGGTCTTTTCTCTACGCTGTCCCTGGCCTGTCAATGACCAGGACCGTTTAGCCGGAAGCTTCTTGAAAAAATCCTTTTTCCGGCCAATTTTATCACCGTCCTCCAGCCGCCAATTCACCGTGTCGCCGTTCTTTCGCCTGCCCGCCTCATCTGGCGGCCTTCACCTCCGCCGCCTCAGCCCTCGGGACGGAGGGAATCATGTTCTGAGGCTCTGCAAGCATGAATTCGCCTTTTTCGACCCAATCCTTGAGAGTCTCAGCGATTTCTTTTGCGCGAACATAACTGGAGAGCGGCACAGTTGGGATTTCTCTGCCCTCGACTCTGATCGTTCCGGAGCGCAGTTGGGCGTAATTGACTTCACAAATCGGGTCCTGCAGTGTGAAACTGTAGTCCTTCACCTGGGTAACGATATCTTCGTCGGAAATGCCCGTAAACAGGGCCATCTCCTCATCCAGGATAGGGATAGGAATCCCGACCCCAACCACCAGAGAGGACCCGTAGCCAAGAATACTCGCGCCCATGAGCCATCGAGGACTCATCTCCTTGAGGTCGCCCATCAGCATCAGCGTACCTGCCGGGCTGCGGGGGGTCCCATTTGGAAGCCGAGCCGTTTCGGGTCTGTGCTGAGTGCCGTGCCAGGTTATGAAGCCCTGGGCGCCTCCCAGGAAGATTCGCGTACCCAGGCCAAGGGTCCTGTAATAGGGATCGTTCAGCAACGGGCTGAGCTGACCGGCTGAGCAATAATTGGCGTTTCCAATGTTGGGCTTCAGGGTGCCCATGTATGTGTAGATTGTCTTCCTGGAGACGTTAACGGCGCAATTGTAGTTTTGATATGCGTTTCGCGGATTGCAAAGCGTTGCGGAGGGAAGGTCCTTCAAGGTAAAATGCTTTTCGAAGTAACGATTGGGATAGCAGTCGGTCCCATAGGCTTCCGCGCGAAGGTGCACCGCTTTTCCACTCACCAGGTCCTGAATGACGTGCCCGCCGCCGTATTCGAACGAGCCGGGGTGAATTTTGTTAAGAGGATCATCGGCCTCCGGTTCGGTTGCGCCGATGTAGATATCTACAGCGGCAAGGCCAGCATAGGCTGGAACATTATTGAGCCAGACCTTTGCCGCCTTTATGGGGGGACTGGTATGTCCGAAATTTATGAAGGCGCCCGAGGAACACATGGGAGCAAAAGTCCCGGTGGTCACCACGTCCACCTCCTTTGCAGCCCTTGTAACTCCCTTCTTCCTCACTATTTCGACCATATCGTGCGCCGTGACCACGACAGCCATGCCTCTGCGTATCTTTTCGTTTATCTCCTGGTAAGTCTTACTTGTTCCCATTGTCTGCGCCCAGTCCTGCTGTTGGTGAAAAAGCCATGAGAAACCCGTACGAGGATGATAACCCTCAGCCGCGATGATGACAACCGATCAGAGGCAGATATCGCCACCTCCGCAAATATCTGCATCATATGGATTGCAAACTGCGGGGACGCGGTCCTCGAAGCAGGGGATAACCTTTCGAAAGTCGCTCATCTCTAAAGGGTTTATTGCCCGCAAAATGGACTGCTCATCCGGTAGGGCCGCCAACCGGCATTTCCCTGCAGCAAGTTCAAGGAGCATGCCCTCGGCTGTCTCACAATTGCGTTGAACTTCGCCTGGTTTAATGGAGAACTGACAACACCCCGGAACGATATCGCGCATAAGTGAGCGCTCCGGTGCATTTTGTTCTTGAACAATTTGCAATAAGCGGGTTTCATCCCCTTGGATATCGGACATCAAAAGTCACCTCCGGCTGCGTGAGGCGGTCCGATATTCGATAATCTGCTCAATTAACCGGAGAAAGTGAATATGTCCGAACAAAAAACCGATGTGTTTCAAGACCCGGCACCCTCAGCGCCAATTCGAAATCCGTATATCATGAATTTCCTCAAAGCGCTGGTGGAAAAAAAGGGGGAGCAGCATCAGGGCGATGATCTCGAAGAACTCTTGGACGATATGTACCGGGTCTTCGAATATATGCTTGGACAGAATATGGTAAACGCGCTGCCCGAGGAGGTGAGAAAACAATATCTCGCAATGGCTGACGATTTGCCGAATCTGAGCTACCAAAAAATTGGCGATGTTTTCGGCACAAACATCAAGAACTACAACCAGATTATGAAGGATACGATGAAGCAGTTTGCCGAGATCTATCTAAAAAACAGGCAGTTCAGCCCGGAGCATTATCCCGTCGAACTGCAGCCCGAGTAACGGAAAACCCTGCGCTTCCCGCTTTATCCAGTTTGCCGGCTATCTTTGCTGCGCTCTTTCAAGGCAACCTGCGCGGCCGCCAGCCTGGCGATGGGCACGCGAAATGGCGAACAGCTAACGTAATTGAGTCCGAGATTGTGGCAGACCGCAATGGATTTTGGGTCACCTCCGTGTTCTCCGCAAATTCCCACTTCCAGGTCAGGGCGCGTTTTTCGACCCAGCTCCACGGCCATTTTCATCAGTTTCGCCACCCCTTTGTCATCAATGCTTACGAACGGGTTTTCGGGCAAAATCCCCAGTTGTATGTAGTCGATCAGGAATCCTTTTTCGGCGTCATCCCTGCTTATTCCATAAGTAGTCTGGGTAAGATCGTTAGTGCCGAAGGAGAAAAACTCTGCATGCTCAGCGATTTCATCTGCGGTGAGTGCAGCGCGCGGGACCTCGATCATGGTGCCGAACTTGTAGTCAATCGTTATTGCATGCTCCTCCATGACTGCTGTTGCAACCGTCTCCAGGGTCTTTCTTTGCGCTATCAGTTCATTTACGTGAGCAGTGAGGGGGATCATAATCTCGGGGTGCACATCTACCCCCTGCTTCGCGCAGTGACAGGCGGCCTCGAAGATGGCCCTGACCTGCATCTGTGTCAATTCAGGCATGATTATCCCCAGGCGCACGCCGCGCAGACCCAGCATGGGATTGGATTCCCGCAGAGTCTCAACACTCCTCAGGATGTGCTCGTCTTCTTCGATCTTGCGCAGGAGTTCGTCGATTTCCTGCAAATTCCTGGCATTGAGCAGGCGAATCTTGCTATCCGTAAGCTCTCTCATAAGCTGTTCGAAACCGGGCAGGAATTCATGCAGGGGAGGGTCGATCAGGCGAATTATCACCGGCAATCCATCCATGGCCTCAAAAAGACCGACGAAATCCTCCCGTTGGAATGGCAGCAGCGCATCTAAAGCCTCACGCCTTTCGGTAGGCTCGTTGGTCATGATTAACTTCTGTACCATAGGAAGGCGCTCAGCTTGGAAGAACATATGCTCGGTGCGGCAAAGGCCGATGCCGCTGGCGCCATACTCGCGGGCGCGTTTGGCGTCATGAGGGTAGTCTGCGTTGGCCCAAACACCAAGCACCCGGAAGTCGTCAGCCCATTGGAGCAGTTTCATCAGCCAAGGATCTGAGATGTCGGGCACCATCGTTTCCACTTGCCCCAGGAAAACCTCTCCTGTGGAGCCGTCGACTGAAATCCATTCCCCTTCGCGGATGAGCTGGTCGCCAACCGTCATCAGATGCCGTCCGATATCAATATCCAGTGCAGCGACGCCAACGACGGCTGGCTTGCCGAACTGGCGCGCAACCAGGGCCGCATGGCTGGTTCGGCCACCTCGGCTGGTAAGAATTCCTTCGGCTGCCAGCATCCCGTGAACGTCATCGGGCTTGGTCTCCGGCCGGACCATGATCACCTTTTTGCCTTCGTTTTTGGCCCAGCTTTCGGCCAGGTCCGCCTTGAAAGCGACCATACCCACTGCCGCGCCGGGAGACACATTCAAACCGGTGGCCAGCAATTTGCCCTCACTCTTTGCTGTCCTTTTGGAAGAGGGATTGAACTGCGGGTGGAGGAAAAAGTCCACCTGCTCGGGAGTGACACGCATAACGGCTTCCTCCCGGGTTATCAACCCTTCTCCGGCCATATCCACGGCGATGCGAACGGCTGCCTGAGCGGTTCGCTTGCCGCTGCGCGTCTGCAACATCCACAGGGCGCCGCGCTCTACGGTGAATTCGACATCCTGCATGTCACGGTAATGTTGTTCGAGTCTGACGGCAGTCTCCGCAAACTGGTTCCAGGCCGACGGCATCGTCTGGGCCATTTGCTCGACCGGGTAGGTTGTCCGGATGCCTGCAACTACGTCTTCACCCTGGGCGTCGATCAGGTAGTCGCCCTCTAGCTTTCTCTCACCGGTTGTTGCGTTGCGGGTCATCGCTACGCCGGTGGCGCTGTCCTTGCCCATATTGCCAAACACCATTGTCTGGATATTCACGGCGGTACCTAGGTCGTGAGGAATTTTCGCCGCATTTCGGTAATCGACTGCACGCTTGCCGTTCCAGGACTTGAAAACGGCCTCCGTTGCCAGGCGAAGCTGCTCGTAAGGGTCGGCAGGAAAACAGATATGGCTGTAACGCTGGAATATATTGCTGAAGCGTTCTATAACGGCTTTCCAGTCATCAGCCGTAAGCTCGGTGTCGCTCTTTACTCCGCGCGCTTTCCGGAACTCGGCTATGACCTCCTCAAACGGTTCGGTCGGCAAGCCCACCACTACCGAACCGAACATCTGGATGAGACGGCGGTAGGAGTCATAAACGAAGCGGGGGTCACCTGTGGCCTCGATCATACCCTTGACCGTATCGCCGTTGAGTCCGATATTGAGCACCGTGTCCATCATCCCGGGCATGGAAAACTTCGCCCCCGAGCGGCATGACACGAGCAGAGGATTCTTGCCGTCTCCGAATTCTTTACCGGTCCTCGCCTCAACTTCGTTCAAAGCTGCTAACTCCTGCTCCCATATTTGTTCGGGGAATTTCATCCCGGCATGGTAGGAGTTACAGGCCTCCGTGGTCACCGTAAAACCAGGAGGGACCGGCAGTCCGAGCTTGGTCATATCCGCCAGACCTGCGCCTTTTCCACCCAGCAGTCCTCGAACATTTTCCCAGTCACCGCCGACGTAAGACGTCACCTGGTCCAGTTCGTCGAACAAATAAACCCATTTTTTCGCCATGGACGGTACTCCTTATTTGATTGACCAGACCTATATGTGCTTATGTCAATAGTTTATAGCTCTGTCAATAAACACTTTTCACTCCGCTGAAAAAACACCTGATTATGCTGCTGAAAAAACACTTGATTATGAGGGTAGAATCGTTGAAAACAGTGAGGGTTTCCAATTCAGCCACCAGGAGCAGCAGATGATTCGGAAAAGTGACGTTCTTAAATATCACAGTGAAGATAGAGCCGGAAAAATCGAAGTCAAACCGACAAAGCCATGTTTTACTCAAAGAGATCTTTCGATGGCGTACACGCCTGGAGTCGCCGAGCCATGCAGGGAGATCGAGAGTGTTCCGGAGAAGGTATTCGACTATACCGCGAAGGGAAACCTTGTAGCGGTCATCACCAACGGTACGGCCGTACTGGGGCTGGGCAACATAGGCCCGCTGGCCGCAAAGCCCGTCATGGAAGGCAAGGCCGTTCTGTTCAAAAGATTTGCCGATATCGACGTTTTTGACATAGAGATGAATGCCAAAGACCCTGATGAGTTGATCCAGGCAGTCAGGCTGCTCGAGCCGACCTTCGGAGGCATCAACCTCGAGGACATTAAAGCCCCTGAATGTTTTTACATTGAAGAGCATCTCAAGAAAATGATGAAAATTCCGGTCTTCCATGACGATCAACACGGCACAGCCATAATCTCGTCGGCGGCCCTGCTCAACGCTCTGGAAATACAGCGCAAAAAGATCGATAAGGTAAAGGTGGTGGTCTTGGGGGCCGGGGCGGCCGGAATTGCCTGTGCGAGCCTCTATCTGAAACTCGGGGTCAAGAAAAAGAATTTGTTCCTGGTGGACACCAGAGGCCTTGTTTATGAGGGCCGAAAAGAAGGGATGAATCCTTATAAAGAGCGGTTAGCAAACGGCGGGACCCCAATGTCCCTTGCCGATGTTATGAAGGGGGCCGACGTTTTCGCCGGCTTTTCTGTGGCTGGACTGGTTTCAAAAGAGATGGTGAAGAGCATGGCTGAAAGGCCGATCGTTTTCGCTCTGGCCAATCCGGACCCGGAAATCAGCTATCATGATGCAACAAGCGTTCGCAGTGACCTGATTATGGCTACGGGGCGCTCTGATTTCCCCAATCAGGTAAATAACGTGCTCGGTTTTCCTTATATCTTTCGGGGCGCGCTGGACGTGAGGGCCACTGCCATCAACGACGAGATGAAAATTGCGGCGGTAAGGGCGCTTGCCGATCTTGCAAAGGAAGACGTCCCCGATTCCGTCCTTAAAGCCTACGGTAAAGAGATGCTGGAATACGGCCCAAACTATATTATTCCCAAGCCGTTCGACCCGCGTGTGCTCATCAGG
>Ga0209517_10009481_pt1 | contig 11087 bp, 6 predicted proteins | sample PeaSoiMetSII2010_FD_187695 | JGI IMG/M metagenome (GOLD analysis project Ga0209517, IMG submission 187695) | Peat soil microbial communities from Weissenstadt, Germany - SII-2010 (SPAdes) (version 2) | ecosystem: Environmental > Terrestrial > Soil > Wetlands > Peat | place: Germany: Weissenstadt... | reverse complement strand
TAACGCGAGAAGTGCGATCGAGCCTGTGGCCGACGGCGCAGGTGGATCTGACGGCGGTAGATTCCAATCCAGGTTCGCGCATCACGGCCGGGGCGCTCAACAATCCCACGGTTTACCAGCGGGCCGCGGCGGGCGCTACGGTGAGCCAGCTTCTGACCGACTTCGGACGCACTACGAATCTGGTCTCGAGCGCGAACCTGGCGGCCAAGGCGGAGAACCAGAATGCGCTGGCCACGAAGGAACAAATCCTGCTGGCGGTGGATCACGCTTTCTACAACGCGCTGCAGACGCAGGCGGTGCTGACGGTGGCGCAGCAAACCGTGAAAGATCGGCAGACGGTTTCCGACCAGGTGCGGGCGCTGTTCCGGAGCAAGCTGAAGTCGGAACTGGACTTCAGTTTTGCGAACGTGAATCTGGCGCAGGCGAAGTTGTTGCTGCTCGACGCCGAGAATAACGTGAATGCGGCGCAGGCCGCGCTGTCGGCGGTGCTGGGCTTCCAGAACCTGCAGAACTTTGAACTGGTAGAGGACACGACGGCAATCGCGACGCCGCCAGACAACGTCGATGACCTGATCAACACGGCATTTACGATGCGGCCGGAAATCCTGGCGCTCGAATTCCAGTCGGAATCGGCGCAGAAATTTCAGAAGGCGGAACGCGACCTGCTGTTTCCCGACATACGGGCGCTGGGTGCGGTGGGAGATACACCGGTGCGCAATCCGATCATTTCCAGCTGGTACGGAGCGGTCGGAGTGAACGTGGACATCCCGGTATTCAACGGGTTTCTTTACACGGCGAGAGCGCGGGAAGCGGCGCTGCGGGCGCAGGCCACACAGGAAAGATTGCGCGATATTCGAGACCGCATTGCGCGCGATGTGCGCACCAGTTGGCTGAATGCGAAGACGGCGTACGACCGCCTGGCGGTGACGCATCAGCTGCTCGATCAGGCTAATCTCGCACTCAACCTGGCTCAGGCACGCTACAAACTGGGTCTGGGTTCGATCGTGGAACTGAGCCAGGCACAACTGCAGCAGACGCAGGCTCAGATCAGCGACGTCAGCGCAGGATATGACTATCGGTTGACGTTGGCCGTGCTGCAGTATCAGACGACGGGGATATAACAGAGTTCGGATTTTGGCTTAAGCGGCGAGCCGACGATCTCTCGGCGACGGGACGTCGCCTTATGAGCGAACAGAAAAAAGAGGTGGCATGCGGGCCGAAGCCCGCACTGCCACCCCTTTCCTTAATTCAACTCGTCAACTGCAACTCGTTGCGGGAGGTTATTGTTCTCCCACGAAGGCTGCGGATGCGGCGTCGGTACTGCTGGTGGCTGCGCCCCAAACTACGCTGTCTGCGGTGGTTGTCGTCGAGCCCCAGACCACGCTGAAGCCCGTCGAAGTGCTGGCACCCCACACCACGGAACTGCCCCACACGACGGAACTACCGGAAACGTTCGCGCCCCAAACTACGGACGAACCCCATACGACCGATGATCCCCAAACCACGGATGATCCCCACACCACCGAGGAGCCCGATGAGCCGACAGTCGAGGCGTTTCCGTTGGACAGGGTGACCGTCCCGGTCGAGGAGTTATAGGCTGCGGTGGGCGAAAGCGCGGCTCCCAGCGTGGACGGCGCCAGATCGGTGTTGTTCAGGGCCGCCTGCAGATCGACATAGCCCGCACCCACGGTGAAGAGGTCATAGTAGGAAGTGTAGGTTTGTCCCGTGGTCGGATCGGTGGCCGTCGATGAGGTCGGGAAGGTCTTGTAAGCCGTCTTCATCAAGCGAGCCTTGACCTGGTCCGGAGTCAGCGACGGATGCTGTTGTAGCAACAAAGCCACGCCGCCGGCGACCGCCGGGGTCGCCATGCTGGTGCCGCTCAGGATGAAGTAGTCGTGATTGGTGACGTTGCCCGCCACGAGGTTGGCTGGGTACTCGGACTCAAGGGTGGCGAGGTGGTCACCGAGCGAAACCACCAAGTTGCCAGGAGCCACGACGTCAGGCTTCACCACGTGGTCATACGTACTGGGGCCCTTGGAACTGTAGCTGGCGATCAGGTCGTCGGTGCGAGGGAACGTATTCATCGACTTCATGGCGCCCACGGTCAACACAAACGGATCGTTGCCCGGAGCGGCGATGGTTCCGTAGCCATTGCTGCCATTCACACTGATGCGGCCATAGTTGCCTGCGGCCGCAACCACTACGATGCCGGCCTGCCATGCGGACTCGACCGCCTGGCAAAGAGGATCCTGCGTGTAACTGACGGAAATCCCGCGACCCAGCGAGAGGTTGATGACTTTAATGTTGTAGGTAGACTTGAGCGAGATGGCTTCCTGAATCGCAGCAATTACGTTGCTGTCAGTGCCATTGCCGTTCACGTCGAGAACGCGAAGGTCAACCATATTCACGTTGGGCGCGACGCCGGCATAAGTTCCACTGGACCGGTAGCCGTTGCCGCCGATGATGCCCGCAACGTGGGTGCCATGACCGTAAGTGTCATAGACCAGATGGTTCATGCTGTTGTAGACGGTGGTTCCGGTGAAATCCTGGTGATAGACGACGCGCGAATAGGATTCGGTCGAATCCCAGAGGTCGGGATGATTATCGTTGATGCCGCTGTCGATGACGGCGACGCCGATTCCGGTGCCGTTGTAGCCGGCGTTCCAGACGGCGCTGGCGTTCATGGCGGCGTTGGTGTAATCGTCCAGTCCTTTAACGGGGTGATCCAGACTGACCTGGGCAACTTCGGGATCGTTGGCCAGAGAAGCGAGCGCGCTGACCGGAATGGTGAACGCGGCACCTTTAATCAGGTGCAACTTCGACTTCAGGACTCCGCCCCTTTGTTGCATCGTGGAATAGTGCGCCGCCGTCGGGACCTGTCTGTACTGCACGATGACCCGAACGGTCTGGCTATGCGCAGATCCCTGCTGGGCTTTGGCGAGAAAGCCGGAGAGTTCGGGAGCGATGCGGCTGGTTTCGCCGCTCTGTCCGAACGCCATCCCCGCCGCCAGGAGCAGCGTCATGGTCAGGCGCTTGCCCCAGGCGGCGCTGTGGCGTTCGCCGCGCCCCGCAGGTTTCTGTGATTTTTGTGTGCGCACCATTGAGTCTCACCTTCGTGGACAGATCAAACTTCTGCCCTCAAATGCTGTTGCAAGGGAAGCACCATCGGATGGCCTGTAAGTTGTTGGTTCTACACGAGATCGTTGAACTTTTGTGGGCCTGAGTGGGACACTCTGTCCTGCCTCGGCGGGCGTGGGACAGCCTGTCCCAAACGGCGATTTGGCGAGCATGACCTCGGTTTTGCGCGGCGTGGGTACCGGAGTTTGGCGGGTGTTGTGGTGGCGATGCCGAATCGGAGAGAGAGTCATGTCTAGACGGCTGCTGCTTTTGCGGCGGCTGGGCGCTGCGGCATTTTCGGCATGGCAGCCATCAGGCGCTGCGTGTATTCGTGACGGGGACCGAGCAGAACCTGTTCGGTGGTTCCGGTTTCTACGATCTGGCCTTCGTGAAGAATCGCGATGCGGTCGCAGATTCCGGCCACCGAGGCGAGATCGTGCGAGATGTAGAGAATGGCCATTCCTGAGGTGCGGTTCAATTCGCGAAACAGCGCCAGAATTTCGGACTGGGTAATCACGTCGAGGGCGCTGGTCGCCTCATCGGCAATCAGGAGCGCAGGACGGTGCATCACCGCCATCGCAATCAGCACGCGTTGGGCCTGGCCGACGCTCATTTGCGAGGGATGCTTGCGCAGGAATTCTTCGCTCGATGGCAAGCTCACGCTTTGCAACGCGGCCAGGATGGCGCGGTCACATTCGGCAGCCGGCCCGGAGGCATGCGCCCGCCAGGCTTCTCTTAGCTGGGTGCGAATCTTCAGCGCCGGGTTCAGGGATGAGAGCGGGCTCTGCAGCACGAGGGCAATTTTTCTTCCGCGGAGGTCGCGCAGTTCGCGCTCGCGAAGAGTCAGCAGATCGCAGCCGTCGAATTTGATCGAGCCTTCGGCCTTGGTGCGCTTGCGATCGAACAAACCGAGAATCGACATGGCCAGCGTGCTTTTGCCCGAGCCGCTTTGACCGACGAGTCCAAGGACTTCGCCGCGCCGAATTTCAAATTCAACGTCGCGCAGCACGGCCGGCTTTTCGCCGTAACGCACGGAAAGGTGGGCGGCGAGAAGAACGTCGGGTTGAGTGCGGTGGTCCATCTTTAGTTTCCGTCTTTTCTATCTCGATCTTTTCGAGCCGTGTGCATCCGCGCCAATCCGTGGCAAAGAAGTTTCCCCTACTTCACGGCGAGGCGCTCGACGTTCCAGTAGGTCTGCGGCACCAGGATCACCGGGCTTGCACCCTGCACGCTGGCGGCGACCGCGGAGAGCGCGTTCCGGTTCACCAGATAAATGAACGGGGCCTGCTCGACCGCAATTTCCTGTACGCGGTCGAAACTTTCTTTGCGTTTCTGGGCGTCGGCCGAGGAAGCTTGCGCCCGCATCAGGCGGTCGATCTCGGCTTCCCATGGAGTTTCCGGAGATTTCTCCGACGGATTCCACTGGTGGTTTTCCGACGAACTCAGCCACACGTTCATCTGCTCGCTGGGATCGAGGCCCACGTTGGTGAGTCCGAGCAGGATGGCTTCATAGTCGAAGGTCTGCGTCATGCGCTCGATCAGGGAAGGGAAGTCGAGCGTGACGACGTTGACATGAATGCCAATCTTCTGCAGGTCTTCCTGAATCATGGTGGCCATGCGTTCGCGATACTTGTTGCCGGAATTGGTGATGACGGAAAACAGGACTTCGTTTCCGTCTTTGTCTTTCAGCGTGCCGTTCTCGAGGCGGAAACCCTCGCCCTGCAGGGCTTTCAGCGCGGCGTCGGGCGAATAAGTCTCGGGCTTGAGGCGGGCGTTGAACCAGAACTTGTTGGCGGGCGACACCGGGCCGATCGCCGCCTGGGCGTGTCCGCGGAAAACGACGCGGGCCAGGTCGTCGCGATTGATGGCCTGAGAAATCGCTCGGCGGAAATTCGCCGACCGGAACCAGTTTTTCTTGTACTGCGGGAGCGGAGACTTGGCCACTTCGTTGAACCACATCTGCTCGCTGTCGAGCGACGGGCCGGCGTCGTGCACGAGTTGCGGGGAAGTGGCCGCCAGCTTGTCGAAGTACTCGCTGTCGAGCGAATTGATCAAGTCGATTTCCGAGCGCTTGAAGCGCAGCATTTCGACGTCGCGGTTAGGCTGAATATCGAGCCGGATGGAATCCAGGTAGGGCAGTTTGCGTCCCTGGGCATCGGACTTCCAGTAATTCGGATTGCGTTTCAGCAGCACGGTTGCACCGGCCTTGTAGTCAGCCATCATGAAGGGGCCGAGCACAGCCATTTCTTTTCTGCCGGAGTGCGCGGAGAGAATCGCAACCTGATCGAACTGGCGGTCGAGTCCAGCGACGGGGGCGGGAAACGTGATTGAAATCTGGGTGGCGGAAATGATTTTTGTGTCTACATTGCCGGGGCCGGAACGGAACGCGTCTCCGGTCGGCGAATGCAGCGCGGGATCCATCAACTGCTGCACGGTGTAAGCAACGTCTTCGGCGGAAAACGGTGTGCCGTCGGAGAACGAGATTCCACTGCGCAGCTGGAAAGTGATCTGCCTGCCGTCTTTCGATACTTTCCAGGACTGCGCCAATTCCGGCTCCAGAGCCTGGGTTTGGCGGTTCATGCGCAGCAGCACGCCCCCGGTCAAGTAGCGGACGACGACGGACGCATCGTCTTCCACTTTCAAGGGGTCAAAGGTCTTCGGTTCCGAGCGCAGACAGAAACGCAGCTCGCCCTGCGCCGAGGCCGAGCCGGTGAGAATACTTAGGCAGGCCGCCGCTGCGAGCGCCGCGGCCAGAATTGTTTTCCGGTACGTTGCTGAATTCGTCGTCGCCATCACTGCCAACCTATTCGGGACGCCGGTTATGCGGCGGCCTGTTCCTGTTTCGAAAGCATGAGTTGAAACGACGTCACCACCACCACCAGCAAAATCAACGGAACGAACTTCCACGGCGCTTCGCCTACTGAAATCAGCCCTTCCAGTTCCCGCAACAAACTGCCCCAGGAAGGCATGGGTTCGGCCACGCCCAGCCCGAGGATGCCCAGATTGGCCTCGGCCAAAATGAAGACCGGAATCGAGATCCAGAACTGCGCCAACAGCACGGGCTTCAGATTGGGCAGCACGTGAATCCAGAACAGGCGCGCGCCGCGAACGCCGGAGGCTCGCGCCTGCCGCACAAAGTCCGATTCGCGCAACGAACCTGCTGTCGAGCACAACACGCGGGCTGCGCTGGTCCAACCCAAAAGCCCCAACATCAGAAATGTCACCAGCACCGAAACCAGGGGCGAGACATTCAGCGGCATCAGCGCGCGAACGGTGATCAGCAGGAACAGCCAGGGCAGCGACAGAAATAAATCGGTCACCGCCATCGCGGCTCGCGCCCAGGCGCCACCCATGTATCCCGCGAGCCCGCCCACCAGTGCGGCCATCAAAGTCGAGAGCAGCGCAGCGGCCGGGGCCAGAAGCAGCGAAATGCGAGTACCGTAGAGCACGCGCGCAAACCGGTCGCGGCCAATCTCATCGGTGCCCAGCCAGTGCGCCCGCGATGGAGCCGCATCGGTGGCCTCGCGATACTGGTGGGCGTAGCCTGCCGGAGCCAGCCAGTTCGCGGCCAACGATCCTCCGACCACAAGCAGCAAAACCGCACACGCCAGGGTTCGCCAGAAGTTGGTGCGCCACGGTTTCATGCGCCGGTCCTTATCGGGGCCTTCCTCATGCGCGGGATCCTCTATGCTTCCTGGCCGCGAAGCACAGTTCCGATTACATCGGCGCCAGAGTTTGCCAGCAAGGTTACGATCGTCACCAGGATGGTTAAATTGGTCAGGAGGGGCAGATCGCGCGCCAGGGCCGCCTGCCATGCCAACTGTCCAACACCAGCCAGGCCGCACAAGGCTTCCACCGGGATGGCCGCTCCCACCGCGAGGCTCACCGAAACTCCCGCCACGGCCAGCAACTGCGGCCCGGCCACCGGGACGACGTGCCAGAATAGAATCCGCAACTCGCTCAGGCCCTTGGCTCGAGCCATCACGATGTGCGGCATGGCGTAAGCCTTGGCCAGCAGGTTGCGGGCATAGCGATACACGCTGGGAAACACGATCATTGCGATGGCCAGCGCTCCCGGGACATTCCACAGCACGGACAACAGAGCGAGAACCGCCGCGGGTATGCAAAGAAAAGTTCCGCTGACCGCGGTAGTCAGGGCGTCGTAGGCCGCGACCCGCAGCCAGGCGGCGCTGAGAGCCATCGCCATGGCCACGGCCCAACTTAAGAGCAAGCCGATCGCGACCAACCGCAGAGTCAGCGGAGCGCGTTCGCGGAACAGCAGGCTCACGGGCTGGCCGAGCGAGAGTGAAGTCCCCAGGTCGCCGTGGAGCGCACGCTGCAAGGAATGAAAATAGAAACGAAAAATGTTGTGCTGTTCGAGGCGCGCCTGGCGCAAGGCCTGAACGCTGGCGGAATTCAGATGAGGATCGAGCTGGGCTTCGTCGGAATCGAAGCCCGGGGCCAGGCGCACGAGGGTGGCCGACAGGAGCCCGCCTACCAGCACAGTGGCGACGATGGCGAGACCATGCCGCGCAATTTTTCGCCAAAGCATCGTGGAAGGCCCTCCTTATTCCGCCGTGGCTCTGAGAGTTTTACCGTCCGGAGTTTTGCCGTCCGGCTCGCCCCCACCGGAACCGTGATGAAGCTGCTTCATGGAATACATGCGGCGATCAGCCTCGGCGAGGAGACGCTCGACATCGAAGCCGTCTTCCGGACAAAAGGCCATGCCGACACTGAGAGTGATCAGGTCGCGGCCGCAGACATGGCGCGCCGACTCGATGGCCGCCTGATTCAGGGTTTCGGCTTTTTCCTGGGCCGGGCCGCCAGTGAGGCCGGGAGCGGTGATGACAAATTCGTCTCCGCCCATGCGGGCCACATAGTCGTAGCCGCGGCAGACGTCCTTAAGGCGGGTGGCAAATTCGCGCAGAAGTTTGTCGCCTTCGAGGTGACCGAAGGAATCGTTGATCTGCTTGAAGCCGTCGATATCGCACACCAGCACGGCCAGCGGAGTCTTCATGCGGCGGCAGCGCGCGACTTCCTGCGCCAGATGGACAAACAGCGAGCGCGCATTGGGCAGGCCGGTCAGATAGTCGGTGGTTGCCGAACTCTCGGCCTGCTGATATTTCAACGCGTTTTCCACGGAGATGGCGACCTTGGAGGCCACGGCCAGCAGGATTCTCAAATGATCGGGGGTGAACGCATCTCGACTGGACTGGTACATGGCCAGCACGCCGGCCACTCCATTCACACCTTCGAGCGGCACCACCAGAGCCGATTGCAGCGTGGCATGCTTGGTGGGATCGACGATGTATCCTTCTTCGACCTGGGGATTGCCGTTCACGATGGGCTTGCAGTTGGCGGCCACCCATCCGCACAAGCCCTCGCCGACTTTGATTTTCAGCGAGGACAACATGCGGAAGTTTTCGCCGCTCACCAGTTCGGGAAGCAGCCAGCCGTTGCGGTTCACGAAAACGACAATCGAATCGTAGGGAATCATGCGGCGCAGGCGCATCGAGAGCACCGACAGGGTTTCACTCAAGCTCAGAGAGACGCCGAGATCCTGACTGAGCTCGAACATGGTCTGGGCTTCCTGGCGGGCGGAAGCGATCGAGGTCAGGAAGTCCGCGCTGTCGCCGGAGCCGTAAGCGGTTTCGGTTGGTTCGAAACCTGTGGCTGGGGCCAGCCCGCGCTCGACCCGCACTCCCTTGGAAAGGCCCTTGGCGGCGGCCGTGTCCTCCGACATCTGGGCCAGGCGCTCCAGTTCGACATAACGTCTCTCGAGGATTTCGACCACTTGGGGGTCGAACGAGGAGCCGGAGCTTTCTTTTACTTTCGCCATCGCCTCGACGAGAGGAAGCGCGGGGCGATATTGGCGGTGCGAGGCCAGCGCGTCCAGACAATCCACGGCGGCCAGAATGCGCGCGCCGATCGGAATTTGTTCTCCGCTGAGTCCCTCGGGATATCCGGTGCCATCCCAGCGCTCGTGGTGGGAGCGGACAATTGGCGCCACGGGATAAGGAAACGCAACGCGCTCCAGTATCTCGGCGCCCACGAGGGGATGAACCTTCATCTTTTCGAATTCTTCGGGAGTGAGTTTTCCCGGCTTGTTGATGATTTGTTCGGGGACGGCGAGTTTTCCGATGTCGTGCAGCAGGGCGGCGGCGCGCAGGGCTTCGATCTCGCCCTCGGGCAGATTCAGTTCTTTAGCGACGGCGACGGCGTAGGTGCGCACGCGCTGCAGGTGAGTGTGCGTGGTCTGGTCCTTGGCTTCGATGGCCAGGGCGAGGGCCTCGATGGTGCGCATGTTCAGCGACGCGATTTGTTCAACGTGGCGCTTTTCCACTTCGACTCGGTCTTTTTCAGCCTCCAGCCTGCCCAGGTACAGGCGGTACGAGCGATAGACCCAGTAGATCAGGGGCAGGACCAGGAGGGAGGTTTCCCATCCCGCCGAGCGGTTCACGATGCCGACCAGTCCGACCGCGGCGGCGCCGACCAGGTAGTACGGGAACGACCAGAAATAGCATTCCGACCAGACCTTGCGGCTGGATTTGCCCTCGGTCAGAGCGATGACGACGGAGATGGGAAGCGTATTGGCGAAGAAAAAGACCAGGGCGGCGATCATCAACAAGATCGGCTTGTTCGATCCGAAGTGGGCGGTCAGCCAGTGATAACTCAAGTAGGTCAGCGCGCTGGCATTGGCCATCATGCCGGCTACGTTGAACAGGACTTTGACGGGATCGAGCCGCTTGCGGGTCTGCCAGACGCTCTGGAACAGGCTCGCCGCGCAGCCGATCAGCAGCGTCTCGGGCAGGCTTAGTTCCAGCACGCCCAGCAGGATGAAAAGAAAATTCACCGACATGGTGCCGTCGATGCCGGGCAGTTGCACTTTCAATCCGGAGGCCAGAACGGCCACGGCGAGGTAGCAGAAGAATCGCAGCAGATCCTGCGATTGCCAATGCAAACAGGCATAGCCCAGCACAACCACGCCCAACGACGCGGTGGCGCCGACGAATGCCTTCGTCTGAAGCGATAATCCGTCCGCCTCTGGTTTCATGTACAACCTGACTGCTGCAACGCGAACTGTTCCTGCCGGGGCCCCTCGCCGTCCTCCTGCGAGCACACAAGTGTTTACGGCGCGAGTTTTAGTTCAGCCCGCGTCGGGCCCGAGCGGGACACACTTCTCCCGGTTCGAGCCTGCCCGAATCGTATTGCAAGGATTAGGTCTGCTAAAGCTTACTTTGGTAACCAGCGGCAAACGGGCCACGCTGGACGAGAAGGAAGGAGGCTATTACCTTCGTTACCGGCGGCGCGACACGCTTCTCGGTTGAAGCGCGCTGCCTGTGTCACCATCATCCCAAACGCCATATGCCGATTCCGCAGCGCAGTTCGGACACGCAAGATCTGCTCACCAGTTCTCCAACCGGCGGCAGCGACAGCTCAGCGTCGACCCAGTCGCAGATGGCTGTCTTCTCCACCGATCTGAAAGGGGAGTTCACGGCCTGTAACCCTGCGTTTAGCGCGCTGTTCGGCTATTCGCTGGGGGAAGTGCTGGGGCAGGACTTCGCGGCGTTCTTTGCGCTGACAGAAAAAACAGACGGTGTGGACCATAATCCGTTGCGCCGGATGGTGCTGGCCGTTACCTCCACGCAAGTGGACTATCGCGGCCATCTGTTCGCGATTCCGAAGACCGGGGATAGTTTTCCGGTGCAGTTCTACTCGACTCTACTGCGGGACTCGTCGGAGAAGCCGGTGGCCCTGGTCGCGGTGGTGGTGCCGCTGGCTGAAGAGGTGGTGAGCGCTGTCAAGGCGCAGGCCCCAGAGCAAGGGTCGGCGGCGCCAGGGGTAATTTCGCGCAAAATCGACGACACGGTATTCATCCTGGCCAGCCCAGTGATGCACAAGTTCATGACGCTGGTCGACCGCGTTGCGGGCCACACGGAAACAGCCTTGATCACGGGCGAGACGGGGAC
>Ga0209517_10009478_pt1 | contig 11091 bp, 7 predicted proteins | sample PeaSoiMetSII2010_FD_187695 | JGI IMG/M metagenome (GOLD analysis project Ga0209517, IMG submission 187695) | Peat soil microbial communities from Weissenstadt, Germany - SII-2010 (SPAdes) (version 2) | ecosystem: Environmental > Terrestrial > Soil > Wetlands > Peat | place: Germany: Weissenstadt... | reverse complement strand
CTCTACTTTGAATATCTTTCGTCGACTTCGCTGATGGTGGATGAGTCGATGGTGAAGTCGGCGTCGCAGGGAATTTCCGCGGGATGCGGAGTGCGCGTGGTCTCCGGAGAGCGCACCGGATACGCGTATACCGACGATCTTTCTTCCGAGCGCATTCTGCACGCGGCGAAGACGGCGGCTTTGATTGCGAGCGCGCCTGCGAAGGCCACGGTTGCGGGGTTCCAGAAAGCGGCGGCGCGGAGTCTGTATCCGGTGACGCTGCCTTCGGTGGACGCGGAGATCAGCGCCAAGGTCGAGCTGGTGATGCGTGCCGACAAGGCGGCGCGGGCGTACGATCCGCGGATTCAGGAAGTGCGGGCGAGCTACGGGGACGAGTTGCGGAACATTCTGGTGGTGGGGTCGGATGGAACGTTTGCCGAAGATTCACAGCCGCTGGCGCGTATGAACGTGTCGTGCATCGCGAAGACCGAGGGGAATTCGGCTCGGGGGACGTCGGGCGGCGGGGGCCGCGTCGCGCTGGACTTCTTTTTCGGCGAGAAGACTCCGGAATTTTTTGCGAAAGAATCGGCGCGGCAGGCGATTCTGCAACTGGATGCGCGGGAGGCTCCAGCGGGAGAGATGGAAGTGGTGCTGGGTCCGGGATGGCCAGGAGTTCTGCTGCACGAAGCCGTGGGACATGGGCTGGAAGCGGATTTCAACCGCAAGAAGACTTCGGCGTTCGCCGGATTGATAGGCAAGCGAGTGGCGAGCGAGAAGTGCACGGTGGTCGATAATGGGACGATGCCGTGGCGGCGCGGGTCGCTCAATGTGGACGATGAGGGCGAGCCTACGCAGGAAACTGTGCTCATCGAGAATGGAATTCTGAAGGGATATTTGAGCGACAAGCTTTCCTCGCGGCTGATGGGGATCTCCGATACCGGCAATGGGCGGCGGGAAAGTTACGAGCACATCCCGATGCCGCGGATGACGAACACTTACATGCTGGCGGGGCAGGATGATCCGGGAGATATTATTCGCTCGGTGAAGCGCGGGATTTATGCGGTGAATTTTGGCGGCGGGCAGGTGGATATCACCAACGGGAAATTTGTATTCTCGGCGTCCGAAGCCTACATGATTGAGGATGGGCAGATCACGGCGCCAATCAAGGGCGCGACGTTGATCGGCAACGGGCCCGATGTGCTGACCCGGGTTTCGATGGTGGGCAACGATCTGAAACTCGACGAGGGCGTGGGTACGTGCGGCAAGGATGGGCAGTCCGTGCCGGTGGGCGTGGGGATTCCGACGCTGAAGATCGATCGGCTCACCGTCGGCGGGACTGCCAGGAAAGATCCGGGCGGGTTCATGCAGTAACCCTTTTCACCACAGAGACACAGAGTCACAGAGAAATTCTCAAGGTTGCTGTGTCTTTGATTTTCTCGGTGTCTCTGTGACTCTGTGGTAGAGAATGTTATGTCTTCTACTCAAGTCGAAAATCCGAAAGTGGAAACTGATCTCCGCGAAATTGCGCAGGATATTGTGCGACGCGCTATGGCCGGCGGCGCTACGGCTGCCGAGTGCGTGGTGCGCGAAGGGGATGAATTCTCTACGCTGGTGCGCCTGGGGCAAGTGGAGACTCTGAAAGAGTCGGGGTCGAAGTCCATTGGGGTGCGCGTGTTTTTCGGGCAGCGTGCGGCCAGCACTTACTCAAGTGATTTTTCGCAGGCGGGACTCGACCGCATGGTGAAGTCTGCGCTGGAGTTGGCGAAGATCACGTCGGAAGATCCGTTTGGCGGAATTCCGGAAGCTTCGCAACTGGGCGCGCTTTCTGGCGAACTGGATCTTTATCACGAAGACGTTTATTCGCTGCCGGGGGCGGATCGGATCGACTACGCGCGTCGCGCGGAGAAAGCTGCGCTCGATTTTGATCCGCGGATCAAGAACTCCGAAGGGGGATCGTTCGACGCTGCAACCGGACACAAGGTGCTGGCGAATTCGCATGGATTTGTGGGCGAGTATCGCCGGTCTTACTGCTCGGTGTCGGCGGTGCCGATTGCACAGACTGCAGAGGGCGCCATGCAGCGCGATTTCTGGTATTCGGTGGCGCGGACCTTGACGAAGCTCGATGCGCCGGAGAAGGTGGGCAGGGTTGCCGCGGAACGCACGTTGCGCCGGTTGGGCGCGCGCAAGGCGAAGACGGCGCAGGTGCCAATCGTTTTCGATCCCATGGTTTCGACTTCGATTCTGGAGCACATTTTCGAAGGCGTGAACGGAGACTCGGTGTACCGGGGCGCGTCGTTTCTGGCGGGCAAGCTGGGACAGAAGATTGCCGGGGACAACGTCAACATCATCGACGATGGGACGATTGCGGGCGGGTTTGGGACGAGTCCGTTTGATGGCGAAGGTGTTCCTACACGCCGCACTGTGGTGATCGAGAATGGGGTGCTGAAGTCGTATCTGCTGAACACCTATACCGGGAAAAAACTTGGGTTGCCGACTACGGGAAACGCTGCGCGCGGGCTGGCGGGGACGCCGGGGATCGGGCCGGGGAATTATTTTCTGCAGGCTGGGGCGAGGACTCCGAAGGAGTTAATCGCGGGAATCAAGGAAGGGCTTTACGTTACGGAGTTTCTGGGGCAGGGCGTCAACCTGGTGACGGGCGACTATTCGCGCGGGGCTTCGGGGATGTGGATCTCGGGGGGAGAGTTCGCGTATCCGGTGGAAGAGATCACGGTGGCGGGGAATCTGAAGGAATTGTTCTTTAACATTTCGGAGATCGCGAATGATTTGGAATTCCGCGGGTCGGTGGCGGCGCCGACGATTCGCGTGGATGGACTGATGGTGGGCGGTGAGTAGTTGAGTACCTTAGGGGCTAAAGCCCTGGTGAGAGACAGGTCCTGATCGCAGCGCTGGAAGCGCTGCGCCACCCAAAGAAGTGACGGCTTTTCGATAGCGTGGCGCCGGGCTTCGCCCAGGCTTGGACGGCCGAGGCGGCCATCCCCACATGAGTTGTTAGAGTTCTATTTAGCGGCGTGGATATGCTGCTCGGCGTGCTTTTTCTGCTTGCGTTCTTTCGAACTTCGGCTTAGACATTCCTGTGCGGTGAATTCGCAACAGGAGACTCCATGAATCGAAGTTCGTTCAATCTACGTTCGTTCAACCTACGATCGTTCAGTCGAAGATCCTTCTTGAATTGGGCCAACCTGGCTGGACTTGCGGCAGCGCTGCCTTTCGTGCCTGCGTTTGGAGATATTACCGATGAGGCGAAATCTCAGGCTTCCACGGCAGGTCCGACAACCACTAAGCTCGCGTCGCCCGAGAGCATTTTGCTGAAGGATTATCGGCCGCAGTCTATCTACAAGATTCCTGTTACAGAGATCCCAAAGGCAAAGTTTCCGGTCATCGACATGCACACTCATCCTTACGCCAAGACGGAGCAGGAGATTGAGGCCTGGGTCCGGAACATGGACGAGGTTGGAATTGAGAAGGCGATGATCCTGACGATGACGACGGGCGCGGCGTTTGACGAGATTCATCGGAAGTACGCGAAGTATCCGGAGCGGTTTGAGACGTGGTGTGGGTTCGATTTTGCAGGCTATGACAAGCCGGGTTTCGGGGCGGCTGCGGTCAAGGAACTGGAGCGCTGCAAGCAAGCGGGGGCGCGGGGCGTGGGGGAGATTCATGATAAAGGCAAGGGTCTGCGGTCGGGAAAATCGAACGCTCTGGGGATGCATCCGGATGATCCGCGCATGGATTCGTTGCTGGAAAAGTGTGGAGAGCTTGGCATGCCGATCAGCTTGCATGTCGCCGATCCGATCTGGATGTATCAGAAGATGGACAACCACAACGACGGGCTGATGAACGCGTACCAGTGGCGGCTGGATAATCAGCCGGACGTTGTAGGACTCTCGGGGATGGTCGATATTTTTGAGCGTACGCTGGCGCGGCACCGGAACACGACGTTCATCGCCTGCCACTTCATGAATCTCGATTACGATCTGGCACGGCTGGGCGAGGTGATGGAGAGGAACCCTAATCTCTATGCGGACATCTCCGCGAGGTATGCGGAGACGGCGCCGATTCCGCGCTTTGCGGCGCAGTTTTATGCCAAGCATGCCGACCGTCTGGTTTACGGCACGGACATGGGGGTCGACAAATCGATGTACCGGGTTACTTTCCGAATCCTGGAATCGCTCGACGAACACTTTTATGAGGTCGAGCAGTTTTCGTATCACTGGAGCTTGAATGGGTTGGGGCTGAGTGATGGAATCTTGAAACCGGTTTATCACGACAATGCAGCTGGGCTGTTGGCCGCCCGAAGGCTCTAACCACGGAGGACACAGAGGACACTGAGGAACGCGAGAAATCGACAAGCGAAAAGCAACGGCCTACAATTCCCTTCATGAGCAGCTTGGGACAGCCAACTCCGGTCGCTGAGGAACGCGACTCCAGCCGTTTGATTATCGGGATCGCTGTTGCGGTGGTGATTGGGGGCGCGCTCGCGGCCGCGTTTCTGATGCAGCAGCCACCGAAGGTTGCAAAGCCTGCCTCACCCTACATCGCCAGCTTGAAGCTTGCTGACTTCAAGATGAGCGCGGCGGAGAATTTCGTTGGGCATACCGTCAGCTACATCGATGGCTCGATCACCAATGCGGGTGACAAGACCGTGACGCATGTCGTGGTGGAAGTAGTGTTCCAGGATTCGATGGGACAGCTTGCGCAGAAGGAAGAAGTGCCGCTGCAGGTGGTCCGGACCAATGGAGCTTATCTCGAACCGGTCGACGTTAGCGTTTCTCCGCTGGCGCCGGGACAGAGCCAGCCGTTCCGGCTGACGTTTGACAGTATTTCGGCGCAGTGGAATCGAAATTATCCCGAGATTCGGGTTACGGATGTGACGGTGAAATAGATTTTTTCTGCGAAGGCCCACGGGGGCTAAAGCCCGGCTGATTCCGAGACATCTTACGCGGCCCTCAAAGGGCCGCTCTTCCACGGTGCAACACCGGTGTATTGTCGTTGGGCGGCCGGACCAGTCCCTCTGGAGGTCGAGTCCTCCGCTGCGCGTGGCGTCGCAGGCTCCCTCAGCGGAACGCGTTGGGTACGCCACGTCACCGAATTCTAGCAAGCCGTTCCAGTAAAATGAAAACCATGTCTGAGAGCAAGCCATTCCGGCTGACGGAGTCGGTGAAAGCTGCGGGTTGAGCGTCTAAGCTGAGTCCGGCGGCGCTGGACACGGTGCTTGGGAAATTAGCCCGGCAACAGGATCCGAATGTTCTGGTCGGCTTCGATCATGCCGACGACGCCGGAGTGTATCTGATCGCGCCCGACCAGGCGCTGGTGCAGACGGTGGATTTCTTCACGCCGGTGGTCGACGATCCTTATACGTTTGGGCAGATTGCGGCGACCAACGCGCTGAGCGATGTGTATGCCATGGGTGGGAAGCCTCTGACTTCGCTGGCGCTGGTGTGCTTTCCGGAGAAGGCTGACCTGGAGATTCTGGAGCGCATTCTGGCTGGCGGTTTGTCGAAGATGATGGAGGCGGGATGCACCGTGATTGGCGGGCACAGCATTCGGGATGAAGAAACTAAGTTTGGATATTCGGTGACCGGAGTCGTACATCCGAAAAAAGTTCTGGTGAATGGCGGGGCCAAGCCTGGCGACGCTCTCGTGTTTACCAAGGCGCTGGGAACGGGCGTGATCTCGACCGCGATCAAGAAGGGGAAAGCCGAAGGGAAGTGGATTGATGCCGCGGTGCGGTCGATGACTACGCTGAACAAGCGGGCTGCCGAGGTGATCGCCGCGGGAGCCTTTTGCGTGAGCGCGATGACTGACGTAACTGGATTCGGGCTCATCGGGCATGCTCGCGAGATGGTGCTGGCTTCGGATGTGTCGATTCGCATTTCTGCCGGGAGGGTTCCGCTGCTGGAGGGAGCTTTGGAATGCGTGCGCGCCGGATACATCCCAGGAGGACTTAAGAACAATCGGGAGTTTGCGGAGTGCCTGGTCGAGTACGAGGACGGAATTGCTGAGGATGTGCGGGCGCTGCTGTTTGATCCGCAGACTGCGGGAGGGCTGCTGATTTCGACGCCGGATGGGCAGTCTCTGGCGATGGCTCTCAATGATGCAGGAGTTGCCGCAGTGGAGATTGGGCAGGTGTTGCCGAATGCCAAGCCGCGGATTCGGATCTCGCGCTGATCCGGCTTGAGATCTGCGTATCTTCGTGGCGATTCCTGACATCTTTATGGGGAGATGATCATGGGGAGATGATCGACTCCGCGGGCGAGACGCCCGCGGGACAGCCGGCAGGATGCCGGCGCTACCAGGACGGCGCTACAAGAGAAAGGTGCAATTATGCAGATTCGCGAGCTTGGTCGCAGTGGTCTCAAGGTCTCGGCCCAAGGGCTGGGGTGCATGGGGATGTCGGAGTTTTATGGTCCGCGGGATGACGGAGAGTCGATTGCAACCATTCATAGGGCGCTGGAACTCGGAATCAACTTCCTCGATACAGCCGACGTTTACGGGCCGTACAAGAATGAAGAGTTGGTCGGTCGGGCCATCAAGGGCAAGCGCGACAAGATTGTACTGGCGACGAAGTTTGGGATCGTGCGGGATCCGAGCAATCCGAATGTGCGTGGGGTCAGCGGGAAGGCTGACTACGTTCGCAAGTCGTGCGAAGCCAGTTTACGGCGGCTGGGAGTGGAGACCATCGATCTTTATTACCAGCACCGCGTCGATCCGAACACGCCGATTGAAGAGACGGTGGGTGCGATGGCTGAGTTGGTAAAGACCGGGAAGGTGCGGTATCTGGGGCTTTCGGAGGCTTCGGTGCCGACGTTGCGGCGGGCGGTGAAGGTGCATCCGATTGCGGCGCTGCAGACGGAATATTCTTTGTGGACGCGCGATCCGGAGGGCGGGATTCTGGCGGCGTGCCGCGAGTTGGGGATCGGGTTTGTGGCGTATAGTCCGCTGGGGCGCGGGTTTTTGACGGGACAGTTCCGGAAGTTTGAAGATTTGGCGGAGGATGATTACCGGCGGATGAGTCCGCGGTTTCAGGGGGAGAATTTTCAGAAGAATCTGGATCTGGTGCGGCGGGTGCAGGAGATTGCCCGCGAGAAGGGATGCACGGCTTCGCAGCTGGCGCTGGCTTGGGTGCTGGCGCAGGGTTCGGGTATCGTTCCGATTCCGGGGACCAAGAGGCGGAAGTATTTGGAGGAGAACGCGGCGGCGGAGTCGGTGAAGTTGACGAAGGATGATTTGCGGCGGATTGACGAAGTGTTTCCCGCGGAGGCGGCCGCGGGGGGAAGGTATCCGGAGCACATGATGGCGCTGGTGAACGGGTGAGAGAACCTCACGGGCTGAAAAGCCCCGTTAGCAATTAGGAATCAAGAGTTCGGACGCGGCCCTATAAGGGCCGCTCCTCCACGATTGCTCACGAAGTCGGTCTCGGCGAAGCGAGCCCTCAGCGGCTAAAGCCTTGTCTTCAACGAAGCGGCTATACGGCACGGCTTAAAGCCGTGCCCTTCCCAAACCCAACAAGCGAGGGTCAGCTTATTGGATCAGCGTGCCTCCGTTGCCGCCGTTTGGCTCGGCTTCTGGGGCCAGGACTACGGCGGCGGCGACGCGGTCGCCTGGTTCCATGTTCAGGAGTCTCACGCCTTGGGCGTTGCGGCCGGATTCGCGGATCGTGGTGGAGTCCATGCGGATGATTTTGCCGTAGTGGCTGATCAGCATGACTTCGGAGGTTTCGTCGACTTGCGCGATGGCGACGACTTTGCCGACACGCTCTGTCGTCTTCACATTGATAACGCCTTTGCCGCCGCGGTTGGTGAGGCGGTATTCGTCGGCGGGAGTGCGCTTGCCGTAGCCGTTCTCGGTGACGGAGAGGATGAGGCTGCCTTTGACGGCGACGTCGATGGGTTCGGGCTCTTCCCCTCCTGGCGCTGAAGCGCCCGGGACGGCCGAGGCGGCCGTCCCCACATGGTCCGTTGTCCCTACATGTTCCGCCGAGGCACCTGAAACTTCTGCGCCGGGCTTGGTGGTGGTGGCCATGCCTACTACGTAGTCTTTCTCGTCGAGGTCGATGCCCCAGACGCCGTAGGCGGCGCGGCCCATGGGGCGGACGTGGCTTTCGTCGAAGCGGACGGCCATGCCTTCGTGAGAGGCGATGAAAACGATCTGATTGCCGTTGGTGATGCGGGCGGCGACCAGTTCGTCGCCTTCTTCAATGGCGATGGCGTTGATGCCGTTGGATCGCACGTGCATGAACTCGCGTAACGCCGATTTCTTGACCAGACCTTTACGGGTGGCGAAGAAGACGTACTTATTTTCTTCTTCGAGATTGCGCACGGCGAGCATGGTCTTGACGGTCTCGCCGGGTTGCAGGCCGACGAGGTTGCCGATGTGTTTGCCTTTGCCGGCGGCGCTGACGTCGGGAATTTCGTAGACCTTGAGCCAGTAAACGCGGCCCTTGTTGGTGAAGATGAGAATGTAGGCGTGCGTCGAGGCAATGAAGAGATGCTCGACGAAATCCTCGTCGCGCGTCTTCATGCCGGTACGGCCCGTGCCTCCGCGGCGCTGCATGCGGTAGGTGGAGATGGGCGTGCGTTTCATGTAGCCGGAGTGGCTGACGGTGACGGCCACCTGCTCGTCGGCAATGAGATCTTCGAGGACGATTTCAGCGGCTTCGTCTTCGAGGCGCGTGCGGCGCTCGTCGCCGTATAACTTCTTAACCTCTTCCAACTCTTTGATGATCACTTTGCGGAGCTTCGTCTCGGAGCCGAGGATGGACTCGTACTCGGCGATGCTCTCACGAACTTCCTTCAGCTCGTTGGAGATTTCGTCGATCGAGAGCTTGGTCAGGCGATGCAACTGCAGTTCCAGGATGGCGTCAGCCTGCCGGGTGGTGAAGGGCTTTTCGGGATCGAGCTTGGGAGCGCGGCCAGTGGTGTTGATGTCGATCTTTTTGCCGCCGAAGTAGAGCACCAAATTCTCGCGGGCATCGGCGCGGTTGGCGCTGCCGCGAATGATGGTGATGACGTTGTCAAGGTGATCGAGGGCGGTGAGGTAGCCTTCGAGGATATGCTCGCGGTCTTTCGCCTTCTGCAGCAGGTACGCGGTGCGGCGGCGGACGACGTCGACGCGGTGCTCGATGAAATACTTGATGGTCTGGATCAGGCCCATTTCGCGGGGCTGTCCGTTGACCACCGCCAGCAGGATCATCGAGAAACTTTCTTGCATCTGGGTGTGTTTGAAGAGCTGGTTGAGGACGATCTGGGGCTCGGCGCCGCGCTTGAGTTCGACGACGATGCGCATGCCGTCGCGATCGCTTTCGTCGCGGATGTCGGAGATGTCTTCGATGTCTTTGTCGTTGACCAGTTGCGCGATGCGCTCGACCAGGCGCGCTTTGTTCACCTGATAGGGAATTTCGGTGACGATGATGGCTTGACGGTCTTTATTGATGTTCTCGATCAGGGCCTTGGCGCGCATCATGAAGCGGCCGCGGCCGGTGCGGTAGGCTTCGAAGACTCCTGCGCGGCCGTGAATGATGCCGGCGGTTGGGAAGTCGGGGCCTTGGACGAATTTCAGAATCTCGGCGAGCTGGGCGTTGGGATTGTTGACCAGCGTGATGGTGGCGTCGACGATCTCGGTGAGATTGTGCGGCGGAATTTTTGTGGCCATGCCGACGGCGATTCCGTCGGAGCCATTGATCAGGAGATTGGGAATGCGCGCGGGAAGAACGTCGGGCTCAACTTCGCTGCCATCGTAGTTGGGATGGAAGTCGACGGTCTCTTTGTCGAGATCTTCGAGTAACGCAGTTGAAACCTGCGCCAGCTTGGCTTCGGTGTAACGGTCGGCGGCTGGCGGATCGCCGTCGACGGAGCCGAAATTTCCCTGGCCAAAGATCAGCGGGTAGCGCATGCTCCAGGTCTGCGCGAGGCGAACGAGGGCGTCATAGACGGCGAGGTTGCCATGGGGATGGTATTTGCCCATCACTTCGCCGACGATGCGGGCGCACTTGCGCGTGGCGCGATTGGGCTGCAGACCCATTTGTTGCATTGTGTATAAAATTCTGCGATGGACGGGCTTCAGTCCGTCGCGGACGTCGGGCAGCGCGCGGCCGATGATCACCGACATGGAGTAGTCGAGATACGACCGCTTCATCTCCTCTTCAATGTTGACGGGTTGAATGTTCAAGGCGCCGGGGCCATCGCCGCCGGGAGGAGGAGTGAGGGGAAGTTCAGGGTTTTGATCGTCAGCCATGGGCAGCTTCTAGCTCCTAGCTGCTAGCTTCTAGCTAACAGCATGCGGTTTGGAACGAGGCACTTTTCCAGCCTGCCAAGAATCGTGTAACTGGTTGTATTTGCAGGATGTTATGTGCCCTGAGAACTGATGTTATTGTACCATGCTGAGGGCTGGTGGAAACTCTATCTGAGGGGAGATATTGCTTATGGCGGTTCTGGTGGTCCTGCTGGTTTTCTGGCTCGTTTTTCGCGGCATTGGAGTGCTGGGAGTCTCGGCCTTGGCGACGTGGCAGGCGTCGGCCATCTACGCTTTGGCGGTCATGTTTGTGATGACGAGCAGCGCGCACTTCACGGGGATGAAGCACGATATGGAGCGCATGGTTCCACGAGTTTTTCCGCGTCCGATGTGGATTGTCTACGCCACCGGAGTGTTGGAGTTTCTGGGTGCTGCCGGATTGCTGCTCTCGAAGGTGCGGAGTCTGGCAGGGATATGCCTGATGGTGTTGCTGTGCGCGATGTTTCCGGCCAATGTGAGAGCGGCGCGCGAGCAGTTGTCTCTGCGCGGCAAGCCGGCAACCGAGCTATGGTTGAGGGCTCCGATGCAGGTGTTCTTGATTGGGTTGATCTGGTGGGCCAGCCGGTGGAAAGCCTAGGGGCGAATGATTACTTCGTTGGGAGACGAGGGGAGGACGAACTTCACTCCGCGGTCGCTGTTGGCCTGAAGAGTTAGAGCAACGTCCAGGGCCGAGAGTTCAATCTTCCTGTTCCAGGATCCGTCGGTGTAGTAGTCGCCGCGAGCGTAGAGGACGCCGTCGGCGATGGTGTAGTCGGACGCTTTTTCGCGATGTCCATCGCGAAATACTAGAACCACAGGGGG
>Ga0209517_10009477_pt1 | contig 11091 bp, 8 predicted proteins | sample PeaSoiMetSII2010_FD_187695 | JGI IMG/M metagenome (GOLD analysis project Ga0209517, IMG submission 187695) | Peat soil microbial communities from Weissenstadt, Germany - SII-2010 (SPAdes) (version 2) | ecosystem: Environmental > Terrestrial > Soil > Wetlands > Peat | place: Germany: Weissenstadt... | reverse complement strand
GCAAGAAAGGCAACAGCGAGGCGCGCCGCGTAGTCATCAGTGCGAGCCATTGGGAGATTGTATACCAACCGGCGGAGGGTGGCGCAATTGCCCGTCTACGGTGTTCGTACTAGCCCGGCTACGCAACATTCCCCGTTCCGGTTTAGCTTCGTCTGTTAATCTGATCGTTACGTGAGGCTGCTATTCTCGATCCTGCTGCTATTTCAATGCGCCCCCGCGCAGGACTTCGAGAATATGCGGGTGATCCGCGTAACCACTGGCTATACTTTCACGGAAGGCCCGGCGTGGTCCCCCATGGGCTTTCTGATCTTTAGCGATATTCCGGCCAATAAGCTGCTCCGGTTCGATCCGGGCGAACCGGCCACTACGTTTCGCGAGAATTCGAACGGCGCCAATGGGAATCGATACGATGCGCAAGGCCGGTTGTACAGCTGTGAGAGCCACTCCCGGCGCGTAACGCGCACCGACAAGAAGGGCAAAATGGAAGTGGTTGCCGAGCGTTGGCAAGGCAAGCGGTTGAATGCGCCGAACGATATTGCGATTCGCAAGGAGGGCGACGTTTACTTTACTGATCCCGCGTTCGGAAACCAGCAAGACACGCGCGAGCTGGATTTCTACGGCGTGTTCCACGTTTCGCGCAAGGGTGAATTGGAAGTGATCGCCAAACCGAAAGGCCGCCCCAACGGCATCGCGCTAGCGCCCGATGGCCGCACTCTTTACGTCGGCAATTCCGACGAACGCAACGTGCGGGCTTACGATTTGGACAAAAATGGCGCGGCGTCCAACGAGCGTACGTTGATTTCCGGCATCGAGGGCGTGCCGGACGGCATCTGCATCGACGAAAAGGGCGATCTGTACGTGGCAGCCAAGGGGATCGCGGTATTCACGCCGGAGGGAAAGCCGCTTGGTAATATCGCACTCGAAGAGACGCCTTCCAATTGTACTTTTGGCGATCCGGATCTCGGATCGTTATACATTACGGCGCAGAGGTCGGTTTATCGCGTGCGCTTGAACGTGAAGGGAAGTTCGTATTAATCAAGAAAGCCGCCAGTATCCGTCGCGCCCGTTCCTGGGCGTTGGCGCGTTGATTTTCGAGCACGGTAAAATTTTGCTGGTCGAGCGCGGCAAGGAGCCTCTGAAAGGCTATTGGTCTATCCCGGGCGGCATCGTCGAAACCGGTGAGAAGCTGGAGGAGGGGATCCGGCGCGAAGTGTCGGAAGAAACCGGCCTGGATGTGGAACCGTACTCCATGTTCGAGATTTTTGAGCGGATCATGCCCGATGCAGAAGGGAAGCCGGAGTATCACTACGTGTTGATTGATTATTTGTGCCGCCGCGTGAGCGGCCAGCCGGCAGCCGCCAGCGATGTGAGCCGGGTGGCGTGGGTTTCGGAATCAGAGCTGGGCGGCTATCGTCTTACCGAAGGCACGCTGGGCGTGATCGAGAGAGCCTTTGCAAAGCTTCAGCGCTGACTTACTCGAATTCGAGCCGCTGCGCGCGTTGGTGGGCCGCTATGTCGGCAGCCCGTTGGGACGAGCCGAGTTGGAACGGCTGGCTCCTCACGCCGATCGCGCCGCGCTTGAAGACTCGCTGGCGGACGTCACGGAAGCCATTGCCTACCAGGGCGCCTCACGCCAGCCGCAAGCAGCCTCGCGCGGGTCGGCTATTCGTTTGCGGTTTAATTCCATCCCGGACGTCGCCGCGGCGTTGGCCGTGCTGCGCATCCAAGGCGCGATGCTGGAGCCCAAGCAGATTCTGGAACTCGCCCGGCTGATCGAAGAGGCTGGAGAAATTCGCGCCGCGCTGAATCTAGCCGGAGAGAAATACCCGCGCCTGGCGGCGCATGTCGCTGCGACCGCCGATCCCCGCCCGATGCTGCGCGATGTGCGCGGCAAAGTCCTCGCGGATGGGACTCTGGCCGACGATGCCAGCGTGGCGCTGCATCGATTGCGCCGTGATATCGAGCGCCAGCAGAAACAGATTCAAACCTCGCTCGAGCGATTCTTGCGGACGCATCGCGACGACGGCACGCTGCAGGAAGAGTTCATTACCTTGCGCAATGATCGCTTCGTTGTTCCGGTGGTGGCCGGCCAGCAGCGCAAGGTCTACGGCGTGATCCATGGCGCGAGCAGCAGCGGGCATACCCTGTTTGTGGAGCCGCTCGAAACCATCGATCTGAACAACGAACTGGTGCGGCTGCGGGAAGAGGAGCAGCGCGAAACGCTGCGTATCCTGCGCGAGCTCACGGAACTGCTTCGAACCAACGGGCCGCAAATCCAGGTGCTGGTGGAAACCATCGGCCGCTTGGATCTGATGTTCGCCAAGGCTGCCTTCGCGTCCGATTTTGATTGCGTGATTCCGCGATTCAGTGGCGACAACGATCGCCGCCTGGTGTTGAAGGACGCGCGGCATCCATTGTTGGAAGATGTGTTGCGCCGTCAGAAGAAGCCGATCCTGCCCATCTCACTGGCTCTCGACGAGAAACAGCGGACACTGCTGATCAGCGGCCCGAACACCGGCGGCAAAACGGTTTCGATGAAGACCGTGGGATTGCTGGCGCTGATGGCGCAAGCCGCCCTGCCTGTTCCAGCGGCGGAGGCGGAGTTTCCGCTATTCGAGCAAGTACTCGCGGAAATGGGCGACCAGCAATCCATCCAGGAAAGCCTCAGCAGTTTCTCGGCGCACATCGCACGGGTGCGCGAGATGCTTGAGACCGTTACGCCGCAATCGCTGGTGTTGCTGGACGAATTGGGACGCGCCACGGACCCGGAAGAAGGCGGGGCTTTGGGCGTAGCGATTCTGGAGTCATTCCGGGCGCACGGCGTCTTTACTTTCGCATCCACGCACTTGCTGGCGCTCAAGATCTATGGCGCGACCACAGAGGGCGTTCTGAATGCGTCCATGGGATTCAACGAACAAACATTGCAGCCTACATATGTATTGCAATTGGGCGCGCCGGGGAAATCGGCGGGCCTGGAGATCGCAAGCCGGCTGGGGCTCTCGGAAGATTTGATCGCCCGGGCTCGCCAGCGGATGTCCACCAGCGAGCGCGATATCGCGGTGTTCTTGAACGAACTTCATCAGCGTCTGCGCAGGACAGCCATTGAAGAGCAGGATCTTCGGGAACAGCGTCAGGCGTTGGAGGCGCGCGAGCAAACACTCGCCAAGGAATTTGAGCACCGCGAAGCGGCGAAGTTCAAGGAACTCGACGAACGTTTGCGGTCGGCGCTGGCCGGGTTTGAAGCACAAAGCCAGGAGCTGATCCAAAAGGTGCTGGCAGGAGCGGAGCAGCGCAAAGCCGCCGAACAGGCCGAGCGGCGCGTGGCCAAAGCAAAACGCGAGTTCGAGGAGAAAGCCAGGGTCGCGGTGTTTGGAGAAGCGCCCGTCCCCGAACAGCGCTTCGTTGCCATCGCGGAAGGTGACCGGGTCCGTTTGAAAGGCGTGCGCGAGCCGGCGCGGGTTCGGCGCAAGCTTTCTGGCGGCCTGCTCGAAGTTGAGGCGGGCTTGATGAGGATGCAAGTGACAACCGACGACGTTGAGGAGGTTTTGCCGGCCACTCCTGAAAGTGCGCGCTTGCCGAAGAATGTTTCGTATGAGCCTGGGCCGCGCTGGGACGTTTCGTATCGCGAGATCAACGTCATTGGAAAGCGGGCGGAGGAGGCTCGCGACGAAGTGGACAAATTCCTGGACAGCGCTTCGATGGCCTCCGTGGATCGCGTGCGCATCGTGCACGGGCACGGCATGGGGATTTTGCGCAGAGTAATCGGCGAAATGCTTGCAACGAACCCGCACGTGGAGAAGTATTATCCAGCCCCGCCCGCGGAAGGCGGAACGGGCGCGACGGTGGTGGAGCTAAAATAGGGTTATGCAGCTCGTCAGCCCGCTCACAATAGATGATTTCGAACAGCTCCCAGACGAGTTAGCGTTGAATCACGAGCTGGAAGATGGAAAATTAGTGGACGTGTCCGGAAACACGCTGATTCATAATCGGCTTCGCGATGCCTTCATATCGCTGTTACGCGACTATGTTAGAAAGAACGGCCTCGGTGAGATCGTTTCGGAGCAGGAATTTGACTTCGGAGGAAACGCTCATGGACCAGATGTAAGTTTCTTCGGCCCAGACAAGCTAAGGTTGTGCGAGGCAAAGCGGCGGGTCCAGCGATTCGTTCCCGACCTGGCGATTGAAATCGTGTCGGAGAACGATACGTTCAAGAAGCTCGTGAAGAAAGCAGACCGGTATCGCAAATGCGGCACGAAGGAAGCATGGATTATCGATCCTGATTCCCGGACAGCCTTCTTGTATTCCGATGCACTTGACACCATTCTTCGTGAAGATGGCATTTTTCAATCCAGCTTAATCCCCAGCTTTTCCATCCGCCTAGGTGACTTGTTCGATCAACTATGACAGCCACCCAGCAACAGGAGTTTGACGCGCTGGCACAGCACGCCAAGCTCGCCGGGCAAGCGCGGGATTGGCAAGGCGCGAGGCAGGCCTGGTTGAGGGCGTTGGAGCTCCTTCCACCGGACTCTGAAGAATATCGTCTCACCAGGACGCGGATTGAAAACATCGACCTGCAGCTTTCGGACAAAAGCGTCTGGAAGAAGCGCTTCGCCAAGCTCGGGCCGATCGGCACATTTCTGGTCATAGCGTTGTCGAAAGGCAAGCTGTTGCTGTTGGGCCTGACCAAGATCAGCACTCTCGCCAGCATGCTGACCTTCTTCGCGGTCTATTGGTCCATCTTCGGCTGGCGATTCGCGGCCGGCTTCGTGTTGTGCATCTATATCCACGAGATGGGCCACGTGATGGCGCTGCGCCAGTACAACATCGCGGCCAGCGCGCCCATGTTCATTCCCTTCGTTGGCGCCATTGTGCGAATGCGGCAGTATCCGCACAATGTGGGCGAGGACGCGCGCGTGGGCTTGGCCGGTCCGATATGGGGATTGGGTTCGGCGGTGGCGGCGTGGCTGGCGGCGATCACCACCGGGCTTCCCATCTGGTATGCGATCGCGCACACGGCGGCGTGGCTGAATCTGTTCAATCTTCTTCCCATCTGGCAATTGGATGGCGGGCGCGGTTTTCGCGCGCTCACCCGAAAGCAGCGCGGCATTGCAGCGGCCGCGGCGGTTGCGATGTGGGCCTTGACTCATCAAGCGATCCTGCTGCTGATCGCGCTGGGCGCCGGATATCGGCTGTTCAGCCGCGACTACCCAGCCGAAGACGACAACGGGGTGCTGACCCAGTATGTGGGCCTGATTGTTTTGCTTTCGCTGCTCATGATGATGACCGATCGCAACCTGAGGGCGCAGTTCTAGTCTTTCGTCTGGCTCTATTTGCCGACGACCAGAACGTGGAAGCTATCCGGGAGAACCGGCGGACGTTTTTGCCCGGCTGGCAGGGGACCGAACTCCGCAGCCAACAGATAGACGCGATGATTCTTTTGATCCACCGTCATGGTGCGTGCGCCGCGTTCGGTCGGTACCGTATCTACGGTCTCGTACTTGCCATTCACCTGCTTCACGATACTCAGCGTTCCGTCCTGGCCGTTGGAGCTGAAGGCCAGACCAAGCCCCGCGTCGTAGCCGGCGCCATCGGGACCCGCTCCGATTGGCGGTGTCGCAATCACTTTGAGTGAGGCCATGTCAATAACAGCCATCATTTTGTTGTCGCAAACCGCGAAAAGCCTCTTGTCTTTCAGGTCGATGGCAAGCCCGCTGGGGCTGTCGCACGGAGACAGAGATGCATGCCTCAGGATGGTTGTCTTTGCCGCATCGAACTCGACGATCTCGCTGCTGTCCTCAAGATTGACATACATCTTGCCAGTGCCATCCGGCTGGCATTCCTCCGGTTTTCCGCCGAGCGGGAAGGACTTGATGACTTCATTGGTCTTGGGATCGATGGCGGTCGAATCGTTTGATCTGCCATTGAAGGTAAAAATATGTTTGGTCGCGGGCTCGAAACACACCGAATCCGGATTCATGCCCGTCTGCGGTTCGCCGACCTTGGCCAGCGTCTTGAGATCAAAAATCGTGACACTGTTCGACTGCCCATTCGTGATAAATCCTTTCCCGAATTCAGGCGCAACAGCGACTCCATGAACGCCATGAAGTTGCGAGATCTGCCCCACAACTTTACCGCTGGTGGTGTCCACGACCTCCACTAAGGTTGCGTGCGAAGCGTAGACGCGGTTCGCGCTGGGGTCCACCGCGATGTAGTCCCATCCGCCAGTGCCACCGATCTTGATCTTGTTCAGAACTTTGTAGCCTTCGGCAGCGAAGGCCGCAATGGCCAGCAGACTTCCTGCCATCAAAAGTTTTTTCATGATAGTTCTTGCTCCTTGAAGTGAATTAGTCACGGCCAACGTAGAAACGAACGGCCGGCGTTACTACCAGAGAAAGGATCATCGAGGCGAGGATCCCACCAATTACCGCAATGGCCAGCGGCTGCAACATTTGGGAACCGGCGCCGATAGCAAGCGCCAGCGGAAACATGCCGGCCACCGTGGCCAACGCGGTCATCATAATAGGACGCAACCGGCGCTCGCCGGCACGGATCATGCTCTCTTCGGCCGGCAGTCCCTCCGCCCGGAATTTCTGGTCTGCATCCAGCAACAAAATACCGTTCTTCGCGACGATCCCGATCACCATGATCAGTCCCATGAACGAAGAAAGGTTAAATGTCGTCCCGGTAATCAGCAGCGCCAGGAAGACGCCGCACGTCGACAACAAAGCCGAGGACAATACCGCAATAGGCGCGGCGAAGTTGCCAAATTCGAACAGCAGGACCATGAAGACCAGCACGATGGCCAACGCCAGCACGAACGCCAGATCCCTAAACGATTTCTGCTGCTCGGCAAACTGTCCGCCATACTCCACCCGGATGCTGGGCGGCACATTCAAGTCCGCGACCGCTTTCTGAACTCGGGCCATTCCGTCGCCCAGGTTGATGTTCTCGAAGCGCGCTGTCACGCCCACGTCCCGCTGGAGATTGTCGCGAACGATTTCGGTCTGGCCGGGAATCTCGGTCAGCGTAGCCAGCGAACCGATGGTCGCCGTCTTTCCCGTGCCGCTGACGATCAGCGTATTCTTCATTGAATCGACCGTTCTGCGAGCCGCAGCGGGAAACTGCACACGAATGGTGTAAGAGCGATCGTTGATCACTACTGGCGGCGTCGCCGGTTCGCCCTGCAACATCGCGCTCGCATCCAACTCTACTTCTTGCGGCGTGAAACCTGCGCGGGCCGTGACCACCGGGTCCACATTAAACATGAGCGCGGTGCCACTGATGTGATTCTCGATGCCATCCTCTACGTCCACCACGCCAGGCACCTTCTTGATAGTGCTGGCCACCAACGGCGCCCACCGGCGCAAGACTTCGGGATCCTGCGTAAACAGCTTGATAACCACAGGCTCAGGGGCGCTGGTTAAGTCGCCGATCATGTCCTGCAGCAGCTGCGGGAATTCCACATCCAAAACCGGCTCCGCCTCTTTGATCTTGGCGCGAACATCGGAAATCACCTCATCGCCAGATCGAGTCCGATACCGGCCGCCTGAAGTGGAACCAAAAAGCTTCGAGAAAAACGGCGCCATCGGTTTCAACTTGACGCTGATGTCGCCTGTATTGGCTTCCGTAACGGTGGCCAGGCCAAGTTGCAAGCCCGTCCGTCGCGCAGTGCTCGTGACCTCGGGCGTGTCATGGAGGATCTTTTCCAGGTGATTGACCACCCGGTTCGTTTCCCGGAGTGACGAGCCCGCAGGCATGATGTAGTCGACGATGAAGCCTCCCTCGTCCATTGCGGGCAGCAGGTCGGACCCGGTGTGCGTGTAGCAGAAGTACGAGCCGCCGATCAGTACGATGGTGAAAAGCCCAAGTACCAGCGGGTGTTCCAGCGCAAAACGCAGCGTCCGTTCGTAGGCCTTCATCAGCCATCCCGGCACTGTTTCATGTTGCCTCTCCGACGCGCCCTCTGCTCTGGATCGCAGGAAGTAGTGGCTGAGCGTGGGCGTCCAGGTGAGCGCCAACGCCAAGGAAGTGAGCAGCGCCATGCCGACGGTGACCGCCAGGGCCCGGAAAAACACGCCCGTTACGCCGGTAATCGAGATGAGCGGCAGGAAGACCACGATCGGCGTGATCGTCGACCCCACCAACGGCACCCGGATTTCGCGGATCGCGCTGCGGATCGCGTCCGCCCGAGACTGGCCGGAGTCGCGGTGCATCACGATGTTCTCCACCACCACGATGGCGTCGTCAATCACTAGTCCCACGGCCGCTGCCAATCCACCCAAGGTCATGAGGTTGAAGCTCTCCCCCATGACTTTCAGCGTGATGAACGTCACGCCGATGGTCGCCGGAATCACCAGCCCGGCCACCAGCGACGTGCCCCAGTCGCGCAGGAACAGAACCATGATGAGCGACGCCAGGATTAGGCCAAGCAATATGGCATCGCGGACGCTGTTGATCGAGTCGATCACTAGCTCTGACTGGTCATAGAACGGACGAAGATCGACACCCGGGGGAAGATCCTTTTTCAGGTTCGCGATTTCGGTATGAACGGCGTTGGCCACTTCCACCGTGTTGCTGTCCGGTTGCCGATACACATTTAACAGGACCGCCGGTTTCCCATTCGCAGTCACCACTGTATAAACAGGCATCACCGAATTCTTTATCGTGGCGACGTCGAAAATATGCAAGGGCGCGCCCGCCGGAGTGGTCTTGATGATGATATTGCCGATATCGTCGGTGCTGCGCGCCTGACCGCTCATCAGCATCAGTGCGAGTTGATGATTCGTTTCGATCAGCCCCGGCGAATCGATCATGTTGCTGCGGCTGACGGCATCCAGGATGTTCGGGATGGTGACGCCGGCCTCCACCAGCTTGGCGGCATCCGGTTGTACCAGGAACTCAGGCACCTGACCACCCTGCACTACAATTGACGAGACGCCGACCGCGCGGTTGAGGCGCGGCTTGAGAGTGTAGTTGGCAAGCTCCCAGAGCGTGGTCTGAGGAATCTTGTCCGACGTCAGGCTGTAACCCATGATGGGAAACGAAGCGAAGGTCGAGCGGTTGGCGGTGATCTTGGTGTTGGCCGGAAGCGTGGTTCGTGCCAGCGCGGCATTCACCAACTCCAGCGTCTGGAACATGTCCACGTTCCAGTTAAAAAAGAGGTCAATTTCCGCCGTGCCACGGCTGGTAATCGAAGACAGGTGATCGAGGCCCGGCACAGTATTCACGGCCTCTTCCAGCGGTTGAGTGACGTTCACCATCATCTGATCGATGGGAGCGACGCCGGAGTCGGCCCCAACGACGATGCGCGGAAAATCCGTGCTGGGGAAAACGGCGACCGGAATCCTCAGCGTGAGGTACACGCCCACCGCAACCAGCGTCAGGATTACAAAAATGATCGGCTTGCCGTGACGCGCGGTCCAGTGCTCGCTTTGCCTGCCCGAGCTGACCGGTGGAAGTGTCGAAAGCTGGCTCATTTTCCCTGCTGCTTCCCCGCGTCCTTGTTCTGGTCCGCAGCCGGCGCTTCCGGCGCGTTTTGATCGTCGTCGGATTCTTCCACGGCGGTTGTGACTACTTTCACTTTGGTTTTGTCATCCACCCCCAGCCCTCCCACGACCACCACTTCATCGCCGGGATTGACGCCGCTGAGAATCTGGACTTGATTGCCCTCCCGGATCCCCAGTTTGACGGCCCTCGTATGCGCAATCGAGTCGGAGGTGACGGTTAGCACCGCCGTGCCGCCCTCTTCTCCGGGTAGAATTGCGGCCGCCGGTACGACGCTCGCCGCCTTGTACTCTTCGGTTACGACGGAGGCGTGTACCGTAGTGCCCGGCTTCAGACGCTCGCCGGTATTCACGATCTGTATCCAGACCTGCACCGTGGTGGTGTTGGGATCCGTGGATGGACTCACCACTGTGACTTTCCCCTCGGTCTGCTCGGCACTGTCCGTCTGCGTGATGATCGCCGTTTGTCCCACCTTCACGAACGGAGCATCCGCTTGGGGAACGTTCACGCGAGCCACCACGCGAGAAACATCCATGACGGTCAGCAGCGGCATTCCCGGACCGGCTACATCTCCTTCGTTCAACGGACGGTCCGCGACCACGCCCGCGATCGGGCTCACCACTCGCGAATAAGCGACTTGCGCTTGCTGGGATTCGTAATGCGCCTTGGCGGTCTGCACCTGCGCGGCGGCGGTCTTGGATTGTTCTTCTTTCCCGACGCCCTGCAGCGTTTTCAAGTGTTCCTCGGCGGCCTGATATTGGCCCTGGGCTTGCACGTAGGCGAGCCGCGATTCATCCACCTGACGGGCCGCTAGCGCTCCATCCTTGAACAATTGCTCGCGGCTATCCAGCACTTTCTTGGCGCTGTCCCGCGCCTGCCGGGCAGCCTCCAAATCCGTTTGCGCTTTCACCACCGCCTCTGGAATTGTCGAGCCTTCCGTTGCTCGTAAATTGGATTCAGCTACATCGATGCCGGTCTTGGCTTCCGCCGCCGCACCAACCAGATCGCGGTTCTCTAGCTCCGCCACGACCTGCCCTGCTCTGACATGGTCTCCTCGACGTACGTAGAATTTCTGCACCGGCGCTGTGATTTTGGGGACCACGTTGGCTTGATCCTGGGGGAACAGGACTCCATCTCCACGGACGATTCGGCGGATGGTGTTTTGAGTCACCGCGGTGACCTGGACCGCCGGCGGCGACGCAACCTCCGCTGCCTGCTTTTTTCCGCATGCCGACAACAGAAGAGCGAGGGCAATAAAAGAAATTACTTTTGCCTGCATCTCTAAAACGCTCCCGTGAGGGTCTGAAGATTGGATAAAGCCACGCGGTAGCGCAGTCCACCGTCGTCGTAGGCGTTCCGGGCTTGGGTCACGGCGCTTTGAGCATCAACCAGTTCCAGTATCGTAGCCTCACCGGCCTGATAACGCAAGACCGTCAAGCGCAAGCTTTCGGATGCCAGATCCACAGCGCTTCGCAGCAAATCCATCTGCTCGCGAGCGGTTCGAGCTTCGCCATAAAACCCTTGCAGACTTCTCACTAGCTGCCTCTGCGCGGCGCTCAACTCGACATTTGCCTGCTCCTGTTTAAG
>Ga0209517_10009476_pt1 | contig 11092 bp, 8 predicted proteins | sample PeaSoiMetSII2010_FD_187695 | JGI IMG/M metagenome (GOLD analysis project Ga0209517, IMG submission 187695) | Peat soil microbial communities from Weissenstadt, Germany - SII-2010 (SPAdes) (version 2) | ecosystem: Environmental > Terrestrial > Soil > Wetlands > Peat | place: Germany: Weissenstadt... | reverse complement strand
CGACATCTACGCCATCACCGACGACAACCACTGGCACTACCACTACCCGCCGCTGCTGGCCATCCTCGCCGTGCCCCTGGCCGACGCGCCCCCTGGTGCCGACCGCACTGGGTTGCTGCCGTTCCCCGTCTCGGTGGCCGTGTGGTACTGGCTGAGCGTCGCCGTCCTGGCGGCCGGCATCCATTCCCTCGCCTCGTCATTGGAACCGGGGTCGGCCCCGGGTAGCCGGCGCTGGTGGGCGCTGCGCGTGGGGCCTCTCCTGGCTTGCCTGTCGCCGATCCTGGCCACCCTCATGCGCGGCCAGGTCAACCTCTTCCTGCTGGCGCTGCTGTGCTTCGCGGGGGCCGCAATGCTGCGCCGCCGGCCCTGGCGCGCCGGGCTGTGGCTGGCCGGCGCCGTCTGCCTCAAGGTCATCCCCGCGTTCCTCCTCATCTACCCGCTGTGGCGGCGCGACTACCGCTGCCTGGGCGGCTGCGTTGCGGGCATGATGGTCGGGATGGTCTTCATCCCGGGAGCATGGTTCGGGCCGGCGCAGACCACAGGTTACTTCGAGGAGTGGTATCATGTGTTAATGCGGCCGGCCCTGGGCAGGGGGGAGGACCACACGCGCGACAAGGAACTGATCGGGGCCACCTCGACCGACAGCCAGTCGCTGGGCGCCATCCTCCACAACACCATGCACTTCGACCCCTACAAGCGGCCGCGCGAGCACTCGGCGACGGTGCGCCTTCTTCACTGGCTGGGCGGCGCCCTGATGACACTCGTGACCCTGCTGGCCGCCGGCCGGCGGGCCGGCGGGCATCGGTTGCGCTCGCTCCTGCTCCTCGGCGCCCTGACGCTGGTGATGCTGATGCTGAGCCCGATCTGCCACCTGCACTACTTCTGCCTGGCGCTGCCGCTCATCATGGGGCTGGTGGCCCTGCAGTGGGAGGTGTACGGGAAGAAGCTGAGCCTGGGGCTCATCGTCCTGGTGTTCGTCAACTTCGTCGCCAACGGCATCACCCACTTCCCCAACACGGACGCGGCGCGCGACCTGGGCCTCGCCGCCTACGCCACGATCCTGCTCTGGCTCTTCGCGGTCGTGATCCTGTGGCAAACGCGGCCACGACCGGACGGCAGCGTTTCATGAGAACGACTCAGAATACCAGGGGATTCCGGCTCCTGGCCCTGGTCTTGCTCTGTCTGGCGGGGTGCGACCGGCGCAAGATCGAGGTCGGCCCGGGCGACGTGCCGCTCTCGGAATTCAGCGCCAACGTCAGCGCCGGCGACCTGCTGGACCCGGCGACGGCCGAGTCGCGGCTCGCCCTCTACCTCGACGAGCTGGCGGCCGCCGGCTACAAGAAGCAAATCCGCATCATCCTGCCGCCCGACTGGGGGCCGCGCATTTACGAGCACTGGTTCCCGGTGATCCGCGGCCGCGGCTTCAAGGTGCTGGCCATCCTCGGCCAGGAGCGGCGCGACAGCGCGGCCGACGCCGACGCCGCGGTCGCCTGGGTCAAGCACGTCCTCCCGCTGGTTCATTCGGACCTGATGGGGATACAGATCGTCAACGAACCGGCCTACACGTTTAGTCCGGGGGAGTACGCCGCCTACCACCGCCGGATCGCGCCCCTCGTGCGCCAGCTGGCGCCGGGAGTGCCGATTGTGGCGGGCGATTTCGGCGTGCCGGAGAAGGGGCAGAACAGCCTCGACGTCTGGAAAGAGGTCGTCGCCGCCGGCGCCTCGGATTATGACGTGCTGAGCATCCATGTCACCGGCTCGCGGAGGGAGGGCGAGCTGAAGGACTTCGCCGCGCGCTTGCGCGACCTCGCCGGGCCGGGCCGCCGCGTCTGGATCACGGAAGGCGACTGGGGCCAACTGCGCTTCCTGCGCCAACAGGGCGTGGCCGTCGAAGAAACCTTCATTTACACCTGGAACGACGACGCGCTGCCGGCGCTCGTGCGGCGCCCGGGGGGAAAGCTTCCCTGAGCATTTTGCCCGGCCGGCTTACGTCGCCCATCATTCCCTCATTGACGCGCCTCTCGTCATAGACACACTTTCAGAAACGACGATTGAGCAACTTTCATTCAAGTGAGCCCGTCTCCCTCCGAGACGTGGGGTATCGTTTTCACTGTCAAGGTAAGTGGTTTACCTTGGCTTAAGCGGAATTACCAACGGGAGGGATCCCGAACCAACAACTCGTCTGGAGGTCAGAGTCGTGAGAGCAGTCTCTCTGCTGTGTGGCGTGGTCGGCGCGGTCCTCATCTCTGCCCCGCCAATCTACGCCTGGCCGAACTGGAAGCCGACCTGCTCGTCCGAGTTGCTTGTGTGCCCCGGCCCCAAGGGCGACAAGGGCGACAAGGGTGATAAGGGCGACAAGGGTGACAAGGGCGACCAGGGGCTCAAGGGCGATCAGGGCCCCAAGGGCGACAAGGGCAACAAGGGCGACAAGGGTGACCAGGGGGCCAAGGGTGACCAGGGCCTCAAGGGCGACGCCGGTAACGATGGCAAGACCGGACCCAAGGGCGAGCAGGGACCTAAAGGCGACCAGGGGCCCAAGGGCGACCAGGGATCCAAGGGGGCCAAGGGCGATCAGGGGGCCAAGGGCGACCAGGGATTCAAGGGCGATGCCGGCAGCGATGGCAAGCCGGGCCCCAAGGGCGACCAGGGCCTCCCGGGGCCCAAGGGCGCCAAGGGCGACCAGGGATCCAAGGGCGATGCCGGCAGCGATGGCAAGCCGGGCCCCAAGGGCGACCAGGGCCTCCCGGGGCCCAAGGGCGCCAAGGGCGACCAGGGATCCAAGGGCGATGCCGGCAGCGATGGCAAGCCGGGCCCCAAGGGCGACCAGGGCCTCCCGGGGCCCAAGGGCGCCAAGGGTGACAAGGGCGACCAGGGACCGGATGGCAAACAAGGCCGTCCCGGAGAGACGAAGGTCATTTACGTCCATGTCTACGGCCCGGGTTCCGGGGCGCCGAGTTGTGGCTGCTGCGACGCCGGTCCCGCTTACCCGGCCCACGCCGGGTCCGGTTACCAGCCCTACGCCGCCCCCGGTTTCTCGCCCTACGCCGGCCCCGGTTACCCGACTAACGCTGGTCCCGGTTACCCGACCTACGCCGGCCCCGGTTATCCGACCTACGCCGGCCCCGGTTTCGCGCCCAACGCCGCGCCCCGCGGCGCGGACCGCGGGCCCCGCACCCTGGACTTCGGTAACATGGAGTACGGCCTCCGCACCGTGGACTTCATCGGAGTCGGGCCGGCCCGCGGTCCCTCGGCTCGCCCCTGAGCCGTAGCCGCTGGAACTGACGCTCAGGCCTTCGCACTTCACAGAAGGCGGCTGCCGAATGGCTTGCCGCCTTCTGTCTGTTTTCGCGGTTCCCTTCCCCCCTTGCAAAGTACCCTGTCGAACGCGACAACAAGAGGAAGGATTCCACCCTCGCACCGCGCCGACCTGCCCCGCCCTGAACCGGGAGCGCACCCCATGCCACCTTCTGTCCGCACCGCTGCCCTCGTCTTCCTTCTCTCGTGGGCGCCGTTGGCCCGCGCCGCCGACGTCGATTTCACGCGCGACGTGCGGCCGATCCTGTCGCGCCACTGCTTCAAGTGCCACGGCTTCGACGACAAGGCCCGCAAGGCCAGGCTGCGCCTCGACGTCCGCGAGGACGCCGTCAAGAAGGCCATCGTCCCGGGCAAGCCCGACGACAGCGAACTGGTCCGGCGCCTCTTCGCCGGCGACGACGAGGTCATGCCGCCACCGGCGACGAAAAACCCGCTCAGCGACGCGCAGAAACAGACCCTCAAGCGCTGGATCGCCGCCGGGGCCGAGTACAAGACGCACTGGGCCTTCGTCGCCCCGAAGCAGGCGCCCTTGCCGAAGGTGAGGCAAACCGCTTGGCCGAGAAACGCGATCGATTATTTCGTCCTGGCCCGCCTCGAGGCCGAGGGGTTGCGGCCGTCGCCGCGGGCGGATCGCACCACCCTGGTGCGCCGGCTGTATCTCGACTTGACCGGCCTGCCGCCGACGCCGGAGGAGGCCGACGCCTTCGCCAGGGACGATTCGCCCGCCGCCTACGAGCGCCTCGTCGATCGGCTGCTGGGTTCGCCGCACTACGGCGAGCGCTGGGCGCGGCGCTGGCTCGACCTGGCCCGCTACGCCGACACGAATGGCTACGAAAAGGATCGGCCGCGCTCCATTTGGCCGTACCGCGACTGGGTCATCCGCGCCCTCAACGCCGACCTGCCGTTCGACCGCTTCACGATCGAGCAGCTCGCCGGCGACATGCTGCCCGGCGCCAGGCTCGATCAGCGGGTGGCGACCGGCTTCCATCGCAACACGATGCTCAACGAGGAGGGCGGCATCGACCCGCTGGAGTTCCGCTTCCACGCCATGACTGACCGCGTCAACACCACCGCCACCGCCTGGCTCGGCCTGACGCTCGGCTGCGCCCAGTGCCACACGCACAAGTACGACCCCATCCCGCAGCGCGAGTATTACGGCGTCATGGCCTTCCTCAACAACGCCGACGAGCCGGAGATCGAGGTCCCCACCCCCGGCCTCGCCGCCCGCCGGGCCGAGATCGAAAAGCAGGTCGCCGCCATCGAGGCCGACCTGCCCAACCGCTTCCCGACCGGCGACGAGATTCGCTGGCACTCGCCCAGGCCGGCGGGCGCCACCTCGGCCGCCGGCGCCACGATGAAGATCGATGAAACCGGCGTTCTCGTCTCGGGCAAGGCGCCGGAGCGCGACACCTACACCGTTGTCATCGACAGCGACCTGGCCGACGTGGCGGCGCTGCGCCTGGAAGCGCTGACCGACCCGTCGCTGCCGAGCACCGGCCCCGGCCGCACGGCGCACGGCAACTTCGTGCTGACCGAGGTGCGCGTCAGCGCGGCGCCGAAGGACGCGCCGGAGAAGGCACGGCCGGTGAAGATCGCGCGCGCCGACGCCGACGCCGCCCAGGACGGCTTTCCCGCCGCCCACGTCCTCGACGGCGACGCGAAGACCGGCTGGGCGATCCACGTCGCCGGCAAGTGGAACGTCAACCGCACCCTGACGCTCACGCCGGAGAAGCCGGCCGGGTTTGCCGGCGGCACCCGCTGGACGATCACCCTGGAGCAGCAGTACGGCACGGGACACACGCTCGGCCGCTTCCGCCTGGCCCTCGGCCAGAAGCCCGACGACAAGCGCCCCGTCGAGGCACGGCGGCGCGAGCACCTGGAGAAGAAGTTCAACGAGTGGCAGGCCCAGGAGTCGGCGCGGGCCGTGCGCTGGCAGGTGCTGAAGCCGGCCGAGGCCAGGAGCAACCTGCCGCTGCTGACGGTGCTCGACGACTCGTCGGTCCTCGCCAGCGGCGACATGAGCAAGCGCGACGTCTACGATGTGGCCTGCCGTGGCGACTTCAAGGGGGTGACGGCGCTGCGCCTGGAGGTGCTGCCCGACGAGAGTCTGCCGAAACGCGGGCCGGGGCGCATCTTTTATGAGGGGCCGTTTGGCGACTTCTTCCTGAGCGAGGTCACGCTGAATGCTGACGGCAAGCCGGTGAAGTTCGCCCGCGCCAGCCAGAGTTTCGGGACCAGCGCGGCGGCGGCCATCGACGGCGACCCGCTCACCGGCTGGTCGATCAACGGCGGCCAGGGCCGGCCGCACGCGGCCGTCTTCAGCCTGGCGGCACCGCTGGGCGATGTCAAGGCGCTGTCGGTGCGCCTGCTGTTCGAGCGCTACTACGCCGCCGGGCTGGGCCGGTTCCGCCTCTCCGTGACGACCGACCCGCGCGCGATCGAGGCGCGCGAGATGCCCGCCGAGGTCGAGGAATTGTTCCTCGTCCCCCCGGCGAAGTTCACTGCCGAGCAGCGCGAGCGCCTTCTGCGCTATTACCTCTCCGTGGCACCGGAATTGGCGGGAGAGCGCGAGGCGATCAAGCGGCTGCGCGACCAGGTGCCGGCCTCGCCGACGACGTTGGTGATGGCGGAGCGGCCGGCGAACAACCCGCGGCCGACGTTCCGGCACCACCGCGGCGAGTTCCTGCAACCGCAGGAGCGCGTGGAGCCGGAGGTGCTGTCGGCCGTGTTCCCCTTCCCGGCGGACCAGCCGCGCAACCGCCTGACCTTCGCCCGCTGGCTGGTCGATCCGGGCAACCCGCTGGTCGGCCGGGTGACGATGAATCGGCAGTGGGCGGCCTTCTTCGGCCGCGGCATCGTGCGCACGGCGGAGGATTTCGGCTTCACCGGCGAGCCGCCGACGCACCCCGAGCTGCTCGACTGGCTGGCCGTCGAATTCATGGCGAGCGGGGGACGTGAGTCCCCCGGCTGGTCACTCAAGGCGATGCACCGCCTGATCGTGACGAGCGCGACCTATCAGCAGTCGGCGCAGGTGACGCCGGAATTGCTGGCCCGCGACCCCGACAACAGGCTACTGGCGCGCGGCCCGCGCTTCCGGCTGGAGGCGGAGCTGCTGCGCGACGCGGCGCTGGCGGCGAGCGGCCTGCTGTCGCCCAAGGTCGGCGGGCCGAGCGTCTTCCCGCCGCAGCCGGCGAGCGTGACGGCGGAGGGCGCCTACGGGGCGCTGGGGTGGAAGGCGAGCGAAGGCCTGGACCGCTACCGCCGCGGACTGTACACCTTCAGCAAGCGCACGGCGCCATTCGCGATGTTCACGACCTTCGATGCCCCCAGCGGCGAGGCCTGCGTCGCCCGGCGCGAGCCATCGAACACACCGCTCCAGGCGCTGACATTGCTCAACGACGCCGCGGTCATCGAATGCGCCCAGGCCCTCGGCCGGCTTGCCGTTTCGCGGGAGGGGTCGGTCGAGGAACGGGCGGTGTGGCTGTTCCGCCGCTGCCTGACGCGGCCGCCGACCGACGAGGAGCGGGCGGCGCTGACGAAGTTCTACCGGGCGCAGAAGGGGCGCTTCGAGCGCAAGGAGCTGGATGCCGCCAAGGTGGCCGGGCCGGGGGATGGGGACGTCAACGAGCAGGCTGCGTGGACGGTCACGGCGCGGGCCGTGCTGAACCTCGATGAGTTCGTGACGAAGGACTGAGGCGAGCGGCAACAAATCCTCTTCCCAGGCCTGCGCACGCGCTCGGCCGGGGATGGCGTCGGAGTATTGTGTCAACTCGCGGGGAGGGTGACACAATACTCCGTTGTCGCAAGGCGTTGCAAGTCAACGGGTTGTGACGCGCGGCGCGAGTATTGTTTCACTGCCTGCGGGTGTGACACAATACTCGGGCGGCGCGCGGCATACCTGGCCACGGCAGAGGGAGACCAACACCCGCCGCTCGCCTACTCAATGCCCCCGGTGAGGATGTCGTTGGCCAATGGTCCACTCGGAGCGACGAGGAGGCCGGCATGTGTCTGTACGTCCGTCCGGCTGCTCCGTGCGACGCTTTGGGAGCGGTAATGGGGGTGGCCCGTGGGGAGGTTCGACGTGACGGCGCGGCAAACGGCCAAGCGCGAGCCGGTCGGCTTTTTCCGCTGGACGCTGCCGCGCCTCGACTCAGCGCTGGCCTTCGCCGGCTGGCTCGACACCCGGACGGCCCCGCAGCTGCCGGAGGGCGAGTTGACCTGCGACGCCCTGGCCGAATTCGCGACCGCGGGACGGCCGGAGATCCCGTGGATCTTCGTGACGGAGTTCCAGACGGAGCCGAAGGAAGACGACCTGGAGCGTGCGCTGGAGTACATGCTGCGCTTCCGCCGGGAGCGCCGTCCGTCGTCGGATCGGCGGCTGAAGTACCTTGTGGGCGGCCTGTTGCTGAGCCTCACCGGCCCCGCGCAGCCAGACCTGTTGGCCATGCCTCTGCCCGGTATGGCGGAGTTCGGCCTGGGCGGCCGCGTCGTGCGGATGGCGCTGCGCGAGGAAGACGCTGCGGCGACGCTGGCCCGGGTGGCGTCCGAGGAGCTGAGCCGCTGCGTGCTGCCGTGGGTGTCGCTGATGCGTGGCGGTGGGCAGTCGGCTATCATCGAGGAGTGGAAGCGCCTGGCTGATCTGGAGCCGGACCAGCAGGTTCGGTTACAGTATGCAGCGGCCGCCCGGGTGTTCGCGGAACTACCGGGCGTGCGGTTGCAATGGGAACAGGCCCTGGAGGGATGGAACGTGCTCGAGTCACAGCAAGTCCTGGAGTGGCAGGCCGAGGCCGTCCTCAAGAGTCAAAAGGCGAACGTGCTGCGCCTGCTGGAGAAGCGCTGCAAGGCGCCGGTCCCAAGCGACTTGGTGAAGGCGATCCACGCGACTCAGGATATAAATCTCTTATTGCGCTGGTTCGATGCCGCCGTGGAGGCGAATACCTTCGATGACTTCCGCGCAGCGACACAGCCGCAGCGCTGACGCGCGGCGTGTCAAGAGACCGGTCGCAGAACCTGGAGTGGTCCAACGTGCGCGAGTCACAGCAAGTCCTGGAGTGGCAGGCGGAAGCGCGACGGGCGGACCTGCTGCGCTTCCTGGAGAAGCGCTGCAAAGCGCCGGTCCCGAGCGACCTCGCGACGGCCATCGAGGCGACGCAGGACATGAACCTCTTGCTGCGCTGGGTCGATGCCGCCGCGGAGGCGAACACCTTTGACGACTTCCGCGCGGCCACGCAGCCGCAGCGCTGACGTCATCGGCCCACAGACGGCGGCAGAAACCTGGCCGGAACCACATCGAGAGAATCTCGGGGAAACAAGGGGTCGGGGGTCGTTCAGACAATTTGTCTGAACGACCCCCGACCCCTTGTTTTCGCCGGTCGTGACCGGCTACACCGCCGTCGATTTGACCGCGACGGCAGTTTGGTGACATAATGCAGACTCCGCTTCTTCCCGAGGACGCAATGACCGAGATCGAACTCACTGACAAACAGCGGCGGGTACTCGCGGCCGGGCGGGGCAAACCGCTCGAGGTCGTGGACCCCGACACGCAACAGCGCTACGTGCTCGTCGCGCGCGAGCAGTTCGAGCGTGTGCGTCCCCTCCTGGAAGGCCCTCCGGCGCAGGCCCCGGGACCGAGGACGACGCCGGCCGGCCCTGCCCCCGAACGCCAGCCGCTACGGCAGCGCGTCCGGGAGTTGCCGCTCCCCCCCGCGGTGGCGGCCGAGGCGAAGCGCTACGGCAAGCGCCTCGGCTTCTGGAGGGCCAAGCACTTCCGGGAACTCGAAGAGCAGATGAAGCTCCAGCACTACTACGGCGGCAAGTGGATCGCGTACCTCCAGACCGACGAGGGCCCAGTGGTCGTCGCCGCAGCCGACAGCCTCGATGACCCGTCGTTCGACCAGCAGCTTTCCTTCCTCACTGCGGAGGAACGCCGCAGTGTCCTCATTGACTCTCCCAGCCGGCTCTTCGATGAGGAGAGCTTAATCTAATCCTCACCCCATTCTCCGATGAAAGTTAGGCTGGCCCTTGAGCCGAGCGCGAGCGACGGCGAATCCTGTCCCAGGCCCGTGGTCCGGCTTCAGGTTCGGGACCGCTACGGTGCCTTCGCCGCGTTGAAGTTTCGCGTAGATTCGCAGGCGGACGTGACAACGATCCCCATCAGCCTCGCCGAGCGCGAAGCGATCCCGTTCACGAAGGCAGCTCCCGGCACGGCGCGCGGCATCTCGGGGAGGGTGAAGAAATACCGCGACCGGATCGGCCTGGTGATCGCCGGGCGCGAGCACGACTGGCCCTGCGACTTCACGGAGCCGGCCATCGACCCGGAGACGAAGCAACCCTTGCCGGCTCTAACCCCTGTGCTCGGTCGGGCCGGCTTCCTCGGCGAATACGCCATCTCCATCGATGGCGACTACCTCATCATCACGAGGATTGGTCCGATCCGTCGCTGGTTGCGGCGGCTGCTGCACGAGTTGTGGAGACTCGCGGGGATGGTGCATCCGGTGGATCGGCCGCTGTGAAAGACGCACGGCCCTCCTCGTGGCTTGCCCTTGGCGTGCAGCCAGAGGACAGGTAACTTACCCTGACTCTTGGCCGTCAGAAGATCGTGCCGGTAGACGCTGGGCAGGTTGCAGCAGAGGATTGCGTGTATCAGCAACAGGGGGTGCTCCTCTTGTCGAGTCCAGCAGCGTGTCAAGCGGAGGCACAAAGGGGACATTCTGCATCTCGCCGAAATGCAGAATGTCCCCTTTGTGCTTCCCCCCTTTATGCTTCCCCTTTATGCTTCCCCCTTTGTGCTTCTCGAAGCTGGTGAAAGGTTCCCTCCGCCTATGGCCTGGGGGGCCCCGCCTTCTGGCTGGCCTGCTGCATAACCCAGTCACGGGCTCCCGCCGGCAAGGAAACCACAGGAGGCGTGCCGTAGTTGAGCGAACGGGCGTAGCGGCCTCTGTCATAGGTCGTGGTGAAGACCTCGCCGAGGTCGATGCGCAGGTCGGGGTCGGGGACCTTGAGCGGGATCGGTATGGTCGGCAGGGGCTGGCGCAGCGTCCAGGCGTAGACCTGACAGTTGGGCCGCTGGTCGCCGCGCGAGACCAGGACGTAGTAATCCCCGGCCGGCAGTGGGTCGCGCAGGCGCAGCCGCCGCCCGCCGAGCAGCAGGTCCACCTCGACGAAGTGGACCTGCCGCCTGAGCAGGGCGAAGCGCTTGTCGCGGTAGCGGTGCAGGCCCGGCTCTTCCTTGTTTGCGGGGGAGAGCAGCTCCAACACGGTGACCAGCGACCGCTCAGGGCGGTGCAGGATTTCGACCCAGCGCTCGTGCTGCTCTTCCTCGATGAGCAGGTGAGGAATGGTGACGGGCTCGACTGTGACCGGCCCGACGGCGGCGACCGCACCGAGCGGGGACGGACGGTCCTGGCTGAGAGCCATGTCCGGCTCGATGAGCTTGATCCGATCGGGGGACTTCTCTATGAGATTTACCTTCTCGTCAATGCGCGCCTCGTAATTGTCTGGGAGGCGTTCGTTCACCAGATCGCACAAGTATGTAAGAAACCGGGCCGAGAAGTCGGACCAGTACGCGAGGTCTTCCAGGTACGGGTCCATGCCGGGGAAACGGCTGGACATGGCCAAACCTCCTGACCTACCGGGCAACCCATCACACTCTAACCTAGCCTGGATTCCCACAGCAACCCATTGACCTACCAAAATCACCTCTGTTCCACCCGTCAGCTGCGCTTTTTCCTGCGTCAGCTGCATTACAGCTGTTCTTCTTTGCGTAGACTTATAGACT
>Ga0209517_10009474_pt1 | contig 11093 bp, 11 predicted proteins | sample PeaSoiMetSII2010_FD_187695 | JGI IMG/M metagenome (GOLD analysis project Ga0209517, IMG submission 187695) | Peat soil microbial communities from Weissenstadt, Germany - SII-2010 (SPAdes) (version 2) | ecosystem: Environmental > Terrestrial > Soil > Wetlands > Peat | place: Germany... | reverse complement strand
TGGACGAATTCACGTCCGACCCGATGACCAGCACTTTCTTGTACTGCCCCGACTCGACGAACTTCACCCCGGTATTCAATGCGTAGAGAAACCCTGAGCAGCCGGCAGAAACGTCGAAGCCCCAAGTATTCCGGATGCCCAATTTATGCTGCACCAGGCAGGCCGTCGACGGATACATCATGTCGGGCGTCACCGTGCCCACCACGATCAGGTCGACTTCCTGCAAGTCGAAGGGATGGGACGCGACCAGCTTCTTCACGGCTTCGACCGCCAGATCGCTGGCCGCCACGCCCTTGTCGACGAGGTGGCGCTCGCGAATTCCGACGCGCTCCATGATCCATTCATTGGTGGTGTCGACCATTTTTTCGAGGTCGGCGTTGGTGAGAACTCGCGGCGGCAGATAAGTGCCAAGAGCGCTGATTTTGGCGCGGATCGGTCTGGTCGGGATCAGTTCAGTCAATGAGGCTCCTAAAATATGAAACTGAGTATTCTCAACAATTAGGAGCAGAATGTCTAACCCAATCCCCTAACCCTGCCGCCGCGATCTTCAATCGGCGATCTTCAAGCGGCGGCGCGATCCCTCTCATGCTCGATCCAATCACGGATGAAGCTGGGGCAAGAGATGATGCTGAAATCACGATTTTCGCCGTCGATGAGATAGAACAGAGCGGCCCGGTCCAGCTCCTCCAGGTGCGAGAGATTCAACTGGGGCCACAAGCGGCACTCAGCCGCGGAGTGGACCAACTGGTCCAGATACGCTAGATGTCCTTGAAACAATTTTCCCGATACGCGGATGGTGACACGGGGAGCGAACTTGGGGGAAACACCACGACTCTTCATCATCTCTCCTTGCGGGGCTGAAAACAATTCGAGCCCTGCTTCCAGTGGATGCTGCGGGAAGGTGGTTCTTGCGAAAAGAGTCGTAAAGAACGTGTAAATCTTGGTAATCAGAAGGGCAGGAACTACTCAGAACAAAAAAATAGCCAGGCACCGGGGACCCACTGCACACGCAAGAGCCCGTTACCGTTGCTTCCTTCCGGACCTGGCGGGGTTGGCGAGAGTACGTCGCGTGAGACCGATGCCTGACCTGAATCATTCTAGCATTCGCAATCGCAGCCTCGCCCGTAGCGCCGGCAGCCTGCCGGCTGTCGCGAGGGCGTCTCGCCCTCGCACTCGCACCCTACCACCGAAGGGCCATGTGACTTTTGGTGCAAGAATCTTGCCGCAAAGCCTTCCCTTCTGGTTACGGTTGTCGAACAATGGTGATCTAGGCTAATCGTCGTGCTGCTGTGTGAAGATAGACGGCAGAGCCTAGCATCACTTCTGCTCGAACCGAATGTCGTCCCAGTCTTCCCAATCCGGCGTGATCTCCCTGACCCAGGCGATCGACCATTACTTCGAACTCGCGCTGTATCTGCTTGTTCTCACTGGCTTTGCAACCCTGGCCAGCACCGGCGGACTCGATCTGCCTTCGACCATTCTGGTGGGAGTTGCTCTGGCGATCCGTGGCTACCTGCTGTCGAAGAAGCGACAGTTCGTGATTTCCGAGCGCTGGACCACGCCGCTCTCGGTCGCCTACTTTGTCTTCTTCGCCGCCGACTACTTCATCTTTTCGCGCACCTTCCTGGCGGCCACGGTGCACCTGGCGTTATTCGGCGTGGTAGTGCGAATGTTCTCGCTGCGCCGCGAACGTGACCACGTCACTCTGGCCATCCTCGCCTTTTTGATGGTGCTGGCCTCGGCCGTGCTCACGGTCGACAGCACATTCCTGTTCTCGTTTGCCGCATTCATGCTGATGGCGGTCGCCACGTTTGTGCTGATGGAGATGCGCCGCTCCAGCCACGCCGCCAGCATTCAGGCGCGTCACACCAGCAATCCGTTCGAGCACCGCAACCTGGCTTTCTCGCTGCTGCTGACGTCCCCGGCGCTGGTGTTGATGATTCTCGCCTCCGGCGCGCTCGTCTTCTTTGTCATGCCCCGCATGTCGGCGGGATACATGGGAGCCTACTCGTTCGGCACCAGCATCTCGTCCGGGTTCAGCGATCACGTTCAGTTAGGTCAGATTGGGCAGATCCAGCAATCCAGCGCGCTGGTCATGCACATCGAAATCGACGGCGACCGCGTGGGTGGCTCTGACCTGCACTGGCGCGGCGTGGCCCTGGCGGATTTCGACGGGCACACCTGGTCGAATACCCGCGAGCAGTTCCCATTGCGGCGGCAAGCGGATAACAGCTTCGTGGTGCCACCCGCCAACGCGGCTCCGCGCTCTTCCGTAGTCTCCTACGCAACCTCCTCAGCAACCCAGAGCATGGTGCGCCAGCACGTAATCCATTACCGCGTGCTGATGGAGCCGATCGGCACCAATGTTTTTTTTCTGGCGCCATGGGCCCGCGACGTCAGCGGAAACTACCGGATGCTGGCCGCCGATACCGGGGGAGCGATCTACAACTTCGACACCTCGCGCGCTATCAGCCGCTACGAGGCGGATTCCGACATCGCAACCGCGGCGCCCTCGGAATTGCGCGCCGCCGGCCGGAATTATCCCACGCCGGTCACCGCCGGGTACCTGCGCCTGCCGGCGCTTGATCCGCGAGTTCCCCGGCTGGCCGCACAAATCACGAACGCGGCAAGCAACGATTTCGACCGAGCTGCCGCCCTCGAGAACTATCTCAAGACGCGCTTCGGCTACACCCTGGAGTTGCCCCAGACTGTAGTGAAAGATCCCATTGCCAATTTTCTTTTCGAGCGCAAGCAAGGACACTGCGAATACTTCGCTTCCTCGATGGCGGTCATGCTGCGCACGCTGGGAATTCCGTCGCGCGTGGTCACCGGATTCCGTTCCGACGAGTTCAACGACCTTACCGGCAATTACGTGGTGCGCGCCAAAGACGCGCACGCCTGGGTGGAAGCGTATTTTCCCGGCTACGGCTGGCAGACCTTCGATCCCACACCGCCGGGCGCCAGCGGAACCCCGCAAGGCTGGAGCCGTCTCGCGCTTTACATCGATGCCATTTCGTCGTTCTGGCGGGATTGGGTGGTCAGCTACGATACCTCGCACCAATACGCGCTCGGTCAGGCCGCGTTCAGCGGCGGACGTGGCATGTGGACCGGCGCTCGCATTTGGGCGCGCAGCCACTACGCGGCGATGCTGAAGTGGGCACGGCGCAATCAGGATCGCGTGGAACATTCGCCCGGCCGCTGGGCTGTGCTCGGCGCAGGCATCGCGCTCGTTCTTCTGCTGCTCGGAAACCTCGGGAGAATTGCGCGCCTGCTCCACGAAAAGTGGCTGGCTGCGCATCCCGAACGGTCTCCCGAACAGGCTGCAGCCCTGTGGTATCGGCGGATGGCGCGCGCCGTCGCGCGGCGTGGAGTGGAAAAACCTGCGGCGCAGACGCCCCAGGAATTTGTGCGGAAGATTGAAGACAGCCGGCTTCGGGAACCGGTCGCGCGATTTACTCAAGTGTACGAATCCGCGCGCTTTGGAAATTCCATTGATGATGCGCAGCGTTTGCCGGAGTTATACGAAGAAGTCGAGATGGCGACGCGCACCCGCTAGAAACTATCTCTTGTGCTAGCAGCTTGTATTAACATCGCACGGAACGGCAATCGGAGGTTGATATCCGTGGGAACAACAGCAGAGTGGATGCGAGTTCTGGAGCTAGGTGCGATCTTCGGGATCCTGATGCTCTTGTGGGACGCGGTTACCGAGAGGAAAGCGTTCGCCGGGCCCCTAAACCTGCTCGCCACTGCGTTCGCCGCCTTCGCGTTTGGGATGTGGATGGTGTTTGAGTGGCGGGTACTTCACGGTGGGTTAGCGATACTGTCCGCCGGAGTACTCTTAGCGCTGTTGGCCGCCGGTTTCATAAACCGGCGCTCCAGAAAGAGAGCAGACCACAGCTAGAACCGCCAGAACACTCCGCCGCCCACAAAGTAGTTGTGCTGCCGCGATTTCCCCGTAGGGGCCAGCGGATAATCCGGCTCGCCCGACCAGAAGTCGCGAACTTCTCCCCGCATGCTGAGTTTCTTCCAGACTTTCACATCCAGGCCGAGTCCACCCTCGATCACGGCCGAAGTGGTGGACTTGCCGGGATTGACGCCACCGTAGTCCAAGCCCGAGCTTTCACTGATGTGCCCAAAACCCGCTCCGAAGCTCACCCACGGAGAAACCGCCGTGGTGGGAAACAGATTCGCCCGAACCGCCGGCGCCACGAACAGTTCCTTGTAGGTTTGCGGCACAACCGAATTGAGGTACGCGCCAGCGTTGAGCTTCACCTCGTGGTTGTACATCACCACACCTTCGACGGAAATGGCGTAGATCGGAGTGACCAGGAAACGGCGGGCGTACTCCCCTTCGATGGTGAGACCCTTGCCGGAATGGATGATAGGGTCGGGGATACCCGCATCATGGATTCCCTGGTCGCTAATGAACGTACGACCGATGACGCCGCCGACTTCGTTCTTTTCATCCTGCGCAACCGCCGACACCGACAGCATGACCACTACGGTCAGGATCGCAACCCAAAAACCTTTGCCAGACATTTCTCCTCCTGCGAGGTGGTTCCTAAATTGTTACGGCGGTAAGACCTAGCCTAGCACGACCCCGGCTGTTTTGAACCATCGCTACTATCTTTTCTGGTGCCCAGGGCGTTTGGCTCAGAAGACTGCGATGCCGGATGCCGCACTGCGGGATGCTAAAATAGAAAGATTGCATGCCTGTAAAAGACCTCACTGTCAGCGGTTCTCCCGATCTTAAGCCTGATCTTAGGCCTAGCCATCAGGCAGAGAAATCTCGGCCGAATCCGCACGTCGACATCCCGCAGCCAGCACGTCCACAAAAAGTTGGCTTCGTCAGTCTCGGCTGTCCCAAGAACCTGGTGGACAGTGAAGTCATGATGGGCCTGCTGGCGCGGGCCGGAGCCGAATTGACCCGCCGCGCCGAAGATGCCGACGTCATCGTGGTCAATACCTGCTCGTTCATCGAGAGCGCGCAGCAGGAATCCGTCAACACGATTCTGGAGATGGCCGCGCACAAAACCGGCGGCAAGGCGAAAAAACTGATCGTTGCCGGATGTCTGGTCGAACGTTTCCGTGACCAGATTCGCAAAGATATTCCCGAAGTCGACGCAGTAGTTGGTACGGGAGAGTTGGAGAAGATCCTCGCCGCCACCGGCCTGGCTGCCGCTCCGCAACTCAGCGACCGTCGCAGCGATTCGCCGTTCGTGGTTCTGCCTTCGCGGCCGGAAGGTGATGCCCGCGCCGCCCAAGGCCGATTCTCACGCGAAAAATGGGCTAAGGAATCATGGAATGGTGCCATCGGCGACCTGCCCAATTATCTCTACGACGACGCCACCCCGCGCATTCTGTCCACGCCCGGCCACATGGCCTATATCAAGATCGCCGAGGGCTGCGACCATCCCTGCACCTTCTGCATTATTCCCCAGCTGCGCGGCCAGTTCCGCTCGCGGCGCTTCGAATCCGTAATCGCCGAAGCTGAGCGTCTGGCGCTCAGCGGTGTGCGCGAGATTACCCTCATCGGTCAGGACACAACTTGTTACGGCGAAGACTTCGGGCTGAAAGACGGGCTGGCGCTGCTGCTCGAAAAGTTGGCCGCTATCCCAGACCTGCGCTGGATTCGTTTTCTCTACGCCTATCCCAACAAAATCACTGGCAAGCTGTTAGACACCATTGCTCATCACGAAAAAATCTGTTCCTACATGGACGTGCCCCTGCAGCACGCCTCCGCTTCGGTGCTGAAGCGCATGAAGCGCGGCGGCGGCGCCGACGTCTTTTTGCGTTCGATTGCTAAAATGCGCCGCACCGTGCCCGACCTGACTCTGCGCACCTCATTCATCGTGGGCTTTCCGGATGAAACCGAAAAAGAATTCGAGGAGCTCTGCGATTTCGTTCGCGAGGCGCAATTCGACTGGATGGGCGCGTTCGCGTATTCCGGTCAGGACGGGGCGCAAGCCTTCTGTCTGGACCAGAAACTTTCGCCACGCGAGATCGAGCGGCGCCGCAAGCACCTCATGGGCATCCAGCGCCAGATCAGCAAGAAGAAAAAGAAGGCGCTGGTGGGGCGGGAGTTTGATCTGCTGCTGGAAGGCGAGTCGGAAGAAACCGAGTTGCTGCTCGAAGGCCGCACGCCCATGCACGCTCCCGAAATCGACGGCAAGGTCTTCGTCAATGACTTCCCAGAGGGAACAGACCCGCAACCTGGCCAATTCTTTCGCTGCCAGATCACCGAAGCGCACGACTACGACCTGGTGGCGAAAATTCTGTAATCAGCCGTGACGCTGCAAATCGTCTCTGAGCGAAACATCCGGCTACAATACGAATCGTATGCCGCGCAAGCGTACCGTCAAACTCCGCTGCCCCATCTGCAAGACGTCAGTGAAAAGCAGCGACCCGGACTTCCCTTTCTGCAGCGACCGCTGCCGCATCATCGATCTAGGCAAGTGGGCCAGCGGAGCGTATGTAATCTCGTCTCCGGCAACCGATACCGAGGAAGGAATTCGAGACCGCAATCCGGAGGACCCCGAGGACGAATCGTGAAGCCAGAACCCAGTCTTGCGGACAGCAGCACCGCGCGGCAGGACCGTAGCGCCGGCGTCTCGCTGGCCGTCGCGGAGGCGTCCCGCCCGCCAGCACCGCTGTGGGCGACGCTGGTCGCAACCTTTTTCGGAATCGGCCGCCTTCGTCCCGGACCGGGCACCTGGGCGTCCGCTGCCACCGTGGTCATCTGGGCCGCCGTCGCGCATGAGCTGACGCCCTCGCTGCGCACCCCGGTCGCCATCGCCCTGGCCGCGCTGATCACTTTAGTCGGCATTCCCGCTGCGACCCGCGTAGCGCGCGCCTCGGCCGCGAAAGATCCGCAGTTTGTCGTGATCGACGAAGTTGCCGGACAGCTGATCGCACTGATCGCCGTCCCACTAGCGTGGAAAACTTTTCTCGCGGGTCTTATACTTTTTAGAGCGTTCGATATCCTCAAGCCGCCTCCGGTGCGGCAACTGGAGAGACTTCCAGAAGGCGCCGGAATCGTGCTCGACGATGTCGCGGCAGGGATTTTCGCGTTCGCTGCAATGCATCTCCTGCTTCACTTTGGGCTACTAACCAGTTAGCTGCTCTCTGATTCTCATGGGATTTTCCGACCGCATCCTCGGCAAGAAACACGTCAATGGCGGACCGCGCATTGAAATGGTAGCGCCGTCGCTGGCGCTGGCGGGAGGCGAACTCCGCATCACCGGCTCCGGTCTGAGTCCGCAGGAACTTCATCGCCCAAAGGTAAAATTCGGCGAGTTCGAGGGCTCGATCGTCGTCAGTTCCGATGGTTTCCTGGTCGCGCGCGTCCCTGAAGGAGCGACTTCTGGACCGGTCGTCGTGGCCGCCGACGGCCATGTCAGCAATCCGCATACGGTGAAAGTGGCTGTGCCCATCGCCGACAATCTTCACCCCGTGACCAGTCCTGCGCTCGATCCCGACGGCAACATTTACGTGACCTTTTCCGGTTCGCGCGGCCAGAAAGTTCCGGTCGCCGTCTTCAAGATTGACACTAACTACAACGTCAAGCCATTCGTGGCCGAAATGATGAATGCCACCGCCCTCGCCTTCGATCGCCAGGGGCTGATGTACGTCTCATCCCGCTTTGACGGCGCGGTCTATCGCGTGGCTCCCAACGGAAACATGACTACCTATGCCGAAGGCATGGGCGTGGCCACCGGCATCGCCTTCGATCGCGAACAGAGTCTCTATGTGGGCGATCGCAACGGCACCATCTTCAAGATCTCGCGCGATCAGCAGGTCTTCGTGTTTGCCACGCTCGAACTCAGCGTCTCCGCCTATCATCTGGCCTTTGGTCCGCACGGCGATTTATTCGTCACCGGACCGACTGATCGTGTTTACAAAATCGATCCCAACGGAGCGGTCACCACTTTCTACAAGGGATTAGGCCGGCCCCAGGGACTGGCCTTCGACGTAGATGGCAACTTGTATGTCGCAGCATCGCTCTCCGGCACGCGCGGGATCGTCAAGATTGCCCCCGACGGCCTGGCCAATCTCGAAGTCGCCGGCCAGGGCTTGGTGGGCTTGGCATTCGCACCGGGGCGCTCAGTCATTCTGGCCACCACCAACGGCGTGCATCACCTTTCGTGGAACATTCAGGGCCTGCCCCTGATTCCGGAATAATCGCTCTCCGCCCTCTGCGCTTTTCATTTCCGTTTTCATTTAAACTTCTAACGCGTGAATGCCGAAATCATTGCGGTGGGTTCCGAGATGCTCACGCCCTACCGCATGGACACCAACTCGCTCTACCTCACCGAGCAACTCAACCTGCTGGGCGTCGATGTAATTTTCAAAAGCATCGTGGGCGACGATTTGCGTAGGCTGGTGGCTGCCGCCCAGCACGGCCTGTTTCGCTCCGACATCCTGATCTTCAGTGGGGGACTCGGCCCCACCGAAGACGATCTGACACGCGAGGCGGTTGCCGAAGCTCTGGGCCTGAAGCTGCACCGCGATCCGGAAATCCTCACTCGTATCGAGCAGCGCTTCGCCGACCGCGGCTGGAAAATGTCCCCAAACAACGCCAAGCAGGCTGACGTTCTCGAGGGCGCTACCGCTCTGCCCAATCCCAACGGTACCGCTCCCGGGCAATGGCTTAGCGGAGAGTTCGACGGTCGCGAACACATCATCGTGTTGCTCCCCGGCCCTCCCCACGAAATGAAAGCGCTATTCGAGGCCGAAGTGCGCGAGCGTCTGCGCGCCAAAGTTCCTGCCGCATTTCTGGCCGTGCGGACACTGAAGATCGCCATGCTGGGCGAATCGGCGGTCGACGCCCGCGTCGCGCCTATCTACAAGCGTTATTCCGACGTCGAGACCACCATCCTGGCCGGAGCGGGAGAAATCGAATTGCACTTCAAAACCGTTGCGCCTACGCAGGAAGCCGCACAAAGCCGGGTCGATGAAGTTGCAGGGGTCGTCGAAGACGAACTGGACGACGCCGTCTACTCGCGCAACGGCGAGTCTCTGGAGCAGATCGTCGGCTACTGGCTGCAGATGCGCAGCGCCACCCTGGCCGTGGCGGAATCCTGCACGGGAGGCTTGCTGGCGGAGCGCATCACATCGATCAGCGGAAGTTCGCGCTATTTTATTGGAGGCGCGGTGGTTTACTCCAACGCGCTGAAAACCGAACTCGCCGGCGTGCCTGCGGAAATGATTGACCGGCACGGCGCGGTCAGCCGCGAAGTGGCCGCCGCACTCGCCGAAGGCATCCGCTACCGCTGCGAATCAACGCTAGGCGTAGGCATTACCGGCGTGGCCGGTCCCAACGGGGGAACAGCCGAGAAGCCCGTAGGCTTGGTGTTCCACGCCGTAGCGAGCAGCACGGGGACGGAGGTCGTGCAGCGCAATTTTCCCGGCGACCGCAAACGCATCCGTCGCTTCGCCTCGACCATGGCGCTCGACATGGTGAGAAAGAAACTGATGTGAAGAAAGCTCCTGGCTCTTGGCTTTTGGCTTTTGGCTCTTGGCTCTTGGCTCTTGGCTTCCCTTTAGCGCAGCCGGCAGAATGAGATTCAAGCTAAGAGCCAAAAGCTAAAAGCCAAGAGCGTTTTTATGCGCCTGTTCATCGCTCTCGACATCGACGACGGCATCCGCGCACGCATTGCCCGCTTTCTGGAGGGAGTGAGTGCTTTTGCGCCCGACGCGCGCTGGGTTCGGCCCGAGTCACTGCACGTGACCTTGAAGTTCATCGGCGAGCAGCCGGAATCCGCTGTCGAACCCATCCAACATGCGCTGTCCGGCATTCAGGCCAGCGCCTCGGAAATTCACCTCCATGGCTACGGATTCTTCCCCACTGCGAAATCGCCGCGCGTCTTTTGGATCGGCCTGGAAGCCGACCCTCAACTCGCAGCCCTGGCTGCGTTGATCGACGACAAGATTGCGGCACTGGGAATTCCAAAGGAAGACCGCGCCTTCAGTCCGCATCTGACATTAGCCCGAGGCGCAGGGGGTTCTGGCTCGCCGCGCCGGAATAAGGCAGACGCTCCCAATCGTATCTTCCAACGCCTGCAAGAAAAACTCGCCGCCCTGCCTGCTCCGGAGTTTGGTACCATGACGGCCCGCGAGTTCTTTTTGTACCAGAGCCAGCATTCACCGAAAGGATCGAAGTACACCAAGCTGGCGCGATTTGATTTACAGTAGCGCCGGCGTCTCGGGGGCTGTCGCGAGAGCCTGCCCTGAGCTTGACGAAGGGGCGTCTCGCCCTCGCTTCCAATACCATAGTAAGAACCAACGCGTTTTAAGAACATGCCGCGCTTCCTTCTCATCGCCGCTGCCAGCTACCTGCTGGGCTCCATCCCGTTCGGCTATCTTCTCGTGCGCATCTTCCGCGGCGAGGACGTGCGCCTCACCGGCAGCGGCAACATCGGCGCCACCAACGTCTCCCGCAAGTCTCCTATCCTGGGCGTATTGACGCTGCTGCTGGACTCGCTGAAAGGATCCGCCGCCGTCGCAGTCGGCATCGTTCTAAGTCCGCCTGTTTTTGAACGCATCCCAATGTCCCAGATTCCGTGGCGCACCGTCCTGCCAGCCTCTTCGCCGGGCCTCGTCACATGGGCGGCCATGGGCGCACTTTTCGCCGTCGTGGGCCACATGTTTTCCATCTGGCTGAAGTTTCGCGGAGGCAAAGGCGTCGCCACGGGGCTCGGCGCTTTTCTCATGATCGCTCCTAAAGCGGTGCTCGTCTCGGCCGGGATTTTTCTCGTCCTGGTGCTTGTGTTCCGTTACGTTTCGCTGGGATCGATCGCTGCGGTCGCGGCCTTCCCTAACCTCGCCCTGCTTCTGCATGAGTACGGCAACGTCCCCGTGGCGCTGGCGCTGATGTCCTTTGCTTCGGTGCTCATCGTCGTAAAGCACCGCGCCAACATTCGCCGCTTGCTGGCGGGCACAGAAAACCGCCTGGGCTCGAGGTCGACATGAGGTGGTCCAGATTAGGAGGCACGCATGAGTGAGATCGCCGTCATCGGCGGAGGAGCCTGGGGCACCGGCATCGCCATCGTGCTCGGGCGCAAAGGAACGCATCGCGTCCGCTTGTGGGCGCA
>Ga0209517_10009473_pt1 | contig 11093 bp, 6 predicted proteins | sample PeaSoiMetSII2010_FD_187695 | JGI IMG/M metagenome (GOLD analysis project Ga0209517, IMG submission 187695) | Peat soil microbial communities from Weissenstadt, Germany - SII-2010 (SPAdes) (version 2) | ecosystem: Environmental > Terrestrial > Soil > Wetlands > Peat | place: Germany: Weissenstadt... | reverse complement strand
CTGGCCCTCCCGGTAAACGCGATCCTCGGCATAAAGCACGTCGGTGCTGTTGTTGCCATCGGTGGGAACCGAGTTCCCGATGGCTGCCGAGCGAACGCCGGGGATCTCGGAGATCTTCCGCTGGATTTCCTGGTACATGTGAAGCGTGCGCACCGGATCCTTGACCTGGGATTCGGGAATGTAGAGACGGAAGGTCTGCAAGGAGGCCGGATCGGTGAATCCGGGCTGGATGTGGCGCAAGGCCTGAAAGGTGCGGATCATCAGGCCGGAGCCGACGAGCAGAACGACGGCGAGGGCCATTTGCAGGACCACGAGCGTGTTGCGGGCACGGTGCGCTTCCCGGCTCTGGCTAAGAGTTCGTCCTCCCGCACGCAGCGCGGTGGTGACGCTCGACCGGACTTGCCGGATCACGGGAATCAGTCCGAACAGGAGGCCGGCGGCGAGCGAAATGGCGAGCGTGAACCACAGCACTGGCGGATCGATGGTGAGATTCTCGCGGCGCGGGAGAAAGGGCGGCGCGAGCGAGACCAGCAGGCGCAGGCATCCGTCGGCAAGGGCCAGTCCGGCGGCGCCACCGAGCAGCCCGAGCAGGAGGCTCTCGAGAAGCATATCGGCGGCGAGTTGACCCGATCCGGCGCCAACTGCCGTGCGGATGGCGAATTCCTGCTGGCGGCCCTCGGCGCGGACCAGCAGGAGATTAGCCACGTTGGCGCAGGCGATCAGCAGCACCACGGCGAGGCTTCCCATCAGCACCCACAGGACTTTTCCAAGCGAGCCGACCACATCGTGCTTCAAGGGCCGTACGCTGGGCAGGATCCCGGCTTCCTCGAACAGCTTGGCGCTGAAACCCGCCGGCGCCGGAAACCTGGTATTGACGATGGGGATCATCCGGCCGACATCGGCGTCAGCCATGGCCAGGGTGGCTCCCGGCTTGAGCCTGGCCAGTCCCCGGTAGCTGTAGTCTCCGAGCTCGGTTTTGCTGCGATCGAAACGAAAGGGGAGAATCAGGTCCGGCTTTTCGTCGAGAAAGCGGAAGCTTCGTGGCATGACGCCGATGATTTCGGTGGGACGGCCGCCTACCAGGATCCGCTTGCCGATGGCCGATGGATCGCCGCCGAACTTGCGCTGCCAATATCCATAGGTGAGGATGGCCGTCTGCGGCGTCCCGGGCCGGTCGTCAGCGGGGTTGAACCATCGTCCGAGGGCGGGCTGGATTCCCAGTGCGGGGAGGATGCGTTCGGTGACATTGAGGGCGGGCACCTCCTCGGGGGCTTCCATGCCGGTAATGCTGGCGCTGGCGCCATCCCACAGTCCGATCTCCTGGAAGGCGCGATTCTCCTCGCGAAACGTGAAGTAGTCGGATGCCGACAGGGTGAGATCGTCGATGCCGATGGGGTGGGCCGACTGCCAAATGCTCACCAGCCGTTCCGGCTCCGGATAGGGAAGCGGCTTCAGCAGAATGCCGTTGATGACGCTGAAGATGGCGGCGTTGGCGCCGATGCCGAGGCCGATGGTGACAATCGTCACGAAGGTGAACATGGGCGAGCGCATCAGGCCGCGCAACACGTGTTTAAGCCGGTTATGCAAGTTGCTCATGGGCTGGGTCCAAAGATGTATACGCGGGAAAGCCGCGGAAGTTCGCAAGTTTCTTGGTTCGGTTACACTGATCTGAGCATGACCCCGGACGACCTGGTTCTGACTCCCGGCGGCGAGTTCCTCATGGGCCAGGAAGACGGCCGCGACGAGGAGCGGCCGGTGCACCGGGTGCGGGTCGGGCCATTCCGCCTGTGCCGCTACCAGGTGACCAACGCCGATTTCGCGGCATTCCGCAAATTTCCTTTCGACTGCGCCACGCTGCCGGTCACCTCGGTGAGCTGGTTGGATGCCGTGGAGTACTGCCGCTGGCTCTCCAGGCAATGGGGTACGGAGATGCGCTTACCCAGTGAGGCCGAATGGGAATTCGCGGCGCGCGGGGGCGTGGAACAGCAGATTTACCCATGGGGGCGGGAGCCGCGGGTCTACCCGCCGGGGCGCTGGCAGAACGGTCCCGAGCCGATTGGGCAGACGCCGCCGAACGGTTTCGGACTTTTCGACATGTGCGAGAACGTTCACGAGTGGTGCGCCGATTGGTATGACGCCGGCTACTACGCGGTTTCCCCCATAGAGAACCCACGAGGTCCGGAGACCGGGACGCGCCGCGCCTCGCGGGGCGGGGCATGGCGCCATCACATTAAATTTTCGCGATGTGCGGCGCGGAGCAGTATTCCTCCGGAGTTCCGGTACGCGGACTATGGGTTCCGGGTGGCGGCGAGTTGCGTCTGAGAAGGCGAGCAAAAATTCTAGCCACGGATGCACACGGATTAACACGGATCAAAGACAAAGGAGTTATCCGTGTGCATCCGTGTCCATCCGTGGCTGAGTAGTGATTTTTGCTCAGCTTCTGCCTCATCCGCAGTCCGTCAGCGCCGCAGAAACTTGTCCGATTTCAAACCGGGGGTGGGGAAAGTCCGGGACATGTGGTCCGACCATCCCAGGCTCTCCTCATCGACGAAGGGCCACATCAGGCCCAGGACCGTGGACAGGCTCAGGCAGGAACCCACAAAGCGGGTCACCAACTGCCGGCGATCGGGCTCGTCACCTTCAAAGGTCGTCAGGCGCAAATGAGTCCACAGCATGCCGGGCGTTTCCCGTCCCGCAACGGCCCAGATAAGTCCGTAGGTGAAGAACAGGAACGGCAGTATCGCGCCAAAAACCATCAGGCTCGTATTGTTGAACTGGAACTCACCGCCCAGGAGGCGGAAAACGAAGAGGAAGAGACCATAGCCAATGGCCACCATACTGCCGTCGATGGCTGCCGCAACTCCGCGATGCAGCATGGACGCCACCGGATCTTCGCAGAAAATCACGGCCTCGACGGTGGTGCCCAGGGTACGCGGTTTATCGACTGCGGGCGGCAGAAAATCCAGTTGGCCCTGCTCTTCGGGAACTCGAGGAGCGCGCTGGACGGCCTTCCGCGGCGCGGGCTTGGAGCGAGGATGCGGCGGAGGACCGAAGGGCGCAATGGGGACGACGTTGGATGTGGGCAACTCGAAGGAAAGCCGCCGCTGCACCGGGTGCGCCAGGTGGTGCGCCGGCCGTTCGGCTGCCTCAACGGCGACCGGTTGCAGTTGCGCGGCCAGAGCGCCATTCCTGCGGAAAATGAACTCGCCGTTCAGGGTGTCGTCGGGCTTCCGGCCGCAGCGCTGGCACCGCAACTCTTCGTCATTATTCCGGTTACCGCAGTAACTGCACGTCATTTCCACAACCCTCCACAAAGTTACGTGCGCCCACATGCCTTTCGGCAGTATGCTAACTTGGCGAGTTGGGACGCTACCAAGAAAGCCCTTTCAACTTTCTTAGCACAAGAGTACTAGTTTGTCACGAAAAATCTTCGAGTGTTACCTGCATTTTGCCGCTTACGGTATTGGGCATGTTGGTTTTAGCACCGGCGCTCTCCGCCCAAATAAGTACTACTCCCAAGGAACCGCCGCCCCTGGTGCCGCCCGCCACCTTGCCGTTGGGCCATTGGAACATGAGCTACGACGTCCTCGACAAGACCGGAAAAGCTACCAGGTTTATGGGGCGCCCCGGATTCCCGGCGGAGATGGAAGACCAGCGCATGCTCTTCCGCGCGGACGTCATCGAGTACAACGAAGACACGGGCGACGTGGTGGCCACCGGCCACGTTTACTATCGGAGCTTCCTCAAGAACGAGGAAGTGTGGGCCAGCCGCGTGGAATACAACACGGACGGCGAGCACGGCATCTTCTACGACGTGCGCGGCGAGATGCGGCCGCGCCTGGTGGCCCATCCGGGAGTTCTCAGCGTGAACGGCCCGTTTCACTTCGAGGGCGAGTGGGCCACGCGGGCGGGCTCGAACTACACGCTTTACAAGGGCTGGATTACCAACTGTAAACTCCCCAAGCCGTGGTGGCGCCTGCGGGGGCCCAAATTCGTGATCGCGCCGGAGGACCACGCCACGGCCTACCGCAGCATGTTTTTTCTGCGCAACTTTCCGGTTTTTTATTTCCCGTTCTTCTACCGCTCCCTGGTCAAGGAGCCGCGCAAAAGCGGTTTCCTGTTTCCCAACATCGCGCCCCACACACAGCGCGGTTTCATGCTGGGGCTGGGCTACTACTGGGCCATCAGCCGCAGCTACGACACCACCTATCGTTTCGAGGACTTCAGCGCGAATGCCTTTACCCATCACCTGGATTTCCGCGGCAAACCCAGGCCGGGCACGGATTTCGACGTCATCGTCTACGGCGTCGAAGACCGCGGCGCTCCCGGTTCCGGACCCAACCCGCCGACGTACAGCGGAGCGAGCATCTTCGCGGTGGGGAAGTCGGATCTGGGCAACGGATGGACCGCGCGCGGGTACGCCAACTACATCAGCTCTTTCGGCTTCCGGCAGGAATGGTCGCAGTCTTACGCGGACGTGGTGGGATCGGAAATTCACTCCGTGGCGTCGCTCGACAAGAACTGGCCTTACTACACGTTCGACGTGACGGCCGCGCGTCTGCAGAATTTTGAATCGGTGGAAGTGCCTTACACCAATCCGGACACGGGGAAGACCAGTTCGCTGGCCAACGCCGTGACCATCCGCAAAATGCCGGAAGCCGATTTTACCGGTAGGGACCGGGAGATCTGGAGCGGCGTGCCGTTGTGGTTTTCCTTCGAGACGAGCGCCGGCCTGCTCTTCCGATCCGAGCCGATCTTCAACGGGAACACGGAGATCGACAAATTTCAAACGAGCCAGTTCACACCCCGGCTGAACCTCTCGCCGCATCTCACCAGCGTGCTGCACTGGGGAAGTTTCCACCTGATTCCCAGCATAGGAATCGACGAGACGTTTTACGGCGAGTCGCAGGAACTCGATCCGGCGAATCCGGGGCTGTACAAGGTGCTGGGGACCAACCTGGTGCGCAGCGCGCGGGATTTCTCGCTGGACCTGGTGTTCCCTTCCTTCGCGCGCGTGTTCAACAAGAAGACCATTTTCGGCGATAAACTCAAACACGTGATCGAGCCGCGCGCCACGTACCAATACGTGACGGGGATCGGAAGCGACTTCAATCGTTTCATCCGTTTTGACGAGACGGACCTCCTGGCCAACACCAACGACGTCGCCTTGTCGCTGGCCAACCGGATTTACGCCAAGCACGGCGACTCGGTGCGCGAGATTCTGACCTGGGAAATCATGCAGAAGCGATTCTTCGATCCGACGTTCGGCGGCGCACTGGTACCCGGAGAGCGCAACGTGTTCGAGGCCACCGCGGACGTTACGGCGTACGGGTTCCTGGTGGGGCCGCGCAGCACGTCGCCGGTGGCTTCCATCGTGCGCGCCAGCCCCGTAGTCGGCCTGAACGTGCAGTGGCAGGCCGACTATGATCCGCGATATGGCCGGATCGTGGACAGCGCCTTCTCCACCGACTATCGCTGGAAGAAGTACTACGTGCTGGTGGGCGACAACGAGGTGCACAATAACGTGCCCGGAACACCCGAGGCCAACCAGTACCATTTCCGCATCGGGTTCGGGGACGCCAATCGCAAGGGCCTAAATGCCGGGTTCGATGCGGTTTACGACTACCTGAAGGCCGTGGTGCAATACTCCACGACGCAGGTTACTTACAACACGGATTGCTGTGGCTTCAGCGTGCAATACCGGCGGGTGAATTTCGGCATCCGCGACGAGACGCAGTTTCGCTTCGCGTTTGCCATCGGCAATCTGGGAACGGTGGGATCGCTGCGCAAGCAGGACCGGCTCTTCTAGAGAAGGGGACCGGGGGCCAGTTCTGGACCGCCTGTGTCGGCAATAACGGGCGGGATCAATGCTCAAGGTCCCGGAATAGCTCGGATTCATCACCGAGCTTGGTGTTGGTGGATTCAAAGAGAAGAGTCGATGGCGGCCGCCGGCGCGGATAGTAGCGTGACGCAACAACGCGAAGACCTTTTCGAATGAGCTCGGAAGCGGAAAGCCCCGCTGCACGGGCACGCCTCAATGCCCGAACATCCTCCTCATCGAGCCGGACCGTGGTGGAGACAAGCCGTGCCATACACTCAACATACACCATCGAATTACGGGCGGCAATGGATGGACTGCGCACGATCTTTCACGGCGCAGGTCGCCTGCAACACGGATTGCTGCGGCTTCGGCGTGCAGTACCGGCGGGTGAATTTCGGAATCCGCGACGAGACGCTGTTTCGATTTGCGTTTGCCATCGGCAATCTGGGGACGGTGGGATCTCTGCATTACAAAACCCGAGAATCTTCGCGGCGCGCGAAGATTCTCGGGTTTGCGATCAGCTATCAGCCGTCAGTGCTCTGCCGTTGAACCTCCGGAACTTCCGGCTGGCTGAACGACATCCACGATGCCCAACCGGCGAATTTGTCACAAATCGGAAGCTGATCGCTGAAAGCTGTTTGACCGCTGAAAGCTTCGGGCGAAGCCGCGCTGCGCAAGCAGGACCGGCTCTTCCGATTGCCGCGCTAGCGGGTGCTCACCTGGTCGGGACCCGGGAAATCGCGGGGCACCTTCTGCGTCACCTTGCCGGTGGCGGCCCACTCCGTGCCGCGCGCCAAAGTGGTGATAAATCCTACGCAGTGCATCGGCTCCGGGTTATCTCCGAGGGTGGTGTGGAAGATTCGGCCCTTGCCAAAGGAGAGCGCCATGAGCATGGGCTCGTCGTGGCCGGTGCCGCGGTTGGCCGGGTCGGACCAGGCGGTGGCCAGCACGTCCATATTCCGGCCGGGGCCGCGCATCTTGCTGTAGAGTTCGTCGGCCACGTGCATCCACTTCACCGGCAGGCCCCTGGTGATGGGGTGCTGGGGATTGCGGATGACCACCTGGAACGGGGTGCGCCTGCCGTGATTGCCGGCCGGACCGGGCGTGGGGTCGGAAACCAGCTTCCCGTCGCGGAAGTACCAGTAGGGGCCGGATTTTTCGTCGCGGCCCAACCAGCCGCCGATACCGATCATGAGGTTGTAGGCCGGCCAGTCCGGGAAGGCATTATCGGCCGCGTGATAGCTGACGAAGCCCCCGCCGTTGCGCATGTATTCCTCGAAACCGGACTTGACTTCGTCGGGCCACTTGCTGCCATCGGGGAATTCGTTGTAATTCGAAATGATCACCTGGAATTTGCCGAACTCGGGCCGGAAGCTGCTGAAGTCGCCGCCCTTGGGAGGGGTAGTCAGCACCTGGACCTGAAACAACCCGGTGTCTTCCAGGATCTGCTTCAGCACCGGGGTGGTGTGGCGCCAGTCGTGATTGTTCTGGCCGTCGATGATGAGGGCGCGAATGGGTGTGGCACCCGGCGCCGCCTGCGCCAGGAAGCCGGCGCAAGCCAGGAGGAGCAAACTGGTTTTTGGCATGTTCTCGACTGATTGTAGCCCGCCGTGGCACAGGCATTCCTGCCTGTGTGGCGTTGGGGTTTCCCGCCCTGCGGGAACTTTCGCCTGGCGGGTGGCGTCTACTGGATTGCAAGCTCAGGTATTTCCTGATAGGTTGAAGTCAGACTGAATCGAGGCTCCCGGTGGCCACTTCAATTCTGGACTTGAACTCGGAACCGACGGCGGAAGCCAGCGCTGAAGGCGACGACCTTCGGCTTGTGGAGGCGCTGCGCCAGGCTTCCGAACAGGCATACGAGGAGCTGCTTTCGCGATTCCAGCAACCGGTCTACACGCTGGCGTTGCGGCTTTTGAACGACCAGTCGGAAGCTAGCGACGTAGTCCAGGAAGTCTTTTTGAAGGTCTTTGGCAACATTGGAAATTTCCGCGGGCAGAGCACGCTGAAGACGTGGATTTACCGGATCACGGTCAACGAGGCGCACAACACGCGGCGATGGTTTTTCCGCCACCGCCGGCGGGAAGTGGAGTTGGATACCAACCTGGAAGATGCCCGCAACTGGAAGGAGATTATACCCGACCGGAGCCGGTCGCCATTCGAGGAAGCTTTCGACCACGAGCAGCACCTGATGATCGAGGCGGCCCTCGAAAAGATCAATCCGATTTTCCGCGATGCCGTGGTGCTGAGGGATATCACGGATTTGAGTTATGAGGAGATTGCGGAGGTTTTGGGTGTTTCCCTTGGGACCGTCAAGTCCCGTATCCTGCGCGGCCGGGAAGCCCTGCGGGATGAGCTCGCAGGCAGCCTGAATGCCAGGCCGGCTTTGCGATTGGTGCCCAAAACGGCAGAGTGATTTTATGAGCTGTGAGCATGTCCAAGAACTGATCTCGCCACTTCTTGACCGCCGACTGGCGGCCGGCGAGCGGGAAAAGATGTTGGCGCACCTCCAGATCTGCAGGAAGTGTGACGAGCATTTGGAAGCCATCCAGAATCAGCGGAAAGCCCTTCTCCGCATGGATTGCGCACCCGTGCCGGCCGGTTTGACGGCGCAGCTTCGGGTAATGGCTTCTCACGAACGCGAACGCCATCTCTCCAGGGCCACGCTCGCGGCGCGTTTCCGCTATTGGAGCGGGCGGATGGAGCTGATGGTCGACAACCTGATGCGCCCGTTTGCCTTACCTTTTGCCGGAGGGCTGCTTTCGGCGCTGGTGATCTTCAGCGTGCTGGTGCCCAGTCTGAGCTTCCATCACAATTTCGGAGACGAGGCCTTCTTCACGTCGCCGGATGGAGAAGTGGTGCTGGTGGATTCGCGGGGCGGTTACGTGCAGGCCGGCTATCTGGATCCCCGGATTCTGCCGCTGAATATCGCCATTCCGGACAACTCCAATGCGGTCACGCTCACGGTGGACGAGAACGGAAAGGTTTGCGATTGGTACGTATCGCGCGGGCAGTTGACGCCGGAACTGCTCAACGTCGTCATGTTTTCGCAGTTTAAGCCGGCTACCAACTTCGGCCTGCCGACGGCGGCCAAGGTCAACGCCGTACAGCAGGTTCTTCCCGGAAGAATGCGCAGCTAGGCGGGCGGGGTTGACAGGCGGAAGCCTGCCCCAGCCTCCTGCCCGGGCGCCACCCTCACAGCGTCCCAGTTTTCAGCTACATTCAGTTACCTGAAGCTGCAAGATATGACCCCCAACCACAAGAATCCCCGCCGCCCAGTGGGCGTCAGGGAGAGCAAGTGGAAAGACAGGTCTGGTCATGCCACTGCGGCGAATTGGCAGAGGCCTTCACATCGTGTAACGGAATCCCCACCAGCCGCTGACCGCGCCCTTGTGACCGGAACCGTCAGTCGCCCAGACGCGCCACCGTCCGGGCTGTGCACCCACAAAGTTAAACGTGTAGGACGGCTGTTTGAGGCCGTCCTCGATCTGAGAAGGGCCGCCAACATCAGTGCACCATTGGTTCGCCACGCAGCATTGAAAGCAGTCTATTTCGACGCCATAGGTTGCCGCGTTGACAACGGTTGCCCAACTGAGCGTCGTAGTTCGTGGATACACGCTGAATACCGATCCATCCGGGGGCGCCAACTGCTGCGGCGCACTGAGGCCTTCAATGGTCACCGTCCCCGCAGCCTGCCAGCCCGAACTCAACGCATTGCTCCGTGTCGCCAGATAGAACACCCGATTTCCCGCAAAGTTCCAATGGAACGTGATCGCCAGCGTTAGGGTCAAACTGGTTCCGCTCGCGTTCACCGAACCGCCCGTTCCGCTGATGGAGCAGGCGCTGTTCGAGATCGTGCCGCTGCCGGGCAGCGACAGGCTCAGAAAAGGTCCGCCCGCATCGCCTGCATCGTCCACCAGCAACACAGTTCCGGAAGATGCCCCAGTCGGCACGAACGCCACATAACAGGCTTGGCGCCCATCCAGGGAAAAGTTGATCAGTACGTCCGTCACTGCGATATCCTGCCACCCGTTGGTGTCCGTGAAGGTAAACGTGTACGAACCGCTCAAATTGCTGTTGTGCGCCGGGTTCATTCCTCCCACCCCCGGCCCCCCGCCCGGGGGCGACCCCGGCACCCCCCACGTCGCCAGTGCCTGCCAGCCCGAGTTATTGGCTACCTCCCGCGCCGCCGCATACACCACCTTGTTCCCTGCAAAACTGGCGCTGAACGTGATCGCCAGCGTCAAGTTCAGACTGGTCCCGTTCGCTTCGACTGAACTGCCCGTCCCGCTGATTGTGCACTGGCCGTTGGAGGCCGTGCCGGCGCCGGGCAGTGGGAGGCTCTGAAACGGCCCGCCCGCGTCGCCTGCATCGTCCACCAGCAACACCGTTCCGGAAGATGCCCCCGTGGGCACGAACGCCACGTAGCAGGCTTGCCGCCCGTCGAGCGCATTGTTGATCAGCACGTCGAGGACCGAAAGATTCTGATATCCCCCGGTGTCCGTGAACGCGAAGGTGAAGGTCTGGCTCGCGCCGCTGCCGGAGGCCGGGCCGACGGAAGATGCCGTGGGGACGGTTGCGGCCAGTGCACCATTCACCGAGAATGCCGGCGCCGCACCCGCGGTATTCAGGAACCAACTGGAGCCGGTGGAAACCCATAGCCCGCTGGTGACCGTGCCTGCCGTATTGTTGTAGATACCGTTTGACAGCATCCAACCATCGACATCGCCCGATGTTACAGTCGCTCCGGCATAGGCGGGTACAATCCCTGTCAGGTAATAGGTGCCCGCCTGAAGAGTCGCATTGACATTGATTGTCTGCGTGCTCACGCCGCCCGCCGGGGCCGTGAGGGCGACGCTCGCGAAGGTGGCAAACGGGGCGGTTAGGGAATTCTGGAGCGAAAAATTAAAAGTGGTAAAGCTCGTCACGGTTGGTGTACGCAGCACGACGTCGATCGTGGAGACGTAATAGCTGGCTGTCAGCGTGAACGAGGCTGCAATGGGGTTGGGACTGTACATTCCATAGTAGGAATTGCCGGCGCTCGGCGCGGCAACCAATACTTGGGTAGCGCTGGCGGCCGTCTGGTTCCGGCTCCCGCCGCTGGCTCGAATCGACCCGGCGTAAGGCGATCCTCCGCCGGTGCAACCGGCTTGGGCGCACGAACCGGGGAGCGTGGTCGGCGAGCCCGTGGGAGTGAAGCCCGGCTGAGTAAACACCGTTTGTCCACGCGAGACTCGTGCCCCTCCCGTGCATGCCAACAGCACTGCGCTAATCA
>Ga0209517_10009472_pt1 | contig 11094 bp, 11 predicted proteins | sample PeaSoiMetSII2010_FD_187695 | JGI IMG/M metagenome (GOLD analysis project Ga0209517, IMG submission 187695) | Peat soil microbial communities from Weissenstadt, Germany - SII-2010 (SPAdes) (version 2) | ecosystem: Environmental > Terrestrial > Soil > Wetlands > Peat | place: Germany... | reverse complement strand
TCCGTGCGAATCGCGCTTAATGCCAAGATGCTTCTCATACCAGTCATACAAATGCGCTGGGCTCTCAGACTGAAAAAAGATTCCGCCAATGCCTGTCACGCGTTTCATGAGTGAGTCTCCCCGCCACTGTTTTTGTCAACACAAATCGCTGAAAAGAGCTTCGCAAAGATTCCGACTCTAGCCATCCCAACAGAGAATTCGGGAGAATTTACATTGCCGTTTTAGTTCTGTCAATTGGTTAAGTCCGGGTTAGTCGTCTTACCGTCTATGTTCGTACTAAAACCCAATTGTCCGGGAAGCGCTTAATCGGGACTCAAGTGTAGGCGGTTTGAAATCGAAGATTCAGTGTGTCTTGGGTGATGCCATCATCGAGGCCACACGACCCACGATGTTGAATACGACAGGCCAAAGCAGGTAGAGAAGAACCACCATGTACATCACTTCCATCCCCTCGCCGAACGCCCACATTCCAGACGAGGCATTCTGGGTAGCGATGATCTGCGCGGTCGAAACTCCCGTGTTGGCCGACTCATACAGGATCATCAGGTTGCGCTTGAGAACCATGGCTTCATAGGCGAGCACCCATATGATCACGAAGGTGCACACTTCGTAGCCGGCGCGCACAAACCAGTTCAGTCGACGTACAAACCTTTCATACCTGTCCGTTTCCCCGGACGCTCTGTCCTTCAGCCTCGCCAGAATGGCGAACCCCCAGGGCCCCAATGCCGCAAGAAACAACCACCACGGGGATCGTTCCTTGGACCGAACTATCAGAAAGCACGCAAGCAGCCACAAGATCCCTGCAACCGCAAGTGTTGCAAAAAACGACGCGAGCTTCACAAGGTTGAGGATGTGGTAGTTCCGCACATAATTCGGATGACCTGCCGCTATTTCTGGATTAATCAGGCTGAACAGCATAACCCCCATTACCAAGACCACGGGAATCAGCAACACCAGGACAAGCGCGACGACCGTTTGTTTCTTCATCATCCATATCGTGGCATAGCCCGCACGGGCTCTTGGGTGACTGTCGAACGTTTGTGCGTTCCTTGTTAACTCCTGGTTAGGCAGAAATTCGGACACGTGCCCGACCGGCAGATCCACTTCTTCGATTACAGCGCTAACCAGGAGTGACCTGCCCCCGTCACTGTTTCAAGTAACGAAGCGCAACACATCCTGATTTGAAAATCTTTGACTCAACAAGTTTCAATTGCAATCTCTCTTGCAGGCTAATTCCTCCTAACAACCGTCTCCCTTCTCCTGCAATTATTGGCTGAACGACAAAATGATATTCATCAACTAGACCAAGCTCTATAAGTTGTGAAGGGATAGCTACACCGCCGGTTAAAATATTTTTGCCTTGTTCTTGTTTCAATCTAAGTATTTCGTCTTGCAGCTTCGTGCGAACAATTCTCGTATTTCCTTCAGCGCTGTCTAATGATTGTGAAAAAACAATTTTGTTGATGGAGTCAAATGTGTCAGCAAATTCGTTCTCTGCTTTTGTCATAGAATGGTTTTTTGCGACATCAGGCCAAAAAGGAACCATCAATTGATAGGTTTTACGACCAAAGACAAGTAGGTCAACATCTCGCATGAGGTGCGTAAAATATTCATGTATTTCTTCATCAGCAATCATTTTGGTGTGGTCGCAGCAGCCATCTATGGTGATGTTGATTGCGAAGATTACATTTCTCATTTTCGCCTCGGATGTCTCCGTTCCTATTTTCAAATAGGGTACCGCAAAAGTCGCTTTGTGCCTGGTTTGTCGTGCCAGCTCAACCGGTCAATGCAACACCATCCAATGCGTTGATTCGACAATGCTTCCCCGGGAGAAGAGAGCTGTTTGGCTGTGCTCGGTCAAAACCTAGCCAGGGTAGTGTTCCGGCTGATCTCGCCCTAGCGAGCGATTTAGCCTTTGTTTTCAATGCAAGTTGGGTTCGACCTGAGTGTTGCGTCGACCCATTGAGACCGCCCGGCAAACCGTCCATGTTCGTACTAAAACCCACTTCGGCGGTAAGGGCGTTTACCAGGAGTTGACAACAAGATTGCTGGAAACAAATTACTGGGCTGACACTCAGAGGCACTTCTCTTTACGGGCGTTCTATCGCCCGCGAAAATGCACGATGAAGGTGGCTTCTTCGTCGTTCGGGTTTCCATTGCAGACGGCGGGCGTAAACACCCACTGCTGCACAATCCGCAGCGCTTCTGTGCCCAAGTCGTCTCTTTCTGCGCTCTGGACTACCGCCTGGTGCACTTTGCCATCCTGCCCGATGATTCCACGAATGGCCACATCAATGTCATGCCCGCCGTGCCCTTCCGCCGGCTGTGGCATCGATTGTCCGATAGCACGCTTGTAAGTCTTGCACCACGCACGAAGGGTTGCATTCGTCGGCGCAGCCAGGACGTTTTCCGGCGCGTCTTTCAACTCCTCCAGAGTCTGAGTGATTTCCAATTTGCGCACACCGTCGCGCGAATAGTAGATCTTTGCCGGAAGGAGCTCCCCGGCAAACGTGAAATACTCGCTGTACTCAATCAGTCGAGGTCCAAGTTTTTCGCTGACAAATGTTCCATTGGCCGCATCCACGCAAATCTCGTTGTTGTCGACGCGCTGGCCCCGAATGGTGTCAAACTGAATGCAACGCAGCTTCTGCCCGTCCACGCCCGCTCTGTCCACGATGGAATGAATCACGTCATCATCCGCAAACCTCACGAGGAAGATCGGCGTCAGCCTCATCACGGTTTCCACTTCGGCAGGCCGAAGTTCCGAGCTCCTCGCTGTGCTCACCCCAGCATCCGTTACGATATCTAGGGTGTGGTAGTCGCCATATCTCGTCTCTTCTCGCCTGCCAACTCCCTGAATCACGACGCGCGTGAAAGTGCCTTCTCGGACCGGCGAACCAGTGTCCAGCACGCGAAAGTCATCCGTCCTCTCGAGGTTCGGCAACTTTGGCGACATGCTCACGCCGTTAGCTCTCTCAAGCAACTGGACCGCTTCAGTTCTCAGGTGGGGGTCTTGCCCTGCAGCGCCGGCGAGGAGCAAGAGGAAAGCCGCAAACGAGCAGAGGAGGTATTTCATGAGGGCAATCCATCCCTTGGCTAACTTCGCCATTTCTGGCTACTAGCTGCGGGAAGCGTACATCAAAACCCTCAGAACGCCAATGCTGGAGAAGTCGAATTGGTGCTCTTCCGCGGCCAAGCCCCCGATTACTCGTCTTACCAGTAACTTGTCATTTAGGGCCTGCGGCCCGCGAAACTGCATGAACGCCGAGTGCAGCAATGGCCTATTCCCAGCACCAAGCCCTCTGTTTTCAGGTCGGCTGTGATTGCGACCATAGTTCTTTCGCCCTGGGTACCGGGACCGACTTGTACGGTTTGGGCGTTAATCAGGACCTTGACGCTTTATTTACCTATACGTTCTTGAATAAAATCCAGAAGTGGTAACCTTCCGCGTCCCATGTGCTTGTCCAAGATGAAATACAGCTTCCCCCATGGCCACAAAAAATACTTCAGGCGAATGTAACCAATCCCGACACCCACACGGGAAACATCGCAGCTGACAATCTCTGCGTACGGTAGCTCTCTCCATTTGAATAAGCGCCGGTAGCGAATGGTGCCGTCAGGAATTTCAATTACCGCTAGCGATGCGTGAAACATGGACAACAGAAAAACAAAGACGAGAAGAAACAATCCCGCCCAATGGAATAGTATCCTTCGGAAAACGACCATAAAGCCGACGAAGAAAATTAAGGGCCACAATCTGAGGAGAAACTCTTCTGATGTGTCGCTACGAAGCATGGATGTGACTAAGAGAATTGTATATCACAAAATTTTCGCTCTGCCTGATTCATCGTACTAAAACCCACTTGGGCGGTTAGGGCGTTAATCAGGAGTTGGAGTCACTCCACCCGTAACTTCTGAAATTGTGGATGAATTGGGTTTGAGTTGCGACTGATAAAACTACTCGGTCATCGTGGTGTGATGTGCCGACTCTTCCACGCCTCAACTAATTGCTCAGCCTCAAGAATCTGTTCGGGAGACAGGTGGGCTTTGGCAATAGACAGGTTTGGATTCGATTTAAAATCAGCCAGCCTGAACCATAGGTAAGCTTGAACGCAGTCCTTGGGAACTCCGTGACCATCCAGATAGAGCATTCCCAAATTGTTTCTCCCCTGTCCTGCGCCTCCCAAATCAACGTCGTGCTCAGCCGCTCTTCTGTACCACTTCGCAGCTAAAGAATAGTTTTGAATTACGCCTTCACCCTCCTCATACATTTGTCCCAACGAATTTTGCGCGTCGGGGTCGCCTTGTTCTGCTGACTTTCTGAACCACTTCAACGCTTCTGGAAAATTGGTCTTTCCAAACCAGCCTTGTTCATACGCAGCACCGAGCCACATTTGCGCCCCGGCGTCACCTAATCGTGCTTTCGCCAGAAGACTTCTTTCATCGGCCTCTGTCCACTTTGGAGATTCAGCATTGGACTTGAATGCGGCTTGTCTTCTTGAGCTGGTCGTCTGAGGCATCGCACATGGCACTAGCACCGCGAGAATAAAGAACGAAAACAGAGTGCGGTGTCTCATAGCGAAGGCCGTCTTTGGAGAAGGCTACACCTATTGCCACCAGTTGGGTAGTGCCACAGGCAGCTAAGTCCCGATTTGTCGGCTAACCGGACATCTTGCTTCTAGTACTCCCATTGGCTGCTCTTCCTCCGCGCCAAAGCGCGTCGCGGGGCGCGCTGTCGGTTCACTATCGGTGTTGAAAGCCGACTTAAAACTATTGGAAATAACTGCACGAACGGCCGCAAAAAACAGGAAAGGCGGATGGCTTTGGACCACCCGCCCTTCCTGCGTTTGGGGGTTAGGGAAGATCGTGTAACGGGAGTGTCAGTCGCGGCCCATCGCCTCGAGGGTCCTGTGCCGGAGCATTCCAAAGTGCCGGTTCAGGGGATGCTTGCGTTCCAGGAACGAAAAAACCGGCGAGCGGCGTGGCGTGAGCTTGGCCATGGCGATGTTCAAACGAATGTCGCGGCGGGCAAATTTCATACCGGCTTCCAACGCTTCGCGCGCGTCTTCCCTGCGCCCGGCAGCAATATAGACTTCGGCGAGATTGAGGTACAACTGTGCCTGGTTGCGTTTCATGCGCACGGCGGTATCGCACATGCGCTCGGCATCGGCCCAACGGCGTTCCGTGCGGGCCAGTGCCACTCCCAGATAGGACATGTAGTAAGGATTGTTTTTTTCAAGTTCCGCGGCGCGCTGGATATGTTCCAGGGCCTTTGCGGAATAATTATCGCGAAGAAGCGTGAGGCCCGTCTTGAATTCGCGGAAAGCTTCGGTATCCATCATCGTGCCACCTCGTCAGGATTCGAGGATCCCCCGGGAAGTTGCCACTCCGGAAAGGCCGCGAAGCATGCGCCGCAGGGAATCGTACTCGGCATGCGCGCAAACACCGCAGCCGGCTTCGAGGCAGAGCAAGAGAGCTGCCCGAGCCGCCGGGCTGAAGGAAAATTGCGAAATTGCCTCTGGAGTTGGCATCCACCGGTCCTTCGCTACGCTACGGTGGAATGAAGGCGGAATCTACTGACCCGTGGGACAGTCGTGGTGCAGGGGCTGAAAGTTCTAGAAAAACAAATCCCCGTCGAACGGGCGCGAAGAGGGTCAGGTCTCGACGACGTGGCGCTCCCAATTGCGGCGCCATACTTTCCAGTCGGACAGCGTGGACTTGAGCATGGATTTCGCAGCTTTGTGGAGCCAGCGGTCCTTGCGCCGGGCAAGGTCGTGCTTGACGGCTGGAATGGCTTTTTGCGAGCCGAGGTGAATGTTCGCGGTCTCCCAGCCCATGCAGTACAGGAGTCTTTCCTCGTCACGTTCGGCGGGGAGGGTGCTGATTTCGATGTGGCAGCAATCCGGAGCCAGCCTGCGGACAATCCAGTGCTCGGCAAAGTGCACATGGGGATCGCGGATACGCACGGCACAATCCACGAGTTTGCGGGAGAGGATTTCCGTGGTGTCCAAGTGACGCGACCAGATCCACGCGGAAGGCGTGAGTTGCTTGGCTTCACGGGCAATGTAGGCACCATGCCAGCAGGCCAGAGCAAGGACGCGGGGATGGCCGAGGCTGCCCAGACCGGCGATGCGGCTCTTCAATTCGTAAGGTTCTTCGCGATAAGGCAGCGTGGACTTCAGAAGTTTTACAACACCCGTGGGGAGGGTGCCCTTGTAGCGAGGACAAGAACGCATTTTTTCCCAGAACCGGACGGGATCGCGAAGCTTGTTGAGCGCGAGTAGGCGTAGCCAGCGGTGATGCTCCGCAAGAATGAAAGGCCTGCCCCCCTTGGCGATGGAATCGCGATAGCCCTGCTCGATGGCGCGCGTGGCTTCCTTGCGGGTAAGGGAGAGGTGCTCTTCATCGATGGCCAGATAGGCGCTGGCAAGCAGGCGAACGAGGTCCACGGTATAGGCGGCGGGCCAGGCTTCATCGAAATCGTTGACGCCCCAGATGAGGCGGCCCTCCAGGTCGCGCCAGGTGCCGAAATTCTCGACGTGCAGATCGCCGACGGCGAGTACCTGGGGAGCGCGGGCGAGTTCGGGGCAGACGACGGGCCACAACTCCGCCCAGCGGTAGAAGGTGGCGCGGAGAAAGGGAAAAGCGGCGAGAGCCATGTTGCGGTGCTTCAGAGCAACGTCAGAGCGGATGAGCCGGACGTGGCGCGAAGCCCATTTTTCAAAATTGGAGGTGGAGTAGACGATGTCGGGAAGAGCGAGTTTGTTTGGGTTCATGAATCTGCGCAACGGCGCTGTGCCGGCGTTCCCTCTGCGCACAGAAGTTTACTGCGGGCGGCGATTTCTCACAAGAAAGTGAGTTGCGGGGTTTACAAGACGGCCGCCTCCCTCCTGCGGCGAGCAGGCAGAAGGCGACCGTTACAAAGGCAAAAGAAACGCAGGAGAAAACCCGCAGGGCTCGCGAAATCGCCCTGCGCTACAAACGGCGAACCCAAAAACCGGCCTGAAGGCCGGCCACTATAGGCTATGGAAACCGGCAGTTTCGCGAGATGGCTCACTACGTAAAAGCGGCGGCAAGCCGCCGCACTCCACAATGATCGCGGAGGGGCAAGGCAAACGCGGATTAGGCGCGGGCGTGGGCAGTTGCGCCTACTACGCGGGATTCGTAGATGGGGAAGCGCCCAGCTAGCTCCGCCACTTGTTTGCGGACTTTTTGTTCTACCGCGGCGTCGCCGATGTGGCTGAGGATTTCCGCGACCCAGGCTCCGATCAGCTCCATCTCCGGTTCCCTCATGCCCCGCGTGGTGACGGAAGGGCTGCCGAGGCGAATGCCGCCTGCCTTCATCGGGGGGAGAGGATCGAACGGGATGGAATTCTTGTTCACGGTGATGCCCGCGCGGTCGAGGGCTTTTTCCGCATCGCTTCCGGTAATGCCGCGCGGATGGACTTCGATGAGAAAGAGGTGATTGTCGGTGCCGCCGGTGACGATGCGGAAGCCTTGCTTGGCGACGGAGTTCGCCATGGCTTTGGCGTTGGCGGCCACCTGGCGTTGATATTGCTGGAAGCCGGGCTCCATCGCTTCTTTCAAGCAGACGGCCTTTGCGGCAATGGTGTGAACGAGCGGGCCGCCCTGAGTGCCGGGGAAGGTCAGCCTATCGAGTTCCTTGGCGAAGCCGGACTTGCACAACACCAGGCCTCCGCGCGGGCCGCGCAAAGTTTTGTGCGTAGTGGTGGAGACGATGTCGGCGTAAGGCACCGGGCTGGGATGCACGCCCGCGGCAACCAGCCCCGCGATGTGAGCCATGTCCACGAAGAAGAGCGCGTCCACGGCCTTGGCGACCTTGGCCATGCGCTCGAAATCAATGATGCGGGAATATGCGCTGGCCCCCGCCACAATCATTTTGGGCTTGTGTTCGTGGGCCAATTTTTCGATTTCGTCGTAATCGATCTGTTCCGTGTCGCGGCGCACGTGGTACTCGATGAACTTGTACATGCGGCCGGAAAAATTCAGCGGGTGGCCATGCGTCAGGTGCCCGCCATGCGCGAGGGCCATGCCCAGGACGGTGTCGCCGGGATGCAGCGTGGCCATGTAGACGGCGACGTTGGCGGAAGTGCCGGAATGCGCCTGGACGTTGGCGTGATCGGCATGGAAGAGTCCCTTGGCGCGATCGATGGCGAGTTGCTCGACCTTGTCCGCGAATTCGCATCCGCCGTAGTAGCGCCGGCCGGGATAGCCTTCGGCGTATTTGTTGGTGAAGATGGAGCCCATGGCGTCGAGAACGGCTTCGGAAACAAGGTTTTCGGAGGGGATGAGTTCGAGACCGGTGGCCTGGCGGACGGCTTCTTCACGAAGCAGTTCGGAGATCTGGTTGTCGACAATGTCGAGCGGGCGCTGCATGCGATTGTTCGCTTCGGTGGTCATGGAAGGTCTCCTTGGTGCAGAGAATTACTGTAACAGGTCGTGGCGGGATTGGGCCAGAGGGCTAGCGGATGGGCAGTGATATCGTTTCCGGTCAGGCGGCGGCTTTATAGGACCCCGAGTTACGGTGCTCCAAGGTGAGCGCGTGATTCAGCTAATTACCTGCTTACGTTCCGCATCCATTTTAGGCGTCGTGCCCAAAAGTCTGGTTTGCGGTGCGTGTTTCACACACCAGGCTCCCCCTGTTCCTGTTCACCGCACCCATGTTCCTCCACGTGCAAGATCGGAAGTAAGTCCTTGGCCCGATACTTTTTCCTGGAGTTCGCCCGAAGCTGACCAATTTGTATGGAAGCTTTGAAAATTGTCCCGACAGGGAGGAGTCCTCCCAATTTGTGTGCTGCCACGGAAGCCAGGCCCATGGAGGCGAAGCAGCCGCAGGATGCGCAATCCGGAGTACCGCCAAACTGGCAGGGGGTGATCTTTGTTTCCAGGTCAGCCGACAGGGTCTGAGTGGTGAGTGCAAAAACACAATCCTGGGGGGCGCGCGGCGGCGAAGCGAACTGCCGAATGACCACCTCTGGCATGTCCAGCTTTGGATACCGCTTTCGCAAGAGCAGCATGTCCGCGATGACGCGTGCCCGCTCGTCCACGGTCAGGATTTCCGGCATTTGATCTCCGACCTGTGGAGTAAACAGGCTGAACCATACCTTCTTGATTTCCGGGCGTGGCGTCCAGAAATCGAGGAACGCGGCCAGATACCCGGGGCGCTTCATCATCTGGCCCGTGACCGTGCAATGAACGGTCACGCTCTGCCCCGCGATGTTCTTTAGGATGCGCTCGTAGGTGGCCGGCGCTCGCCGCGCATCGTGCTCAGGTTGCAAACCATCGACGGACACGACCACGTGGAGAAGCGGCAGACTCGCCCATGTCGGGCCCATCGTTCGGAACGCGCTGGTGACAATCTGAACGTGGATTCCGCGGGCTATCAACAGGGGAATAAGCAATTCCAGTTCGCGAAAGCGCACCAGCGGGTCGCCGCCGACGATGGATAAGTGCAGAGGTTTGAGCCGATCCACGACTTCGAGAACACCGGATACAAGAGCCTGGCCTCTCCGGTCGTTGAGGTCGCGCAGAGTTCGCCCGCCGCCAAGATGAGCGTCGTCGTAGGCGTAACATCCGGGGCATTTCAACGGGCATTCACGAGTGATTTCAATCGAAAGCGCGGGGTGTTCACCCTTGAGGATCTTGCCCCAGGCACGAATGATTTGAAGTGTATGCACCGTCAATGATCCATTTCCGACCGTATAAAAATCGAGGTCCGTTAGTGCATTGTTCTGATACAAGCCGCGTGGGCAAGGTCAATGTGTTGACCGATACTGATCAAAACCAGGATCGGCAGTTGGGCGCTTCGCAGGCTGGGGTAGCCGTCTTCAGAAAAAACCGGGTGGGAGAATGTTCTTCGTTAGACAGACTTAACGTGAGGGAGGGGCCTGTGTCGAGAAAAGAGTAAATAGGAGCGAGTATTTGCGTTTTCCCTTCCCAGCCATTGCCTAGTATGCCTGAATCCCCCCGGTGGGGGTGTTTTATTCTTCGCAGGTACGGGAATGGCTGCGGATCACGTGGGCATCTTGAAGAAGAAATATAAGCCGAAGAAAAAGAAGATCAAGTCGGGGGACCAAGCGGAGAGCAGGGGTGGGAGCTGGCCGATGCCGCCCATGGCTTCCATCAGCGCGGAGACGGCCCAATAGGCGATACCAATCCCGATACCGAGGGCGATGCCCCCGATGGCACCGCGGCTACCAACCAATAGGGCGAAGGGAATCGCCAGCATCATGCTGATGGGAGCGATCAGGGGATAGGCGAGCTTCTTGTGCCACTGCACAGTGAGGTTGGAGACGTCGAACCCGGCGCGGTGCAGGCTATCAATATAGTGACGTAGATCGCGCCAGCTCATCTGGAATGCCTGGATAACTTCGCGATTGAAGTACGAGGGCGGCTCGACGAGTTCGGCGAACGTGGTGACCTTGAAGGGCTCGTACTTGACGACGACGCCATCGGCGAAATCGCGCACCCAGCCCGATTCCAGCACCCAGGTTTTCTCCGTATCAAGCCAACGAGCGCGCGTTGCGAAGACACGCCGCTTCATCCGAAAGGTGGTGGGATCCAGTTCAATGACGCTGAGGCCGCCAAAGAGGTTTTGCGTGGGATCGAAGAGATCGTAATTGTACACCTTGCTGTTTTCCCCGAAGATCCAGCGCTGCGGGTGGGTGTAGGTTTGCGCGGGTTTGCCTTTGATCTGGTTGCGCAGGGCGTCTTGGCGCTGGTTAGCGTAGGGAAGATAAGTGTCGTCGAGGATGAGCAGGGCGCCGGCCAACAACACGCCAGAGAGTAAGAGAGGCAAGGCGATGCGGTAGATGCTGATGCCGCTGGCTTTGAAGGCCACAATTTCGTTGTTTTTGCTGAGGACGCCCAGAGTCACCAAAACGGCCACCAGCGCACCGAGAGGCGAGAGTTGGTACAGCAGATAGGGGATTAAGTAGCGGAAGTAATCCACAACAATCACAAAAGGAACGTGGTGGCGGGCGATATCGTCGAGCAGCTCGAAGAAGGTGAAGGTCTCGAAGAGCAGGATGAAGACGCCCATGATAATGGCGAAGTAATAGAAAAACCGCCGGA
>Ga0209517_10009471_pt1 | contig 11094 bp, 11 predicted proteins | sample PeaSoiMetSII2010_FD_187695 | JGI IMG/M metagenome (GOLD analysis project Ga0209517, IMG submission 187695) | Peat soil microbial communities from Weissenstadt, Germany - SII-2010 (SPAdes) (version 2) | ecosystem: Environmental > Terrestrial > Soil > Wetlands > Peat | place: Germany... | reverse complement strand
GGTCTGATTCTGGAGAACCGGTTGGCGGCGGTGATGGGGGGCAAGGTGGCTCCTGGCGGGCTGGGGGCTGGGCCGCTGGCCGGAGTTGCCCCGTTTATTGAGCAACTGGCGGCGCCGACGGCGACTCCGGGGGGTGGGAGCGCGGCGGCGGCGAGCGGGGCGATGGCGGCGGGGCTGGCGGGGATGGTGGCGTCGATGTCGCGGGGGAAGAAGGCTTATGCGCAGTACGAGAGCCAGTTGAGTGAGGCGATTGGGCGGCTGGCGGCGCTGCGCGAGGAGCTGAAGGCGGCGATCAATGGGGATGCTGCGTCGTATGAGGCGGTGATGAAGGCTTACAAGGCGGCTAGGGAGGCGGGCGACGGCGGCAAGGGGCTGGTGAATTCGGCGCTGAAGGAGGCGGCTGGGGTTCCGCTGGGGGTGGCGGAACGGGCGGCGGAGGTCAAGCGGATTGCGGCGGGGCTGGGAGGGATGACGAGCCCGATGATGAAGTCGGATTTGACGACGGCGATGGCGCTGGCTGGGGCGGCGGTGACCGGGGCGCTGGCGAATGTGGAGATTAACCTTGATTCGATTCAGGGGGGGTCGATTGAGGCCGCGTCGGCGGAGGATGAGGCGTTCGTGAGGGAGATGCGGGGGCGGGCGGCGGGACTGGATGCGGCGTCCGTGGGGCGGATTGAAACAAATGCGGCGAGTTAGCCCCCGCTACGCGAGGTTCGCAAGTTAGCAGGCAGCGCTGCACAGGGCGGCGGGTGCGCGGTTATAGTTTTGGTTATGCGTGCACGACCGTTTTTAACTGCTCTTTGCACTTTTCTTTGCTTTGTTGCGCTGGTTTGCAAGGCTCAGACGGGCAAGCCGGCTATCACTCTGGATGAGTACCTGAACACTACGGAGATTTCTGAGGCGCGGCTGTCGCCGGACGGGACCGCGGCGGTGATTGGGACGGAGACGCCGGACTGGAAGGGGAACACCTTTCGACACGACCTTTGGCTGTGGACGGCGGGGGCGGGACTGCGGCCACTGACGCACTCGGGGAGCGAGGAGAATGCGCAGTGGAGCCCGGACGGGAAGTGGATTGCGTTTGAGAGCGACCGGGCGCTCAAGGGCCAGGCGGCGGGGGACGATGGCGCGGCGGCGAGCGACGGGGAGAAGGCGGACCGGCTGTAGGTGATTGCGGTGGGGGGCGGCGAGGCTCTGCCGCTTTATCGCGAAAAGCTGGACGTGCATGCGTTTGCGTGGTCGGCGGATGGGGCGTCGATTTACTACGCGGTGACGACGCCGCTGACGCATGAGCAGGAAGAGGCGCAGAAGACGGAGTGGAAGGACGTGATCCGGTGGCGGGAGCAGCACCGGGGCGACGTGCTGGTGAAGCAGGCCGTGGGGCCGGCGCTGGAGCGGGCAGTGGCTGTGGAGGCTCCGGAGAAGGCTGCGGACGGCAAGAAGACGGACGCGAAGGCAGATGGGGAAAGCGCGGCGACGCTGCCGCCGGGGGACGAGGCTGTGGCCAAGTGCGCGATTTCGATTACCGAGGTTGCGCCTTCGCCGGACGGGAAGACGGTGGCGTTCGAGACGGGGCCGGTGCACAAGCGGATCGAGAATCCGGCGGATTATGAGGTATTTCTGGCGCCGGCGGCAGGCGGGGAGGCGCGGCAGATTACGCACAACAACGCGGTGGAGTCGGAGCTGAAGTGGTCGGCGGACAGCCGGTGGCTTTACTTTACGGTGCAGGCGGCCGCGGGGTCGCTGGAGGGCAAGTACCGCGATGTGCAAGGGCGGCTTTACCGGACGGAGACGGCGAGCGAGAGGCCCGAGAACGAGAGGATCGAACGGCTGGGGGCGGGGTTTGACGGGTCGTGGGACTCATATGCGCTGCTTCCCGATGGGCGGGAGGTGGCGCTGGGGCAGAAGGGGACCGAGGATCAGCTTTACCTGGTGGAGGGCGAGAAGGCGACGAAGCTGCCGGGGTTGGCTGGGAGCTATGCCGGGCTGGAATCGGCGCTGCATTCGAGCTCGATTCTGATTCGCCACTCTGGCATCAATGAGCCGACGCAGGTTTATTTGGCGGCGGACCCGATGCATCCGGACATGCTGACGGCGCTGACCAGCTTCAACCCCATTTTTGCGGAGCGCGCGCAGCCGGAGTGGCAGCCCTATACCTGGAAGGCCGACGACGGGGTGACTGTCGAAGGCGTGCTCATCTTCCCGCCGGGGCAGAGAGACGCGAAGCACCTGCGCATGCTGACGCTGATTCACGGCGGGCCGGCGGATGCGGACGGGAACCGCTTTGGGGCCGACTGGTACGATTGGGCGATGCTGGCGGCGGCGAACGGGTGGCTGGTTTTCAGGCCCAACTACCGGGGGTCGTCGGGATACGGGGACGAGTTCATGCTGGAGATTGCGCCGCACCTGGTTTCGAAGCCGGGGAGGGATATTCTGGAAGGCGTGGACGCGCTGGTGAAGGATGGGTATGCCGATCCGGACCGGCTGGCGATTGGGGGCTACAGCTACGGCGGCTACATGACCAACTGGCTGATTACGCAGACGACGCGGTTCAAGGCGGCGGTGACCGGGGCGGGCGCCGTGGAGCACGCGGCCAACTGGGGCAACGACGACGAGACGTGGGACGACGCGTGGTACCTGGGCGGGCGGCCGTGGGAGGATCCGGAGCTTTACCAGAGCGAGGCGGCGCTGTGCCAGTTCGATAAGGTGAAGACGCCGACGCACCTGGTGCAGGGCGGGGCGGATGTGCGCGTAAGCTATCTGGAGGGGATGACGATGGAGCGGGCGCTGGAATCGTTGGGGATTCCGCACAGGTTTCTTGTCTTTCCCAGTGAGGGGCATGGGCTGCCGAAGAATCCGTGGCATGGGTACATCAAGGTGCGCGAGGAGCTGAAGTGGCTGCAGACCTATGTTGGGAAGTAGGCGGCGAGCCAAGAAAGTTGGGCAGATGGGGACAAATGTGGAAGCCGCACTTGGCCCTGGCGCATCTTTTTGATAGGGCTTCTTTCAAAAATGGCTGGCAGATGTCGGCTATCCCCCTCAGGGGCTAAAGCCCTATGTTTTTCAGCCCTCCTTCGGCACGACTGAAGTCGTGCCCTGATACAAGGCGGATTTTGAGCCCGCACCGGAAGCCATGAATCCAGTTGACCAGGCACGGCAGATCGCTTTCCAACAAACGCTTTTGAGCGCGCGGCGCACCATGCTGCTGAGCGAGACGCTGAAGCTGGCGATGGACAGCTTCAGGGCCAGCAAGATGCGTTTTGCGCTGACGGCGCTGGGCATGGTGATCGGGACGGCGTCGGTGATCCTGGTGATCACGATCGGGCTGACGGGGAAGCAGTTCGTCCTGAAGGAGCTGCAGAAGATCGAGACCAACTCGGTGGAGCTGGAATACAAAGGGGGCGGGGCCACGGCGGCCGAGCGCATTCTCTACAACGACTCGCTGACTCGGGAGGACGAGAAGGCGGTGCTGGCGCAGCTGCCCGGCGTCGAGTATTCGTCGCCGATCATCCAGATGCACGACCGCATCAGCTTTGGGGGCGGGGTGACGAAGGATACGCTGGTGCTGGGCGTAAGCCCGCAGTACCAGCACATCCGCAACCTGCTGGTTCCGCAGGGCCGCTTCTTCGACGATCAGGACGACTCGGCGCACATTGAATGCGCGGTGGTGACCGAAGAGTTTGCCAAGGAGCGGTTTGGAAGCGACGATGCAGCGATCGGGCAGACGTTCGAGATCAGCCGCATTCCGTTCACCATCATCGGCGTGTTCAAGGAGGCCGTTCCCGACTTCGGCAACTCCGAGATCGAAGACCAGACCGTTCTGATTCCCTTGCAAGTGGCTCGTTACTTCACCGGATCGGAAAACGTGCAGCAGATTTACTTTTCCATGCGCTCCATGGACGAGGTGACGGATGCGGCCAAGGAGATCGAGCGCGTCGTCAAGGCCCGCCACCGGACCGACTCGATCTACAAGACGCAGACGCTGCAGGAGTACCTGAGCGTTGCCTCGAGCATCATGACGGCTCTGACGATGCTGCTGGTGGCGGTGTCATTTGTGACCCTCGCCGTGGGCGGCGTGGGGATTATGAACATCATGCTGGCGGGGGTACGGGCGCGGGTGCGCGAGATCGGCATCCGCAAGGCGCTGGGCGCCACCAGCCGCGAGATCCGGCTGCAGTTTCTGACCGAGGCGGTGATCATCTCGCTGACGGGCGGGCTGGTGGGAACGATTGTGGGGCTGGCGCTGCCGGTGTCGGCGGGCATGTTCAGCGACTTTGCCATCCCCATTACGCCGTGGTCGGTGGTGATTGCGCTGACCTCGGCGATGTTGGTGGGGGTGATCTTTGGGACCGTGCCGGCTACGCGGGCGGCCCAGATGGACCCAGTGGATGCGCTGAAGTATGAGTGATGCGGAGCGGGAAGCTGAGCGGACCGAGGGCGCGCAGCCTGAGGGCGGTGAAGAAGACGTGGCTCGGCAGGGACCGAGCCTGACGCTGCTCTACAGTCTGATTGCGCTGGCGCTGGCGGCGGCCATCGGGTTTGCGCTGATGATTGTGATGCCGTTTCACCACCGGCGATAACGCAGGCTGGACTCCGTTCGAGAGAGGTTTTCCCCTTGCTGACTCAAGCAGAAAAAGCTGTGCAGTTCCAGGCGCTCCACCAGGGGCCCGAGGTGCTGGTGGTGGGCAACCCGTGGGACGCGGGAACCGCGCGCATCCTGACCGGGCTTGGGTTCCGCGCCCTCTCGACCACCAGCGCGGGGCTGGCTTTTGCGCTGGGCCGGCGGGACGGGACAGCAGCCGTGAGCCGGAACGAGGCGCTGGCCAATGCGCGGGCGATTGTGGAATCCACGGCGCTGCCGGTGGCCGCCGATCTTGAAAACGGATATGGGCATAGTCCCGAAGCGGCGGCGGAGACGATCCGGCTGGCCGCAGAGACGGCCGGGCTGGTGGGCGGATCGATTGAGGACGCGACGGGGGACCCTGCTCATCCGATTTACGATTTTGGGCTCGCCGTGGAACGGATTGCGGCGGCTGCGGAAGCCGCACGCGGGTTGGGGTTCCCTTTCATGCTGGTTGCGCGGGCGGAGAACTATCTGCACGGGCGCGCAGACCTCGACGACACCATCCGGCGGTTGCAGGCTTTTGAAAAGGCCGGCGCGGAGGTGCTCTACGCACCGGGAATCACGCGGGCGGAGGAGATTCGGGCGGTGTGCGCGGCGGTGAGCAAACCGGTGAATGTGCTGATGGGGCTGAAGGGCGGGCCGGCGCTGTCTGTGAGGGAGTTGGGTGAACTGGGAGTTCGCCGGGTGAGCATTGGATCGGGGTTCAGCCGGGCTGCGCTGACGGCTTTTGTGCATGCGGCACGGGAGGTGATCGATCAGGGGACGTTTGGTTTTGCGGCCGAGACGCTTTACATATCGGAGTTGGCGGAGCTGTTTTGTGCTCATGAAGATACACGCTGATGAATGATCGAGCACGATCTCCATACATTGAGAATCTGAGTGGTAAGGAGTAAACTTGGAAAGGTAAGGAGAGGCAATCCATGGCCACCGTTCCCAAGCCCAATCCGCCACAGTCCTTCCGCGCCAAAGTAACGAGCAAGGGGCAGATCACCGTTCCGGTCGAGATCCGCAAGTCCCTGGGGCTCAAGACCGGCGACCACCTCCGCTTCGAACAGCAGGAGGGCGGCATTCGCCTGGTGCGGGATGTGGACGAGAGTGTCTTCGAGAAGTTCCGTGGGATTGGCAATCCGGGAATCGGTTCTGGAAGAGAAGCCGTAATGGCCTATATGCGCGAGCTCCGCGGGTACGACGAATATGACGACCTTCTCGCTGGACACTAATATTCTCATAGCGCTCTGGGACGATGCCAACACTTTGAATCTTCCGGCGCGCCAGTGTCTCGATCATGCCCGTGCCATCGGCCAATTGAAACTGTCGGCTCCCGTGTATTGCGAGTTGATGGGCCACCCGTCCCGAAGTATCGCGGAGATTGACTCCTTCCTGGGCGTAACAGGAATCGACACCGATTGGAGTCTGGAAGAGGCCGTTTGGCGTGCTGCCGGCGTTGCCTTTCAGGGCTATGTGCGACGAAGGATTGCGAGTACCGGAACATTTCCTCGTCGCATCCTCACTGATTTTCTGATCGGCGCTCACGCTGCGGTCCGGGGTTACACATTGCTTACACTCGATCAGAAGCTTTATCGAGCGGCATTTCCGGGAATCCGCACCGTATCATTCTGATCTGTCTTCTCCGATTGCCATGTCGACAATCAGCACGGGAATCCCATCAACAATCGGATAGATGCGGCCGCACGCTGCGCAGACCAGCCGCTGGCCATCCAGGCGCAGATCGCCGAGGCAGGCGGGGCAGGCTAGCTGGTCGAGTATCGATGCGTCGAAGGCTGGGGCCGGGGTTGGGTTGGCTTGCATCGGGCGGGCTACTGGATGGTGGCTTCGGCGCCGGGATCGGCGGCGGGCGCGGCGCGCTTTGGGACCTTGGCAAACTCCTGCTCGATCCGGGCGTTGGTGCCGGCGACGGCGGACTCGTAGGCGACGCGAATGCCGTTGAAGATGGCGCGGTCATTGGAGGAGCCGTGGCCGATGATGCAGACGCCGCGGACGCCGAGCAGCGGGGCGCCGCCGTATTCGCGGTAATCGAGGCGGCGGCGGAACTCGTTGAAGGCGCGGCGGGAGAGCAGCGCGCCCACCTGGGCGGTGACGGTGCGTGTGAGCGACTCGCGCAGCACGTCGCGGACAAAGCGGCCGACGCCCTCGCTGGTCTTGAGCGCTACGTTGCCGACGAAGCCGTCACAGACAATGACGTCGGCCTGGCCGCTGAAGATGTCGCGGCCCTCGACGTTGCCGATGAAGCGGATGGGCAGCGCCTTAAGGAGCGGGAAGGCTTCGCGGGTGAGGTCGTTGCCCTTGGTCTCTTCTTCGCCGATGGAGAGCAGGCCGACGCGCGGCTCTTTGATCTTGAGCACGCTGCGGGCATAGATTTCGCCCATGACGGCGAACTGGGCCAGGTTGTGCGGCTTGCAGTCGACATTGGCGCCTACGTCGAGCAGGACGCAGGGGTTGCCGGTGGAACTGGGCATGGGGGTGGCCAGGGCTGGACGGTCGACGCCGGGCAGCGCGCCGAGGACCATTTTGGCCGTGGCCATGGCGGCGCCGGTGTTGCCGGCGGTGACAAAGCCCGCGGCCTTGCCCTCGCGCACCAATTTGAGGCCGACGCGCATGGAGCTGTCCTTCTTGGTGCGGACGGCGTGCGCGGCCTTTTCCTCCATGCCGATGCGCTCGGAGGCGTGGTGGATGACGATGGGCAGGTCTTCGTTTTCGAGGTGCTCGTCGAGCAGGTCGCGCAGCTCCGCCTCCGGCCCTACCAGGTGGACCCGCACGGGGAGACTGCGGCAGGCGAGGATGGCCCCGCGAATCTCCGGCTCCGGAGCTTTGTCGGAACCTACGGCGTCAAGAACGATGTCGGTGAGCATGCGGGGCTCAGTTTACTTGGCGGCTTCCTTGATGTCCAGAACAGCACGGCCCTTGTAAGCGCCGCACTTGGGGCAGGCGCGATGGGGGAGCTTCTTCTCGTGGCAGTTGGGGCACTCGGAGACACCGACGGCGGTGAGGAAGTCGTGGGCGCGGCGGTTGGCGGTGCGGCGCGTGGAGTGGCGCCTTTTTGGATTCGGCATGACTACAGTTCCTTTCGTGTTGGAAGCCCGCTCGAAAAAACTCGCGGCCGGGTCAGGGCTGCCGGCAGGATTTAACGGCCCTTTGGCTGCCTTCCGGCTTTGGCTTCAACACCCTCAATCTCTTGGGGTTAAGTTCAGGACTTGATCCGGCCGCGGAGCCCAGCCAGCGCTTCCCAGCGGGGGTCGCTCGGACCCTCATCGCAGGTACACGCCGTGCTGTTGCGGTTCTCACCGCAGCGCGGGCAAAGTCCCTTGCAGTCAGGCTTGCACAGGGTCCTGACCGGCAGGGACAAAAGCACCTGCTCACGCAGCACATCTTCAAGCAACAGACTGTCCCTTTGATAATAACCGATTTCTGTCTCTGGCGCTGTAATGGAGCGTTCGAGGGCCTCGGAATCGGCCTTGGCGGGGCGGAAAATGAGGTCAAAGTCAGCCTGGAGGGGGATTTCGACCGGCTCGACGCAGCGGGCGCAGGGGACCCGGAATTTGCCGGAAAAGCTGCCCTTGAGCCGGATGTCGGCGACGATGTCTTTGGGGCCGCGGTGCTCGTGGAGCACCTCGGCCCGGCCGGCCGTGGCCAGGTCGCCAACCTGCTCGGCTTCCTCGCCCAGATCGACTACTCCGGGGGGCAGTTCGAGGTCAAAATCGATGGGTTCCCGTTCCAGTTCGCTTACTTTGAATTCCATGCTATGAGCGTACGGCGCGCCCTCCCTCCCGTCAATCCACCAGCGCAGCCATGTTGCCCTCAGGTTCGAGCCCCGCCCACTCAATATGAACGCCAACATCGATACCCATCCATCATGGCTGTTGACTTACTTGCTAATATTTGATATAATACTAAAGTGCCCTTCGGCACGGAATCTATCCTTTGCAACAGAAAATTGGAGGCTTCTCATGGAACAACCCGCCACTGCCGTCGAGCGTTTCTTCAAGGCCTTCGCGGGCAACAACTCCACTTGGAACATTCCCGCCCTTGTCTCCCAGTTCGCCGACGTCTTCATGGTTGCCGGGCCTCAGGAAACGCAGTGCGTTCGAGCCGCCGATCTTGCCCTCGCATTGCCCAGGCGCAAACAACTCTTCGACAGCTTCGGCTGTCGATCCACAGAGCTCGTCTCCCTCAACGAATCCCGGCTCGACGCCCGTTATGTAATCGCCAAAGCAAAATGGCAAATGAACCTCGTCCGCAAGGATGGCGATGCGCAGCGAGTGCTTGCCGACTCCGTCTACATCGTCGACACATCGGCCGAAGCCCTGAAAATCGTCTTCTACCTCACCAGTCAGGATCACATGGCGCTCATGAAAGAGCACGGCATTCTCCCCGGCTGACCGGTCCCAGGTGCGCCTCAAGGCCTGGGCTGAATTCAGCGGATGCGTGTCTTCTCTGCCCTGTTCGGCTGCGGCGAATGCGGACAGAAAGGAAACCAAGGGGCCAAAATAGAAGATGCCGATTGAAGGTAGACTCCTCGAAATGGCCCCGCCTCTCCACTACCGCCTCGCCGCACCCGCCGACCAGCCGCGCCTGATCCCGCTGATCAACGCGGCGTTTGCGATTGAGACCTTTCTGGAGGGCACGCGGACGGACGAGGAGCGGCTGGCGGCCACGATGCGGAAGGGCAGCATTCTGCTGGCGGAGGACGGCGTCGGGCGGCTGCTGGGATGCGTCTATGCGGAGGTGCGCGGGGAGCGGGGCTACCTGGGGCAGCTGGCGGTGGACCCGGCTCACCAGGGCGCGGGACTGGGTAAGCTGATCGTCGAGGCTGCCGAGGAGCATCTGCGGCGGCAAGGGTGCGCGGCCGTGGACATCAGCGTGCTGAGCCTGCGGCCGGAGCTCGTGCCGATCTACCGGCGGTATGGGTACGTGGAGACAGGAACGGAGGAGTTCCGCATGTCCCGGGTGCTCAAGGGCGAGGGCGAGTGCCACTGCATTGCGATGTCGAAGAAGCTCTAGTCTGGCTTGGCGGTTGGCGCGTGCAGGTAGTGGCTGGCGAATTCAAGGAAGGCGGGCCAGTTGGGGGCGGGGGTGTGGCCGAACTGGTGCTGGCGGAAGCCTAAATCCCCGTCGATGAGGGCTGTCTGGATGGGCGGAAACTGGGTGACGCCCAGGTCCCGTTTGCCCAGTAGGCGGTAGACCGGTCCGGCGGCGACTTCGGCCAGAAACATGCCTTGCGGGTCGGCCCAGGCATCGCCGCCTGGATTGGCATAGCCGTCCCCCGTGCCTGCCCCGGCGCCGATAAACACGGGCCGCGGCGCGCACAGCGCGATGAGTTCGTGGTTGTCCACGGGGAGATCGCCGGGTGTGAGGGGGCCCGCGTACTTCAGGAAGTTGCCCGCCATCCAGTGGTACAGGGCGGTGGAGGCCACATGAGCCAGCGGCTCGCCAAAAATGTGCCGGTAGAGCTTGGCTCCCCCCTCTCCGGAGGAGCTGCTGTAGACGATGGCAAAGCGCGGATCGTAGGCCATAGCCACCAGCGCCGTCTTGCCGAACCGGGAGTGGCCCTCAATGCCCACCTGCTTTGCGTCGACGCTCTTGTCCGTCTCCATGTAGTCGAGCAGGCGGCTCGCGCCCCAGGTCCAGGCCCTGAGCGCGCCCCAGTCGTTGAGGCCGCGCGGCTGCCCCTTGTTCATCAATCCAATGATCCCTTCCGTCAGCCCCGACCCGTCGTCGGCCTGGAAGCTGGTGGGAGAGAGCACGGCAAAGCCCCATCCTCGGGCCAGTACCTGACGTTCCCATGCGTGCCCGTAGTCGCCGGGCGCTCCGGAACTCGTGTCTGAGAGCGGCCTGGCGAGGGATGCCTTGAACCCGCCGGCGAAGGCCAGTTCCAGAATCACCGGAACCGGTCCGGCAGCATGGGCCGGGGTGGTGAGCGTCGCGTCGATGTTGACCGCAATCTGCGGGTAGGAAGAATTGTCCACATGGCCCGCCAGCCGTTTTGTAATCACCGGGACATCGCCGATCGTTTCAGGCGTTGTGCTGACCACTTCCCAGGTCACCCTGGGCAGGTTCGCCGGCGGCCGGCCGAGAATTTCGCGGTCGTAGTCCTCCACAATCTGCGGGCGCCGCTCGCTCCACCAGGCCTCCGCCGTGGTCACGCGCTGCCCGTTTTTCGCGACCAGCGGGTCGGGCAGGTTGGGGTAAACGTTGGCCTTGGCTTCATCGTAGTTGGCCGCGTTCGGCGACTTCGCGTCGCTGTCTTCGGGGTTGCGGAGTTCCCTGATGCCCAGCAGGTCCATCAGCCGCTGGTGATCCTGCTCGGCGGTCAAATGGACCGGAGCGGGCAGTGATGTTCCCGGGGCCGCAGCGGTCCCCGGCGGCGCATGCAGGTAGCGGCTGGCGAAGGCGATGAAGGTGGGCCAGTTGGGACCGGGGGTGTGGCCACCGGAGTGCTGGCGGAAGGCGATGTT
>Ga0209517_10009470_pt1 | contig 11096 bp, 10 predicted proteins | sample PeaSoiMetSII2010_FD_187695 | JGI IMG/M metagenome (GOLD analysis project Ga0209517, IMG submission 187695) | Peat soil microbial communities from Weissenstadt, Germany - SII-2010 (SPAdes) (version 2) | ecosystem: Environmental > Terrestrial > Soil > Wetlands > Peat | place: Germany... | reverse complement strand
ACGGGTGTACTGATGCTGTATGTGAATCCCTCTTTACCCCAACCGCTCCGGCTCCCTGCCATCGTCAGCGACGCTTCACATAACGATGTGCGTGCGGCGCGGCTACAGTTCACAGGTCTGAGCGAGGCGGTTGTGGAGCTCATCGAGAAAATGATTTTCCGTCACCATCGGCGCCTCGTGGCAGGCGCGAGGCTCTCGCCGAATCGCTAGTCTTAAGGGCAAGTACCATGCCCTTAATTGCGGGAAGGCCCTACATGTATTGCGGGTGTTTGCCACCTGCTTGCCGCTCGAGTTCTTAAGTTAGTATGCAGCTCGCCGAGACATTGATTGAACAATGTCAATGAGTTAGACGCAAAGCTTAAGACGGAGCTCGAGATATGTGGACTCCGTCACACTTTTCACCCGGGAAGGAGCCCCCGATAGTGGTTGACGCGAAAGTAATTGTGATGGACCCGTCAGATTCGCAAGCGCGAACGCTGGTGACGGTACTGCGGTTTCTGGATCTCGAGCCGGTCCACGTTCACGATTTGGCGGAACTGCGCGAGTATCAGCGCAGCTCCGCTCACGATTGGCTGGCCGTCATCGTCGCGCAGGAAGCGGTCGCGACTCAAGGCGCCGAACTCGTGACGCACCTGCGCTCGATAGCCCAGCCGCTGCCGGTCATCTATCTCTCCGGCGATGGTCTGCCAAAAATCGCGGAGACCAGCGGCGACCTCGCTTGGTTTCATCTCGAACTTCCGGTCAAACAGCGGCGCCTATCCGCAGTCTTGGATCAGGCGCAAAACGTGCGCAACGGACATCCGACGCAGCCGGGCACCCACCGCTTTCGACCCAGCGGAACTTCGCGCGTGATGCGTGCGGTGCATCGCTTGATCGAACAAGTAGCGCCGTTCGATACCGGTGTGCTGATTTTGGGCGAGTCCGGCACCGGCAAGGAAATGGTCGCGCGCCACATCCATGAGTTGTCGGGTCGAGCCGGACACCCGTTCGTCCCGGTCAACTGTGGCGCCATCCCTGCCGATCTGCTGGAGAGCGAATTGTTCGGCCACGAGAAGGGTGCATTCACCGGCGCTCTGTCGACACGGCTCGGACGATTCGAGTTCGCCGAAGGCGGGACATTGTTCCTCGACGAGATCGGCGACATGTCGCTGCAGATGCAAGTGAAACTGCTGCGTGTGCTGCAGGAGCGAAGCTTCGAGCGCGTCGGCAGCAATCGTACGATCCGCTGCAACGTCCGCATCATCGCCGCGACACACCGCGATCTGGAGGAAGCGATCGGCGCCGGACGCTTCCGCGAGGACTTGTTCTATCGATTGAACGTGTTTCCCGTGCAGATGCCGCCGTTGCGCGAGCGACTCGAGGATTTGCCGGTATTGATCGAACACCTCGTGCAACGCCAGGGACAGATCTCGGGCCGGCACATTCGACTCGACAAGGAGGCGATGAATTGTTTGGTGCGAAACCGATGGCCCGGCAACGTGCGCGAGTTGTCGAATCTTCTCGAGCGCTTGGCAATCCTGTTTCCCGAGCACACGATCACGCCCGCTGATTTGCCGGATCGATATCGCAGCGTCGGTTCGGCTGGGTGGGCCGGCAGCGCCGTGCTCGTCGCTCCGCCGCCCGAATCGATTCCCGATGCGGAGTCCTGCACCACGACACATGCCACCGAAGAGTTCGACCAATTGCTGGACGATGCGGAAGCCAGTTTGCCGCGCGGCGGGATTGATCTGAAGGACCATATGTCTGCAATCGAAATCGGTCTGATTCGCAAAGCACTCGAAGAGGCGGACGGTACCGTCGCCGGTGCGGCACGGTTGCTCAATATCCGTCGTACGACCTTGGTCGAGAAGCTGCGCAAATACCGTCTTTCCGCGTGACAATTTATTGACGCTGCCTTAAGTCTTCAACGCCGAGTTTCATGTAACTGATTGATCGAAAGGATAAATACCGCTGAGGCATGGAAGTTGCTTTCTCCTCCCGGTATGACAGCGTCAACACTCGAACGGGCCGGCGATACGCACGCCGAACTGCAGGCAGCCTTCCTGGCCTTCGGTTCGGTTTCCGAGCAACTTTCCGGCGCATTCGATGCATTGCGCAATCAGGTTGCGCAGCTCCGAGTCGAATTGAGCGAGGCACGCGCCGGCAAAGAGCACTTGGCCGCGCGACTTGCAGCGCTGGTGAGGGGCTTGCCGGGCGGCGTCCTGGTGCTCGATGTGCGCGAAAAAATCCAGGAGTGCAATCCCGCCGCTCTTGAGTTGCTGGGCGAGCCGCTGCTCGCGCAGCCGTTTGCCACCGTGCTCGCACGCACCGTAGCCAATGCCACGGGCATTGCCGAGCATACCGAACTCTCCAGCGGGCGGTTCGTCAATATCTCGCGCCGGCACTTGAGCGGCGGCGGTGAGGTCGTGCTGCTCACCGATGTCACCGAGTCGCATTTGATGCAGTTGTTGTTGCGTCGTCAGCAGCGCCTGCTGACGATGGGCGAACTGGCGGCGGGCCTTGCGCACCAGATTCGAACGCCGCTTGCGACCGCTCTGTTGTACGCATCGCAAATGACGCTGCCCGACCGCAGCCGCGAGGACCTCGAGCGGTGCGGTGAGCGAACCGTGGGCAGCCTGAAGCAGCTCGATTCGCTGGTGAACGACATGCTCGCATTTGCGCACGGGGGCGCGGCGCGCGAACCCGTCAGTGTGAGCGCGCTGCTCGAACAAGTGGCGCAGTGGCTGCGTCCCGCGCTGCGACGCGGCGTGCGCTTGACGATTCGCACTCAGGCACCCGATCTGAAGGTTCGCGCCAATGCGGCATCGCTGGTTTCGGCCGTGCTGAATCTTGCGACCAATGCGCTGCAGGCAGCCCCGGCCGACCTCGATCTCGAGCTGCTGGCCCGGCGCACCGAAGATGGCCGCGCGCAAATCGTGGTCAGCGACAACGGCCCCGGCGTGCCTGCGCACCTTCGCGAAAGAATATTCGAACCCTTTTTTACCACTCGCGCGCGCGGCAACGGCATCGGTCTCGCGATCGTCAAGTCCGTGGTCCAGGCGCATCTCGGAAGCGTCCGTTTGGTCGATTCCGGCGGCGGTGCCACCTTCGTTATTGATTTACCCGCAGAGGAAAGAGCATGAACAAGTCGATCGAATCAGTGTTGATGGTCGAGGACGACGCAGCGCTGCGCGAAGCATTGCTCGATACGCTGCGCTCCGCGGGAATAACTGCGCTGGGCGCAAGCGATGCGGCAACGGCGCTGCAAATGCTCGAGACGGAAGAAATCGCACTGGTCATTTCCGACGTGCAAATGCCGGGGCCGAACGGCTACGAGCTGCTGTCATCCATCAAGCGAGTGAGGCCTGACTTGCCTGTGGTTCTGATGACCGCCTACGGCACCGTGGCGCAGGCGGTGGCGGCGATGCGCGAGGGCGCCACGGATTACATCGTCAAACCGTTCGACGCGAAGGCCTTGATCGATATGGCACAGCGCCAACTTGCGGCCCGAGTGGTGCCCAACGAACTCGTCGCGGCGGATCCCGAATCGAAGCGTGTGGTCAGCCTCGCGCGGAAGATTGCGGACAACGACGCCACCGTGCTCATCACCGGCGAAAGCGGTACGGGCAAGGAAGTGTATGCGCGCTTCATCCGCGATCATTCGGCGCGCGGCGACAAGCCGTTCGTCGCCATCAATTGTGCGGCGATTCCCGAAAACATGCTCGAGGCGACGTTATTCGGGTATGAAAAGGGCGCGTTCACGGGTGCGTTCGGCGCGCACGCCGGAAAATTCGAGCAAGCGCAAGGCGGCACGCTGCTGCTCGATGAGATATCGGAGATGGAGTTGGGGTTGCAGGCCAAAATCCTGCGCGTTTTGCAGGAGCGCGAGGTGGAGCGTTTGGGCAGCAGCCGCACCATCAGTCTCAACGTGCGTCTGATTGCAACTTCCAACCGGGATCTCCCCGAAGAGGTCCGATCCGGCCGCTTTCGCGCCGACCTGTATTACCGTGTAAACGTGATGTCGCTGCGGTTGCCGCCCCTGCGCGAGAGGCGCGGGGACATTCTGCCGCTGGCGCGTCGCGCCATGCAGGCCTGCGCGCGTGGCGGCCAATTGAGCTTGAGCCTCTCCGCCGACGCCGAGCGCAAATTACTGCACCATGATTGGCCCGGCAACGCGCGCGAGTTGACCAACATCGTGCAGCGCGCGGCATGGCTCGCCACCGGCGGCCGGATCAATGCCGCCGATCTGGACGTCGGCGCCGTGAGCCCGGCAGCCGAGGCGCCGGCCGTCTCCGCCGCACAAGATGTCGGCTTGGATCACGACCTGAAAGAGCGAGAACGCGAATTGATCTTGGCGACGCTGCGGGTGACGGGGGGCAGTCGTAAGCTGGCTGCCGAGCGACTCGGAATCAGCCCACGCACCTTGCGCCACAAGCTGCAGCAGTTCAAAGCCGCCGGCGTCATCGTGCCGCAGCTTCATGAACGTCAGTACGTGACGGCCTGAACCATGAGCAGCATGCAAATCCAGCAGGTGCTGGCGGAAATGCGTGCGCTCCAAGCGCGCGCCATGGGCGGCTCCGGCGAGAACGCTTCGAGTTCGGTGTCGAGCGCCGCGCAACCGTCCGACTTCGCCAATCTCCTGAAGAACTCGGTCGATCACGTTGCGACCATGCAAAACCAGGCGACGTCGATGGCTGCTTCCTACGAGGCGGGCGACAAGAGCGTCGATCTTACCAAAGTGATGCTGGAAGTTCAGAAAGCGAGCCTGGCGTTCCATGCCATGACCGAGGTACGCAACAAGCTTGTCGAGGCGTACACCCAAGTCATGGGTATGTCGGTCTAGGCTCCTAGAATTTCAGAGGACTGATTTATGGCTGATATCGTTCCCGCCGCACCGCGCGGTTTGCTCGACATACCGGGCCTCAAGCAAGCGGGCCTGCTCGCCGGCGTAGCGGCGGCCGTCGCTGCCGCGATTTGGTTGGTCCTGTGGTCTCAGGGCCAGAACTACACGGTTCTTTACGGCCAACTCTCGGAGCGCGAGAGCGGCCAGGTCATGGACGCACTCACGGCGGCAGGGATCGAATTCAAACTCAATCCATCCGGCGCGGTGTCGGTTGCGGAGTCCAAAGTGCAGGAGGCACGCATTCGCCTGGCCAGTCAAGGCCTGCCGCAAAGCGATTCGATGGGCATCGAGATGATCCAGAAGGATTCCGCGCTCGGCACAAGCTCGATGATGGAGACCGCGCGCTATCAATCCGTTCTCGAAACCGAGCTGGCGCGCACCATCATCAAGGTGCAGGGCGTGCAAAGTGCGCGCGTGCATCTGGCGCTTCCGAAAGCATCGGTTTTTCTGCGCGATGCGCGCAAGGCGACCGCGTCCGTCATGCTGCAGCTCTATCCCGGGAGGCACCTGGAGCCCGGACAGGTCGCTGCGATCGTGCATTTGGTCGCCTCCAGCGTGCCGGAACTGGGTCCGAGCGATGTCACCGTGGTGGATCAAGCAGGATCTCTGCTCAATTCCCCCGACGAAAGCGCGGAGGCGGCAGCGACGACGCGGCAATTCGAATATACGCGCAAGCTCGAAGAGACGTATCAGCGGCGAATCATCGAGCTTCTGGAGCCGATCGTGGGCGCCGGCCGGGTGCGCGCGACAGTTACGGCCGATCTGGACTTCACACAAACCGAGGAAACCCACGAAAATTACGATCCGCAGAAAACCGCGGTGCGCAGCGAACAAACCAGCAGCGATATGCGCAAGGCTGCCGACGGCGCAGAAGGCATTCCCGGGGCGCTCAGCAATCAACCGCCGGGGACTTCCGGCGCGCCCGTGCTTCCCGGTGCTGCGGCCACACCCGGGTCACCGGCCAACGGCCAGACGGCAGCCGGCGCGGGACCGAGTTCGAGCTCCTCGCGCAGCACGCGCAATTTCGAAGTCGATCGCACCCTATCCTACGTGAAGCAGCCCACGGGAAATTTGAAACGCCTCAGCGTCGGCGTCGTGTTCGACGACTGGCAGAAAGTGGGCGACGACGGCAAGATGACGACGTCGCCGATGAGCGATGCGGACATCAAGCGCTTCGCGCAGTTGGTAAAGGAATCCATCGGTCTCAAGGACGACCGTGGCGATAAGCTCGACGTCATCAATCAGGCGTTCAAGACCAACCCACCGATTCCGCCCGTCGATGGTTTGCCGCTCTGGCAACAGCCATGGGTCGCACAACTTGCGAAGCAGATCGTCGGAGTGGGTTTGGTGCTGATGGTCGCGCTCCTGGTGCTCCGGCCTTTGATGAAGTCGTTGACCAAATCGGCGGGCCGTGTGGTTTCCAGCGGGGGCTCTGAGCTCGATGGCGACAAAGTCAGTCTCTCCGGAGGAGCGGCCAATGCCATCAAACTGCAACCCAGTTTTGAGCAACAGATCGCGGCTGCGCGGACACTGGTCGGTCAGGATCCGAAACGTGCCGCACAAGTCGTGAAGGATTGGGTCGCCGCCGATGGCTAAGCCGGATGAGCTGGATGGGACACAGCGCGCTGCCATTTTGCTCATGAGTTTGGGCGAACAGGACGCGGCTAACCTCCTCAAACAACTCGACGCCAAGGATGTGCAGAGATTGGGCATGGCAATGGCGGAGCTCAAGGAAGTGTCCCGAGATCAGATGACCTCGGTTCTGGATAAATTCATCGGTATCGTCGACGGCAAGGCCAACATAGCGTCCGGGTCGCAGGACTATGTCCGGCGGGTCCTCACCCAGGCGGTCGGCAAACAGAAGACGGAGTTGTTGCTCGATCGCGTGTCGACGGGCCAGACCGGGCAGGGAATCGAGGCGCTCAAGTGGATGGAAGCCAAGGCTGTCGCGCAAATAATCAGCGGTGAGCATCCGCAGATCGGAGCGATCGTGCTCGCACATCTCGAGTCGGAGCAGTCGGCCAGCGTTTTGTCGCTGCTGTCCGAGGAAATGCGAACCGAGGTCTTGATGAGGATTGCCGCGCTCAACGAAGTGCCCCAATCGGCGCTGACGGAGTTGGACCAACTGGTGGAGAGACAAGCCAACGCGACGCCGCCATCGGCGCTGCGACGGATCGGCGGCGCGCGGACGGTGGCGAACATCCTGAATTCGATGGAAAAAGATAAGAGCGGCGAGGAACTCGGCAAGATCGAAAAGGCCGACGGCGAGATGCATCAGCAGATAAAAGACCTGTTGTTCGTTTTCGACAACTTGTTGGACGTCGACGATCGCGGCATCCAGGCGCTGCTGCGCGAAGTGGGATCCGACACCTTGGCGGTTGCACTGCGCGGCGCTGAGCCGGACGTCCAAGATAAAATTTTGCGCAATATGTCGAAGCGCGCGGCAGAAATTCTCAAGGACGACATGGAAGCGCGTGGGCCGGTGAAGCTCGCGGATGTCGAGGCGGCGCAAAAGGAAATCATCGTGATTGCTCAGCGGCTTGCGGAAGAGGGCACCATCAGTCTAGGCGGCAAGGGAGGCGCTGAATTTGTCTAGCCCGTTCACCAAGGTAGCCGCGGCCGCCGCCGAAGTGTGGGCGGCGCCGGATGTGGGGAGTACTTCGGCAGGTTGCGCCATGCCAACCGTTACCGGCCTCGCCGATCTGCAAGAGGAAGCCTACAACGAAGCATTTCAACAGGGCCTCGCTGAGGGTCGTGACGCAGGCCGCGCCGAGGTTCGCGCGCAGGTCGAGCGCCTTTCGGGCATGTTCTATGACTTGGCCAAGCCGTTCGAAGTGCTTGATGCGGAGGTCGAGCGAGAACTGCTGACGCTGGCGATGGCATTGGCGCGGCAAATCGTGCGGCGCGAGTTGAAATCGGATCCGACGCAGATCATCGCGATCATCCGCGAGGCGATTGCGGCGCTGCCCGTCGCAGCGCGCGACGTGCGCGTACATCTGCACCCTGAAGATGCAGCAATCGTACGGGAGAATCTTGCGCCGACGGAGAGCGCGCCGGCTTGGGGAATCGTCGAAGATCCGGTGATGGCCCGCGGCGGCTGCCGGATCACCAGTGCCACGTCGCGCATCGACGCGCGCCTCGAGACTCGGCTCGGCGCCATCTTGAGTGAACTGTTGGGCACCGAACGCCAAGCGGCCCCTCGCAGCGGGCCGGGCGCATGAGCGCCATCGCCACGGCGAGACCGCGGCCGAAACTTTGGGCGGCGATGCTGGCGCAGGCGCGCGAGCGCACGGCCGATGCCGCCAAGATTGTGGTCGAAGGTACCTTGAGCCGTATGGTCGGCATGACCCTCGAGGCCGTCGGCTGCGAAGCCGCCGTGGGAGGCCGGTGTCTCATCGACACGGCCGAAGGCAGGCAGATCGAAGCCGAAGTCGTCGGCTTCTCCGGCGAAAAGCTATTTCTGATGCCCACGGGCGACATACGCGGCATCATGCCCGGGGCGCGCGTCGTCCCGACGAACAGCGTCAGCGAAGTTGCCGTCGGCGATGCATTGCTGGGGCGAGTCCTGGACGGTGCGGGCAGACCTCTCGACGGCCTGGGCGAATTGCGCTGCACCGATCGTGTCTCGCTGGTGGGCGAACCCTTGAACCCGCTCATGCGCCGCGCCATCCGCGATCCGCTGGATGTGGGAGTGCGTTCGATCAATTCGTTGCTCACAGTGGGCGGTGGGCAGCGAATCGGCTTGTTCGCGGGATCCGGTGTCGGAAAATCCGTGTTGCTCGGAATGATGACGCGCTATACCAAAGCGGACGTGACGGTCGTCGGACTGATCGGGGAACGAGGTCGCGAGGTCCAGGACTTCGTCACCAATACGTTGGGGCCTGATGGAATGCGGCGCGCGGTCGTGGTGGCTACTCCGGCCGATAATCCGCCTCTGATGCGATTGCACGGGGCCTGGCTGGCCACGTCGATTGCGGAGTATTTTCGCGATCGTGGCCTGAAAGTGTTGCTGTTGCTCGACTCACTGACGCGATTCGCGCAGGCGCAACGCGAAATTGCGCTCGCGATCGGCGAACCGCCCGCGACCAAAGGATATCCCCCATCCGTTTTTGCACGGCTGCCGCAGTTGGTCGAGCGAGCAGGAAATAGCGATCGCGGCGTCGGCTCGATTACCGCGTTTTACACCGTCCTCGCCGAGGGAGATGATCAGAATGATCCGATTGCCGATGCGGCTCGGGCCATACTCGATGGTCACATCGTGTTGTCGCGGCGCCTGGCCGAAAGCGGCTTGTATCCGGCAATCGATATCGAAGCTTCCATCAGTCGCGCCATGCATCAAATCTCGACTCGCGAGCAACTCGATCTGGCGAACCGTTTCAAACAGGTCTATTCGACCTACCAACAGAATCGAGATCTCATCACCGTTGGGGCATACCGGCGCGGATCCGATCCGCGCGTCGATCTGGCGGTCGATCAATGGCCCAAGATGCTGGAGTTCTTGCGCCAGGATATGTACGAACCGCTAGGAATCGAACGTAGCTGCTCGGATCTACGCCAACTCGTGACGCAGTTCTCGGCGCCCGCGGCCGCAACAGTTCGATAGTGCGTCGCCATGATGAGATCCAAACGATTCGAGCCCATCCAGGAGATCGCCTCCTCATCCGCAATGGAATTGAGCCGAACGATGGGGGAGGCCGCCCGCCGTGTGGCCGACCTGGAGCGCCAGCTCGAACAATTGAAAAGCTACCGCGATGAGTACGTGAGCACCTCGACCGCAGGTCGCGGCGCAATGGATGCCGTCAAATTGCAGAACTACCGGTGCTTCCTCGATCGGTTGGGTGAAGCGCTGCGCCAGCATTTGGCCAAGCTCGACAATGCGCGTGCCGACTACGAAAGACGGCGCTTGCAGTGGAGCGAAAAGCGCATCGAAGCGGAGTCGTTGGGCCGTGCGATAGACCGCTTTCGCAAGCAAGAACAGCACGCGGCCGGCCAGCGCGAACAGCGTGAGGGCGACGACGCGGCCATGCGAATATCGCTGGCCCGAGCCGAGACCGGCAACACCTAGCACGAAGCCGTATATCATTCAGCGGCATGCCGCAGCCGCGGCAGAGGTTGGATCGATGCACCCAGAAAGGAGCGAACCCGTCGTAGTACCGCATGCGGATCTCGCTGCGGACCTGTTACGCGCCATCATCGAGTCGTTCGTGCTGCGCGAGGGAACCGACTACGGCGAAGAGGAGTTCACGCTCGATCAAAAGGTCGAACGAGTGATTCGCCAGCTCGAACGCGGCGAAGCGCAAATCGTTTTCGATCCGGATACCGAGAGCGTGAATATCGCGGCCGGTCGGCGGCCTGGCCCGGTTCAAGGTCGCTAGGGCGTAGGAGCGCGAGTCCTGGCACGCAGTTTGCAGTTTCAATTGCCATGAACGCCGCACCCATTATTCAAGTATCCGTCGCCGCCAACGTTAGCCCATCCGGATCCCCGGGCACGACGAGTGCCGCGAGCCCGGCTGTGGGCGCTGCAGTCGGTTCTGCAAACGCGACCCCCGCAGGTCCTAGCTTTGCGGGTGCGTTGATGGCCGTCGGCGCCAAGTCGTCGCGCAAATCCGCCACACCCAAGACGGTGGATGACGGACAACCCGGCGCATCCTTGCCGCTGACTGGCATCCAGCCGCCGCCTGTGGCACCGGTGATGCAAGCCGCCCTCAGTGCGGCCTCGGCGCTGCAAATGCCGGCGGCGACAAATACGGCTGCCGGCGTATCTGCTGGGGGTGCGGACGCAGAAGATCGCGCTATCGGCGTCTTGGCTTCCACCGCAAAACAAATTGCGAGCGGCACAGGGTTGCCCAGCGCGGGTACCACCCGCGGCGCTGCAATCGACTCGTCCGATGCGTCGACGGAACTGGACGGTGCCAAGGCCATCGCCGCCGCTGGCGCGCCGCCGCTGGCGGGAGCATCCAACAATCTACTTGGGCTACCGTCAGGCGGAGCAGCCACCACCGCTACCGCCGGGCGCGCAGTACCCTCCAGTGCCAGCGCCACTGCCGCAGCGGCGGCAGAAGAAATTATCGCAAAGACGCCCGGTGAGGGCGCACTCTCGAAAGGCGCGGCGCAAGATACGGCGCGGGACACGGTAGGTAAGAGCGGCGCGGCTGCACTCTCGAAAGGCGCGGTGCAAGATACGGCGCGGGACACGGTAGTTAGGAGCGGCTCG
>Ga0209517_10009469_pt1 | contig 11099 bp, 8 predicted proteins | sample PeaSoiMetSII2010_FD_187695 | JGI IMG/M metagenome (GOLD analysis project Ga0209517, IMG submission 187695) | Peat soil microbial communities from Weissenstadt, Germany - SII-2010 (SPAdes) (version 2) | ecosystem: Environmental > Terrestrial > Soil > Wetlands > Peat | place: Germany: Weissenstadt... | reverse complement strand
TGTAAGAACTACCCTCCCGAAGGGGCGGCCTTCTACCAAGTAACGCAGCGCATCCGCCGCTTCGACCAGAGGGAACGTCTTTGCCACGATGGGCTTGACGGCACCGGATTGAAGTAATGGAATAATGACGCTCCAAGCGGCGCTCCACGCCGGCGCAGGTTGTGCGAACAGCGAGAAGCTCTTCATAATCGCGCGCTTCCAGATCAGATCCGTAACGTCGATGGTTGCCTTGCGGCCTGCTGAATAGCCAAGCGTGGTGAGAGTGCCGCCCGCCGCAAGCGCTGACATGACAGTGCCTCACTTAAGATCTCACCTCCAATGGCATCGATCATGATATCCGCACCGTATCCGTCCGTGATACGCCGCACTCCACCACTTAAAGTCTCACCGGAGAGATCGATGACCCCATCGAATCCGAGTGTCTTCGCCTGGCGGTTATATCCGCGACTTCAACCAGGCCGCGGCGAGTACATCGACCGCTATGGATCTTTACGAGAAGATGCCGGCATTGCATCCGAACCGCGTTAATCCAGGTTCCCACTGGGCAACCGCCAGGGCTCTGAGGGGCAATGCACATGCATCGGAAGCCAAAAAATGAGATCGACATCTGACGTCCTTACTCATCTCAAACGATTTGGTACACCCGAGGGATCGCCGCCGGGGTCCTCTATTTGACGGCGCCCGAAATCCGCTTCCGTGTCTGGTGCCGGCTCATCCTTGACGGCGGCATGGCCACGGCCTAGAGCCACATTTGAATTTACGGCCGCTTGAAAGTGCAGATGAATCGCAACACCGGCAAGTAACGTTCAATACAGGGGTTGAAACCGATTGCAGTTCTTGACGATCCCTGCTGGGTCACGCGCCATTTGGAAGAGATCACCGGGAAACCGTGCTCTTGGCGCGCTGCGCCTTTTAGGAGCGACGTCCGCCGAACTCCTCCGCGTAAAGCGACACAAATTCCCGGACGCCCATCGCCGGCCGGCCGGTCAGTCGTTGGACGCCGTCCGCCTGCCTGTCATAACGACCCGCCCGGTGTAACGCGCCCATGGTCAAAAGGTGCCCCATCAGATGCTCCGGTAACCTGAACATTTTCAGCCCCTGTTCCCACTTCTCCGGGCTAATGTCCGAGTACGTGATCTCCCGGTTCAGCGCCTCCGAGAATTCGCGGGCGACCCCATCCATGTCCTGCGACTGCGGACCGGTGAGTTCGTAGATCCGGCCCAGGTGCGGTATAGGGTCGGCGAGAACGGCAGCGACTACCTGAGCGACATCAGCCCCGGCAACCGGTGAGGTCTTGCCTCGCCCGAACGGCAGTTCGATGCGGTCTCGGTCGCGGATGCTCTGAGCGGCTAATCGGAAAAAGCTTTCCAGGAACATTGTCGGCCGGATCGTTACGACAGGCAGGCCCGACCACGCGAGCGCCTGCTCGCCCAACCAGTGCTGCCGCTGCTGATGACTCGGGGTGGTGTTCTGGATGCTCATTTCGGAGACTGTCATCTGGGACATGTTGACCAACGCGTTCACTCCGGCTTCCCGTGCCACGGCCGCCATGGTCACGGTCGCTTCGAGGTACCCGGCAGACGGGGACATGCTGAAGTAGACCCGGCTGCAGCCGCTGACGACGCGATAAACATCACCCGGTTCGAGCAGGTCGCCGACCACCACTTGGGCGCCCGCGGCTCGTAGGGACGCCGCCCGTTCGTCCTCGCGCCGCACCATGGCGCGAACCGGAAACCCTCGATCGAGGAGCAGGCCGGTGACAGTGCGTCCGACCGACCCCAGTTGGCCGGCTGCCCCGGTTACCAATATCGATCCGTCATCTACCATGCACCTTACCTCCTCGCGCCAGGCAACTGCCTGATCATATCTAAACTCCAACACTGGGAGGACGCGGTTCGACTTTCCGCCTGTACAGATCGCGGTTGGCCCCCAGCGCGTTCAGGTGAATGTGGAGTACTATCGGGATTGCTCCTGCATGACGGCGCATCCGGAAGTTGACGGGTTACCAGTGGCCAGATCCTTCCTAACGGCGCAGTGTTTAGGAATCGGCCCGCCCGCTGTGGCCAGTTCCTCGAAAGTGGGTTACCGTCCATTGCGTCCCGGTTGCGGACCCCGCCGGCCCAGTTTTCCCCAAACGCCGCAATTCCTCTTAAGGGCCTGCCCATCGAGATCGCCGGCGTCGGTGTCGCCCTGGCGTTCAAGACGGACTGCGCGGCGCGGCCGTCGCCGAATCTGCGATTTCCGCCATGCGCGCCGGGAGCTATGATTTCCATATGTCGAGCTCCAACTGCAATCGAAGGGAATTTCTGGCGGCGGCAGCGGTGACCACCGCGCTCCGGCCGCAGCGCGTCATGGGCGCCAACGACCGCATCGGGCTGGCCGTGATTGGTTGCGGCAACCGCGGCCATGTGCGCGAGGTTCTGCCACTGCTCGCTGAAACGAACACCGACTTTCTGGCCGTGTGCGACACCTGGCGGCAGCAGCGCGAAACGGCTGCTGCCGCAGTGAAGCAGGCCACCGGGAAGGCGCCGGAGCAATATGTGAACTACCACGACGTGCTGGCGCAAAAGAATATCGACGCCGTGGTGATCGCCACGCCGGACCACCAGCACTGTACGATGCTGGTAGACGCCGTCCGGGCCGGCAAGGATGTTTACATCGAAAAACCGCTGGCGATGAACATGCGGGAACTCAACGACGCGGTAGACGCGGTGAAACGGTCCGGCGGCGTGGTGCAGGTCGGCACGCAGGTGCGCAGTTGGGCGCCTTCGGTGGCGGCGCGCGCCTTCGTGGCCGCGGGCGGCCTGGGCAAGATTTTCAAGATTGAACAATCGCGCAACAGTTACTACCCCTACTGGCAACGCGTGTCTGAACGGCCGGTCACGGAGGCCGACGTGGATTGGAAGGCTTTCCTGATGCGCAGCAGGTATCGCCCTTTCGAGGCCGACCAGTACGCCGGCTGGTACGGCTACCGCGATTTTTCCCTGGGGCCCCACTCCCAACTCATGGTTCACTTCATCGACCTGGTCCACTTCGTCACGGGGGCGAAGTATCCCAAACGTGTCGTGGCCATGGGCGGAACCTGGTGTTGGAAGGACAAGCGCACGGCGCCCGACTCCATCGAGGTTGTGCTGGAGTACCCCGACGACGGATTCCTGGTCCGCTATAACAGCACGTTCGGCACCAGCGACAACAGCTACATCAAGTTCTTCGGCACGCGCGGGGTAATGGACGCCACCCGCTGGAACGAGCCCTGGAAGCTGAAGGGCGAGAAGGCGGCGGCGGACGCTATCCCGCCCGGCGCCGGCATACCCGTGGTGGAATCCACGGACCACATGAAGAACTTCCTGGACTGCGTGCGCTCACGCAAGACCCCGGCTGCGCCGATCGAGGCCGGCTACGCGCACGCGGTGGCCGCCCTGATGGCGGACGCCTCGTATGTCCACGGCACGCGCATGGTGCACGACCCGTCCAAACGAGCGATCAAGGCTGGGTAAAGCGGCTCGATTGGTCCAAAGAAGCCGATCCTGCCTTGCGCTCCTTTCTGGGCGCCCAGGGAAGGCGATATTTCGAAATTCATCGAGGAAGCCGTGTTTGACGAGGCCGTCGAAGACGTCCGCGCCAAGCACTACCGGGAGCGCGCCAAGCGATCCTGATGGGCCTCATCCTCGACACAAACATCCTACTCTCCGGCCTTCTCTCGCCCCTGGGCGTTCCTGCCAAGCTCCTCTACGCCTGGGAGCGCAAGACGTTCACGCTGGTCGTCTGTGACGCCCTCATTGCGGAATTCCGCGATGTCGCCAGCCGGCCGTTGTTTCGGGCGAGACTTCGTACCAGCTCGGCCGAGTTGGTCGCCGCAGGCCTGCGGGACTTCTCTCTGTTTTGCCGGGATCGGCCCTCCGGCCGGTTGCGCCGGACCCCAAGGACAGCTACCTGCTCGCGCTGGCGGAGGCCAGCCAGCCCGAGTTTCCGGTGACGGGCGGCAAGGAACTCCTCTCCCTGAGACAGCACAAATCCACCCGGATTATTACTCCCGTCGCCATGATCGAACTCTGAAGGAAACGGAGAGCGGCGAGTAAGCAGCGACGGAATGCCTGGCCAGCGGCCTTCGCCACCGCGAGTTGGCGTTCTTGATCCCTGGCGAGAACGGCTCCGGCGGCAGAAACCCAAAGAAGCAAGGCACACAGGCAAGAATGCCTGTGCTACTGGTCCGCCTATTCCACGCGGAACAGGATCCCGGCTCCCGGCGCCAGCCAGTCCATCTCGCGGCCAAAAGGCTCTTCCCGTCCCGAGTAGGGAGACGTTCGCATGAGCTTGCCCTGGTGCTTCAGCTCAATGCGGAAACGGAAGGATTGTGCCAGGTCCTTGTTGACGATCATGAAATACGGGCGGCCCTGGGCGTCCTCGAACTCGCCGATGAGAAACCTTGCTCCCGCCGGGGGCCGGACATAACGCTGCGTCATCTCGACGGATTGGATCAAGCGGCTGGCTTCGAGCCCGCGGCCCTGCTCGGGCACATCCGGATAGTGGTACACGCCGGTGCTCCGCAGCTTGATCAAGGTGGGGGCAAGGGCGTGAATTTCGTTGTCGATACGCTGCAGCATTCCCCAGGTTGGGGTGCGGTTGCCGAACTGGTCGATGGCGCCCAGGCGGTAATTGCCGATGGTTGGCGTGAAGTACGTGAAGTACTGGATTCCGCGCCCGCCGTAGGCCAGCGTGCTGTAGACCTGCAGGTGGAACGTGGCGTCGGATGGCTCCATGTAGTTGAAGTGCGCATTGGCCAGGATGCAATTCCAGAACGGGGTCTTCGTCTCCAAAGCGAGGCGCCTGACGATCTCCAGGTTGATATAGAAATAGTCGAGCATTTCGCCATTCACCAAAGAGTAATTGTCGTAGCTGAGAAATGGCTGGCGGATGGTGTTCACCAGCATGCGCACATACTCGTCATAGTTGGACGTGCCCATGGCGGAGGGCGCCGCGCGATAGGGAAACAGGTTCACGTAGGGCCACTTATCGGGCATGGCCTCACGCAGCAGGGCGGCGACTTTCCCCAGCCCGGGCATCAGCGCAGCCGACGGCTCGTCACGTAGAAAGAACCCCAGAGCCGCGGGGTTGTCTCCGATCCGCGTCTTCAACTGCGCGACATTCCGCTGGAGTATTTCATCGGAAGGCAGCTTGGTCCAGTCGTATGCATTGGCGGCGGCATCCCGCACGAAGCAGGTAAGGCCCGCGTCACGCACCTGGTTTAAGTCTTCCGCGCGGCAGAAGCCGGAGACATTGAGCCCGGCCTCCTTCATTCCACGGAGTTGCTCCGGATCGGAGGGCGAGTTGCCCCATGCCATAACGGCAAAGTCCATCGGCCGAACGGCCACTGGCGGACGCAGCACCTGGCCGGCGGCAGCCAGGGCGACGGCTAAGGTTGCAAGCAGGCGCATGTCAACCATTATGGATCAGGGGCCTGCTAGTTGCTAGCGAACACAGGCAGGAATGCCTGTGCCACCCTGCTGGTACACTGGCTTTAGAGCATGGCTGCCAATGCCGCAACGGGGATCAACCTCAGCGAACTGACCGAACATCGGGCGGTTCGCGACTGCCTGCAGTGGTTCACGCGGGAAAAACAGTGGATCAACGAGATTCACCTGCAGCTTTGCCGCGTGCCGGCGCCCACGTTCATGGAGCAGGAACGCGCGGCCTGGCTGCTGGAGCAGTTGCGTTCGTTCGGATGGAACTCCTCGATCGACCGCGCCGGCAACGTGGTGGCGGCATACGGCGACGGCCCCTACGTGGCCCTTACGGCGCACCTGGATACGGTGATCGCGCCGCGCGCCAAAGAGGACATCACGGTGGATCCGGACGGGCGGTTTCACGGGCCGGGCGTTTCGGATAACGGCGCCGGGCTGGCCGCGCTGGTGGCCGTGGCACGCTCGTGGACGCTCTCGAAGGACCTGCCGGAATTTCCCCTGGGGCTGGTGTTGGTGGCCAACGTAGGCGAGGAAGGCGAAGGCAACCTGCGCGGCATGCGACACCTGTGCCAGGATTCGCGGTTGGCGCGGCGCGTGGAATCGTTCGTGGTGGTGGACGGCGCCAATACCGACCACATCACCAACCGCGCGCTGGGCAGCCGGCGGTTCGAGATTTCGTTCAGTGGGGCGGGCGGCCATAGCTGGAGCGATTATGGGACGGGCAACCCGCTGCACGCTCTCTGCCGGGCGGTCGCCCTGTTTTCCGAGACGCGGGTGGAGGGGTCGCCCAAGTCGGCCTTCAATGTCGGGCTGATCGAAGGCGGGTCGAGTGTCAACGCCATTCCGCAGTCGGCGCGCGCCAAGGTGGATCTCCGCTCAGAGAGCAACGCGCGGCTGGATGAGCTGGTGGAGCAACTCTCGGCGGCGGTCGACCGCGCGCGCGATCTCGAGAACCAGCGCGCCACGGGCGCCAAGGTGACCGTCAAGCTCAAGGAAATCGGTTCGCGGCCGGCCGCCGCGCTGCCCGAGAACGCGGCCATCCTGCAATATCTGCGGGCGGTGGATGCGCACCTGGGGATTCGCTCGCATAACGACACGTCGTCCACGGACGCCAATATTCCCATGTCGCTGGGCATCCCGGCGGTGGCCATCGGGGCGGGCGGAGTGGGCGGAGGCGCGCACACGACCCAGGAATGGTTCAGTCCGGTAGGGCGCGACCTGGGGCTCAAGCGCATTTTCCTCACGCTTCTCCTGCTCATGCGCAATTCGGCGAACGCCGGACGAGGCACGTGAGAAACAGAACAACACAGGCAAGAATACCTGTGCTACGGGCCGATGCGGCCCTCCTCTTTAATACCGCGTGTTGGGGCGCCACGTTCGTACTGGTGAAAGCCGCCCTGAGCGACGTTTCGCCGATCGTTTTCCTGGCACTGCGTTTTGGGCTGGCGGCGGTAGCTCTTGTGGCGATTTTCCGCGGCGTGGGGAGGGTGCGCTGGTCGTGGAGGGAGGCGGGCGCGGGCGCTCTCACGGGGGCGTTTCTCTATTTCGGCTTCGCGTTACAGACCGCCGGGTTGCGGCTCACCTCCGCGCCCAAGTCCGCGTTTTTGACCGGCCTGACGTGCATCATGGTACCTTTGCTGGGCGCGCTCGTCTATAAGACCAGACCCCAAGCCTCCGAGGTGGTGGGGGTGCTGGTGGCCACGGCCGGCCTGGGCCTGATGACCTTGGAAGGTGTCACCGGGTGGATTGGCCGGGGGGATGCGCTGACGCTTCTCGCGACCATCGCATTCGCCGCGCACATTATCGCGCTGGGCCACTTTTCCGGGCAAATGAGCTTCGAAATCCTGTCGGTCACGCAGATTGCCGCCGGCGCCGTGCTGGCTCTCGCCATGTTCTGGTGGGCGGAAACGCCCCGCCTGGCATGGCGTCCGGCGGTGGTCTGGGCGATACTGGTCACAGGGGTCGTGTGCACGGCTGTAGCTTTTACGATCCAGGCCTGGGCGCAGCAATACACAACCTCGACCAGAACCGCGCTGATCTACATGCTGGAGCCGGTATTCGCCTGGATTACGTCGTTTGTGGTGGCGGGTGAAGGGCTATCCGGGCGCGCCAGCCTGGGGGCGGCCTTGATCCTGGGCGGAGTACTGTTGGTGGAGTTGAAACCATTGAAATCGCGGCCACATCCATAACACTAGGGTTTTCGGAGGATTATAATATTCTCCGGCTGCCAGTATACAGAGGAGTAAGAGCATCCATGAATTTCTTTGACAAGTTGCGCACACAAAAGCTGCTTTCGTTCACGTTGATTCTGTTTACGCTGTCGATCGGTATCGTGATTGGTACCCTGGTCAACTCGGGCGTTAAAGCGGCTAAGGATCAACCGACGGTGGCTCCTGGTGCGACGCCACTGGTCATACCCAATCCTGTTGAGTTATCGAACACGTTCACTCAGATTGCGAAGCAGGTCGAGCCCTCCGTGGTTCACATTTCCACGACTTATCTGCCCAAGGCTCCGGCCCGGACCCGCAATAACCTGAATCGCCGCCAGGTGGTTCCCCCGGACGACGAAGACCAGGGCGATAACAGCGGCGGAATGGACGATTTCCTGTATCGCTTCTTCGGCAACCCGTTTGGCAACGGGAATCCGGACCTGGGGCAGCGGCGCGGGTCCGCGCTGGGATCGGGCGTGGTGGTGGATAAGGCGGGATACATTCTTACCAACAATCACGTGGTCGAAAAGGCGGACCGCATCCAGGTGAAGTTCACGGGCGACCCGGCGGAATACGACGCCAAGGTGATCGGCGTGGACGCTCCCACGGATCTGGCGGTCATTCGCGTGGAAGGCAAGCGCGAGCTGACGCCTGCCCGGATCGGCAACTCCGATGCGGTGCAGGTGGGCGACTGGTGCGTGGCCATCGGCTCGCCGTTTGGATTCGAGGCGACGGTGACGGCGGGCATCATCAGCGCCAAGGAGCGCGACGTGGATCCCACGCAGCAGTTCCAGCATTTCCTGCAGACGGATGCGGCCATCAATCCGGGCAACAGCGGCGGTCCGCTGCTCAACATCCGGGGCGAAGTGGTCGGCATCAATACGGCGATTGCCTCGCGGTCGGGCGGTTACCAGGGAATCGGTTTCGCCATGCCCATGAATATGGCCGCCATGGTGTACAACGAGATCATCAAAAACGGCAAGGTAGTGCGCGGTTCAATCGGCATTACCTTCTCTTCCAATCCGGAGCAGGCGCGGTCGCTGCTGAAGGCTCTCGGCGGCGTGTCGGAGGGCGTGTTCGTGCAGAGCGTGGCGCCCGGCGGACCCTCGGAGAAGGCCGGCCTGAAAGAACAGGACATTATCACGGCCATCAACGGCAAGCCGGTGCATGACGGCAGCGACCTGGTGAATACGGTGGTGGCGACGCCGGTGGGAAACACCGTAAACCTGACCGTACTGCGCGGCGGCCAGCGCGAGAATTTCAAAGTCACGGTGGGCAACCTGGCGCAGATCTTCCCCGACCGGTTTGGCACGCCGTCGGACAAAGAGGCCGGGAAGCCGGAGGCTGCCACGGTCAGTTTCGGCATGTCCATCCAGAACCTGAGCGATCAATGGCGCGAGAGCCACGGGCTCAAGCAGAGCGGCGGCATCCTGATCGCCGAAGTCGAGCCGGGTTCTTTTGCCGAGGATGTCGGGTTGCTGCAGAATGACGTGCTGACGAACATCAACCAGACGCCCATCGGTTCCACGGACGACGTGAAGAAAGTGCAGGCCACTTTGAAGGCCGGCGACGCGGTGGCTTTCCGCGTGCTACGGAGGGATCCGCGCAATGGCACCTGGACGGCTTCGTTCCTGGCGGGCGCGCTGCCGGCGGCGCGGTAGTGTTTCCTTGGGCCGGGATCAACGCCGATGAACCATGCATGGCCGGCCTGGCGAGCCAGGCGGGCAGGCGCTTCAAAGCGCGTCCCGAAGAGTCGGGACGCCGCAGGCCCGGGGGTCGGCGCCACATTTTTATCAGCCGCTGAGCAAATCCTGTTAACATGAACCGGAAACGATGACGCGGAAGGCACCTTATCTGGCGGCGATAGTGGCATTTGCCGTGGCCACTTTTGCCCAGACTGCTGCTCCCGCGCCACAAGGGGCCGCCAAGAGCACCCCCAAGATGCAGGCGGCGCCAGCCAAGGCCGGGACTTCGGCGCCGGCCAAGAGGGCGACTTGGGCGCCGGCCAAGACGGGCGCCGCCGCGAGCAAGACGGGCGCCGCGCCGAAGACGGCTGCCACCAAAACGGGGACGGCCGCCCGCACGGCAGTGCGTCCCGCAACCAAAACCGGCACGCGCACGGTTGCCTCGCGCACCGCACGGAAGACGGCGGTTCCGCGAACCACCTGGCGCAATCGGCAGAACACACCCACGCCGGAGCGCTACAAGGAGATCCAGGGGGCGCTGGTGGCCAAGGGCTATTTGCAGTCCGAACAGGCGGTCGGGGTCTGGGGCGAGTCATCCACCGATGCGCTCAAACGGTTCCAGGCGGACCAGAATCTGGAAGCCACCGGGAAGATCAATTCGCTTTCGCTGATCGCTCTGGGGCTGGGTCCCAAGCACGACGCAGCGGTGGTAGCAAAACCCGCCGGGCAGTAGAATTGAGTCCCGCAAGGGGGCTGGAAAGCCAACACAGGCAGGAATGCCTGTGCCACGGCCGGCAGGAATGCCTGTGCCACGCCGGTTGACGCATACCCCCCCAAAACGCTATTTTAGGGTGTGATACTCCTTTTATTCGGACCGCCGGGATGCGGCAAGGGCACACAAGCAGCCTTGCTTGCGGAGAAGCTCCAGATACCAGCCATCTCCACCGGGGAGATGTTTCGCGCCGAATGTAAAGCGGGCACGGAACTCGGAAAGCGCGCCTGCTCCATCCTCAACAGCGGCGGACTGGTAGGGGACGACATCGTGAACGCGATGGTCGCCAACCGGATCGCCCAAGCGGACTGCGCCCAGGGTTTTCTGCTGGACGGGTATCCCCGGACGGTGCCGCAAGCCATGAATTTTTCGGCATTGCTGGAGCGGCGCCGGCTTCCGGGCCCGATCGTGATCCACTTGGACGTGGCGGAGTCCGCCCTGGTCGAGCGGCTGACCGCGCGCCGGCAGTGCCCACAGTGCCTGCACATCTACAACCTGTTGTCGCAGCCGCCGCGAACCCCGGACCGGTGCGATAACGATGGCGCGGTTTTGACCATGCGCGCGGACGACCGGGAGGCCGTAATCCGCGACCGGCTGCGAGCGTACCGGGAACTGACCGACCCGATTCTGAAGTGGTACGGAAAGTCCGCCGTCCGGGATGTGGATGGCGCCGGATCGCCGGACCAGGTGGCGCGGGCAACCGAACAGGCGGTGAGGGAAGCGGCGGCGCTCGAAGGGGCCCGGCGATAGGGTATGTTGCCAGGCGAAAGCGCCTGGCCGGGCCGGCTTCGCCGGCACACAGGCAGGAATGCCACAAAATCCTGCCCCACGATTGGAAGAGAGACAGGGTCGAAAACCTCGGGTATAACCTGGATGCCCCACCGAGACGGGGTGCCGCCCCCCCGAGGCCATTTTCATCTCGTTTCACGGGCCGCAGGCCCAGCGAAAACAGACGACAAAAAACGATCGT
>Ga0209517_10009465_pt1 | contig 11102 bp, 11 predicted proteins | sample PeaSoiMetSII2010_FD_187695 | JGI IMG/M metagenome (GOLD analysis project Ga0209517, IMG submission 187695) | Peat soil microbial communities from Weissenstadt, Germany - SII-2010 (SPAdes) (version 2) | ecosystem: Environmental > Terrestrial > Soil > Wetlands > Peat | place: Germany... | reverse complement strand
CAACAGGACCTATTCAATGCCTCGGAAGACCGAAGGCCCGACGATTGCGTCGCCGACGATGGATCGCATCGGTTCAATCTGTTGTAAACCACAGTTCTCGAATCCATGCCGGGGAGCCAGCTATCCTGGTTCGGAAACTCTCTCCCCATTAGTTCACCGAAAGTTCCTTCAGAACGCCCCAGTTCCCCGGCAACTCGCGAGGTCTTACCGTCTCTGTTCATGCAAGCACGACGTGCTCTGAATCGCTAGAATGTTACTACGTCGAAAGGGTACTCCATGCCAAAGAAGATCGATCCTCTCAATAGAAAATCGTACGGCGCGGTGAGCGCTTCACTAACGGTCACCGACATAAGACACATAAGAGCCGCGGTCACCTTCTATCAAAAAGACTTCGGTTTTGCCAAGCGGGGAATCATGAACGGCCCGGATGGCAAACCGATTCACGCCGAGTTGACGCTGCGGGGCACAACCTTGATGCTGGGGCCGGAGAATCCCGGCATGGGCACTCGAAGCGCCAAGACGCTGGGAGGCTCCCCAGTCACTCTCTACCTTACTGCTGAGAACGTGGATAAGGTGGTCGCGACTGCGGTAAAGCTCGGTGCAACGCTGAAGGCACCTATCATGGACATGTTCTGGGGCGACCGCAGTGGAACTATCGTCGATCCGGACGGGAATTCCTGGATGATTGGCACCCACATTTCCGAGCCCACACCTCAGGAAATGAAGAAAGCGATGAAGAAGATGATGAGTCAGTCGGTGGGGATTGCTCAAGCGTCTTAGGCTGCCGGCCCAAGTGCAAGCCGGACGGTCCGTACAAAGCAGGAGGACGACCAAGTCGATGCAGCGTGTAATCATGGGCGTGGTCCTTGCAGCTTTGCCAGTAGCTGTCTTGGGCCAAGCGGTGCCGGCTCCGGCCAGGGGCAGCCCGGCCTCCTGGGCAGCCAAAACGGAACGTACGCCAGGCGGGCCGGAAGCCGATCTGGTAGTACGGACGGGCGATATTAACAACCTCGGCTTTGGCTGGCCGCCAGGTTTTGATCCTTTCTCCGGCAAGGCGACGCCCCCGCATGGCTATCCGTGGACACCGCCCTCTGGGGCCCCGGAGGGCACTGATCGCATCATGTTGGGCTCGGCGGTAACGCCGGCCGATGTATCGAAGCGTCCTGGCGATGGCTACGCCAGTTCGACCAAGCGCGCCGATACCATGCCCCAGCCCGTCACGCTCGCGGTCGGTGCACTACCGGCGACCGTGAAAGACGTGCTGGTCCAGATGTTCCTGGACGATTTCCAGTCTTCGGTCTGGAAATCGCAGTTTCAGGTCAGCTTGAATGGTACGCGTATCCCTTCGTTCGAGCGCGCCGTGAACTCACTCCAGCAGACCGGCCCCATCGGCAAACTGGTCAGTCTCAAGCTTATGCCGGAGTATTGGCCCCTGTTGCGCTCAGGCACGGTCAAGCTGGTGATCGACGATCCGACCACCCATGCCCCGGATGGCTACGCAATCGATTTCGTGCGCATCCTGGTCAACCCGCATCCTTCCAAGTTCGAGGTCACGCTGCGCAGTTCGGTGGTGGACGAGAAGACCCGCACTCCGATCGCGGGAGCCACCGTCGAGGCTGCCCTCGGAACCACCAGCACCGACCCGAACGGGCGTTGCGTGCTCAAGGGCATTCCAGCGGGCCTGGTCATCGCCCGAGCCAGTGCAGCCGGCTACGACGAGGCTGTGTTGCCGGTGGATCTGGTCGCCGGGCAGACCGGCGACGCTAATTTCACTCTGCGTCGGCATCAGGAAAGTACCGCGGCGCTGGAGCGCGCGATCTCGGAAACCGGATCGGCCGCCGTCTATGGCATCCACTTTGATGTCAATTCAGCCAAACTGCGACCCGACAGTGACGCCGCGCTGGCAGCCGTTCTGGAGCTCGTCAAAGCCCGCCCCGGCTCCCGCTGGATCATTTCCGGGCACACGGACAACCAGGGTACAGCCGACCTGAACCAGCGCCTGTCGGCGGCTCGCGCAGCCTCTGTCGCCGCCTGGCTGAACGCGCGCGGGGTCGGCTCCGAGCGACTGATACCGAACGGCTTCGGATCAAGTCGTCCGATCGCCGACAACGCCACCGAAAACGGTCGGGCACTCAACCGCCGTGTTGAAATCGCTCCCGCAACGTAGCCATCGCCGTGATATTTGGACGATCGGTGGGCGCAACTGTGAGTAATCTGCCACCAGGGCCCGCTGGCTCAAACCATTCACTGGGTCTGCATCGCCGAATGGTTCCTCGCCAGCGGCGGAATTTCACCTTGGGCCTCCAGATCGATTGCGTCAACGTGGTGTGCGCAGCTCACTACATGGTGCCATTCTCACGTTTGGGGCCATACGACCGCGCCACACTCGATGCGCTGTTCTACCGTAGCGGCGAGTTTGCTGAGCACTGGGCGCACGAGATCTCGATCATCCCCGCCGAGACGTGGCCGTTGCTGCGATACCGGCGGGAGACGGATCGCGTCCGTCCGTGGGGATTCTCCAAGGTGCTGGAAGAACGCGCCGTCCTCGAAGAGGTAAGGCGGCGGGGTCCGCTTGCCGCCGACGACCTGCCGCCTCCGGACGGCGCGGCTGGCAGAATCCCCGGAGCATGGATCGGAACCGTGGCGCGCGGCGTGCTGGAGGCGCACTTCTTGCGTGGAAGCCTGGCCGCGGCAGGCAGACGCTCGGATTTCTCGCGCCTTTACGATTTGGCCGAGCGGTTGATTCCGGAGGAGCACCGGTCGAGGCGTGTGGGGCACGACGAAGGCCGCCGGGAGCTATTGCTCCAGGCAGCGCGGGCGCACGCTGTGGGAACCGCGAAAGACCTGGCCGACTATTTCCGGATGCCCGTCGGAGAGGCCAAGCCGCACCTGCGCGAGTTGGTGGAGTCCGGCCAGTTGCACGAGGCTCGCGTCGAGGGCTGGCGGGAGATTGCGTATCTCGACCCGAAAGCGAAGGCGCCGCGACGCATTGAGGCGGCCGAGCTGCTTTCGCCATTCGATCCGCTGATTTGGAGCCGCCCGCGCGTGGATCGGCTGTTCGGGTTCAAGTACCGGGTTGAGATTTTCGTGCCGCCCGAGAAGCGCACACATGGATTCTACGTGTTGCCATTTCTACTTGGCGACAAACTGGTCGCACGAGTGGACCTGAAGGCCGATCGCGCGAACCGACGTCTGATCGTGCTGGGGAAATGGTTCGAGGGACGAAAGACGGCCGCGCCGGCAGCCGCGCTATCCACCGAGCTGCGTGTCTTAGGGCACTGGCTTGGGCTGAGCCACTTATGAAGCCTTCTCGGAGAGCTTCCGGTTCGGGTCAGACCTTTTGAGAACCGCCCTGCTAGCTGTCCGTCGATACCTGAAAGTGAAATGCCTTCTAACCAGCTCGCTAAGGACGTCGGAGTCTGGGAATCGACCTGGGCCGGGGCCAGTGCAGCTTCCGAACGACATTGAGCTGACGCTAGCCGACTTGTCGTTCCCTAACGTGGCAAGGCAGCTTTCTCCGAGTCGCAGACAATCCGCCCGCTGTGCGCGCTGGCGAGCGCATACCGATTGAAGCACCGAATGAGACGCTCGATTTCTTGCGGAATGCGAGGAGTCGCACCGTCACGATTGGGGGGGCAAACCGTGCTTCACCTTCTTGAAGAAAAACGTGGCGATTGTGATCCCGCTCAAGGAGTCGTGCGCGTTCTCGTTCTTCAAGGGCGCACTGCTCAAAGATCCGAAGCACGTTCTCGAAAGGATTGGAGAGCATACGCAGGCCGGGCGATGGATTAAATTCACCTCGCTTCGGGAGATTGCGGCCGTACGATCGACCCTGAAGGACTGCCTCTACGAAGCCATCGAATTGGAGGAGTCCGGGACGAAGATAGACCTAAAGAAACCTTCAGAGCACCCAATTCCTGAGGAGTTGCAGAGGAGGCTGGATGACAACGCGGTTCTCAGGTCGGCATTCGCAACGCTCACACCAGGCCGGAGGAAGTCATACATTTTCCACGTCTCATCTGCGAAGCAGGCAAAAACCAGAGCAGCGCGGGCGGAAAAGTGCGTGCCAATGTTCCTGAGCGGGCGTGGGTTCAATCAGTTGCCGAACTGAGTCTGGAGTCGAACGGAACACGGCCCGGGAGGCTCCCTTCCAAGCCGCCGTTCGTTTATCGTTCTCTCAGCGTCCAAGAACTTGGGGAGCCTGCCCTTCGCGCGGCGCACACTTTCAAAGATCGCGGAGAGGGACCGGCTATGTTTCACGGTCTTCGCGGTTACTTCTGCGGAGCACCGGGATCAGGAGAATGCCGCAAAGCTTGTAGAGTACGGCCGCAATTATTTGCTCGCGACGCATCCCGATTACGTCTGCCAGCCGAGCGACTCCTAAGGCCGCAAACGGTGCAACACCGGTGAAAGCCAACGAGTAGAGACTCATCACGCGGCCTCGGAGGCCGTCCGGGACACTCTCCTGAACCATCGTGGAGGCCAATCCCAGAGTGCTGGATATTCCGAACGAGAGGACTACCGCCGCCGCTGCAGACACCGCCAGATTGTGAGACCAGGCCAGTGCGAAGACCGCAAGGGAGATTAGGAAGAGTGACGCCGTAATCCATGTGATGCGGAACCTGCGCGGGAGGGCAAGTAGAAATATTGCTCCCAAAAACGCGCCGGCACCTGAAGTTGTCATCATGACCCCCAGGCCGCCAGGCCCAACTTCCAGCACATGCTTGGCGTAGAACGGCATAAGGGTGGCCGCGTTCGGGAACACGAATATAGTGGTGATGGTCGTCAGCCCTAGGAGGGCCATAATCTGCGGACTCTTGCGTACGTACTGCACCCCTTCCGAAATTGAGAGCCGGCCCGCCGATCCGCCGCTCCTGGCAGTTCTCGGTCGCATCATCAGCAGGCTACCGATTACAGCGAGGAAACTCGCGCCGTTTGCGAAGAAAGCAGCCGCCGTTCCCCACCGGGCCACAAGCCACGACGCGATTGCCGGGCCGATAATGCGAGAGCCGTGGAATGTCGCCTGATTCAGCGCGATTGCCTGGGGCAGATCCTCTCTGTCCACGAGTTGAGGAAAGAAAGACTGGTAAGCCGGCAGGTCGTACGCTGTAACGACTCCGAGCAGCAGCGCGATCAACCAGACGTGCCAAAGCTGCAAATGACCTGCCAGAATCAGCACGCCCAGCACGATCGCGAGCAGGGCCAGCACTGTCTGCGTGACAAGCAGGATTCGACGCCGGTCCACGCGGTCGGCCGCGACCCCGCCGAAAGGCGTCAGGATCAGGATGGGTATCGAGGCGGCCAGGTTAACCGACGCTAGCGCCAAGGCGGAGGAGGCCAGAGTGGTCACGACCCAGCCCTGGGCGAACTGCTGCATCCAGGTCCCGGTTTGTGAAATTGCCTGGCCGCTCCATAACAGAGTGAACTGCCGCTTCCGGAGCGCCCCGAGGAGGTTCCGCGGGGGTCCGGTCGTAGGTGACTCGGGTGCTAGCGCCGCTGCCGGAGCAAGGTGCGAGAGTTCGGTCGTCACTATTGAGGGTTCGTCCTCCCGCAGGACGTCGGTCTTAAGAGGGGGCATCGCGTATTCACCTGTTGTTCTGCCGCCGCAGACTTCAGAAGCTTGTTGCTGGATCGTACGCCTTCGCTGGCGCGAATTCTCCGGCCTGAGCGCGCTGGTGCAAATCCCAAGGGGACGCGCCCGCTTTGCGTGCCTCGACCAGCTTGTCCGGGTCCACCTGCGCGGGCCGACCCGCCTCTCCCTCTCTCAGGTATTCGGTTGCCGTCCATGGGCTGCCGAAGTTGTAGCAGAACATTTCGACGGCGTTTCGGTCGGGGTCCTGATAGTAGAGAGAAATTCCCGGCCCGTGGTCCGCTGCCCAGCGGAGTGGAATCCCAGCGTTTTTCAGGCGGACATAAGTACCGAGCAGATCGTCAACTGTGGCGCATTCGAACGCGACGTGCTGCAGACCGGTGTGTTGAAGCCGGTTCGGATCGGCACTGGCCTTGGGTATCTCGAAGAACACAATCCGATGATCCATCTCGTCGTTGCTGATGAACGCCAGCGCCGAGAAAGGCGGTCCCTGATGTGTTATGCGTGCGATCGCTGGAATCTTGGAGCGATGGTTGACTGTCATTCCCAGCGCCTTCCGGTACCACTCAACCATTGGGTCCAGGTCGGCTGTAATCAGCCCATAATGATGCAACTTCGGATGAACTGTTGTTTCGGTATTCACGTTTTTCTCCTTTTCTGATTCGATCTATTTGTATTGCTGCGATTGGTAGCGAGAGGCCTCATTGGCCTCTTTCCGTGGCTGGTTCTAATCTCAGAAATCAGCGCGGAATTTTCGACTCCTGTTGCTTGGAGGCGCGCTCCGGCCTGGTGCATCGAAACGAGCAAGCTTCGCCCCGCTGCATCAATGCCGGTGACTTCGTTCAGATCGACTTCGATCTGTTTGCCCGAGCGCGGTGCCGAGCGCCAAGCGTTTGCGGTTTCAGCGACCCAGGGTCCAGCGAGTTTCCCGGAGAGAGTCAATCTCCACGTTTCATCGCTTTCCCGAACTGTGATCCGTAGCATCGCCTTGCCTGCAACGTAGAAACGCAAGCATCGGGCCAATGGCTAACTTTCGTGAAAACAATGCGTTAGGTGCTGCGGAGATTGACGTGCGGCCATGAGCGCGCCAGCGGGCTGCCAGAATGCTGGCGGATCAGGATTGAATTCTCTGGCTCCTCACCGATACACTTGCGTCCGCACTACACTGGCATAAGCGAGGAAAAACATTCATGCCCTCCGGAGCGAACGCCTCGGAAACAGCGCCCTTGCCTGAGGAGGCCAGCGACCCGCGTTATCGTGAACTGATCCGCTCGCAGGAGCGGCTAAAACTTCTGCTTGAAATCACGAACCGCGTCGTTTCCAAGCTCGACCTGCCTGATCTTCTCCGTGAAATCTCGGCCAACATACGGCGTGTGCTGGATTGTAATGTCGTAGGCGTCAGGCTCCCCGATCCGGAGACGGGCGAGTTGGTGATGACGGGTATCGACAGCAAATCCGAGGTACCACCGAACCTGACAACATCGCTTGTGAAGCGTTCGACAGAATCCGTATTTCGGACGCGCAAGATTGCTAGACTCGCAAGCAAAGACATTGCAGCCGAGCCCGGTATTGCCGCAGCGGGGACGAAGTCGCTTTGCATGTTTCCGCTCGTGAGCCACGACCGCGTCCTCGGTGTTCTCGGACTCGGTTCCGTTCAAGAAAATGCTTTCAGCGACGACGATGTGAGCTTCCTGGGACAGGTCGCGAACCAAATAGCGCTGGCCGTGGAGAATGCACTCGCTTATGGCGAAATCTCGCATTTAAAAGATAGGCTGGCGCGGGAGAATGTCTACCTCGAATCAGAGATACGCAGCGAGCTTCATTTCGACGACATCGTTGGGACCAGCAAAGCTCTCCAGCGGGTGCTAAAGGAGGTCGAAACCGTGGCGCCGACCGATTCTACCGTCCTGATTTACGGCGAGACGGGAACCGGGAAAGAGTTGATTGCCCGTGCGCTCCACAACCTCAGCGCTCGCAAATCCAATGCATTCGTCAAGCTTAATTGCGCCGCGATTCCCACGGGCTTGCTGGAAAGCGAACTGTTCGGTCACGAGAAAGGCGCCTTCACTGGCGCGATATCGCAGCGCGTTGGCCGCTTCGAGGTGGCACATCGCGGAACCATCTTCCTCGACGAGATCGGTGAGATTCCGCTGGAGCTTCAACCCAAGCTTCTGCGTGTGCTTCAGGAGCGGGAGTTCGAGCGGCTCGGTAGCTCGCGAACTCTGCGTTCGGACGCCCGGCTGATTGCAGCTACGAATCGTGATCTGAAGGAAATGGTGGACCAACAGAAATTCCGATCGGACCTGTATTACAGGCTCAACGTGTTTCCGATCAGAGTTCCGGCTTTGCGTGATCGCAAGGAAGACATCCCGCTTTTAGTGCGGCACTTCGTGCAAGAATTCAGCCGCCGCAATAATCGCGCCATTAATACGATCCCATCCGAAGCGATGGAGGTCTTAGTGCGCTATTCTTGGCCCGGCAACATTCGCGAACTGCAGAATGTGATTGAGCGGGCCGTCATCATTTCCCGAGGCCCAGTGCTTACGGTGGCCATTTCTGAACTCGACGCCGACATCGCGCCGAAACGGGATGCCGGCAGCAACGAGAGCCTTCAGGACACTCTTAACGAGACCGAACGCAGCCAAATTCTGCGTGCGTTGGAAGCAGCGAATTGGGTGACCTCGGGTCCCCAAGGAGCTGCGGCTCGCCTTGGGATGAAGCGGTCCACTCTTCAGCTTCGGATGCAGAAGCTGGGTATTCGCGTTTCCCGGACAGCTGTTCGGGATCAGAAATAGCCACTAGCGCTCTCTAGCGGCGCAATCTCAACGTTGTCCACGTCGCTGGCAGTCGGCAGCCAGGATTCTGGCAAAGGCGGCGTTAGCAGGCTCATCGATCGTAGCTTTTTCAATAAGATCCAAAGGCAGCGGCTTGGTACGACTGGTGCTTTTCCTTCGGCAGATTGTCAATTCAACAACGCTTGAAGGAGAAGAACATGGCCTACACGATTTTGCACATTGAAAGCAGCCCCTTGGGGGATCGTTCCGTTTCCCGGAAGTTGGCCGCAAGAATACTCGTGGAACTCAAGGCCAAGCATCCCGACAGCAAAATCGTCGAACGTGACCTCGCCGCGATTCCTTTCCCACATCTGAACGGGCTTACTGTGGGCGCGTTCTTTACCCCGCCGGAACAGCGGAATGAGATGCTTTCGGAGGCCATTAAACTCTCCGACGAGGCGGTAGACGATGTCATGGCCGCGGATGTCATCGTAATCGGGGCGCCGATGCACAATTTCGGCATTCCATCCTCTTTGAAAGCCTGGATCGACCACATCGTTCGCACCGGACGAACGGTTCGCTACACCGCGCAGGGACCAGAAGGATTAGTGCCCTCGGGCAAAAAGGCAATCATTGCATCGGCGCGCGGCGGCTTCTATTCGGATGGGCCTTCGAAGGCGCTGGATTATCAGGAGACCTATCTCAGGGCCGTTTTAGAATTCATCGGGCTCTCGGATATTACTTTCGTGCGCGCGGAAGGCGTGGGGAGAAGTCCGGAAGCCCAAAACACCGCGATCCAACTCGCGGAAGCCCAAGTAGCTAGTGCAGTACAAGCGGCGTAACAGAGCAGCGTAAGAATCGAAAGATCACCAAACAGGAGTACTCAAATGAACACGGAAATCACGATCCATCCGAAGCTTCAGCATTGCGGGCTGACGACAGGCAACTTGGACGCCATGCTTGACTGGTCTCGAAAAGTGCTCGGGATCGTTGTCCATGCTCGCGTGAATGCGCCCGCCGGTTCGCTGTTTAAAACTGTCGCGTTTGCAACGAACGACGAGGTGAATCACCGTCTTTCCTTCTTCGAGATACCCGGTCTGCCGAGCGATGGTGACAGGGATCGTCACGCGAGAGTGCAACACATGGCTTTCGAATATAAGTCGCTCCAGGATCTCCTGGGCACATATCTTCGGCTCAAAAATCTCGGCATTCCGCTCCTGTGGGCCGCGGACCAGTTCATTCAGACGGCAATGTATTACAAAGATCCCGACGGCAACATAGTTGAGCTGAACGTCAACAATTTCGACGACGAGTGGGCGGTTACGGAGCAGTTGCAAAATTTGCCCGAGCGGCTGCACGTCAATATCGATCTCGACAAGCTGATCGCAGCGCGCAAAGCAGGCGCCTCCGCATGGGAACTGCACGAGCGTGCTGTCGCCGGAGAGTTCACTCCAGCGGCATCGTACGAGCTGCATACGACGAAGTGGTGACGAGCCGGGTGCGGCGACACCCCGCTGAGGCGTAGCGGAACAATGATCGGAACTAAGCCCTACGGCGAGCTGAAGTGCCGCCAAATTAACGGCAAGCGAATGGCCTACATCGACGAAGGCGAGGGTGACGCAATCGTGTTGCAGCACGGCCAGCCGACGTCGTCCTACGTGTGGCGAAACGTCATGCCGCATTTGCAGGAAATGGGACGCCTGATAGCCTGTGATCTGATCGGTATGGGCGGCTCGGACAAGCTTGATTCATCGCTCGGGCCCGACCGTTATCGCCTCGCCACTCACCGCGAGTATCTCTCCGATTTGTGGGATCAGCTGGATCTTGGGAATCGGGTGGTGCTCGTGCTGGACGATTGGGGCGCAGTACTGGGTTTCGATTGGGCGAGACAAAATAGCCGGCGCGTGCGCGCAATCGTGCACATGGAGGCCATTGCCGCGCCTCTGATCTGGTCGGACATCCCAGAATACGGCCACGCTCTCTTCAAGGCGCTCCGTTGGCCGGAAGGCGAGCGCCTAGTCCTCGAAGAGAACATATTCATTGAAAAGATTCTGCCCCAGGCAGTCATAAGACAATTCACAGACGAGGAACTGGAACGCTACCGTTCGCCTTTTCGCAACTGGGGCGACGATCGCAGAGCAATGTTGGCATGGCCCCGCAGCCTGCCGCTCAATGGTGAGCCCGCCGAGGTCGCTGAGGTCGTTCAGCGGAATTGTGATTGGTTGGCGCAAAGCGGGCTGCCGAAATTGTTCATTAATGGCGAGCCAGGAACGCTAGCCCGCGGCCCGCCTGCGTGAAATCATCCGCCGATGGCCCAATCAGATCGAAGTTACCGTGAAGGGCCGAAAGTTATTACAGGAGGACAGCCCCGACGAGATTGGCGCAGCAATCGCGGACTTCGTTAAGAAACAACGCGAGTAGTTGGCGACTCCTCGTAGATGCGGTCGCCCGAAACGGCGTTCTGGGAAACGGGAATGTTATCCGGGGTTATCGGCGCCTAACAGCCCGTGTCTAAAGTCCACAAACATGTGACCCCAGAAATGTTTTGACCTTACAATCGATCTATGGCGATGGGCACGCGCAAGAAGCGACAGCGGCAAGAGGAACTCTGGTACGGCGGCGAGTTGCCCACAGCCCCTGGTCACCCCTTCTACAAACGGCTGAACGAAGTCCTCGACACCGCCCAGTTCGACCCCTTCTGCGAATCCAACTGCGCCGCCTTCTATCACCAAAAGCTC
>Ga0209517_10009464_pt1 | contig 11103 bp, 7 predicted proteins | sample PeaSoiMetSII2010_FD_187695 | JGI IMG/M metagenome (GOLD analysis project Ga0209517, IMG submission 187695) | Peat soil microbial communities from Weissenstadt, Germany - SII-2010 (SPAdes) (version 2) | ecosystem: Environmental > Terrestrial > Soil > Wetlands > Peat | place: Germany: Weissenstadt... | reverse complement strand
GTGCGGGAGAGCATGCAGGATACGTCAACGCCGGAAGCTCCGAAATCCGTGGCGGTGTAGGGTCACACACCCTGGGCAATCATCGACCCGTTCGCCCAGAAAGCTGGATAGAGGAGTCGCCTCCTAAGCGCGACGCGCCGCTCCAACGAGTCCATCCTTTCTTAGCCTTTTCAATGGCTTAGGGAATTTGTTTTTCGCTCAAAAGTATCCCGAGGCATGCGAACGGATGGGTTTTGATCCGGCTTTGATACGGTGGAGATGATCGAACTCACTTCACAGCGGATGTTCTCTCCGGCTGACCCTCGCGGTATTCAAACTGCATCAGAACCCAGGATGACGTATAGCCCGTTCTCCCCATTCGGGCCTACTGAGCCGTCCGCACCTTTCACTTCGTGCCTTGGCGGCTAGTCGAGCGAATGGTGTAACTCGGTTTGTCCAGCAGCCTGAAGTGCATTCTCGCCAGATACTCTCCGATGATTCCGAGAGAAAACAATTGCACGCCAGAGAAGATGGAAAGCGCCGAGGCCAGAAAGGGAAATCCTACCACGGTATCGCCTTCGATCAAATATCGCGCCAAAACATCCACGAGCAGGCAGAGTCCGAAAAGCGCAAAGAAAAAGCCCACCAGACTCGCGACCTGCAATGGCAGCACAGAAAAGCCTGTGACCAGGTTTATGGCGTGAACAATCAGTTTTCGAACCGTATAGTTGGAGGTACCGATGGTGCGCGGCGGGTTCTTAACCGGGATGGCTGCGAATCGCGACGTGCCCCAACTCAAAAGAACATCGATGGAGACGAATGCTCCGGAGTAGCCCGCGAAAGCTGTCCGCACCTGGGAGCGAAACGCCCGGAAACTACTCACGTGACCGGCCACATCGACGCCCATCGCCGCCCGGAGCGTCAGCTTGGTAATGCGCGAAGCCAGATCACGCCAGAGGCCATGGCTCTCACGCTCGGGGAAGCCGTAGACGACATCGTACCCTTCGGCGAGCTTGTCGAGCAGCCGCGGGATTTCTTCCGGAGGATTCTGCAGATCGTCATCCATGGTCACAATCGTTTCAAATTTCGCATCGCGAATGCCGGATAGCAGGGCGTTGTGTTGCCCGAAGTTACGCATCAGATGAATTCCGACTACCCAGGCGTGCTCGCGAGCCGCCTGATCTATCAGCTCGCCGCTTCGATCCCGGCTCGCGTCGTTGACCAGAATCAGTTCGAACTCGCGGCTGACAGTCGGCAGCAAAGCGCCCAGACGCTGCAACAGAATCGGCAAGCTGCCTTCGGAATTGTAGACGGGGACGACAACGGAGAGTGATTCAGTCAGCATGACATCCTGATTGTACTGAGGCAGCCTGAGTCACTTTTGGGCAAACATGGCGTACTGGCCTCCCAGAGGCAGGGTTTTGAGGAACCATTCCAGGCGACCCATGCGGTCGAAATACTTCTCAGGCAGATACAAGAAGTACTGCGACTCGACGTGGGGCAGACCGGCCTGATCAGCATAACGCTGCGCCCGGCGCTCGGACAGCAGGCGGGCATCGACATCCACGGGAGAACGTTTGACGATCAGCCGCGTCAACGGATTGAACGGATTATGCTCGATCATGCAAAAGGTTCCACCGGGCCGCAACACCCGGCGGATTTCACGCGTGAGTGGCAGCCTATGGTTCTCAGGCACGTGGTGGTAAACGCACACGGCGGTCGCGAAATCGAAGCTCGCGTCAGGGAAGGGCAGGGTGCCAGGAGCTTCCTGGAGGTACACTTCGATTCCACCTACGTCACGAGCCATCTCTCTGGAAGGGTCGCAACCCGCAATGCGGCGGAAGTGTGAACGTCCCCAGCTGAGCAATTCCCCTTTGCCGCAACCGACGTCTAACCATTCCAGATTCCCAGGAGCAAGCTTGTGCCGCTCGAGAAAATTCTCGATCAGGATCCATTTGCGGCGGTGATAAAAGGCGTTGTTTTGCGCGAAAGCGTCACGCACAGGATCGTGCAGTAGCTCGTCATAGTTCTGCGCGTAGCGGTCGAATTCCGTATGCGGCTGCATCGTTTAGCGGCCTTTCACCGGCTTAGAATACCACTTTCACCCAAGCGTCTTGCCCCGAACTCAGGAGGCGGCTTGGGTTAACATTCGGTCAATTCCGGAGCGCAGCTCAATGGTTGGAGACCAGTTGTATTGTGCCCGTGCTTTCGCAATATCGAGTACCACCCAATCGGTTAACCAGCCGCCAAAGCTCTGCTCAGTCTGGATTTCGACGGGATGGCCCCGGGACTGTTCGATCAGGCGAATCACGTCGAGCACCGAATGGCCCTCACCACTGCCGACGTTCAGAATGCTGAATGGCTCCCGGGGGACGGAAGCGCGCACGGCGATCTCACTGATATCTTCGAGATGAACATAATCCCGCACGTTGTTCGGGTTGCCGAAAACCCGAATCGGCTTGCCGTGCACGACGGAATTTATGGCCACACCGATCAGGCCTTGCAAGCGAAACTCCGGAAGCAAAGTGCCATAGGCATTTCCCGGGCGCAGAACGGTCGCCGTCAGATAACCCTTGTGTGCAGCCAGGCGCAGATACTGTTCGGCAGCGAGTTTCTGGATGCCATACGAAGTAAGTGGCGTGCAAGGATCAGTTTCCCGATATGGAACTAACTCCGGCTTTCGGGCGTACACCGCACCGCCACTGCTGAAATACACGATGTGGGGCTTGGTTCCAAGGTACTGAATCGCGTGGAGGAGGTTCAGCAACGGCACGAGATTGGCGAGAGCGTCGCTCGGAATGTCCAGATCGGAATCAACTGGTGTGTTCTTGTGGGCCAAGTAATAAATGACTTTCAGACCGGTTGCGAAGCGTTCACAATCGGAACGAGACAAGAGGTCGCCATGTAAGATCTCGGCGGTGGCCGGACCGTGATAGTCCGCTACGTTCCGGGCGAGCAGGCGCAGAGTGCCTGCGTCTTTGGAAGCAATGTGCTTGGATAAATACGAGCCGATGAAACCCTTAGCGCCCGCAATCCCCGTGGCCATAACCGAGGCTCAGCGATCCACGTCCACTTGCTCCAGTACGGGATCACTGATATAAAACCGGACCGCCGCCTTCCGAAAAGGATTGTCGGCCGTCAGCACCAGGTGAAGCGGCGAAGTGCCGGGGCTCTGAAACACAAAACTCTCAGAGGCATGTTTCAAGGCGACATCTCGATACAACGAAGCGAGTGGGGTGGATTTCCCGTCTTGAACAAGAAGAGTGGCCACGCCGCCCTCGTTCATATTGATATCGAAACTGACGCGATAGTACTGGCCTACCGGCAGTTCTGGCAAATTGGCGATTGCGAGCGGCTCCAGGGTCACGGGCTTGGCCATTACAGAAGTTGGGGCCGGTTTCGCGGCATTCCGGCGAACAAGAGCTCTTGCCTCCGGTTTGAGCTCAAGGAATTGTCTGGTCCCCGATTTGGATGGCTTCGCGATCAAAGCCAAAAGCTCAGGATAGGTGCGTGAGATGGAGATTGGGTCCATCTCATCAGCGAAGGGCAAAGACGCTGCATCTACGCCCTCAACCTTTCCGTGAATGACCTCAAGCACTCGTCCTTGGGTGAGAACTGCAGTTCCCATTTTGTAATGCTCGTCGTCAAGAAGCATGATCAGGACATATCGAGTTTTTGTCTCGCTGGCAGCTTTGGGAAGGTCTAGCGCCCAGAATTGCAGCGGCGACAGTGCCGAGAGAAACGGTTGCACTTCGCCGGACACGACTAATGACGCCAGCATGTGGCGCCCCTCAGCCATCTCTCGGAATCGAAACAGTTTTTGATCCTTCCAGAAGAAGCCACTCACAGGTTTGTCATGGCGGGCGGAAATCCAGACCCAGCGGCTGGCGGGCTGGATGCGGCTCTCCATGAAGCCTCGGAGCTGCAATATCCCCTTCTCATATAGCGACGCCTCGTTGATGCCCGTCGACGTCCCGTAAAACGCCATGTTGAATACAGCCACCCCGTCAAACCTGGAAAAATAGGTGCGCAGGTCTATGGGCGTAAGGTACGTGAGCAGATCGGTAGATAAGTCAAACCAGTGTGCTCCGCCCGAAAAATACCAACCCGGATGAATGGATGTGACCGTTGCATTCGGACCCATGATCTCCTTCGCCCGGGCTCGAATGAAGCCGAACTCATGTCGCTGCAGTTTCCATTCCACCCTGGTTAGCTCTGGGGTACAACGCCAGAATGCGATCAGGAACAGAATGGCGAACAGCGGGCCGGAAAGTGCGCGCAATCTACCGGGCACCATCGTTGCTACGTTGGTCCAGAGCCACGCGATCAAGAGCCAGGTCCCGATAATGACCAGAACTAACTCGAGATACAGGTAGGCAACGATCTTCCGAGCAAGAATAGCGAACACAAAGAGTGAAAAAGGCAGAAAGGCGACGGCCAAAACCCGGAGTTGTTTATGCCAGAACAGTAGTGCCAGCGCCATTAGGAACGGAGGAACGGACAACGCCAACTCCTCTTTGAGGGGCCAAGCGTAGAACAAAAATGGAGACCGCCAAAACTCTGCCATTTGGGCAATCGTCCGGTAGACGGGGAACTCCAGCCGCATGGTCCCTATGATTTGGCTGAGCGAAATAAAAGACGAATACCCTTTCAGGTAGTAACGGTTGGGGAGGATCTGGAACACAACGTATGGGATACCGGCCAAACTTCCGGCGACGGCGGCCACAAAAGCTCTTTGCACGAACTGGCGAAAGGGAAGGCTGCGAAAAGCCACGAACAGGAATGCAGCAATGCCGGTCCAGGCTATCCCGCCGGGATAGTGGACGGTGGACCCGTAGACCAGGAGGAATGAACCTAGAAAGAGACGCTTGTACTCCCAGTCTTGGGCCTGGGAAGCCGCGAGCGCCAGGAATCCCCGCAGAAGTGCGAATGCCATGTGAGCGTCCGGCCGCAAGTGGAATCCATAATCGGAGGAGCCTAGTGTTGCTACCCATCCGACCCCGCTGATGACTCCAGTGAGCAGCCCCAGTTGCAGCACGCGGGTGAATCTGGCGGTGGCGATCACAAGCAAGCAGACGATCGCCCAGAGCACAGCGGGAGTGGCCTCGGCGTAGTAGAGAGGCAAACCCGCCTTCATCAGAAGTGCGACATCGAGGTAATGAGTCGGGGGATGCGTGTACAGCCGGTCGTAATTGCCGTATACGGGAAATTCGAGCCGGCCCTCGTGCACGTATTCATACGGAATGTTGTACAGCGTGCGCTCCTCGACGCCCCACTGCCGTTCTGTAAAAAATGCCATCAGCAGAATGAACACAGCGCCAATTGTGGTTAGTAACACGACAGCGATGGCATGCGGCAAAGCACTCGCAGTGTGGCCCGACTGCTCCGAGGGATCCTGGCTGTCTGTGACCGATTCCAGTGCCTGATGTGCCGAGGTCTGCATGGCGCGCTTCTCAGTTATCAGAGCTTAACATGTGAGCAAACCCGACGCTGGCTCAAAGGCGAGACGCAAGAGCGATCACTTCCGCGCCTCAGCCAGCCAAAGGTAGCCCAAGCGAGCGCCGGAATTTGGGTGGCTGATCTGGCGGCTGGGTCGGATGATCCGGCCGTAGGAGCTTAGACCCACCGAAGCAAAACTATCGAAGAGCGCCAGCATCTGGCGGCGGCCGTAGCTGCGCAGGATCGGAACACCAAAGCACTCATAAAGCGCCGTACCTCGGTTGTCGCCGAGGTTCATCGCGCGGACGGCCCGATACATAACCCGGTCGGTGCGAAAGATTGTGTCGAGACCGGATTGCACACACCGCAAAATGTGCGCGCCAAAAACTTTTGGCGACGATTTTTTGTAGAGGAAGACAAACGCCGCGCCGCCGGGCTTCAACACACGCCTCACTTCACTGATTGCGCGCTCGGTGTTAGCGCTGTGATGTAGGGCGCCGACGGAGAGGACGCAATCGAAGTGATTATCGGCGAAGGTCAGGTGTTCCGCGTTCTCGAGCTGAAACAGCGGTGTCACGCGAAGGGCTGCTGCCAGCTCGTCGGCCGATGCCCGCCCACGCGAGAGACTGACTTCAGACATGTCAACGCCCGTATACCGCGATCCCGCCGGCAGCAAGCCGCACAACGTAATGCCGTCGGTACCTTGCCCACAACCGACTTCGAGAATGTTGCCGTAGTTGGCGGCAATCCTCTCCAGTATGGGTACGAGCCAGGGGTCCTTGCGATAACGAAAGCGGGCGCGCAGAGCATAGTCGGGTTGCCCATCGCAAGGACTTTCATTCCAGAAATCTCTGACGAGGCCCAGTTTACCGAAGTCGCGGGCAGTGTCGGATGGCAGAGACATGGGTGCGGTACAGCCCTCAGTATAGTGGATCGGGATAAGTACGGCCTACTGGCCATCCACAGGATCGAGATGATCACGATGTTATACTGGCGCTGTTGTCTTCGGACCGCGTCAAGCCAGCGTATCATCCGATCGAGAGCCATGCGGAAATGCGCCGTCCGCTAGAGAGCGCCGAGGCAGACAGCACCACACCTCCTCGCCAAATCGATCCTCTCCGTTATGTCGTGTGGCCAATGGCAGCGCTGATCATTTGGCTTCTGGTCATCGCTGCGTACTTCTCGGATCGCCGAGGCGGAGACGACGAGCTCGGGTTATTCAACCCGACTTACATGGACGTGCAGTACGGCAAAGCCACCTACCCCATCTACGGCTTTTATGATTCGATGCCGGTTCATCCGCCGATACACTACAAAGCGATTGCGGTGTTCATGCGGGCCGGGTTGACGCTGTATTACGCCCAGGCAACACCCACCGTCTTATGGTTGCTGTTGTGCATCTGGCTCATTGTGCGCAGCCGCTTTCCGTCCGCCGTCAAGGTCGGCCTTCTGTTTGGGGTCGGCCTAACATACCTTTTCTTTTGCAACTCTGCGATCGAGCTCTTTGCCAAGGGGCCCGTTGGTGTTGGCTGGGGCCTGGAACTATTCGGGATGCGCCCAGAGGGAGAGCTAGGCGGCGCCTGGATTGCGGGACTACTGCTGTTGGAAGCGGGCCGCCAGGATCGCTGGAGTTTGTCGAAGCTGTTCGCGGGCGCGGTCGTGCTCACTTACGCGGCAAGCTTGCACTACTACGGGACGGCGGCGGTGCTCGGTGCGGCGGTGTACGCGGCTAGCGCCTGGTGGGAACTGGGCTGGCCGCGCGCCAAAAGTGCGATGGGCGTGATTGCCGCCGGCTGCGTGCTGTACGGATTGGCGGAGCTGATTCTGTGGGTGATCCCCCAACACGCCGACATTCTGTACATGATCCGGAACACGGGAGCGCACGAGGGGATCCTGGCCGCAATCCGAGAGCATGTGGCTCTGTACCAGTATTGGGCTTCGCAGAGTGTTGGCCCGAGTTGGCTGCGCTTGCCGTTTCTGCTTGGCCTGCCGGTGGTATTGATATCGACACCGGTGCTGATCGCGATGCGGTCCACGCGGGTGCTGGCGCTGGCGGTGCTGCCGCTTCAGCTATTCCTCTTGCTGTTTGCCTGGCACAAGCATCCGTACTACTTCATCCACGAGATAGGTCTGTACGGGGCGGCGGTGGCAGCAGGAGTACTGACGCTGCTCAATCTAGTGTTGAGAAAGATGCCGGGCATGGCGTGGAAGGCGGCGGTGGGTCTGGCAGCCGCGGGGTGGCTGGGTTACAGTTCATGGAACCTGGCTCGATCGCTGACCGGAATTGCGCTCTCGTTGCAGCCGCGCGTCCACGAAGCCGAGATTGCCCGCGCAGCGGCGAGGGAAATTCTCGGCCCCAACGCCAAGGTCGCCAGCCGGCTGGGATTGTGGTATGCGTCCGGCGGCGCGGATTGGTTCAACGTCGCACCGAAATTACTTTGGAATACGAAGCTGACAACGCCGGAAGCGACGCGGTATTTGTCGCATTTCGATGCCATTGCCGAATCCAGGCACATGAGCGACGCTACTTCCAATCCGGCTCACAAAACGCTGGTCTGGTGGTATCTCGATGGCGACCTGCGGCTGCGTGGGTTTTTCTTTGCCGCAGCGAATAATGCGCTCAGCAACCTTCTGTTCCAATTCCATGCTGCAGCCCCGGTTCGTGGCTATGCTCTCAAAGCCGGCCGGCTATTTAGCTTCGTCGAAAGGAGTGCAGGCGATCACGAATTGGTGGTGATCGTCGGTCCTTACGGCGACAGAATGACCACCTTTGGGGAGCGGGCCTTGTTTCACGATATTCTGCCATTACCTGCGTCGGGGCCCGGTCCACAGCAAGCGCTGCTGGCGGCTGTGATCGGACCTGATGGTCCTCGGTGGGATGAGACCACCGTCCCGAATTGCCGTGTAATTCAGAAGATCCCGTTATCCCTCGGGGACGCTTCAACAGAAGTATTGGTGGCGAAGCTGCGCCGCGAAGACAGGCCCATCCGCTTTCACGAACCTGGGGTACTAGCGTCAGACCGCTACATAGGCGGAGAGGCAGACCTCGATCAGAGCGGTTTTGCTGATCCTCCGCCGCCGGGCGCGGTGCCGTTGACGAAAGCCATCCGGATCGAAGAGTTGGCCCCGGCCGGGGGAACCGCGAAGGTAGAATGGGGCCCTAGTCCCCTAATAACGGCAGAACCCGGGATGGGCTCATTTGCCGCGGCCGGCCCAGTACATTGGAGCTCGAGCGCAGGCGTGGCAGCCACGATTCAGATTAGAGCCAAGGTCCTGAAAGGTTGTGTCGGTTTTGGACTATTGAGCCGGCGCACGCGTGATTTTCTGACCGATCCGTCGCTGTTATGCGAGACTGGCGGAAAGGCTGTCGACGTATACCTGGGTGCCCCCTCCCTTTCAGGAGCCGATGAGTGGATCGTGCGCAATCAGAAAAACGGAGTCGCCTCTCAAGCGCTGTTGCAGCAAGTGACCGTTTGGATAGCGAAGAAGGATTGGGAGCAACAGCGTGCCGTTTTTGGTGAGCTTCGCTAGATATCGTCGAACGGCAGTTGATCGTGAGTGCATGCAAATAGAGCGATTGATGAGTGAGAGCTCCAGCTCCCTTGGGCCAGCAATGCCATCCCGGGAGGATCCGTTCCGCTATGCCGTCGTGCCGATGGGGCTCTGTGTCTTGTTTCTACTAGTGATCAATGCTTACTTCTCTGACCACGTGGGCGGAAGTGACGAGCTCGGGCTATTCAACCCGACTTACATGGATGTGCAGTACGGAAAGGCCACCTACCCGATCTATGGCTTCTATGATTCGATGCCAGTGCATCCGCCCATGCACTACAAAGCCATTGCCATGTTCATGCGGGCCGGCTTGCCGCTCTATTATGCCCAGGCTACGCCTACCGTTTTTTGGCTGCTGTTGTGCGTCTGGATCATTGTCCGGAGCCGGTTTCCCTCGCCCATCAAGATCGGGCTTCTATTTGGACTGTGCTTAACGTACGCGTTCTTCTGCAAAACCGGCATGGAGCTGTTCGGAATGCGGCCGGAGGGGGAACTAGCAGCAGCATGGCTGGCAGGATTGCTGTTGTTGGAAACAGGCCGCCAGGACGATTGGAACCGCTGGAAATTGTTCCTCGGAGCGGTCGTGCTCACGTACGCCGCAAGCTTGCACTACTACGGGACGGTAGCGGTGTTCGGCGCGGCGGTGTACGCTGCAAGCGCCTGGTGGGAGCTCGGTTGGCCGCGCGCCACACGAGCGATGGTAGTGATCGCTGCTGGATGTGTGCTGTACGGACTGGCGGAACTGGTTCTTTGGGTGATCCCGCAGCGCGCGGATATCCTCTTCATGATTCGCAGCACCGGCGAGCACGAGGGGATTTTGGCCGCCATCCGGGATCATTTAGCGCAGTACCACTACTGGGCGGCGCAAGGGATCGGGCCGGGATGGCTGCGGCTGCCGTTTCTACTCGGATTACCGGTCGTATTGATCTCGACGCCGGTCCTGATGGCGATGCGGTCCACGCGCGTGCTGGCGCTGGCAGCGCTGCCCATACAGATTTTCCTGTTGCTGTTTGCCTGGCACAAGCATGCGTACTACTTGATCCACGAGGTAGGGTTGTATGGAGCCGCCGTAACGGCAGGGCTGCTGACTCTGATCAGTGCCCTCGAACGCCGGCCACCCGGCTTCGTGTGGAAGCAGGTTGTTGGGCTGGCGTTGGCGGGCGGCCTCGTATACAGCTTGTGGGACGCAACAAGGTACCGCGGAGGGCTGCGGCTAACGCTCGAGCCGCGCATTAACGAGGCCGAGATTGCGCGGGCTGCCTCGCGGGAGATACTCGGCAGGAACGCCAAGGTGGCCAGCCGGTTGACGACCTGGTACGCCTCGGGGGCGGCGGACCTCTATGACTTCACACAGACGTTGTTGCGTCCTGCAACACTGACTTCGGGCGAGGCCCGGGAATATTTGTCGCGCTTCGATGCCGTGGCCGAAGCCGGACACATGAGTAACTCCACCCAAAACGCAGATCACAAAGCTTTGCTCTCCTGGTATCTCAGCGGTGACCTGCGGCTGCGCGGCTTTTATTTTGCCGGCGCGGACAGTTCACTCAGTTATCTTCTGTTTCAGACCCATGTCACGGCGCCTGTCCGGGGTTTCGGCCTCGAGAGTAGCGGGCTACAGAGTTTCACCGAAGACTCGAACGGCACCTTTGAGCTCTTGACGGTAACGGGGCCCTACGAAGCTCTGACCAACATCTTGCCATGCGCGGTTTTCCGGAACGTCATGCTTCTGCCGCAAACTGAATCTGGCGCCAATGAGGTCCTGCTCACCGCGATACTGGCGCGGAGCGCCAGCAGTAGCTGCCAAGAGATTTCCCCCCATTGCAGGCTCATAGGCAGGATCGACCTGGCAGCGGAAATGCGGTCCGCAAAGGACTTGGTGGCGGAGGAGCGCAAGCTCGATCGTCCAATTCGTTTCCATCAGGCGGGAATTCCGAGGCCGGACGACATTCTGGGCGGCGCCAAGGATATCGTCCGTGTCCATTAGCGCGACTGAGCGCCGACCCGCGCCAAGCCTGTATCTGAAACCCGACTACCGCCCGGACATCGATGGCCTGCGTGCAGTCGCGGTTTTGGCTGTTATTGGCTTTCACCTGTTTCCGAGTTACTGTCCGGGCGGCTTTGTGGGTGTGGATG
>Ga0209517_10009463_pt1 | contig 11108 bp, 11 predicted proteins | sample PeaSoiMetSII2010_FD_187695 | JGI IMG/M metagenome (GOLD analysis project Ga0209517, IMG submission 187695) | Peat soil microbial communities from Weissenstadt, Germany - SII-2010 (SPAdes) (version 2) | ecosystem: Environmental > Terrestrial > Soil > Wetlands > Peat | place: Germany... | reverse complement strand
GGTTTCACAATGGCGACTCCGCTGGCGGCAAAGTCATTGACCAAAGCCAGAAGCAAAGCGGCAAAGAAGAGAGGACTGCCCGAGAAACTGAAGCTGGCGATTGAGGCGAGAAGACAGAAGAAAGCCAAAGCGTCAAAGCCGGCAGTAACAGAGAAAGTGACTGCCAGCAAACCTAAACGGACGAAACTTCGGAAGAAGAAGAGCGTGGCTTAATCTGGCAGGCTATTGCAGCGAAGCGAGGTCAGCAAACTGGCTCATGCTGGTTGAAGAGTCACAGGAGGGACCAGTTTTGCAGCGCCGGTAAAGTGATTCTGTGCCGGAGGAGGATGTGATGGATCAGAGGATAACTGTTTTTACTCGCTATAAAGCGAAGGAAGGGTTAGACGTGAAACTTGGGGAGTTTCTTTTAACCCTTATTGAACCAAACAGAACTGAAGAGGGCTGCATTACATGCGAATTGCACCAGGCAGTCAATGATACCACCATTTTCATATTGTACGAAATCTGGGAGAGCAAGGAGTATTTGGACAAGCATTCCGCCACATCGCATGTGAGGCATGTAATATCCAAGGCAAAGGATCTGTGTGCAGCACCGCCTTACAAAAAAGTTTGGGGCAGACCTGTGGTGAAAGATGTGCAAACCGGAGTACCGTTTGAGCTTGAGGAGGAGGGATGCCGCCAGAAGTTTGTCGCAATCATAAGTTTTATTTATCTATTTGCGTGGCTTCTGTTTTTACCGCTGATGTTAATCACGACATGGAAAGATGGGATTACGTTTAGGATTCCGTTTATGGAATCTATTTTTGTATCCATTGTATCCCAATATACTCCCCTGCTCAAGTCTCCTTTATTTAAACTATTTGCCTATGCAGCTGTGGGGGGTAGCATTGGAGCAGTCCTAAGCGGAATTCGAAGCGTTTATTATTGGCATATCGACCTAAAGGCATTCGGTACGCGGTTTTTTCTCAGGGACTTTGCACGTCCAATTTTAGGAGCCTTTCTTGCGGTTGTTGTATACGCTTTGGTCAGTGCAATAAGTGGTGATATACTAAAAACTGATATTAGAGCCGGCCAGCCCTTAGGGGCATTTTCAGTAGGCGTGTTGGCTGGCTATAATTGGCATGCGGTATTTGTTTGGTTCGACTATGTTTGGAAAAGAGTTTTTCGGGTAAGACAGACCAAAGAAGACGTTGAATCATGAAAATCTATTTCGCAGGACCGCTCTTTTCCGAAGCTGAACGGGAATGGATACGATCCACCATCAAAAAGATCGAATCCCTTGCAGCTCAGCGTGGAATAAAGGTCGAGATCATCTTTCCTTACGACCTCATCACTCAATCCGAAATTGATTCCCTTGGTGCAAAGGCAAAACTCGAGATCTTCTCCCGCTGTAAATCTCATCTAGATGATGCCGATATTGTAATCGCCTTGCTCGATGGCTCACAGGTGGATGATGGGACTGCATGGGAGATCGGATATTTTTACGCCAAAAAATCAGCTGAACAGAAAATTATCGGGATCAGGACTGATTTCAGGCGAGCGGGTGAGAGTGAAGGCGCCGTAGTTAATGCTATGATCGAGTGTGCGTGTGATTGGCTTGTGCGGACAAGGGAAGAGTTGATGGACACGGTTTTTCAGTTTTTCTGATCAGGATGTATGGTCTCGCCGGAAAATTCTAGGCCGAAAAAAAGTTGGACCCCAAGTGACCATTTCAGTTGCCCAGCTTTATCCCTTTTGATTCATCTCGGCTTTATCTATCAACTTCCCCAAAGAAGCTTTGCGCTTCTTCTTTCTGGTGAGTATTTCTGCCGAGCATGTTCACTGGGCCTCTTACTTCGACCTCTTGGGGTCCTTATGTGACTTAAAGCACAAACAACGTAGACTGTCAAGGAATTTCTTGGGGCCAAACGGATCACCAAACTGGAAATAAGGAATGATCAAGGCAGGAGGCGGCATTGGCCTTCTTAAAATTTTTCCCCTCTCAGTTAATCCGTTATTGCCGATAATTTTTTGGAGTAAAAATATATGATCTCCCAATTTCATCACGCGTGGTTCAGAGCTTTTCTTCCTTGAATTTAGCCTTTTTGGCCGCTATTTTATTATCGACTTTTACACAGGGTCCTAAACACAAACACCTATAGAAGGAATTAAAAAAGATGGCGCAAGGTACGGTAAAGTGGTTCAACGATCAGAAGGGTTACGGATTTATTACGGTTGAGGGCGGAAAAGATGTCTTTGTTCATCATAGCGCCATCGAGGGTGAGGGTTTTAAGAGCCTTGCGGAAGGCGATAGTGTCAGCTTCGAAATTGAGCAGGGCGCCAAAGGACCATCGGCAGTCAAAGTAAAGAAGCTCTAATTGCTCATTCCCAGAGGAATCCCAAGGGATTGAGAAACAATTTCCCGCTCTTCTGTTTTTGGCCCAGAGAAATCTGAGCCGGTTTAGGTCGGGCTGATCCGCACCGGCGTAAATCAATTCTCTCAGAAATAACAGAGCAGGTGAAAAATGCTAGCGGATTTAGTTCTGAAAAATAGAAGTTATAGGCGGTTTTATCAGAAACACTTTGTGGAGCTGGAGACTCTGGAAGATTTCGTGAATTTGGCCAGACTATCAGCGTCTGCAGGCAATGTTCAACCACTCAAGTACATTCTCTCCTGTGATCCTCAAAAGAATGCCTTAATTTTTCCCCACCTCACATGGGCTGCTTTCTTAAAGGATTGGCCAGGGCCAAACGATGGGGAGAGACCTTCCGCCTACATAATCATCCTGGGGGACAGGGAGATAAGTCAGTCGTTTGGCTGTGATCACGGGATAGCCGCTCAAACCTTGCTTCTCAGTGCTGCTGAAAGAGGTCTTGGTGGGTGCATCATCGGGACAATACAGAGAGAAAATTTAAGAACAGCTTTAGAAATACCGCCCCGCTTCGATATTTTGCTTGTTTTGGCTCTGGGCAAGCCCAAGGAGAGAGTAATGATAGAAAGGGTCGACGCCTCCGGCAACACCAAATATTTTAGTCAGTTATCGCGGCTCGCCCCATTTTGCTCGATCTGGACTAATGGCAGTACACCTTGCATGGATTGGGGTCTTCCAGAAGAGTCAAAGGACGTTCAGGGTTAGCATGAAAAATAATATGAGACTTGTACGCATTCCCCTTGGCACTCACTGAGGCGGAACACGCTCTTGACCGCCTCCAAGGGATGGACTATCGTGGAAATCCGGCGAGGGCGGTTTCTGAGCACCTCACCTTAATGGATACTGCACAGCGATATAGCCCGCTCAACGAACAGTTAGAAAGTGAATCCCGACTTTCCCGACAAGGACAAATGAATGAACCTTGAATTTTCGCCCTGGCTGATCTGGTTCCTGGCAGGCGTTGCCGTAATGCTCACAGAGTTGGCCGTCCCAGGCTTTGTGATCATCTTCTTTGGATTGGGATGCTGGGGTGCGGCAGCCCTGGCCTTCATCGCCCCAGGCGCCCATACCGCCCAGCTTGCCGTATTTTTGATAGTGTCGCTCGCCTCGCTTGTGACGCTACGCAAAGTGGCCATGCGCATCTTTGTCGGGCGCAGTGAAGGTCGTAAGAGCGAGGACATGGGAAATGTGCCTATGGGAGCACGGATCAACCTCGACCAAGATCTGGAACCTGGACTCACAGGACGAGTGCACTTTCGTGGAACCATGTGGGACGCCGTCTCGGAAGACAGGCTCCCCGCAGGATCTGAAGCTGAAATTATTGGCATGGACAAGTCCAAAGGAGCCTGCCTCAAGCTCAAGCGTGTCCCGCGTACTTGAAAGAGGTCTCTGGAGTTAGACTCCATGTTTTGTTTCTTGCTGGTGGACACGGCTATGGCCGTCTTCACCCAACCCCGATTATTCAAGTCCAAAAGGAGGATTTTTGATTATGACTCCGGCTCTCATTGCCCTCATCGCCATCTGCGTACTGGTGATTGTCGTGCTCATCAAGGGTGCGGTCATCGTCCCTCAAAAAAGCGCCTTCATCATCGAGCGCCTGGGCAAATTCGATCGCTCGCTTGAGGCGGGCTTCCACATTCTGATCCCCTTTGTGGACCGGCGCGCATATGTTTTCAGCCTCAAGGAGCAGGTGGTGGATATTCCCGCGCAGATATGTATCACCAAGGACAACGTGAGCGTCGAAGTGGACGGCATCATCTACCTGGAGGTTCAGGACGCCCACAAGGCCGCCTACGGCATCGACAACTACCTCCGGGCGGCTTCTCAGCTTGCACAAACGACCCTGCGCTCGGCCATCGGCAAGATCGACCTCGATAAAACCTTCGAGGAACGTGAAAAAATCAACAACGAAGTGATCGAAGCCATCGACCAGGCAGCGCTCTCCTGGGGCGTGAAGGTGCTCCGCTACGAGATCAAGGACATCACGCCGCCCGTATCGGTAAAAGAGGCCATGGAGGCACAGATGACGGCAGAGCGCCAGAAGCGAGCCAGCATCGCCACGTCCGAAGGTATGCGGCAGAGCATGATCAACCAGTCCGAGGGTGAAAAACAGAAGCAGATCAACGAGGCCCAGGGCAAGGCAGCGCAAGTCACACTGGTGGCTGAGGCCGATGCAAAACGGATCGAGCTCATCGCCAAGGCCACGGGCGAGGGCATCAGCAAGGTGGCAGCGGCCATCAAGGATCAGGGTGGGCTCCAAGCGCTCAACATGCGACTGGCTGAGCAGTATATTGCCCAGTTCGGCAACCTGGCCAAAACGACCAACACGATCATCATGCCCAGCAACGTGGCTGACGTCGCCGGTCTCATCGCAACGGCAATGTCTACGGTTAAAGAAGTTAAGCAAACCGGGTGATAGGAGACCATTCCCAAACGTGGAATAATATACCCTTGGTCCACGATGCAAGTCAGTTTGGGGGTCGGGCCAAATTGGCGTGATGATAAAGAGGTACATCACGTCCCTAAGCGATCCTTGGAGGACATTATTATCGGTTAACTGCAAGCATTTCCTTACATCCCTTCAGTCCTTCTCACCGTTCATTCCCGCTCGCAGAACATTGGAGCACTTGAATGTCACCACTCTCCTCGGCGGCAGAGTAATTGGCTCTCCAGTGTGGGGATTCCTCCCTAAACGCGCCCGCTTTTTTTGCACTGAAAATTTTCCGAACCCGCTGATGAGAACCTCTTCCCCGTTTTGCAGGGACTGTTTTATCAGCTCAAAAAGGGTGTCAATAATCTGGGCTGATTGGGCCTTTGTGAAAAGGTTTTTGGCGAAAAGTGATTGGACGATATGGGCTTTGGTGAGAGTCATGGGTTGCTCCTGAAACTTGGACGTAGGCAAATTGGGGATGAAGGGATGATACCGCACTGGTTGTCCAGACGCAAGGATAGAGCGGTCAGGGATGGAGTGAATGCCTCCATGCAAAGCTCCCAGGAGCACTGCTCAATGAGTACCCAGATTGTTGGGTGAGGAAAAGTGAGGGTAGTTTCCTCATTTCTGATCTGAAGTCTGCGAGGTCTTCAGCCCCAATGACCTTTCCCCAAACTTTCCCCAAACTTTCCCCATACGGACCGAATTTGAACGAATTTAGCTGTACTTTGACGGACTCTGACCAGATGGAAAAGAGACCTTATGCCTTTGTAATTACTTGAATTTAGTAGACTTTTCGAATTGGTCACATGAAGGTTCAGTCGGGTTCGACCCCCGCGTCGCCCTCCAAGTAGAATCAAAGGCTTATAGTAAATATCGAGTCCCTCTCTGTTCTGCCATTTTTTAATTTCCAACCGTATTTCCAACCTGAAGCCCTATTTTCCCTTATCGGGACTCTCTGCCGGAGAACCTCACAAAACCCCACCTGAAGGACGCTGCCCGGAATGGATGACACGGGCCGGGTGGAGATCGTCGCTCCCAGGTCCATCGTGGTGGTTGCCGTCCGCACCGTCGCCGCAGACCATCCAGCCTTACCTCCCCTTGATGGTTTGCACATCGCCCCCCCTTACCCCCCATAAACCCCAAAAAGGAGAGTGGCCGCAATCGACATGGCGTCACCGGCGCTGGTGACCGATTTTTTGAAAAATACCGTTAAGATATCTCTCGCATGTCCGATCTCAAAATCGTATGGTTTTTTCCGGGTTTCAGGGTCGCAGAGAAGTGTTTCGGGCAAAAATTCTATCCCTACATGCAGTTTGGATGCATAGCGCAGCAGTTGATGCATTATTCCGGGCAAAACGAAGAAGCTCGTTGCCGGGAATGCGATGGTGCCTTACAATTTTCATATAGGTCTTGCATGAAAAGGAGTCCAATAATGAAGCGATTCGGAACAAGCAGTCTAGTTGGCGTTTTGCTGGGACTGTCCGCGGTCATGGTGCTTTGCTTCTTGGCGCCGGCCCCGGCCCACGGGCAGGGACAGCCGCTACTCACGCGGCACGTGCGTGAGGCGGTTTCAAGCGGGCAGGCGGCGTGGATGGGCCACCTTCCCGCAACGCAGTCCATGCAGCTCAACATCGCTCTGCCGCTGCGCAACCAGTCGGAGCTCGACGAATTGTTGCAGCAACTCTACGATCCACAAAGCCCCTCTTACCACCAGTTCCTCAGCACGGCAGAGTTCACCGAGCGGTTCGGACCGTCGCAGGAGGATTACGACGCGGTGATTGGTTTCGCGCAAGCAAACGGCTTGACCGTGACGTCCACCGCTCCAAATCGACTGATCGTGGACGTCCAGGGGCCGGTGTCCAATATCGAGGCGGCGTTCAATGTAAATATGGGCGTGTATCAGCACCCGACGGAAAATCGCACCTTTTACGCCCCGGACCGCGAGCCTACGGCTGACCTGCCGGTTGCGTTGTGGCATATCTCGGGCCTCGACAACTTCTCTATCCCGCGTCCGGCCAGTCTCAGGAGAGCTGCGCAAGCGAAGGGTAACGCCGCCGGCACCGGCTCCGGACCCAAAGGGTCTTATTACGGCAGCGACTTGCGGGCGGCCTACTACGGTAGTGGCGCACTTACCGGCAGCGGCCAGTCGGTCGGGCTGCTTGAATTTTCACCTTACAACGCAAGTGACATTACACTATATTTCACCAAGGTGAAACAAACGAACAATGTCACCATCACTCCCGTGTCAACGGATAGGTCCGGTACGAGCTGCACGACGAAGACCTGCGGCGACGCCGAACCCGAAGTGACGTTGGACATCATAGAGGCGATCTCGATGGCGCCGGGCTTGAGCCAGGTCCGCGTGTACATAGCCACGGAAAGCGACGCCGACATCTTCAACAAGATGGCTAACGACGGCAATACAGTCAAGTCATTGAGCTGTTCGTGGGGATGGTATCCGGCTGACCCGAGCACTGACGACCCGTATTTCAAGGAGTTCGCAGCCCAGGGTCAGACCCTGTTTGTGGCGTCAGGCGACGGCGGATCGTTCCCCTCCAGAGGTTGGCCGTATTACTATCCGGCGGAGGATGCGAATGTTACGGCGGTGGGCGGCACGGACTTGACCACCAGCGGGCCCGGAGGCACCTGGGTGTCGGAAACCGCATGGCGGGACAGCGGCGGCGGCGTTTCTAATAACGACACTCCCATCCCCTCCTGGCAGCAGACGGCGGGGGTTATCACCTCTACCAACAAAGGATCGACAAAGTATCGCAATATTCCGGACGTCGCCGCAGAAGCGAACTTTGACAATTACATCTGCTACAGCGGCAATGGCGGCGGTGAAGGCTCAGGGCAACACTGCGATTCCGACTGGGGCGGAACGAGTTTCGCGGCGCCCCGATGGGCCGGCTACATAGCGCTGGCGAATCAACAAGCGGTGGCAGGTGGGAGCAGTACGCTTGGCTTCATCAACCCGTCCATTTACAAGATTGGGTTGGGGTCTAGCTATAGCACCGACTTCCACGACATCACCAGCGGCAGCAACGGCAAGTATTCGGCGGAAACAGGTTACGACCTGGTGACCGGGTGGGGCAGTCCGAATGGGAGCGGCCTGATCAACACCCTTGCACCATAACGAGTCTGCAGAAAAAGTCCATAGCCGGGCAGACCGTTGCGGAGGCGGTAACAACAAAGTCAGGATCAAACTGATCCAGAGGCTCGGGAAGCACTTTGGCACGCTGTCTTAAAGGCAGCAGACAGGCTTTCGGGACAATGCACTGCCTATGTATCCTTAACGCCTGGCAAGCCCATCCGTGTTGACAGCCTGATGCAACTCCCCGAAGTTCCAGCCTGGCGACTCCTCGAAGCTCTTAGTCTTCTCGCGATCCTCCTTCGAGCTGATAAAGTGATAACTGGTGAGATTTTCAATTTACTAGGTAAGACTGGACCTCTGCACTTCGTGGAGGATGGCCACAAACGGTGTGGGCGCAGCCTTCAATATCAGGTGAAGAGAGTGCTCTTGGTGGACGTCCAGACCTCGTTGTGACATCATCTTCGCTATCACCCACCGCAGCATCATTGATGAGGGTCGTGGAATGCAAATGCAGGAACGATATCGGAACCCATGAATTACGGGCCGAATTTGGAAAGGCGCATGATCTTCGCGTTACTTCTTATCTAATTTGGTCTTAAAACATGGAACGCCTTTGTGGATAATGCGCCGGTTGTTAGACATATTTTAGAGAGTGGAGCAGCACCATTACATAAGAGTCCTTCCATGTTTTCGACTGCGCGAATGTTGTCTGCAGGTGTAAATACTGCTTATTTTTTTCAGATATTATTGGCGATTATAGCTATAGGAGTGGCATGTTATGTTTTTAGATGTATAAAAAGTCCTGGAATATCCAATTCAGTACTAGTCCTGAGCATTTTGCTTTCAACGCCTTATCTCCTTGTACATGACTTATCTCTACTGGCCATTCCCTTGGCCTATTTTGTTTGGCAAAATTATGATAAATACCTGAATCCGTGAATTCAAAATGAACGAAGCTCCAGTATCAGCTTTTGCGGGTCATTTTTGGGCCGAATATCCGGTGCGGCATCAAAAATTGAGAACGTCAAACGTTGAATCCGTGAAACACGATATGTTTTAGCACGGAATCGGGTGCTTGCGGCCAATTGTAGACATGGCTATCCTCTCGATGCGGTTCTCCTTTACGAAACATTCTTGGCCAAGGCGTTCAAACGAAGCCTCAGCCGCAAGCCAGTCGCCAGTAAACGGTCCGGAAGGCCCCCAAAGCGGGACAATGACGGCTAAAGACCAGTTTCACTCGACGGCCTGTCTTCACCAATCGCCCGGCCAAGTACATCAATTCCTGGATCACAGTCTTGATCCTTCGCCTTTTAGCTGCATGGCGTACGGGGCCTTCTCCATCAATAAGCCCGAGTTGCCCGATTGCGCGCAAGATGTTGTAACACAGACCCCCAAGGGTCAAGATCAAGGCATTGGTGGCGAATTTGCCCGATGGGAGCCTTTCAAGGTCCATATCGGATTTGATCTCGCTGTGGAACTGCTCGCTGGTTCCACGGTCCTCGTAGAGGCGGATCGCTTCCTTTTCGGGCAGATCCAGGGTAGTCCACCACCCTTCCACCTCGACTTCGGGCACGATAAGACGCTGGCCGCGCCGGTCAACGGTGCGCTCGACTGCCCGCATAATCCTTTTGAACCGGTAAGTCTTCCCATTGTGGACCTGCTGTATATAGACCGTGAGCAGCCCGACTCTTTTTCCTTCCCGGGGAGTAGAGACCTTGCCTTCTTTGAAAATCCGCCCCGCCCATTCCAACCGGTCTTCCCTTCGGGGGTTCCATTTAATGATGTAGCTGACATTTCTTTTGCCCGCCAGGGCAACACGGGTGTCCAGCGCATCGTGGGCCGAGTCAAGGCGCACAAGGATTTTTCGGGAAGTAAGTCCCTAGGCTTTCTCGATGATCCGGTCAAGAAAAGGAATGAACCCGTCTTGGCTGTGTTGGCTGCCTTCACGCAACTCAAATTCCAGACACCATCCCTCCTTGCCTAAATAGGCCGCAATGGGCGCATATCCATCTTCCCCGTTGTAGATACGGCAGACTCCTTCCTTTCTGGTCTTGGAGTTGTCCATGGGAAAGACATCGCAGTCCAGAGGAATATGTCCTGTATCGAGGGGGGTGATTGTCACCCGGGCTTTTTTCAAAAATCCCACCGAACTGGCATCGGCAATGGGACGCAGGGCTGGCGCAACCTCGTCCAGACGCTGCCGCAGCGTTTCAGCGGAGGGGACCCGTGTAACTCCCAAGGATTGGCTGAAGTGATCGTCGTCCCGGCAGTCCGTTATGGCTTCAAAATCGCTTTTCCCCACTGTCAGAAGCCCCACATAACTACGCAGGATATCATCAAGACCAATGCCGCCGACCTTCCTGGGAAAAGCATCAATAGCCTTGGCCGGCAACGGGCACAGCTTGTTCAAACACAGCCCCACCAGGGCGAGACCTGAGTGAGAGGTATAGAATTCTTTTTTCGACTGCGCGATGACGAATTGCTTCATGCTTCACCTCCCAAGTGAGTTCTTGTGAGGCGTCATAATGCCATAAATTCTAAACTATTACAAACACTTAAATAGAAAAAGACTAGAAAATTGATATTTATAAACTCACGGATTCAGGATTGAAGCATAAAAATATTTGTACGCTCATCCGGGGAGGTTCAGGAATTGAGCCCCGGTCCTCAACACCCTGGAGCATTTCCTCTGCTTCGTCTGTAAACTGGACTGCCGACAACCGGTCCCGTTGACCTTGCTCTTGCGTTTTTTATTCGTATATGGGAAGGTTCTATGGCCTGGAAGGTGTCCTGGGAGTTTTTCGGGGTGTTGGACGAACCCCAAATGCCCTTCGAGATTCATTGGTAGTCAGGTTGATGCATTATTCGGGATTGAGCGGAAGGAATCGTTCCGGGTACGCCAAATTTCTCCAGAACAGAACCCGAGTTTGAGGACCCGAACGTTTCGGCTTCCGTACACAAAGCCGATGGGAAGAGTTTCCTTTCGGTAAGCTATGGAATTCTCGGCCAATCGTCCAGCGTTCTGGTTGAAGGCTGTAGCGGCAAAATATGAAAAAACCAAAAGGGATATAGAGTCTATGACGACCCACGCTTCCGACAACCCGGTGCATCCACTCCGCTCGCAAGCACGAGTGCTGCTGGTTAGCGTCTTTGGCCCTTACGCCCGGGA
>Ga0209517_10009461_pt1 | contig 11109 bp, 8 predicted proteins | sample PeaSoiMetSII2010_FD_187695 | JGI IMG/M metagenome (GOLD analysis project Ga0209517, IMG submission 187695) | Peat soil microbial communities from Weissenstadt, Germany - SII-2010 (SPAdes) (version 2) | ecosystem: Environmental > Terrestrial > Soil > Wetlands > Peat | place: Germany: Weissenstadt... | reverse complement strand
GCATGAGCCACCAGGCCAACTATCTGGGCAACTTCGACCAGGCAGTCCAGTTAGCCAGGGCCGCCCAGGAAGGATCAAGAGGCGCCGCCACCGCGACCACCATGGCCATGTTCCTCGCCATGGAAGCGCGCGGACACGCCGGAAACAGCGACGATGCCGCATGCTCGCGCGCCCTGCGAGACGCGGAGAAGTTCTTCCAGCGCCGCAGCGTCGCCGATGACCCGGAATGGATCAGCTACTTCGACGCCGCAGAACTGGCAGGCGAGGAAGCGCACTGCTTCCGTGACCTGCGGAACCCACGGATGACGCAGGAGTTCATCACCGGCGCCGTGGAACTGTGCGACCCGACCTACACGCGAACGCTTGCCTTCGTCCGGCTCGTTCACGCCGCGAGCTTCGTCCAGCAGCGCGAACCCGCCCAGGCCATCGCCGTCGCAACGGAAGCGATCGGGCTTGCAGGCAACCTAAAATCACAGCGGTACCTTCGTTACATCCGTGATCTATGCATCGATCTGGACGCATACGCCGGAGAAGGAGACGTGCGCGCCTTCAGCTTTCTCGTGGTCGATAAGTACCCGTCCATCCGGCTTGTTTGAGCGTCAGCTGCCGTGAAAGGGCGGTATCAACAATTTTGAGCACACCGACCGGCCCGAACGTTCTGCTCGGCGACTTTCGTCGCCATGAGGTGCCCGCGGTACTGGCTCAGCCGCAACGATCAAGCCGGAACGACGGCCATCACTGAGAAGTGAGAATCCGCCGAGCACGATAGCCGGGCCTTGGGGTTGCCGATTACGTGCTCCGCAGGCCGGAATTAGCGAGCTCTGCGCGGTACGCAGAATATCCAGATCTGGGTTCGCTGCAAGCCGGGAACAATATAGGACCTCGCAACTGGAAATTCGGCATAATCAATAAAGGTGGATTATGTGGTTACCTGAAAGATCGTAGCTATTCAGCCTGAGTCGGGTTTTCATTGCGGACGCGCGAGATTGCCCGCTGACGTGGGGTGCGCTCGTCGGCGGGTGTGCGTGGGGGCGGCCGCGCTGCGGTGCTACGGGGGCGCGGTTGCGGCCGGGAGCCAGGGGCCGTCGGTGAATAGCCTGGTGAGGGCGTCGAGGGCGTCGATGCCCCATTTGGCGGCGGTGGACAGGTAGGACTGGACGATCGCGAAATCGGCCAGGCCGAGCAGGGTGCGCCAGGTCCCGCCGGAGGTGCGCTGCTGGACCTTGACCGGGCGGATGTCGCGTTCGGCCTTTATGCGACCGCGTGATCGTGTCTCAGCGACCCGGACGGTTATGCGACTGCCTTAGCTGTCTCACAACCTCCTCCTCGCTGCCGTCTTTGCTTTTTCCGGCCCCTGGCGTGCGGAGCCGCCCGGTGAGACACATCCTGCGCTGAACAGGCCGCAGTCGTGAGACACAACCCGCGTGGACACGCGCGGGTGATCGGATAACGGCAGGGTTGGAGGTGAATCCGACGGCCAGGTCGACAGCGAACCGCAAGATCATGTCCTCGTGGTCGCGGAACCGGCGGGCCAGTCGCAGCCCGTCTTTGCCGACCTGGGTGCGCTTGTGCTGGTTGTCGGCGATGCCCTTGGCGACGGCGCCGCGGTACCAGGAGCGGATGTGCGCGAGCTGGGCCTCATCGAGGCTGGCATGGCCGGCGTTGCGGGCGGCGGCGGCCTTGGCGTTGGCGTCGATGAGCAGGTCAGCCATGGACCTGGCCCAGACCTGGCCGTCTGGGTCGAAGCGGTACAGCCCGGCCAGGTCACGCAGCCCGTGCGCGCCGCACCAGGCATGCAGCGCGCCGGTGAGGTGCTCATATCCCTTGTAGCCGTCGCGGACGATGGTGCCCGCATAGCCCGGGAGGACCCCGCCGGCGTCGATCGCTTCCTTCGTCCGGTCGCCGGTGTGCATCGCGGTGAGGAACTCGGTGCACGCCACGTGCACGTAGTGCAGTTTCCCGGCGGTCCGGGCGGGGGTCTCGTCGGCGTACAGCACCGGCGCGGCGGGCAGCAGCTCCCGGACCCGGTCCATGAACGGGCCGAGCAGCCGGGCGGCCTTGCCCCGGATGCCGGCCACGAACCCGGCCGAGACGTTCACGCCGGTGAGCGCGGCGACCAGCCGGGCGGCACGGGCAACGGGCAGGTAGTGCGCGCAGACCGCCAGCGCCGCCTTCGCGTGCACCCCCGGCCCGTACTGCACCCGCCCGGTCACCCCGGCCGGCGCCAGCCCGACCGAGACTTCCCCGCATTCCGGGCATTCCTTCGCGGCGACCTGGTACTCGGTCACCGTCGGCGGCGGAGGCGGGGACGCCTCGAACACCTGCCGTTTCTGCGGGGCGCCCAGCACCGGCTCGCCGGTCAGGTCATGGCCGCAGCAGCCGCACGCGGCCGGCCCGCACAACACCGTGCCATCAGGATCGGGTGACTGCTTCAGCGTCGAGGACCGAGCCCCGGGCTGCTTGCCCGGCTTGCGCCCGGACCTGCCGCGCAGCGACCGGTCCTGCGGCTTCTTCGTATACGGGCTGTCAGAGGATGGGGGCCTGGACGACGTAGAGGAGTCCTTGCCCAGCCGCCGCTGCAGCTCCTCTACCTGCGCGGCCAGTGCCGCGATCTGCGCGTCCCGCGCCGCCAGCTGCGCGGCGGCCAGCTCATCGCGCGCCGCGGCCGCCCCGCGCAGCCGCGCGCTGAGTTCCTCCAGCTCCGCGACCCGCAAACGCAGCCACGCCACCTCATCAGATGCGGGCACATGCGGCGTATCGGGCACAACCCGCACTCCACCACAGCCGGCGGACAGTTATCAAAGCGACACGCGGGGCCGGCTCGCGTAACTCCACTCGGCCCTCGCCCGCCAGCACCGACCGCACCATCGATCACTCAGGCTGAATAGCTACGAAAGATCGTGAGCAAGAACGGGTTAGCTGAAATTAACCCCTTAGGGCATGTGCGCTGTTCTCACTGTGAAAGCGGGGCTGTACCGCTTAATCGCGCTGCGAGCTGCACAGGATTATGGTTGCCAGGACGGTATCGCACGGCGCACGATCTATCACCTAAGGTAGCGGTTGACCAGGTCGCGGAAGGATGGGCTGAGCTGCCCTAGCAGTTTGCTCTTGAGATCGTCCGAAGCCCTGAACAACGCCGCAACGGTGGCCGGTCGGACATAAGCGAGCGTAGTGGCCGCTTGTCTATACGGCATCGCGTCGATTATCTGCATGGAGATATCGCTAGGCAGTTCCATGATTACTTCGGCTGCGGTCCTAGGCGCGGCGCGGGTCAGGATGCGCACTGCCTGGTGGACGGGAATTGACGCCAGAATCGAGGCAGCGGCGACCGGGCTAACGTAGCCGACGGCATGGCCGGCATCATGGGAGGAGAGCTTCTGCAGGATAGCCGCAGCCGTCTGTGGCCGATCGATGGCGATGGCCTGGATGATCGCGCCAGCGTCGCGGGACCGATAACTGGCGAGAAGTCGCACGGCATTCTCCTCCGTCATGGTCAGCAGCATGGTCGCAACCGCATCGGCGCTGACGTTTCTGCCCACCTCACGATCGTTCGCCGATTGCGTGCGTGCCGCTATCTCCAGCCGCGCAAGTTGCTTGAGTTGTTCCCCTTGGGCGACTCTAGCCCGTATCTCAATCGCTGCGAGCTGCGCGGCGGCCTCTGACTCGATGGCGTACCAGTCGTTGGCAGACTCGGCCAGACTGAGTTGCCGTTCGGACACGGCATGCATTGTGAGTGCCTTCTTGTAGGTCCGCGCCGCGCGTCGGCGTGCCCCCTTGCCCTCGGCGGAAACGAGAGCCAGCTCGGCATCTGCCATCTGCTGCACATCGCGTTGCAGCGTTGCCTGCTTGACGGCGAGCCATGCTGCGGCTTCGGCCCGCCTATGAGTCGCGTCAGCCTCGTACGCCACAAGCTGCCTGCGCACCGAGTTGGTCCACTGATCCACCACCGCGTTGATGCGATTGTCCAGCACGCTTACGACAGCCTCAGCCTCGTGGAGCGCAACCAGCTTGGCGATGATGTCGATGATCTCCGCCCGAACCTGGTCAATGTCGGCCTGTGCGGGCGTGAAGGCTTCCAGGTGGGCTGCCATGTTCTCTGTGGAACGTCCGCCGAGTCTGAGCCGCGGTCTCATCGCCGGCGAGCTGACAGTGTCGGTCCGCTGCGCGAGGTCGCGCGGAATCGTGCCGACAGCAGCGGCAGCCGGTGTTCTTCGGATCAGCTCAGCTGATCCGAAGGCGGGAGCAGCGTCTGACAGCGCAATTAGCAGCCGCTGCACGAGGCCGCCTTCGACTGGCCGCCGCTGCACGATGAAGGCTGGCGCCATGTCGGCGACCGCAACCAGCAGCCGACGGGCGTTGCCAGCACCATTCGCAGTCATTTGCCTTCCTCGCTAGGATCGCGCAGAGGAAGCGCCGCAAGGGCGATTCGGCTGACTGTCTTCATCGCGACCGGGGCCGTGGCGCCCAGGCCGAGTGCCAGCAGTGGGTTGTGAATAACCTTGGACACCGCAGCCGCGTAGGTCACGGCAGCGCCGATGCCGCAGTGCAGAGCCACAGCCAGCGCGAAGAAGCCGCCGCCAGGGCCCTCGGGGTAGCGCCATGCTGGGCCCTTCACGCGACGGTTAGCTTCCAGGAATACCAGCGCACGGTTAATGGCCGCACCAGCCAGGCCCCACAGTGCGTACTGCCACATGACGCGACCATATAAGTAGAACGCCTGAAACGCATCAGAAGCGCACAGTCGTCTGGGCTTGCCGGGCGGTTCATTGCTCTTGTGCCGCATGGGAGAACCGGGACCGGCAGCCATCTCGCCGAGCCGACTCACCAATTACAGATTGTCCCGTTATGAGGCCGCCCGAGCGGCTACGTTGATCGGCGAGCACGGTATGCAGAATGAGGCCTCCGTGCGTATTCTCCCCGGCCTTCCCGGTCACTGGCGGCGAGACCATCCGTCGGTTTAGCGTGATGCTGTGGCGGGTGACTGGCCTGGTGGCCGCTGTCGGCCCGGCGCGGCCGGCGACGCGGGAGGGCTCCTGGTCGGCGGGGCGCGCGCTGCCTGACCTGGCACCCGCGGTATGCGGATACCACCGGGCGCTGGTCAGATGCAGCGCGCGTTTAGCTGACCGGTACCGGGAACGAACGCATGGCGGCAGGAAACTGCCGCCGGGGTGCTGTGAAGGGACAAACCGGTGACCGATCACGAGCAGGGCACATCCGGCGTGGTTCCCGGTCTGGTCCAGAAGCTCCCCTCGGCTTCACGGGATCACCGAGGGCCTGGCCAGATTCGGCGCGAGCGGGACCGGGCCAGCGGGCAGTGGGCCGGAACGGTGACCGCAGTGCTGGACCTGCCCGCGCCGTTGCTGTTCGCCGAGGAGCAGGCATGGTCCCGGCGGGGGACGGCGCCCGGCTGGTGGCGCAGGTGGAGGCGTTGTGGGAGGCGGACGCCGCGGCCGGCACAGTCGACCGGAACCTGGCGCTGAGGCCGCTGCGGGCCCGGTCCTGGGCGGTCCGGCAGCTGCGTGCCTCGGCTGACCTCAGCCGCGCTATCGACAAAGGCATCCGGACCCTGGCCGATTGCGAGCGGGTCCTGGGCGCCGACCACCCCGACAGATCTGTCCGCTGGCGGCTCCGGGGAAGGCGCCGTGGCCGTCACAGAAGGTACCCGTACTCCTTCGCGGCCCTATGCTGCGAGCCTGGCTCCAACGCCGACTATTCGCAGGATTCATTAATCAGCGTTTTATGTGCCGTATTTGCTCCTGATATGGATGAAAGGTCGCCTTTCTGTCAACATCCGATAGCGGGGCCAATCTGCTCAGCGGTGCTCCTTGTACCGATCCGCGAGCTAGAGTAAGAGGAACAATCGTCACACGCCCTTCGGGGTACTAGCGGATTAATTATGCCGCCACACCCCCATCCTCGAGAAGGTGATCGCCATGACGCCCGTTGACCTCGATCTGCGCGTGATCCCCGAACGGCCGATAGCCCGCGACGATATTCAGTCCGAGCTTGATCTGGTAGTCGACGTGATGACTAGCCGTGGTATCGGTGACCAGTCGGCTACCCATGCCCTCAACCTGTGCATCGTAATCGACCGCAGCGGCAGCATGGCCGGCAATGACAAGCTCGAACAGGCCAAACGTAGCTGTGTCGGCATCTGGGAGAGTCTGAACCCAACCGATCACCTCACCGTGCTCGCCTTCGACGATGAGGTGGTGTCGGTAGTCAGCCCGCAGACTTCTCCTGACCAGGTCAAGGACCGGATCATGGCGTTGCGTCCGGGCGGCATGACCAACCTGTCCAACGGGTGGTACCTCGGTCTGCTGGAGCTGCAGACGTACGCTTCGGAAAATCACATCAACCGCCTCGTCCTGCTGTCCGATGGCCGGGCGAACCAGGGCGAGCAGAAGGCGACGGTTCTTGGAATGGAGTCCGGTCGGGCGTTGGACGAGCTAGGTATCACCACCTCCGCAATCGGCATCGGTACTGACTTCCAGGAGGATCTGCTCGCGGAGCTAGCCCGCCAGTCCGGCGGACGGTTCTGGTACATCGGTGACTCGGCGATCGAGGAGATCATCCGAGAGGAGTTCAGCGGCGCGCTATCCGTATTTCTGGAGCGGCCCAGCGTCCAGCTAACCTTGCCGCCCGGCGCGACACTCCAGCAGGAGCTAAACGAGTTGCCGAAGACGGCGGCCCGGTACCGGCTGCGACCCATCAAGGCCAACGATCGGTTCTGTTTTGCCGTCCGGCTACGCATCGACCCAACGAAGACTGAGAACGCCAGACTCCCCATCACGGCAACGCTGCTCGACGGTGGCGCCGAGGCACGCGAGGCGTCCACCGAGGTGAAGCTGGGCACGCTGGACGAGTTCGCCCGCAGCCCCGAGGAGCCCATGGTCGCTCTCGTCGTGTCGAAGTTCGTGGCAGCCAGCACTGACGAGAAGATCATCGAGCGGATCGACGCCGGCGAGATGACCACGATGGTGGAGATGCTGCAGAGCCAGTCCCAACTCCTGAAGGATCTGGAGAGGAGGCTTGGCGGCCGCCGAGCCACGTCGTGGGAGGAGATGACCGACCGCGAGGCGCAGGAACGGCAACGGCGCGAGGAGATGGAGCGCGAACGGATGCAGCGGGAGATCCTAGATAACGAGGCGCTGATGGCGATCGGCCAACTGATCGCCCTCCTGCGCGGCCTCGGCGAGGACAGCCTCGCTGGCGAGTTGCTCGACCGTAGTCGCAAGAAGCACCGCCAGCGCGGCGCCCGCAACTTGGAATGGGGTCCCCGTGGGGCGGACGGCGAATGGGCGTCGGCCGATATCATGAACCGCGGCAGCGAAATCGCCCGAATGGTGCTGCAGAAGTACCCTGACCTGTCGGACGAGGTCGGGGCGATTCAGCGGAGCATCGATGAGCACCTGGCGCGCTTTTCCTGACCGGACGTGGTCCGCGATCGGCCCGAGCGTGAGCGGCTTCGGCGCCGGAGACGGCGCATACGACATGTCGTATGCAATCGACACGGACGTCGGACCATTCCTGAACGGACGGGTGTCCGGGCGCCTGCGGTTCGCCCCCCAGAACCAGGTCCAAGGAGCCGGACTCGTGTGTCGCGCCGACGAGCACCGGTCGGGGGTGGCGTTCTATGTAACCACCGATCCGGACCTGCCAGAGCTGTATGCCGTGCGCCTCGCCACGTTCAAACACGGGCAGCTCTCCGCGGTCGTCGGCCTGCGCAAGCCGATCGACCTAGGCGTCGGCGACAACGTGCAGATGGCGTTGCAGTTCTTCGCTGGGGACCTGACCGGCCATGTGGCGGTCGACACGCAGGTGCACTCCCTCAAGAGCGTCGTGCCCGGGTTGCCGTTCCCGGGCTACGGCGGGGTTGTTCGGTTCTACGGCACGCCGGTTCTGGTCCGTGACGTGCACATCGAGACGATCGGTACGATGCCAGTCCTGCCCGAGGAGCCCGAGGCGGCGAACCGCCCGCACCGGTTCGCCGCCTTCATCTCGCATTCCTCGACGGACAAGGACCGGGTCCGCGAGTTCGTGTCCCAGCTCCGCGGCGCCGGCATCCCGTACTGGATCGATGAGGAGCAGATCACTTTCGGCGACCCGATAGTTGCGAAAATCGAGGAAGGGCTGCAGAACAGCAGATACGTGGTTGTCTGCCTGAGTCAGAACCTGGCCACGTCTGGCTGGTGCCGGGCGGAGTACGGCCCGATCCTGTACCGCGAGTTCAGCGGCACAACCTCCCGCCGGGTCATCCCGTTGAGCTTGGACGGCTCGACCGGCGCCGACTCGACTCCACTACTGCTGTCCGACAAGATGCGGGCGGACTTTACGAGTTCGGCGAGCATGAAGGCGTTCCTCAAATTCCTGAAGGGCCCACCGACCGACTGAACGGTCATCCGGCGTTCGGCACGGTCAGGACGCGCTGGTGCCTACTGTGACTGCGTACCATAAGCAGCTGTTTTGGCTCATCGTTCCGGTCGGTTCCGTCCCGCGTCGTATCGCAACGCCTGCGTGCCGCGGCAGTGGAGCCTCACCTGGTATTCACTATGCACCGTTCAGTGCGCCCACGGAAAGAGCAAGAAGCGAATCGGCCGCCGCAAGGGCTACTTTCTGGAATTCTTCAAGAAGTTAATGAACTCGGCGAAGCTCTGCTCGTTAGTGAAATCAACGCGCATCTTATCCCAGAGCAGCAGCGGGACGCTGTTTTCGTCCGCAGTTCCGTCGAGGCTAAGTGGTATGACCCGGCGCGAGGTGTCGCCGCTGAACTCCCGGTGCAGGATCGGACCGTACTCCGCCCGGCACCAGCCAGACCTTACCAGCGCCGGGCTGAGTGCGGCCAAAACAAAATGACTATCCCGCAAACCATCTTCAATCTTGCTGGCAATCGGGTCGCCGAAAGTGATCTGCTCCTCGTCGATCCAGTAGGAGATATCCGCTCGGAGAAGGCGTTCTGTCACACGGGCAATAAGGTCACGGTCGCCGTGCGCGTGCGAGATAAACACGTCATACCTATACCGACGACCGGGGGTCACAGCGGCTCTTACATTGTTGTCTGTCCCAGTTGACCGCTGCCGTGCGCCGCCGCCCAGGGCAGCCTCGCCGGGTGCAGGAGTGTGGTCCGCTGACGCCTGACTGGTCGCGGCGTCGCGTGACGCCGACGCAGACCTGACGGCGGTTTCTGTGCCACCTGGTGGTACTACCTGCGGAGCCGATGGCGGCTCCGCAGCCGATAGGGGAAGGTTCCGCCAGCACAGGTACGCGGCCAGGCTGGGTACCCCGATGCCGGCGAACAGCCAGAACGGCCATAGCATGGCATGGCTGATAGAGGCCACGATGCCAACGTATGCGAGGATGGCTGCGACCGCCGCTCCTGTCAACCACTTGCCTGCCTGGGCCAGGTCACGCTTCATGACATGAGGTTACGGCCGTGCGCCCCGTTGGGGGCGGGCTACTCCGGAGCCCGCCCTGTCGGCATTGTCGCAGAACGACAGCATCTGCTACCTGCCTGATGACGGCAGTGGTAGCGGCGCCTGCCGCCTAACTGGCACGCCGCAATGCGGCGGCGCCGGCAGTAGCCCGACTGGGCGATGCCAGCTGAAGTAACTCAACAGAGCACGCAACGTCATCGCCCATATGCCCCTGGCGATAGACAGGCTCAGCTTCCTTCAAGCCGTCCCGCGCAGTATCGGCAGTAACCTCTTTTTGTGAAATCCGCATGGATCAATTACATGCGGGGGAGGCGCAAAGTGATTTTGGCCATAAGCAGACTTATGATGCCGCCTAAACGGTGCCGTAAACCGCTGCCCAGCGGGACCTATCGACAGATTGGCGTGATCGCCTCTCCGCCCGGCCGTTACCGTGGTGGTCCAATCGCGGGCAGGCCACTTGCCAGGCGAGTCGCCATCGGCTCAGAATGCGCCGAACGCGACCTCGGCCAGGCCCAGCCAGCAAGTGGACAGGACTTGAGATCACACAGAACCACCAGATCTCGACGCCGCGCGACTGCTCCATAAATCTACGCTCCAGCGTGCAGAACGGCGGCTCGGGTATTCGCATTCAAGGAAAGGCCGATGACAGAATGTGACGACGCTGTCGGCCCGTTGATGCAGCCGGACGATCCCGGATGTCGCCGGTTCCGTCGGGGCGCTATCGTTCAGCGGTGCTAATTGTCACGGGCAACATTAGGGCTCGGCCGGACAGCATAGTTCTTGCATTCAGCCTGGCCCAACGTGCGCCGCTCCCGGCAGGAACCGGGGTGCCTGGCTCACTCGGTTCACCGCGATTGTGAAGATGGACTGCGGCTGGTGTTTGTCGAGCACTGGGTCGACGCTGAAGCGCTGCTGGCACACTTCCGGGTGCCCGCCTCCGGCGCGTTCGTGCAGGAGGTTTCGGCCCTCGCTGCCAGTGCGCCTGAGATATCGATCTACGAGGCGCGCGCCTTGTTCCCTGTGAGGACGGCGGCCCGCAGGCGTCACAGCACCGGTGGCAGAGCCAGCTCGCGAGATCGCGTCTCGAGTTGGCTGCCGGTATCACCGCGGGTGTCCCGTAAGATCACGTGGCCCAGGCGCGAGATCCGGGCGCGGACAGGCATGCGACTTCGCTCCCACCTTGCGGACGATCTGGGCCAAGGTCATCTCCACCACCCAGGGCGACGTTCGGTGTTCATAGCGGAGAACGGGTTCCACCGGGTCAGCTAGAACGGCTGCCAGGTATGTGGTGCGTCAGCGTCCTGCAGTGACGCCAGCCTGGTGCGGAACTCCAGCGCGATGTGGTCGCTTTCGCAGACGTTCTGCATCAGCCAGGTTGTCATTTTCAGCTCGTTGGTGGCCCGGAGGATGGGGAAGCCTTCCCAGCTCATCACGTCGAATCCGTAGGCCTGGCAGAAACGCGCGTAGTCCGCATCACTGTGCCAGCCGACCAGGTGCTCGGTCGCCGTAACGGCGAGGTCGGACTCGGGCGGGCCGTAGGCGAATCGCTCGAAGTCGATGAGTATCAGCTTGCCGTCCGGCCGCTGGATCAGGTTGTCCTGGTGTGCGTCTCCGTGCACGGCTGATCGGGGCAGCGTGAAGTCAAGGCTCGCGTAGTCGAGGCGGAGCTGAGCCA
>Ga0209517_10009460_pt1 | contig 11109 bp, 8 predicted proteins | sample PeaSoiMetSII2010_FD_187695 | JGI IMG/M metagenome (GOLD analysis project Ga0209517, IMG submission 187695) | Peat soil microbial communities from Weissenstadt, Germany - SII-2010 (SPAdes) (version 2) | ecosystem: Environmental > Terrestrial > Soil > Wetlands > Peat | place: Germany: Weissenstadt... | reverse complement strand
CCACCTCTCCACTTGTCAGCTCAACCTTCCTAACTCTAGCAGAAATAGCGACCGAGGCAAAAAGCCGCGCCGGCGTCCTGTCTCCCGGCTGCCCCGACAGTGTGCAACCCGCAAATCGTCGCCATTGCACAAGAATCATTTCCTTCCGCGCGGGCTTTTTCCTTCGCGATGTCTCAAGTACACTAGTAAAGATGTGCTCCTGTTCCGGGGTCGTCTAATTGGTAGGACACCAGCCTTTGGAGCTGGTTATTCTGGTTCGAGTCCAGGCCCCGGAGCCATCTTTTCTTCTCGTACAATCCTGACTCTGCTCTTGTGCTCTCCTTCGGAGTGGGGCGGCTAGCCACCGCTTTTACGCTTGCATCCCCCGAACAAACCTTAATTCTCGCACTCGCCAACCTCCAGGCTCCCTCTTCGATTTTCTCTCTTTCGCTGGTAATCTCTTACCCGGCAATCTCGGAACTCCCATCATGCAAATACAGCTTCAAGAGCCTTCCTCCGAAAAGGAAACCGGACGTCTGGAAGCCTTCAGCGACGGTGTGTTCGCCATCGCCATCACCCTGCTCGTTCTCGAATTAAAAGTCCCCAATCTCACTGCAACCGGCGTAACCCCGGCCGCCCTCGCCAAAGGCCTTCTCCAGCAGTGGTCAAGTTACATCGCCCTGATCACAAGTTTCTTCACCATCCTAATCATGTGGGTCCACCATCACGGCATCTTCCGCAATATTTACCGCACGGACCCCTGGCTCCATTTCGCCAACGGCTGCTTGCTGCTCATGGTGACATTTGTTCCCTATCCCACATCCGTTCTCGCGGCCTACCTCCAAACTCCCGCCGCCAAAATGGCCATGGTTTTCTACTCCGGCACGTTTGTGATCATTGCCATCTGTTTCTATCTCGTGATCATCGCTGGCTTCCGCAAGAAACTGCTGGCGCCCACCGCCTCGATGGAATTCGCGGCGAAGACCTGCCGCAGCTACAGGTACGGTCCGCCGCTTTATCTGGTGGCCACGCTCGCCGCACTCGTGGATGCGCGGCTCTCCTTGGCAATTTGTACGGGCTTATGGATCTTCTGGGCTACCACCATCACCAAAAACACGGCAGCTTGATTGACGCGGTCTTACTTGTACGTCGCCACCAGTTCGCCGTTTTCAATGTGCAGGTCGGAAATATCCGGCGGCAGACGCAACTTTTCGCGATTCTCTGGAGACTCCATCAACCGCTCCACCGCCGTTTCCAGCGTGGATTGCGGAATTGGCAGCGAACCAATGTGCCCGCTCACCGGCACAAAATGCAAATAGCCATTCGTCGCGCCCAGTTTGCCCTCGAGCTCCAACGTCATATCCTTACCGTGAACATCGAACACCACGTACGCCTTCACGCGATCGTCCGCCATCGTTACTTTAACGTCGCGCACCGATGAGCGCATCTTCTCCACATCTTCAGGTGTAGGCGAGCCCGGCGCCCCAGGGGTCGGAGATGGCGTGGCAGCCGCCGCTGGCTGATCCGCCTTCAGGTCAAGGTGCGATGCAAGGTACGAGTTCAACTCTGTTTCGTCCAGGCGCACTGTAGCCTGCTGGCCTTGCGCCACGCTTTGTTCCACTTGTGCGAATTTCTCTTCCGCGCGCGCCGCAGCCTGGGGCGTCGCCTCCACCAGCGGCGGTGGCGATTTGTGCAAGAGCAGAATCAAGGTGATCAGCGCAGCCAAATAGGTGGACCACCGAAAAATCCGGAATGCCCAGCGCAACACGCTGGTTTTTGGCTTGGCAGTTCCCGCGGGACTGGGTAGGTTCGCGGTGCTCATGGCTCTTGCCTCACTTCCAACGGCCACACTTCTTCCGCTGGCACTCTTTCTTTTAACCCTAGCGCCAAGCGGGAGTTGCGGCAATCCGCCGAACCCCCGTAGCTGCCAATGCGGCACCTGTCCTTACGGCCCGCCTATGGGATACTTCCCAAATCCCGCTCCGGGAGTTCCCATGCCCACCGACACGCCCATTGCCGCCCATGCCCTTGTCGGCCAACACCGCCTCCTCGCCTATCTCGCGCTCGCCGCAGGCGTGATCTGCATTGCCTGGTCGGCCATTTTTGTCCGCTGGACGGATATCCCCGGCCCCGCTTCCGCCTTCTATCGTCTGCTGCTTCCCGCGCTCGTGTTGTTGCCCACCTCTTTCTTCGATCGCGCTCAACCTCGCCTCAGTGGCCGCAACCTAGGAATCATTGCCCTCGGGGGATTTTTCTTCGCCCTCGATTTGGCTCTTTACAACACTTCTGTATTGCGTACCACCGCCGCCAACGCCACCGTGCTTGGCAACTGCTCTCCCATCGTCGTCGGGCTTCTCACCTGGTTGCTCTTTCGCCGCCGCGCCCGCGCAGCCTTCTGGCTGGGTTTGCTGTTGGCTGTCACCGGCTCCGCTCTCATCGTTTGGGCGGATCTCTCGCACCACCGACAATTCGGCGTTGGCGATCTCATGGCCCTCGGCGCGGGCGCCTGTTTTGCCGTCTATCTCATGGCCACGGAAGAAGTGCGCGCCCACACCTCCACGTTGGTGTTCCTGCGCCTGGCCATGCTCTCCAGCACGCTTGCACTACTCTTGATCAATCTCGCCCTAGGTATCTCTCTGCGCGTGCCCAACGCCCGTACTTGGGCTGCGCTCTTCGGTCTCGGTCTGTTTACCCAACTCGGTGGCTATCTCGCCCTCACTTATGCTCTGGGCCATCTTCCGGCCACAATCACCTCGGTCAGCTTGCTCATCCAGGTGCCCCTCACAGCACTTCTCGCCGCGCTCCTCTTCCGCGAGACCCTTACGCTTCCCCAAATCACCGGCGCGCTTCTAGTCCTCGCTGGCGTCGCCCTCGCTCATCGCCGCCAGCACCCCGAAGACGAAGCCAACCTCTAGCATGAGTTGTCTACGCGCTGGGCTTGCGGAGGAGCGGTCGATGGAAGTTCTCCTCAGCCAACTTTAGAAGTTCATGCCCCCAGTTGGCCATAGGGTCGAGCTTGTTGTTCTCCTCGGAGACATCCCAAGCGACTAACTGGATGTGCTGAGTATGGTTGTCATACACAATCGAGAAAAACGATGCATCAAGATAAATGCTACTTGACCGCGTCTCCATCATCCATTTGCTTCTTTCCTTTGTGTTAGAGACATACTCGGAGAGCGCAACCAAAAAATCCTCATGCATCTTTGCGAACTGCACTGAGGAAAGTTCCTTGGTTTCCCATTTGACCTTCAGGAGCGCCACTGCATCCTTTGGATCCGGAGGTAGGCGGCAGGACTGCGCAAGTGCATCCAAGACAGAATGGACATGTTCGTTGAGATTATCGAAAGTGTTCGTGAGCAACTCGAACTTTTCACCGTCGGTTCGCAACACAAGCTTTAGTTCCCTGCCAGTAGTGATTGTGATCAAGGCATCAAGCTTTCCAGGTGCCTCGATCCGGTCAACCACCGCATCATAATACGCATCTGTTAACAGCCCCAGGCCCCCACCTCCACACTTCGCCTCAGGACCTGGTTGCGCTCGGAGCAACGCGGCAGGGAAAAGGACAAGCATCGCAAGCACGGAAATGCGCATGGTTCACTTCCTTACATAGCGGCGGGTGGGACATAGAGTTTCTTGGATTCACGTTTCATGGCCTACCGCGCGAGTATATCATTCACGCACGACCCTTTGTTGGCAGCGGATGTAACCGCTGGTGGGGCACCCTTATGGTTTGTAAGGGCGCAGGTTTTGCCAGTTCACGGATGGAGCGCCATCCGCCGCGCCCGAGCCCGCTTCTCTTCCTCTCTCCCTCGCCTCCCGACAAGTCTCTTGCCACTCCCTGGGGGCTGCGACACACTAGGTGCGCTCTCGGACTCGCCGCCGCTTAGCCCACGATGGGGTACATCCATGCGAATCTTTTCTGTCTCCCGACTTCTCTCTTCGCTACTCCTCTGCTTTGCATGCCTCGCGCAGGAGAATCACCCGGCGCCCCAGTCGCCCGCGCAAAACGCGCCAGCCGCACAGCCCGCGCTCAAGACGCGCCCCCGAATCGCCGTTGCTCTCGAAGGAGGCGGTGCTCTTGGCCTGGCCCATATCGGCGTCCTGAAATGGTTTGAAGAGCATCACATCCCCGTAGATTACATCGCGGGCACCAGCATGGGCGGCCTGGTGGGTGGCTTGTATGCCACAGGCAAGTCCGCCGACGACCTGAAAATTATCGTCCAGCGTGCCGATTGGTCCCTCCTCCTGGCCGGTGGCACGCCCTATCAGGACTTGTCTTTCCGCCGCAAGGAAGACGCGCGTGATGTTCCCAACACCATCCAAATCGGACTGAAGAATGGCCCTACTCTTCCGCCTGGCCTCAACAGCGGCGAGCAGATCAATCTTCTGATTGATCGTCATACTCTCGCCTACTCCGAATTGCCTTCTTTCAGCGACCTGCCCATTCCCTTTCGCTGCGTTTCCACAGAACTCGTTTCTGGCAAACCGTATATCTTTCAGGACGGCTCCCTCTCCGACGCGCTACGCGCTACCATTTCCATACCCGGAGTTTTTGACCCGGTGCGCCACGGCGATCAGATCTTCGTTGATGGCGGCCTGGTCAACAATCTTCCTACCGATGTTGCTCGCAATATGGGCGCGGACGTTGTCATCGCCATCCATCTCCAGATTTCGAAGACCGTCGCGAAGGAAATTCAGTCAGCCTTCAGCGTGCTCGGGCGTTCCGTGGAACTCGTCATCGCCGAAACGGAAATCCGTGGCATGGCTGGGGCGGATCTGATCGTGAGCGCCAACGTCGAGGATTTCGACTCCACGGACTACCAAAAATCCTCAGCCCTGATCCAGCGCGGCTATGATGCCGCGGCCGAAAAAGCGCAGATTCTCAAACCCTACGCGCTGGACGACCCCGAGTGGGCGGAATACCAGCGGCAGATCCAATCGCGCCGCCGCTCCGCCATCGGCACCCCGCAATTTGTACGTGTCGAGGGCGTCAGCCTCGAAAACGACAGGAACATCCAGAATTTTCTTCGCCCCTTCGTCGGCAAGCCCATCAGCACGCCCCAGCTCGATGAGTACCTCACTCGCCTGACGGGGCTGGGGCGTTACGACAGCGTCACCTACGGCATGGTTCGCGAAAATGGCCAGGATGGCCTGCTGGTTCGCGTGCACGAAAAAACCTACGCGCCGCCGCTGTTTCAGCCTTCCTTTTCACTCGATGGTTCCGAGCCCGATGACGTCACCTTCACCCTGGGCTCTCGTTTCACCTTCATGGATATCGCCGGAGAACGCTCCGAATGGCGCACCGATCTGCAATTTGGCGCCACCTACGGCATCGCCACGGAGCTCTACCGGCCGTTTCTGCCGCTGAGCCGCTGGTTCTTCGCCCCCTCCTTTAACGCCAGCCAGAACACTTTCCTGGTCTATCGGAAGCACGATCCGCTCGCGGATTACCGCCAGGATCAGGTCGCCTCAGGAATTGATTTGGGCTACAGCTTTAATCGCTTCAGCGAACTCCGCGTCGGCTATAGCGTCGGCTACTACGACGCCTACCTGCGTCTCGGTACGCCGGAGTTTGCTCCGACCAGCGGAGGCGTCGCTGCTTTGAAAGTGCGCTACATCCTCGATCACACCAATGACCCGGTCATTCCCACCAAGGGCTACTACATTCAGTCCCTCTTCCATTTCTATAATGCTTATCCGGGCGCCACGGAAAATTTCCCCACCCTGCAAGTTACCCTGAATGGCTTCCAGCCGGTCTCTTCCCAGGGTTCTTTCTTTCTCACTGCAAGCGGCGGCACGACCTTTGGCTTTCGCCACGTGGGTTCACCGCCGCCCTTTTTCCTCGGCGGCCCCGGACGCTTGAGCGCCTATGGCCTGAACGAGTTGTTCGGCAATCAGTATTTCCTCGCGCGGGGCGGTTATCTCCACAAGGTCTTCACCCTCCCGACGTTCGTCGGCAAACAGGTCTATTTCACCGGCGGGGGCGAATTCGGCAAGATCTATGGCGACCCCAACCCAGTGCCCAGGTTCTCCGCGGACATCGTCGGGGGATTCATCGGCGAAACAGCACTTGGCCCTGTCTTCGTTGGCGGCAGCATTGGCGATTCGGGTCACTACAAATGGTTCTTCCAACTCGGCCGCATCTTCTAGCCAATCGCTCAGAACCGAATACACCTACCGCTGGTCATCCCGACCGGAGGCCTGCGCCTTTTGCGGGCCGCAGTGGAGGGATCGCGGCACAATCTCGTGAGCTGCGGCGCTGCCTGCAGTCGTTCATCCTCCCTTTACAATTCCTTCGTATAAACGTGTGCCTGTTCTCGCGCCCTCGTGCGCACATTCTTTTCTCGGGGAAGGACCCACATGTCCGCAGCATCTGCATCTACCGCAATGGAAGCAAAACTCAGCCGTGGGCCCAGCCGCATTGGCACACTCGTCTTCGGCGTGGTGTTTCTCGCTGGGTTGATCTTCATCGGGTATAGCATCGCTCGCGACCTTGGAAACATTGAGTTAGGCTCCGCATGGCCCTACATCCTCCTGGGCACCGCGCTTCTGGTGGCTCTCGGCTTTGAATTTGTGAACGGCTTTCATGACACCGCCAATGCCGTCGCCACGGTCATTTACACGCACTCGCTCGATCCCAATATTGCGGTGGTGTGGTCCGGCTTCTGGAATTTCTTTGGCGTCGTTGCTTCCTCCGGAGCTGTGGCCTTTGGCATCGTCTCCCTGTTGCCCGTCGAGCTGATTCTGCAGGTCGGCAGCAGCGCGGGCTTCGCCATGGTTTTCGCCCTCCTTGTCGCCGCCATTCTTTGGAATCTCGGCACCTGGTGGTTCGGCTTGCCCGCTTCCAGTTCGCACACCCTGATCGGCTCCATCATCGGCGTAGGCATCGCCAATCAGCTTATGTCGGCGAGGTCCGGCACCAGCGGTGTGGACTGGGCTCAGGCCGCCAATATCGCCAAGTCCCTTATTCTCTCCCCGATCTTCGGGTTTATTCTTGCCTCCCTCCTATTCCTCTTCATGAAAACCGTCATCAGGGATAAGCGGCTCTACGAAGCACCCGTGGGCAGCGCTCCGCCCCCCTTCTGGATTCGCGCCATGCTCATCTTCACCTGCACCGGCGTGAGTTTCTTCCACGGGTCCAACGATGGCCAGAAGGGCATGGGCTTGATCATGCTCATCCTGATCGGCACCGTGCCCACCACCTACGCGCTGAATCACGCCGTCACTCCGCGGCAATCCGCAGACTTCGTGGCCGTCTCCCGCCAAGCCGCCGATACCCTGGACAAATATGTGACCCCTGCGGCCGTGGTTGGCGATCCCCGCGACGACGTCACGGATTACATCCGCACCAAGGAATTCAAGCCCAACACCATGCTGGCGTTGCGCGTTCTCGTCAACGACATCGGCACGGAAATGGCCCAGTTCAAGCAACTCGCGATGGTGCCGCACGAACACGTCCGCAACTTCCGCAATGATATGTATCTGGTCAGCGAAGCGTTGCGCCTCATGCAAAAATCCGGCAAGCCGCAATTCGCCGCCGCCGATGTGGCCGTCCTGAAAAATTACAAAGGGCACATTGATAAGGCCACGCGTTTCATTCCCCTTTGGGTGAAGGTCGCCGTGGCCCTCGCTCTCGGCCTCGGCACTATGGTCGGCTGGAAGCGCATCGTCGTTACCGTCGGCGAAAAAATCGGCAAGAACCATCTTACCTACGCGCAAGGCGCCGCCGCGGAGATCACCGCCATGGCTACCATCGGCGCCGCCGACGGCCTCGGCCTCCCCGTCAGCACCACGCACGTCTTATCTTCCGGCGTCGCCGGCACAATGCTGGCCAACTCTTCGGGCTTGCAAATGAGCACGGTGCGCAACCTCCTTATAGCCTGGGTCCTCACGCTCCCCGCGGCCATGACCCTCTCCGGCTTCCTCTTTTATGCTTTCCGCCAACTCTTCCGCGGCTAACCCCCGTCGCCTTCTGTAGGGGTCGAGGACCGTTTATCCTGAGCGGCGAAGGGCTCGCCCCCCATCTCGGCAAGGTGTAATCGCATTTTGCATTTTGCATTTTGCATTTCCCTCTTCGCTTTTCCCTTTTCGATCTTCCCATCCCGTTTGCCCCACTTTGGAGGAGAATCTGCTCGGTCTGTAATCTTGAGCACTTCGACCCGACTATCTCTCTAGCGCCGGAGGCGCGCCAGAAGTTAGCCCAGCCCGTAAGGGCTGGGAAAGCCAGAACCGCAAACAAAAAACGCCGTAGGTGCGCCACAAGCAGATGGCGACCACCGCGCCGTGACATGTCCAGTTGCTGCTCGACTAAAGCAAAAGCCACTAAGATCACCGTTTTTCATCACTCCTCGGCCAGTTTCTAAAGTGATATCCTGCCCAAGTGAACTCCAAATCCATCCCAGAAGCTCCGCCACTCGTCATGAAGCGAAGGACTCTTGACATGGGTGAACTCTTGTCTCGGGTCCCGGCTTCCAAACTTGTTCTGGGCCTGCTCGCCGTGCTCACATCCCTGGATTCATGGCTCGCACCCCGTAGCGCCAATCCAGGTTAGGAGGTCACTTTCCTTCTTGGCTGGGCGCTTGGAACGAGGCTTTGGCTTCCTGAGCCATCGCGACCTCTCCTCAGTTTTTGTTCAGTCATCTCACTCGCTTGCATCTCCGCAAACCATGGACTCCTCACAACTGTTGGAATTCTGCACTCGTTCCACTTTTATTTCGTCAGTAGCCTTCTTATGGTATTTTGGGAACGAATCAAGGCCTTCCTCGGCCGCTTAGCACGCACCTGAGGCGCTGTGACACCCTCTGGTGGCCTCTGCGTCTGTCATCATAAGCCCAGCGACTTGACCTATTACTCGTCCCCGCAGATTGGCGGGTCGGGTCGCGCAGTTCGAATTGTGCGCCCAGTGTGCTTCCCCATAGTCGATGTATCCCTCTGCCTCTTCTCCGCATTCCCCGCGTCATGCACCTGTTCCAATTCAGAACGCCTCCCTGCCCCAATTTGTAACATTGCTGTTACCACTCATTCATATAATTATCCTATTGACAGCTATCCTGCCCCTGCTCCATCCTCCCTTTGAAGCGGTTCTCGTCGCATCTCCTCTTCTATCAAAGAGAAGAGCCCCACGTGCGATTGTGCAACGCGCCGCGGTTGGTCTGCCAGGCTCGTCTATTTTCGACCTGTGCCTGCAGCCACTCCTCTCTTCCGCTGCTCGTTCCCTCGTTTCACGAATACGCGGCCGGATTCTCCCGCTCTCATTGGAGGAATGCATGTTCAGTAAGGTCACCACGCTTCCAGCACCGTCGGCAACCGAAAAAGCCGTTCGCAGTGCTTCTCATCCCACGGAGCAACAGATCGCTTCTCGCGCACACCAGATCTTCCTCGAGCGCGGCGCAACGCCCGGCCTTGATTTCGACGACTGGTTGCAAGCTGAGCGCGAACTCACCGCTGCCGCCGCCAAACGGCACGACGCGCCAAAACCATCCGCCGCATCCGCAGCGCCGCAGGCGAATTCTCGTTCCCCTAGGTGACGTTGAGCGCCGTCTGGCTTAAACTTCCTGTTGGTGAGGTTGTGCGTTCTGCACGGCACCACGCTACTCGGTCCATTTCATCCGCGCTCTTCGCGCGTCGCTCCCCTTAAGGAAGACCATGAAGCCCATCGCTACATTCAAAGTTCGTCCCTCCCTGCCAGACGCCTTGAAGCCCCTGCTGCAAATCGCCTACAACCTCAGTTGGAGCTGGAACCACGCCGCCATCGATCTCTTCCGGCGGTTCGATCGCGACCTCTGGGAAACCACCGGCCACAATCCTGTTCGCATGCTGGGCAGCGTCGATCAATCCGTCCTTGAAGCCGCCGCCCGCGACGATTCCCTTCTTGCTCACCTCCAAGGCGTCTCTAAAGGCCTGGACGCTTATCTTACCGGCCAGGGTTCCTGGTATCAGCGCGAACACGCCGAGAACAAAGATCTCCTCGTCGCCTACTTCTCGCTCGAATTCGGCGTCACCGAATGCCTTTCCATTTTTGCTGGGGGACTCGGCGTTCTCGCGGGCGATCATCTCAAGGCCGCCAGCGACCTCGGGCTTCCTCTCGTCGGTGTCGGCCTTCTCTATCAGGAAGGCTATTTTCGCCAGTATCTCAATGCCGCCGGCTGGCAACAGGAAGCTTGCGCAGAAAATGACTTCCACGTCCTCCCCATCGAATTCGTGCCTAATGTGCAGGTTCACGTCACGCTTCCCGATGGTACAGTCACCGCACGCGTTTGGCGCGCCGCGGTCGGCCGCATTCAGCTCTATCTCCTCGATACCAATCTCCCTGCCAATCGTCCAGAGCACCGCTCCATCACCGCGCAACTCTATGGCGGCGACCTGGACATGCGCATCAAGCAGGAATTCCTTCTCGGCATCGGTGGCGTTCGCGCTCTCGATGCTTTGGGACTTCGCCCCACCGTCTACCATATGAACGAAGGCCATTCCGCCTTCCTCGCTCTCGAACGCATCCGCTCAATTATGGAATCGCAACATCTCAGCTTCGCCGAAGCCTCCGTTCTCGCCTCTTCCAGTCTGGTCTTCACCACCCACACGCCCGTGCCCGCAGGCCACGACTATTTCCCCGCCAGCCTAATGGATCATTACTTTTCCTCCTTCTATCCGCGCCTCGGCATCAGCCGCCGCGATTTTCTCGCCCTTGGCCGCCAGGACGCCGCCAACGACAACGAGGATTTCTGCATGACTGTCCTGGCGCTGCGCCTCGCCGCCTTCAGCAACGCCGTCAGCAAGCTCCACGGCGCCGTCAGCCGCCGCATGTGGAACCCTATCTGGCGCGGTTTGCCCGAATCCGAAGTCCCCATCGGCCATGTCACCAATGGTGTCCACTTCCGCAGTTGGGTCTCTCTCGAAATGAACCAGCTCTATGATCGCTATCTCGGCCCGAAGTGGCGTCACGAACCTGCTGACCCCGAACTCTGGAAGCGCACGGAATCCATTCCCGCGGGCGAACTTTGGCGCACCCACGAACGCCGCCGCGAACGCCTGGTCGCTTTCGCTCGCCGCCGCTTGCAGGTGCAGCTCAAGAATCGCGGCGCTTCGCAATCCGCCATTGATGAAGCCGAGGAAGTTCTTTCTCCTGATGCGCTC
>Ga0209517_10009459_pt1 | contig 11109 bp, 8 predicted proteins | sample PeaSoiMetSII2010_FD_187695 | JGI IMG/M metagenome (GOLD analysis project Ga0209517, IMG submission 187695) | Peat soil microbial communities from Weissenstadt, Germany - SII-2010 (SPAdes) (version 2) | ecosystem: Environmental > Terrestrial > Soil > Wetlands > Peat | place: Germany: Weissenstadt... | reverse complement strand
GTCCCTGTCTGTTTGTCACCAACTGCGCGCATGCGGCTTTCCCTTCCTTTGATTAATTTGCGCTATAATACCATATGGTTGGGTGGAACGCAGCATAAATTTCTCAGTCTCTCATGCATTATCCAGGTTTGGAACAGTTATTGGTGGACCGATTGGAGGAGCTATCGGGACTGGTGTTGGAATTGCAGCTGGCACGGCTGTCTCTCTTCTCGACGGTCTTATAGGAGACAGAATTCTACGTGGCGATAACCCGCGTTGTTTTGCAACAGATATTGTGCGGCCTCTAGTTGCAACCAAGGATGTGGTTAAGACCTGATCTGTTTTAGAAGCACATCAAATAATTACTATCGATGGAGATAAACTCATAACTACGTGAATTTCATTTTTCCGTTGCATGTTTTTTTGGCATGCCTCGTAATCTGCCCTCCGGAAATAGTCCGTTCTTCCTTGCCTCTTCACAATACCAGAACGACGACCAAAGGTTCTTCGTCTGATAATAGTTCTGGGCTAGACACGTCCCCATGCATACTCCCTTCATAAGACAATCCCCACATATACCTTCCAACTTTCCAGGCAATCCCTCTCTTATTTGTTTTAAAACCTCCGTATTCTTCCAAATGTCCTCTAAAGAGTCTTTCGCGCTGTGTCCAAAGATAAGATATTCCACATTCTCTCCAATACCGCACAGGGCATAGGACCCATCCGAGAGCACACCTATTTTCCCGAATATTCCACAGACGCCACAGCTCCCTCTATCCTCTCCCAGCATTCTGCTGAGCGGCCTGAACGCAAGGGGGTGTGAGTAAAAAAGATGCAACTTCGTTTTTTTTGAAAGTTCGGTCTCCGCCCATCTGCCCAGTTCTATCAGCTCATAAATGCTCAAGGTATCGCCTGCTTCATGGAGCTTCATTCCTCTTTCAGTAGGCTGGACAATATTGAATTTAACAGCGCCGACGCCCAATGATTCAGCCAATCTTACCACTTCCTCCATCTGGTCTTTATTACGGTTCATGATCGACATTATCACCTGGGGCTTCAAACCCTCTTTACAAAGATTTCTTATGCCCTGAAGGGCTGCCTCAAAGCATCCATCCACACCCCTTACATACTCGTGGGTCTCAGCGTTTGCTCCATCAAGGCTCACCGATACGGAAGGGTTTTTACATTTTTTTATCTCTGCGGCGATCTCAGGTGTACAGAGGGTGCCGTTCGTCTCGACGCTCAGCGGGAGTTCCGCTTTTATGACATAATCCAATATACTGTGAATGTCCAGATGGAGTAGCGGCTCTCCTCCTGTCAGCTTCACGCCTTGAAGCCCTAATGATTTGGCCTGCTCCACTATGGAACGGAAAAGGTCAAAATCAAGATATGGGAAGCTGGTCCCCTCAGCCTGATATTTGGGTGTTATCCAGCAATGGCGGCAAAACAGGTTGCAGCCCCCTGTAAGGTAAAAATATATATGGGTCAAAGGATAATCATCCTTGCCCTTTGCATTTTCTTGATGGTTTGTCATTCCGGTATTTTACCCCCTGCTTCAAGAAATCTCTTCAGACACGCATCCGGGCTCGGGTGATTATCTTCTTTAAGCGTTGTATATGCAAGGGCAGGACAGTTGCCGGTGCAATAACGCATGTACTCACATCCTTTGCAGAACTCAAACGTGCTTAGAGGAATATCCACCCTCTCTCTCAGCCTTTTAAGTTCAGCATGGTGCTGCCATACTTCGGCTACATCATCCCTGTTGATCCTGCCGAGCTCTATATGGCTCATCTGAGCGCACGGCGTCATCACACCATCTGCCCTTATCGCGATCTTGTTCATTATTCCACCACATGCCCTCAAAGAACCGCGATCCGGCATCTGCTCCCTGCCTTCCCTCCTTGCCTGCTCCATCATCCTCCACTGCTTCGCCTCGGCCAGTGGACCTGCTGCCGCATTTATGCGTCCGTTATATTTCTTATCGAGCCTGAGAAGGCTCTCCATCGCTAACTGCCTGTCTCCCACGGTAAGCTGGATCTCTTCCCGATTTTGTCTGCAGAGTCCCATAGGACCTGCGGAATTGCATGAAAACGCCTGCAACCCGATATCATCCAGTAAAAGCCTCGCTATCTCATCAAGGTCTCTTACATTATGCCTGTTAATGGTCACCCGCACTGTTACGGGGATTTGATGTCTCCGCAGAGCGTTTATGCCTGCAACCGCCCTGTCAAAGTTCCCTTTGCCTCTTGACAGATCATGCGTCTGCGGGCTTCCGCCGTCTATTGACACCTGGATACTGTCGCAACGCCTTGTTGACGCTATATATGAAGCTATCTCATCGGTAATCAGCGTACCGTTGCTTAGCAACTTAAACCTCATCCTGTTTTTGATTACTCCATCGATTAGTTCTTTCAGATCCTCCCGGAAGAAGGGCTCCCCTCCTCCCAAGTATACATCCATGACAGCACATCGCCCAAGTTCCTCGAAAAAATGGAGCCATTCATCCGTCGGGACATCTTCCTGCACATCCCCCGGACCTGTGAAGTGATAGCAGTACTTGCACCTGAGGTTACATTCATTCGTTATGTCTATATCTACAGATCGTGGCGTATTGATTAGCTTCATAATAGAGTAACCACCCACATTTCGTTCTTTAAGCGTTTATTTATGCTTCGTATCCCGCATATCCTTTTGCAACAAGTTCATCCACGAATTTCTTTACCTGATCCATGGCGTCGGCCGGCATATCTATGCAATCCTTGCCAAGCTTCCGCACAATATCGCCTATCGTATTCTTCCCATCAAGACACTTCCATATATACATGCTTATCGGGTTCAGACCATAGACATTGCTTGTGTCCGGGTCAAAAAGTACAGCCCAGTCGTCAGATTCCTCTCTCAGAACTATCCCTTGATTGGCTATCGGCTTGCTTTCGTCTGCCAGCATATATCCTCCATTCTTATCCTCTATCAAACTTTCCTGTTACATAATTGCTAACCGGTTAATTGCCGAACAAATTCAGTCGGTTCCCAGCATGAAATGCTTCATCGGTTTGCTTAAGAGCCTGGGAAACCAAATAAACTCATATTATTGTATCCCATAGAAATCCAGCTTGTCAAGAGCGCACGATGACCCTCTTGTTCACCGTTATCTCTAGAATGTCGCATGCTTCTCAAGTTTATGGCAATCCTTCTAACAATCAGGCAGGTTTTAGGAATCGGTCAGCTCATAGGCGATGGACATCCGAGACACCCATCAGGGCACCCTGTTCAGACTCGCCGGTTCATAACAGCAGGTTTCTTCTGTTTACAAGGCGGCATTTCCCGAATCAGGGTTCGCCCCGCTGCCATTGTGTCGGGAAGGCCTTCCCCATGACTGCCGACGGGGTAAGAGCGTTTGGACATAAAGACTATTTCTGCGATTAACCACCGCATGGTGAAAGAAAAGAACGTGTGAAAAAATCGTGTTCTCCCGGCAAGCCTATGCTATATTCCGCAAAGACATATTTGATAAACAAAGTTTTTTATGGAAACAAGAGAGGAGCATCGAGGTGAAAATATCCGTCAAGAAAGGGAAGCTGGCCGACACAAAAAGCCAGGCCATTATCTTAGCATTGTTTGAAGGCAAAAAAAAATTGGCAGGAGTGGCCCTGCAAATTGATAAACGAGCCGATGGATTAATCAGCGAATTGATTGATAGTCATGATTTTGAGGCAAAACTCTCTCAAATATCGGTAATTTATAGCAGAGGATTACTTCCAGCAAAAAGAATCGTCCTTGTTGGTTTAGGCAAACAAAGCGAATTTAATCTGGAAAAACTGCGCATAGCTTTTGCCAAGGTTATGCAGCACTTGCGGAATCTAAACATTAAAGAAGCGGCCATTTCCATCGACTTGAATCTTATTCCCAATGCCAAAGGTGAAGTTGCGCAGGCTGTGGCGGAAGGATCTCTTTTAGGGCTGTATCAATACACGCCTTTCAAAACAGTTGGCCGCGAAGATCTAAAGAACATTGAACAATTGAATATTGTAGCTGAAGAAAAAGATTTGTCTTTGATCGAGGCCACAATTAAAAAAGTACAGATAATAACACAAGCCGTATATTTTGCGCGTGACCTGGTTTCGGCGCCGGGAAACAAAATGACGCCTGCAATGCTCGCGAAAAACGCCCAAGAAATAGCCACCAGGAAACATGTTTCCTGCAATGTGTTGGATAAAGCTAAAATGAATGAACTGGGGATGGATCTCCTGTTGGGTGTCGGCTCCGGAAGCAATGAAGAACCGAAATTTATTATACTCGAATATATGGGAGGCAAAAAAGACGCAGCGCCAATCGCTCTTGTGGGCAAAGGAGTGACTTTTGACAGTGGAGGAATTTGCATCAAATCCGCGGATAGGATGAATGATTTGAAAACGGACATGTCCGGTGGAGCCGCGGTAATGGGCGCGATTATGGCATCCGCCGATCTGCAGTTGCCGCTCAACATTGTCGGTCTTATTCCTGCCACAGAAAATATGCCCAGCGGTACCGCTTATAAACCTGGCGATGTTTTAAAGTCATATTCCGGGAAAACTATTGAGATCATCAATACCGATGCAGAAGGAAGGTTGATTTTAGCCGAGGCGTTGGCCTACGCGTCCAAGTATAAGCCCGCAGCCATCATTGATGTCGCCACTCTTACCGGAGCCAGCGTTATAGCGCTGGGTGAGGATGTGATCGCTATGTTGGGCACCGATGATAAACTCAAAAGTGAACTCAATAAGGCCGCCCAGAAGACGGGTGAACTCGTTTGGGAACTGCCTTTGTGGGAAAGCTACCATGAACAAATAAAGAGCGATATTGCCGACTATAAGAACTACGGGGGACGCGCGGGCGGTGCAATCACCGCCACAGCATTTTTAAGCAAGTTTGTGGGAGATTTTCCATGGGTGCATCTGGATATATCCGGTCCGGCCTGGATTGACAAAGACAAACCTTATATCCCTAAAGGTGCATCGGGGGTTGCTGTTCGATTGCTGGTTGAATTTTTACGCAATCGCGCCGGGGAATAGCTATATACTTCGCGCAACGCAGAAGGCGCCGGCTCATTCGGGACGCTCAGTGAGACGGGGCGTTCGCGAGGCGTCTTGAATGCAGCTCCGTATCAGTGAGTTTAATAATTGAGGTTTCCCTAATTAAATTATCCTCTTTATTGTTACTCCACTGACCTTCGGCCGGCAAATACGTGCAATTCCAAGGTTTACTCAGCATATTGGCGCTCAATCCCGATGCGTCCGGTCTACAGTCAAAGCATAGATATCTGAACTCACAACCGCAGCACACTTCAATTTTATCTTTATTAAGTCTAATCACATTACTAAAGGTGGTACTGCCGAGGATATCAGGCCACTCATTTGTTTTGATATTTCCAACCGAGAGCCGCCTTTCCATTACGCACGGATACACGTTACCATCACTCGCAATATACATTCCTCGTCCGTAACAATTATGAAAACTCTTGTTATAGAGAAACTCCTTGCTCTCAAAAACACCCTTAAAATTGTGTAATGTTATTTCCTTCTTGTGGAATACAGCGCCATTTAGAGTTGCCGATGCAGCCCGACCAGTCAATCTGACGGGTTTTACTTTCACCCTCTGCCCAAAACTACGCCAAATGAAGTCTATCGTCTCATCCATATCGGATTGGTTTTGATCCATCAAAACAAAAGCGACATGAAAGTTTATATTCTCTTTATTTAATTGTGTCAGCGCTTCAATTGTAAGAGCATGGCTGCCCTGACAACGCGTAATACCATCGTGCGTGGGCGCGTGGTATGAATATAGAGATATGGATAGTGTTATATTGTTTTCCTTTATGAATGAAATAATAGTACGATCATTCAGTAAGGTCCCATTGGTAAATATTTCCACCTGCTCAAAATGCTGCAACGCAAAGGAACAGAGTTGCTGCAATCTATCCCAATGGAGGAAAGGCTCACCGCCTATAAATTGAACTCTCTTGACGCCGGAAGACGCAATAGCTTTTAGCAGATGTTTCTGACCTTCTAAGTCATGAACATGAGACTTAGCTGTTTCGGACGAAGCACCCGAAGAATTTGTATAGCAATGGATACAAGATAGATTACATGCCGTTGTAATTTCATAATATGCGACGGATAGGCTGTGCTCCACCTTATCAGGACGATGTTCATGGACTTGACGGGCAGCTTTATCCGGCAGTACGCAGGTTCCCAGACCCAACTTGTCTAATTCTGACAGGAGATGTTTGACGTCTGAAGAAAGGTTGCCTACAGAATTACCTGCTAATGCGTGTGACAGATAACGCGATGCATCGGGGCTTAACCAATACAGGGAGCTTGTATTGCCATCAAAAAGTGTTGCCCTTTTTTCGCCCTTCGTGAAGAATACATTTGGATTCAGAACAAACATATCTGACATGTGATGCTTAATCTTTATGGTCATAGTTCACTAACTTGCCGGTGAACGTCATTTTCCGGAAAAAGGGGGAAAGAGCGCAGAAGGAGATAAGGAGAGGACACCTGGCGTTCAGCCCGCCGGTGCCCCCGCCCATGTCCGCCTGGGACGCCTATCCGAGACTGCACATACAATGTGAATCACCATTTCCGCAGGAGAAATGCACGACATGTTCCACGATGGATATTAGTTTTGGGCTAACCCACTTCATGTTATCACCTCCTTTTACCTAGCCAGAAGTTGGCTATATGATGAGTATTGCAAATCCACAACCTTTCGTAGGCGTTTCATTATAAGACGATACCTCTTCGCATTGTCAAGACAAATAATACCTCTTGTCAACGGCGCGAATTGCCCCATACCGGAGAAGGCAACGACGCAATTTCTATGGATTTATGTGATTTTAGATGATGATGTTCGCAGGCATTGACTTCTCATCGGCAGTTGCTATACAATGCTCGCCACATTGTCTTCAGGGCTTGTGAAAGGAGATAATTTGATTTTATGATATGGACGTCACCAAAATTGACTCCCTTGACCCAGGGACAAGACGCTGACCTAAAATGGGGCGAAGAGACATCGTGCAGCCAGGGCATGTTCTGGGCTGATGGCTGCACACCGGTAGGGAATTGACGCCACAAAATTCAACATGAAACAACCCCGGTGGCCTGCGGTCTCAATGACAAAACGATAATACAATCCCCTCCCGGCCCCCCTCAGGAGTCCCCTGTGCTTGTTCGCAGTCTTAAACACGGCGGCCGATGAACGCGCTAGGCAAACTGCTTTGGTACATCCATAGATACCGATACGAATCGATAGCCGGCGTTGCCGCAGTCATACTATCCGATATCTTCACCTTATTGCCGCCCTGGCTGATCAAGCTCGCGATCGACCATATCCAAAATGGTGGCAGCCTGCCGCACCGGGTTTCGTTAATCCCTCTGCAATCAAACGCGCCCATCGCCGTCTACTCCGTCCTGCTAATAGCAGCCGTCGTACTTCAGGGAACGGCCCGCTTCTTTTGGCGCACACGCCTTGAAGGCATTGCGAGAAAAGTTGAACACGATTTGAGAAGCGATCTTTTTCAGCATCTGCAAAAGCTCCATTGGGGTTTCTTCCAGCACGGATCGACCGGAGACATAATGTCTCGTGCGACGAACGATATGCAGGCAGTAAAGGAGTTCGTGGGCTCCGGGATGGTGGTCATAATCGATTGTGTCACAATCGTGCCGTTATGCCTGATCCTAATGGCCGCAATAAGCCTCAAGCTTGTGGCCGTATCTTTCCTGCCTATGGTTGCTGTCTTCGTTATTGTCATCAAGGGCGGTCGTGAGATCAAACGGCGGTCCTCAGCTATTCAGGAACAATTGTCGGAACTGTCTTCGATGGTGCAGGAGAATTGCGCAGGGATAAGGGTCATTCAGGCATATACCCAGGAAGCCAACGAGCTTAATCGATTCAGAAAACTCAACCTGCGCCTAAAAGAAAGGAAAATCGCCCTGGCCAAGGTTTTAGGCGCTTTTTACCCATTAATGATCCTGATGATGGGTATAACCACCGCCCTAATTTTATGGATCGGCGGCATAGAGGTCTCACACGGGCGCTTGACTCTCGGCGATTACATGGCCTTCAACGGATATGCGGCGATGTTTGCATGGCCCATAGTCCAAGCGGGGGCCACGATCAATCGTGCCCAGCGGGGACTTGTTTCCATGGAAAGGATCGAAAAAATTCTATCGGTCGTACCGATGGTCAGTGACGATAGAGCGCATGCTGAAGTGCAATCGGCTGCTACCGCAGCATCGGGTGCTGAAGAAGGGAAACCCGGCCTGAAGGGCGAAGTGGAATTCAAGGCTCTCACCTTTGCCTATGACCGTCGAGGCAACGTTCTTTCCGATATCAATCTAAAGATCGGTTCCGGCAGCATCCTGTCGATTGCAGGCCCTGTGGGTTGCGGCAAGAGCACGCTCGTAAGATTGATACCGAGGATATACGATTTCCCGGACGGTTCCATCTTTATAGACGGCAAAGATATAAAGAGGATGCCTGTCGCGCTCTTGAGGGAAATCGTCGGCTACGTAGACCAGGAGCCTTTTTTATTTGCCTGGACAGTGCGTGAAAATATCGCTTTCGGCGCGCGGGGGGCGACAGAGCAACAGATCGGCGAAGCGTTGCGCATCGCTGGGCTGGAGAAGGATTTGGAGAGTTTTCCACAGGGCCTCGATACCATTATCGGCGAAAGAGGAGTGACTCTCTCGGGGGGGCAGAAGCAGAGGGTCTCGCTTGCAAGGGCCATAATCAAGAGACCGAAGGTCCTAATCCTTGACGAAGCCTTTTCGAACCTGGACGCCTCGACCGAAGAACAGGTATTCGCAAATATCCGAGAGGCGCTCCGGGGTACAACCATTATCCTGGCCTCTCACAGGATTTCGACAATCAGGGCGGCGGATACCATTGCAGTGATGAAAGACGGAAGAATCGAGGAGATCGGCCACCACCACGAGCTCATATCGAGGAGGGGAGCATACAACAGGATCTACAGAAAACAGATGCTTTCGGAGAAAGAGATAATATTGGAAGAATATGAAGACTGAGCTCCCGGCAAAAGAAATTACGGCAAAGACATATGATGGCCGGCTCCTGAGAGGACTGGCTGGATTTCTTAAGCCGTACGCTACACAACTGGCCCTTGCCGTTCTCCTGCTCATGGCGATTTCGCTGCTCCAACTGGCGGGTCCGTATCTGGTGAAGGTCGCGGTGGACAGCTACATACTGCCGGGTCGGCCGGAGGGCCTAAGTTTTATTGCGGCTCTCTACATCGGTATTCTGTTCCTCACTTTTTGTCTGCAATACATGCAGTTTTATGCAATAGAGCGCTGTGGGCAACAGATCATGTACGATATAAGAACAAGTTTGTTTGCTCATCTGCAGAAGATGTCTCTTTCCTTCTTCGACCACACACCCGCAGGGCAAGTCGTTACAAGTGTTGTGAACGACGTTGAGACTTTGAATGAAACACTTACTCGTGCGATCGTGGAAACCGTCGGGGATGTGCTTGTGCTCGTGACCATCGCAACCGCCATGTTATTTTTGGACGGCAGACTTGCATTCATCACATTGACCGTGCTTGTTCCCGTTCTTGTGGCGACGAAATTATACGGGGACAGGACAAGGAAAGTTTACACGAACATAAGGGACGGTTTGGCAAAGCTCAATTCCTGTATCCATGAAAGTGTCTGCGGCATGAGTACGGTCCAGGTATTCAATGGGCAGGATGAAAATTTCGGCAGGTTCGAAAGCATAAACAGCTCAAACAGGGATGAGCAGATGAAATCGATCGTCTATTATGCTGTTTATTATCCCGTGCTGGAGCTGCTGTGGGCGGTAACTATCGGGACCATCATCTGGTATGGAGCAGGCCAGGCGATGAAGGGCGCTCTCCAGCTCGGCGTGCTCATAGCCTTCATCCAGTATGTTCCGAGGTTTTTCCAGCCGGTAAAGGACATCTCGGCAAATTACCATATCATGCAATCTGCAAGGGCGTCGCTCGAAAGGATATTCAAACTCCTCGATACCCCCGAAGACATTCCGGACCCTGTCCATCCCTTATCACCCAACAAACTCGAAGGAGAGATCGAATTCCGTGACGTATGGTTCTCCTATAATTCCAACAGTTCCGCCCTGAAGGGAATAAATTTTCACCTCGATCCGGGTGAGAGTGTTGCAATTGTCGGAGCTACCGGCGCAGGCAAGACATCCATAATCAATCTGATAGGGAGATTCTATGATATTCAGAGGGGATGCATCCTTATCGACGGCTTGGATATAAGATGTATGGAAAAGACATTCCTACGGAGGCATATCGGGCTGGTCCTCCAGGATGTCTTTCTCTTTGCGGGAGATATCGAGCGCAATATCAGGCTCGGAGACGAACAAATGCCGGCGCATAAGGTTTATGAGGCAGCGCAGTATGCGAACGCGAACACCTTTATTGAAAAGCTTCCGGACGGATACAAGCAAAAGTTGCATGAGAGAGGCAGCACCCTCTCTCTCGGCCAGAAGCAGCTTGTCTCTTTCGCAAGGGTACTCGCCTTCAATCCGAAGATATTAATCCTGGATGAGGCGACATCCAGCCTGGACACCGAGACCGAAATCCTCGTCAGAGACGCCGTCAGGAAGCTGATAAAAGGCCGGACAACCATCATTATTGCCCACCGTCTGTCGACCACAAAATACGCTGATAAGATAATCGTTATGGACAACGGTGAGATCGCGGAGATGGGAAAACATGAAGAGCTTCTGGAGTCTAGAGGCATCTATCGCGAATTATACGAGTTGCAATTCGGGAGATGACCCCTTCTCAATCCCGGCCCGCGAGTTTTCTCAGTCGGGCTGAGCGTCTGGTAAACCAAAATGGCGTGGCTGCCACGGAAATCTTAATATCCGGGCAGCCTCCGAGTGCGTTAGTATTGCATTTTCCCCGTGCTACAACTATTGGCTGAGAACCCGCTGGTGCAGTCCACGTCACTCCCCGGTTGCTTCACCAGGGGTATTAATCTCGGGCTAACCCACTTCAAGATTATGACCTCCTCCCCCCAGCCTCGATGCCGGCTATGTGGTAGGCGGCATTGCACACAACTTCGGATCAGACACTAA
>Ga0209517_10009458_pt1 | contig 11110 bp, 4 predicted proteins | sample PeaSoiMetSII2010_FD_187695 | JGI IMG/M metagenome (GOLD analysis project Ga0209517, IMG submission 187695) | Peat soil microbial communities from Weissenstadt, Germany - SII-2010 (SPAdes) (version 2) | ecosystem: Environmental > Terrestrial > Soil > Wetlands > Peat | place: Germany: Weissenstadt... | reverse complement strand
CCTGCCATAATCCGACAAAACCGGGCGCGAGCCCCGCAAACGATACCTGAGCGGTCTGGGAACCAATGGTGGCGCTTACACTCGACGTCACCTTGGAAAGCGGACTGGACCCGGCCGGTGCACCGTCGGCAACCTTCGGGCTGACTGCACCAGCTCCCGTCAAATAGGCCAGGATCGTGTCTCCAACCTTGGCTGGGTTACCGGAGCTGTTCAAACTGAAATCGGAGTTCTGCACGATGGCGTGCGAGCCATAGAAAAATAGTCCGGGGGCAGCCGCCTCGACCGTGACGTTTACGGTCGAAGTTTTCATGCCGTTCGAACTGACGGTGAGCGTGGCTGGTCCAGGCGCGGTCTCCCAGGGAATCTGAAAATTGATCTGGTCGGTATTTACATACAGCACCGGCCCCGGCTTGCCGTTCACGCTCACCGAGACGCCGCCCAAACTGGCCGGCAAGGGCAGCGACGCCACGCCACTCAGCCCGGTGCCGACGAAGTTGGATCCGAAGATGGTGGCAAGAGCGCCCGGAGAAACCTGCGACTTGAAGCTGGCCGCATTCACCAGACCGCTTGCGGTGATGGTGGGCGCAACGGGCTTGAGCAGCCGAATGACCTGGTTCTCGGTGTCGGCAACGTAAACATTCCCCGACCCGTCGACAGCCAGCCCATGAGGAGCCCATAAAAGAGCTTTTGCGGCCGGGCCGCCATTCCCGCCGTAGGCTGGAGGGCCGAGCCCCGCAATGGTGGTGATGTCACCGTCGAGAGAAACCTTGCGAATCCGGTTGTTGTTCGTGTCCGCGATATAGAGATAGCCGTTCGAGTCGAGCGCGATGCTCTTGGGATCGTTCAGCGTGGCGTCCGTGGCCGGACCGAAGTCGCCGGAGAAGCCCACATTGCCATCGCCGGCGATCACAGTCACGGTGGAAGTGGCCAAGGCGAATTTCAGCACATGTAAACCATCGCCTTCGCAGATGTATAGGTTTCCCTTGCCATCCAGCAGGATCGATTCGGGATCGGCCAATAGGGTGGACGTGATCCCGGCCCCGAGAATAGTGTTGATGACTCCTCCTGTGACCTCGCGGATCACGTTGTTGCCCGAATCGGCGATATAAATGTTGCCGGAAGAGTCCACCGCTACGCTGCTTGGAAATTCGAGCTCCGCGTTTACCGCGGCGCCGGTATCGCCGGCGTATCCACCGATGTTGTCGCCCGCGATGGTGCTGATGGTTCCACTCGTGGAAACCATGCGAATCACATGATTGCCGGTGTCGGCGATGTAGATGTTTCCGGAAGAGTCCACCGCAACACCGGAGGGATCCCGCAACTCAGCGCTGGTGGCGGCTTTGCCATCGCCGGCGAATCCCCCTGTGCCGCTCGTGCCGGCCACGGTAGAAATGTTACCGCCGGAAATCTTGCGGATGACCTGGTTGACGGAATCGGCAATGTACAAATTGCCGGACGAATCAAAAGCCATCCCGCCGGGCGAGCTAAGCTGTGCGCTGGACGCGGCGCTTCCGTCGCCGGAGAAGCCCGCTGTCCCGGTGCCTGCGAACGCGCTGATGGTGTACTGCTGGCCCCAGGCGCAAGTTGAAACAACGCCCATCGCGAGGGGCAAGAAAAATTGCCGTATTATCATAGTTCGACTAAACACAACCCAAACGAGACGGGTATGTTCCGAGTGATACCGTTAGGATGCCATACTGGGGTGGCCGTTGGCACGTTCGCGACATTTCGGCGGCCAACACGGCCATGGACCAGGCGCCGCACCTTTGACGGGCGCATCCAAATCGCGAGAAGATTCTTGGGAAGGAGAATGGAGCACATATGATGTCGAAGATCGTGGTTGTTGCCGCGGCCGGTTTTCTGGCCGCCTCACTTCAAGCTGCCAGCAAGTCGGTGACCGTGGAGCTCAAGGATGCGAAAGGAGCGAGTGTCGGCTCCGCGGTGCTGAGCGACGCCAAGCCGGGCGTGAAAATCAAGCTCACTGTGAAGAATTTGCCGCCCGGTGAGCACGCCATTCACATCCATGCCGTGGGAAAATGCGAAGCGCCTTTCGCGTCGGCGGGTGGCCATTTTAACCCGGACATGAAGAAGCACGGGCTCCAGAGCCCGGATGGGCCGCATGCCGGCGACATGCCCAATTTCACCGTCAAGGCAAACGGAACCGCCAAAACGACGGTTATGGATCCGCGCGTCAACTTGGATGACGATGCCCATTCCGTGTTTGCGAACGGCGGAACCGCTCTGGTTGTTCACGAAAAAGCCGACGACTTCAAGACCGATCCCGCTGGCAACGCGGGCGCCCGGATTGCCTGTGGCGTGATCTCCAAGTAATCACCACGCTCGTCCTGATTCTGTAGTTTTCTCAGGCGTTCCCCTGAGAGCCGGCGCGTTACGAAATACCTACGTAACCAGAAAAAAGCCTTGAGCTGGACCTTCGTTCGATAAAACATTAGAAAGTCGTTCTGATCGGGCAGACATGAATTCCTGATTCAGCAGATCTGCGCTGGACAGCTTGCAATGCTCACCTCGCCAGCGGGAAACGCACGGGAACGGCTTCGCGCGAACATCCGCTACCGCAGGTTTGTGTCGTGGTTCGATGCTGATGGCTCCTTCTCCGGCTCGCCGCTCCGCAACCTGCCCTATCCACTAGTCGCCACTTTACTGGCCATCGCACATTTCGGTTGCAGCAAGATCGGCTGGCTCCTGATCGCTGGGGGCGCGCAAGTCACCCCGGTATGGCCAGAAGCCGGATTCGATATCGTGGCGCTCCTCCTGTTTGGAACCCGCTACTGGCCGGTATTGCTGGCGGCCAACTTCCTGGGCATCGCGCAACAAGGCATTCCATGGCTGCCGTCAGCGGGCGCGGCAGCAGTTGCGACCGTGCGTGCGTTGGCGGGTGTCGCGCTATTCACATCCGTCTCCCGGATGAAAGCGATCGTTGGGCACTTTGAGGATCTGGTTGCCATTGCCTCGGCGGGCCTGCTAGCGCCCTTCGTGTCGGCGACGCTCGGAACACTGAATTTCTGGGTTGCCAACGTCTTTCCTCCGGGCGAACATTGGGCCGATGTAGCCAGCCGCTACTGGGTTTCCGATTCGCTCGGCATCCTGACTGTGATGCCGCTGTTGCTGGCAGTCGCCCGGACGTTAGCGGACCGCAATCGGCAGGCTCAACAGCAGCCTTTGATGCGAATCATTAGCTTCTCCGGCTGCGTTGCGGCTGCGTCGTATTTCGTTTTCTTCCGACCCGAAGCCTCTCATCTTTTGTTTTCCGTTTTTCTGTTCATTTTCATCGCGGCGGCCTGGCTGGGACCTTTGGCGGCCCGTTTGACAGCTTTGGTGATCTCAGGCGCAGCGATCTGGGCAACCCATTTGGGCGTGGGAGCTTTTACAGGAGGCACGCTATTCGAGAATCTGCAAAACCTGGATCTGTTTCTGGCAGCGGTGGCGCTCACTGGCGTAGCGCTGGGGGCGTTTCGCGCCTCGGGCAGTTTGGCACTGCCGGCCAGCATCCTTCTAGCAGGCTGGATTATGAGTGGATGGCTATTCTCTTCGCTCGAACGCAATCGCATCAGTTATGATTCAGCCCGGTTTGACACCTCGGTACTCTCGGTGGAAAGCCAGATTCGAACTCGTCTCACCATCTATGAGACGGCGCTCCGCGGCGCAGCCGGATTTCTCGCGGCATCCGAACATCCCTCCGCCGATGGCTGGCGAATTTCGACCGATCGTTTGGGGCTGCTGGAGCACTATCCCGGCACCATAGCCGTCGAAGTCATCCAGCCGGTTCCCGATAGTCGCCTGGACAGCTTCGTTGCCTCACGGCGCCGCGAGGGTTATACCGCATTCAAGGTTAGTCCGGCAATACCGGCGCTCGTGCAACGGCCGGCCGACCACTACGTAACCGCTTACGCCGAGCCTCCCGCAATGGCCAAGCTAATTCTGGGGAAGGACCTGGCAACGGAGCCACGCCGCAGGGGTGCCGCCGAGCAAGCACGCGACACCGGGATCGCAACACTGACCAAGAAGGTCGGGTTCGCGGGCGGCCGCATTAATGGCTTGATGTTATTCGTCCCTGTGTATGTGGACGGTGCACGCCTGGCGACGGTCGACGAGCGCCGCGCCGCCTTTATCGGCTGGGCCGCGATTGCGTTCACGGCCGACGCTTTGTTCAAGTCCGCCCTGGCAAGCGTACAGGATGTAATCAGCCTCAGTGTGTACGACGATGTTGACGCGCCCGTCAACCTGATGTTCAGTTCGCAGCCCAAATCAGCCAGGCGCATCCCGTTTGAACGCACCACAAAACTGGAACTATCCGGAAGCGCTTGGTCCCTGGGTTGGAACCGCACCCAGAAGTTTCCTTCCCTGAGCAAAACTCCTTCCGCCTGGGCGGCTGGGAGCACAGCGTTACTGTCCTTGCTGCTGGCTGGTTTGGTAATGAGCCTGCAATCCACGGGACGGCGGGCTTCCGCTCTGGCGGCTAAACGAACCAAGGAGCTGGCACAAGCGCTACACGCGGCCGATGCAGCCAATCGCGCCAAGTCGGAATTCCTGGCCAACATGAGTCATGAAATACGCACTCCAATGAACGGGGTGCTAGGCATGACTCAATTGCTGCTGGATACCCATCTCACCGAGGAGCAACAGGATCTGGCGCAGACGGCGCAAAGCTCGGCTGAAGGGCTCCTGACTATTCTGAACGACATCCTGGATTTCTCAAAGATCGAAGCCGGCAAGCTGCAGATCGAGTCCGAGCCCTTCGATCTGGAGAGCACCGTCTCGAGCGTGGCCGACTTGCTCAAGCCGCGCGCCGTCGAGAAAGCCATCGAGTTGGCGATTCGCTGGGCGCCCGGAATACCGCGGTCAGTCGTCGGAGACCGTGGCCGGCTCCGCCAGGTATTGCTCAACCTGGCTGGCAACGCTGTGAAGTTCACCTCCCACGGCCATGTCCTGATCGCCGTGGGTTGTTTGGAACGAAGCGGCGAGCGCGCGTTGATCCAGATCACTGTGGAAGACACCGGCATCGGCATACCGCAGGCTGCTCAGAAGGGAATATTCGGAAAATTCAATCAGGCCGACGGCTCCATTACCCGGCGTTTTGGCGGCACAGGCTTGGGCTTGGCCATCAGCAAGGAATTGGTGCAGTTGATGGACGGTCAGGTAGGCATGCGAAGCATGCCGGGGGAAGGATCGACGTTCTGGCTGACGCTGTGGATGCCGGTTCGCGGAACCGAGACGATCCTGGGTCACGGTCCGGCATTGCCGGGAGCCCGCGTCCTCCTAGCCGACCCGCAGCCGCTGAACCGGCGCCTGCTAAGCGACTTGTTAACGCACTGGAAGATCGAACATGAATCCGCCGCTACTCCCGAGGGGGTCCTTGCCGCGCTCCGGCCTGCTGGTCCATTCTTTGACATCATCCTGATCGATCACACCCTTTGGGAAGCTTGCGGCGCCCAGCTCAAACGGATACTCCAGGAACGGGACGTCCTGCAACAAAGCCGGCTGCTGGTGCTTGCGCCGTTGGGACTGCGGGGCGAGTCCAGCAGCTACTTGGACGCCGGCTTCTCAGGCTGGGTAACCAAGCCGGTGCATATCTCACAGTTAGCTGAAACACTGGAGGCGGCTTGGCACTGCCGAGACATTCCTATTTCACAACTCCAGTAGTCCGCTACTCGTAGCGTAAGGCCCGCATCGCGTCGATACGGCTGGCACGCAACGCCGGAATATAGCCCGCCGCGCAGGCCACACCCCCGAGCAGCAATCCGGCCAGCGCGATTGTAACCGGATCTTGAGGCGCGATCCCGTACAACTGGGTTTGAACGAATCTCGACAAAGCGACGGCCGCCGCAAGACCGGCGCCAATCCCGACGCACACCAACAGCAGCACTTCGCGCATCACCATCCAGATCACGTCGCCCTGAAAGGCCCCCAGTGCCATGCGGATTCCAATTTCACGCGTGCGGCGAGCCACCGTATACGCCATGACGCCATACAGTCCGATGACGGCCAGCAAGGTGGCGAGGAACCCGAACACGGCTGACAAGCTCGCGATCAAGCGCTCGGTGAGAAGCGAATTTGAAATCTGATCGTCCATAGTGCGCAGGCCGTACAGCGGCAGATTGGCGTCCAAGCCCCGCACTTTCGAGCGCGCTACCGAAAAAAACTGGTCGGGTTTCATGGCGGTGCGGACATACACGGTCATGTTGCTCACGAAGTCGCTCGCAAGATACGGCTCGAACATCTGGACCGGGACTTCATCGCGCAGGTTGGTGTACTTGATGTCTTTGATCACACCGACGATCTCCATGTCCGTCTTTGTCCCGGGATCGATACCGTATCCCGCGTGACGGCCGATCGCATTTCGAGCGGAACCGAAAAAGCGTTTGGCGAACCTTTCGTTGACAATCACGACGCGGGGTTCGGTATCGTCCGGCTTTTCCCCATGCGGCTGCCGCTCGGTATCTCTCTCCGTGAAATCCCGCCCGGCCAGCATCGGAACACCCAACGTTGTGAAATAACCGGGCCCGATCCAGTTCATGTAGGCATCAGGCGTTTCGGCCGCCTTCGGATGATAACCCTCAATAGTCAGCCAGCTATCCGATTCATTGTTTTCCAGAATTCTCACGGCGGCGATTCCAACCGAGCGAACTCCTGGGATCGCGTTCAACTCAGCGGACAGTTGACGGTAAAACAGCTTGGATCGCTGCGTGTTGTAGCCATTCAGAGAGGGATCCGTTTCGAAGGCCGCCAGATTCCCGCTGGTGAATCCCGGGCCCATATCTCGCAGGTTGCGCAGGCTTCGGATGAATAATCCGGCGCCGATCAGCAGCAGCAACGACAGCATCACTTGCGCCGCGACCAGCGCCTTGCGAACGCGCACGTGCGTTCCACCGCCGACGATTCCTCCCACTGTGTCCTTGAGAGTTGGCGCGACGTCGGGCTTTGTGGACTGCAGCGCGGGCACCAGGCCGAAAATCAGGCCGGTGAGCAGGGAGACGGCCGTGGCAAACAGCAGGATCCGCAAGTCGGGCGTCGTGGATAACTTGAACGCGACGGTGTCGGAAGGCAGGAAAGCCAGCAAGGCATGGTCGGTCCAGATCGCCAGCACTAGCCCCAAGACTCCACCGGCCACGGAAAGCAGCATGCTCTCCACCAGTAATTGCCGGATGATCCGGAAGCGTCCCGCGCCAATGGCCAACCGGATGGCAATTTCCTTTTGCCGCGACGCGGCGCGCGCCACCAACAGACTGGCGACGTTGGCGCACGCAATCAGCAGCACACCGCCGGTCAAAGCCATCAACATCCAAAGCGGCGTCGCCATCATTTCGCGGAAACGCGGTTTGCCCTGCGAGCCCGGAAGCACCTGGATCACGTTCTGTAAGAACCTCGCCCGCACCTCGGCGGACGCTTTGTTGAAGGCCGCTTCCTTCACTTCCATTTCCAACATCCCATGGAAATAGGGCTGAAGCGACGCTTGCGCTTGCTGCCGCGATACGCCGGGCCTCAAACGTCCGAATACATTCACCCAGCGGGTGCGCCGATTGTGGAACTCGAACTGTTCATTGAGCAGCGGGATCAGTTGCGGCCGCATCATCACCGGAACAAAGATCTGGTTCGGACTGCTTAGGTCCACTCCATCAAAGCCCTTCTGCGCCACACCGACGACGGTGAAGTTGTGTCCGTTCACCGCTACGGTCTTTCCAACGATGGAGCGGTCGGCGGCGAAGCGCGATTGCCAATAGGCGTAGCTCAGCACCGCCACCGGGTGGCCATCGGGAACGCGGTCGTCGTCCGGCGTAAAGGTGCGGCCGATCGCCGCGCCGACACCCAAGACCGGAAAGTAGTCGCCCGAGACCAGCTCTCCGCGCGCCCTTTCGGTCTGTCCGTTGAACGCCAGGCTCAGATCGGTTCCCCAGCGGCCGAACATCCCGGTAAACACCGAATTGTTCGCCTGAAAGTCGCGAAACATCGGGTAAGAGAGCGCGTTATCGCCCCAGTTGCTGCCGTAGTGAAACCCTTCCATGTGGAGCAGCACAAGCTCCTGCGGATTCTTCACCGGCATCAGCCGCAGCAGCACTTGATCGAGCAGCGAGAAAATGGCGGTGTTGGCACCGATGCCCAATGCCAGGGACAACAGCGCTACGCCAGTGAACACCGGAGACTTGCGAAGGGTCCGTAGGGCGAACTGGATGTCTTTCCAGAGGGAAGCCATGGCTGTTTAGACTACGCAGCTATCGATTCGTTAGTTCCCTGCTATCCTCAGAGATCATGTGCAGGCGATTTGTGTTCCTACTCCTGTTCGCGATGGCGCTGGCTGCCGCTCCCGCCCGCGTTCCACAGTCCGATTCACGCTTGAGCAAGGCATTCCGCAGACCGGACCTGAACGGATGGATCTTCGTCCACCTGGAAGGCGCGCCGGCCGACATCGGATTCCAGCACGGGTATCTGCTCGCACCCGAAATTCAGGACGCGCAGAAGGTGATCGCGCTCGGATTGACGCATGACAGCCACAAATCGTACGCCTTCTTCCGCACCGCCGCTGAGAAAGTATTGTGGCCGCGCGTCGAGCCGGAATATCGCGAAGAGCTCAAGGGAATCGCCGAGGGTTTGAAGGCCCGCGGCGTTGCATTGGACCTATGGGATGTGGTGACCATGAACGCGTGGCTCGAATTGTCGCCGTATTACACCGGCTGGTACGACAAGCAGCGTAACGCCACAGCCTCGGCCCGCGCGGTACCTGAGCACTGCAGCGCTTTCGTGGCCATCGGAAGTTACACTCGCGACGGCAAAGCCGTGATCGCGCATAACAACTGGACCGAATATAAAGAAGGGTCGCGCTGGAACATCGTCTTCGATATCGCGCCGTCAGACGGCTATCGCATCTTGATGGACGGCATGCCGGGGCTGATTCACAGCGGCGACGATTTTGGCGTCAATAGCGCCGGGCTCGCGGTTACCGAGACGACCATCGGGCACTTCTCCGGCTTTGATCCGAAGGGCATCCCCGAATTCGAGCGAGCGCGCAAGGCCATGCAATATGCCGGGTCCATCGACGAATACGCGCGCATCATGGAAGACGGCAACAACGGCGGCTATGCCAACAACTGGCTGATCGCCGACATCCAGCACAACGAAATCGCCAGTCTCGAGCTGGGCCTGAAACATGTGACGCTGCAACGCACACGCGACGGCTATTTCGCGGGCTCCAATTATCCCGCCAATCCCGAGCTCATCCGGGACGAGGCCAGCGATTACCCGGTCGCCGACATGAGCATCAGCGCCAATGCAAGGCATGTCCGCTGGGACCAGCTCATGCAAGAGAACAAGGGCAAGATCGACGTAGCGGCGGCCGAGAAGTTTCTGGCGGATCACTACGATACTTTTTCGCACGAAAACACGCCTAGCGAGCGTACGCTCTGCGGCCACATCGATCTATCGACGCGCGGCTCCAGCCCGTGGCAGCCGGAGTTCGGCCCCGCTGGCACCGTTCAAAACAAGGCCGCCGACTGGCGGATGGTGGCTCATATGTCGTTTGAGGCGGCAATGGGACACGCGGACGGAATCGATTTCAAAGCGGCCGAGCATCTGAAGCAGCACCCGCAATTCGCCTGGCAAAAGGGAGTCCTGCGCGATCTGGATTCGCGTCCCTGGACCACGTTCCGTAGTGCGCAGTAACATCATCGCGCTGCTCGTGCTTGCCGCCGCGGTCACGCCGTTACAGGCCGAGATCGCCGCGGCTATCTCGGGGCGAGTCACAGATCCCTCAGGGGCAGTCGTTCCCGGTGCGGTGGTGGCGGTCAAGAGCCTGGAAACTGGCGCAACGCGGACTGTGACCACGGATGATTTCGGCGACTACACGGTGCTCGGGTTACCGCTCGGCCCGCAGGAAGTGACAGCGACGAAAACCGGTTTCGCAGCCACCGTTCCCACGAGAGTCACTCTGGTTGTAGGCCAGGAGGCGGCGTTGAATCTCATGCTTCTGATTGGAGGCATAGAACGTGTGGAAGTGCTTGACCAAACGCCGCTGGTGAACGCAACCACCTCGTCGGTTTCCGGCGTCGTCGGCGAAAAGCAGATCAAGGAATTGCCGCTCAACGGCCGCAGTTTCGACAACCTCATCACCCTCAATCCCGGCGCGGTGAGCTATAGCGCGATGAAGAGCGCGAACACCAGCACCAGCGACGGCAACACGTTTTCCGTAGAAGGCCGCAGGAGCTACGAGAATCTGTTCCTATTGAACGGAATTGAGTACACCGGATCCAGCCAGCTCGCCGTTTCTCCGGGCGGCGTCAGCGGCGAGTTGCTCGGCATCGACGGCATTCGCGAATTCAATGTGCTCACCGATACCTACGGCGCCGAGTACGGCAAACGAGCCGGTGCGCAAGTGAGCGCGGTCACGCAATCAGGCACCAACCAGTTGCACGGTTCGTTATTTGAGTTTCTCCGCAACAGCGATCTCGACGCGCGCAACTTCTTCGATCAAGGCTCAGTTCCGCCGTTCCGCCGCAATCAGTTCGGCGGCGCGCTCGGCGGACCCATCAAGAAAGACAAATGGTTCCTGTTCGGCAACTACGAAGGATTCCGGCAATCGCTGGCGGAAAGCAACGTGAGCGAGGTTCCGGACGCCGAAGCGCGGCTGGGCGTCATACCCAATGCTCCAGCCAGCTTCAAGGCGAATCCTGCAATGTTGAAGTACATGCAGCTCTGGCCTGTGCCGAACGGTCCCGATTTAGGCAGTGGAGTCGCCCTTTCCTACAACAATCCCAAGCAAACCATTCGCGAGGATTTCGGCACGGTGCGAACGGATTACACCTTGAGCGAACATGATATATTTTCGGCCGCCTACACCGTCGACGACGGCAACAGCTTGCTGCCTCAAGCCGACCCGCTGTTTGCATCCGCGGAGACCTTGCGCAACCAGGTCGCGAGCGTCGAAGAAACGCACGTCATCTCGCCCCAAATCCTGAACACCTTCCGCGCCGGATTTTCGCGTGCCGCCTTCAGCTACGATCCCGTCAACCTGGCTTCCTTTCCCGCGAATACCGCGTTCGTCACTGGCTTGGGACCCGGCGGCATCGTCATCGGCGGCGGCGTCACCACAACCGGAGGCGGC
>Ga0209517_10009457_pt1 | contig 11110 bp, 11 predicted proteins | sample PeaSoiMetSII2010_FD_187695 | JGI IMG/M metagenome (GOLD analysis project Ga0209517, IMG submission 187695) | Peat soil microbial communities from Weissenstadt, Germany - SII-2010 (SPAdes) (version 2) | ecosystem: Environmental > Terrestrial > Soil > Wetlands > Peat | place: Germany... | reverse complement strand
GAAAACTTAGAACGATGGCGCGTTTTGCTCGGGCATCCTGCAGCGGGAAGGGGCGGGCGCAAGAGAAGGCAGAGAATCTTGGCTCTTGCAAAGCCCTCGACCACGTCTACTGGAAAATGTCGAAAGCGCGAGGGTTCGAAGTGAAGGATGTTAAGATCGGCCCTGCCAAACTGGACTTCGGTAGTTGCAAGGACACGACTTCAGCAAAAACACTGAGGTATGGAAGTTACCACTGTCAACAGCGAAGTCGTACTTTTCTTTTAGCAGTGGGTTGGGTTGTGGCTGCCGGGGTGTGGCGCGGAATCACACACGCAGAATCATGATGCGCCGTAGCCTCAGAATCGTCACGGTTAACCTGCTTACCTTGGCCTTGGTTAGCTGCGGCGGCGGAGGCAGCAGTGCGCCCACGACTGGCGGGGGCAGTAGTGGTGGAGGGGGAGGTGGGGGGAACGGTGCGCCTACCATGGCGATTTCCCAGCTCGCGCCGTCTACGGTTCCTGTGGAATCGCTGGTCGGAATCGCAATGGGCGTAATGGTTTCTGGGCAAGGTTTCACCCAGCAATCGCAAGTGCTGATAGACGGGGAACCAGCATTCACCACGTGTTTTGTCGATTCCACCACACTGCAGGTCGAGATTGAGTCATCGCTGAACGCCTCCGTTGGCACGCATCAATTCTCCGTGCAGAATGGCAGCCAGGTTTCCAACTCCCTTCCCTACACGGTCTATGAGGAGCAGCAGGGACCATTCGTCATGCAGGCGATTCCGGGTTTTCTGGTCGGCAGAGAGATGGATGCTCCGTTCATTGTCGCAGCCGACGTGAACGGCGATGGCCTCAGCGATGTCATCATGCCTGGCCAAGGCTTGGGAAACTCACAGAGCATCGCGATCCTCTTCGGTCAGAGTGACGGAACACTTTCCGCGCCGCAATACGTTCCGGTCCCGCTAGCGCCATACGCCCTTGCCGTTGCAGACGTGGACGGCAATGGCACGGCCGACCTGATCTCGATCACCGCTTCCATTGCGGATTCGACCGTCACAGTGAGCACTCTGTCAGGCGACGGCCACGGGAACTTTCAGGCGCCCGTCGACCAGCAAACCTTCACCGGGACCTTCCCAGGCCCGGCATATATGGCTGACCTGGACGGAGACGGCAAGCCTGATTTGCTTGTGGCAACCATTCAACCCTTTGGTGCAGCCGCGAACATTGTCTGGCTGAAGAATACCGGTGGGGCTTTTGCCCCACCAGTCACGCTGGCAACCACGGCCACCAACACAAACTTCTGCATTGCCGACTTCAACGGCGACGGCAAGCCGGACATTCTGTACGTGGCGACCAACTCGTCGTTCCATTTATTGCTGAACCAGGGGAGCGGCCAGTTCCAGGACCAGTTGGCAGCAGGGTTGACCGGAGTCGTTGGGAATCCGAATTGTCTCGATTTCAACCTCGACGGCATTCCCGATGTTGTCGTGGAGGTTGTGGGAAACACGAGTGGGAAACTGGTGTCGTTTGCCGGGAACGGAGACGGCTCGTTTACCAAAGTTGCGACTCTCAAGACTCCCGATATGGCTCAGCTGGTGTCGGGCGATTTCGATCACGACGGATTCCCCGACCTTGCAGGATCGACGGGGCTTTCGCCATCCGAGATTGTGTACTTTTTCGGAGATGGGCACGGCAATTTCGTGGCCCAGCCGGTGGTCGGGCCGGAGGGAGAGTTTGCAGCTGTGGGCGATTTCAATGGTGATGGCATCCCTGACGTAGTGATCCCAGATCGCTTCAACTTTGTGTCGCTCGTTTTGGGACGTACGGACCGGAACTTTCCTTCTCCGCTGGCACTGAATCCGTCGACCATGACCGAGCTGTCTACCGGGGACATTAACGGGGATGGTTTGCCGGAACTCTTTGTTGGCGGTGATCCTATCAACGGCATTCCAGGAACGGTCTTTCTCAACAAGGGGAATAGCTCGTTTCAGTTCGGTGCCAACACAGACCCAAGCTCGTTTGAGGTCGCAGATTTGACCGGCAAAGGCGTTGTTGACCTTCTTGGCGGGAATACCAACCTCGAAATCTGGCCCAATAATGACACTCTCAATTTCTCTTCTTCGCCGGTCACCCTTACTCAGCCCACCAGCGACATCACGGTCGCGGACATGGACGGCGACGGCTTTCCTGACATCGTTTCCGGTACGGGTCAAATCTTCTATGGCAACGGCTCTTATCAGTTCACGGCGGTTACTGTCCCAGGCCTAGGCAGTCCGTACCTCATTGGAGACTTCAACGGAGACGGCAAGCCGGACGTCGTGACAAGTTCCGGAACTCTTCTGAATATCGGCGGTCGAGTGTTTCAGCAGGTCGCCAGCAACAACCTGCCCTTAGAGCAAGGTTCGGTAATGGCGGTTGGCGACTTCAACGGAGACGGGAACGACGACGTGGCAATCAGTTTGCCCGGGGAAGGGACAATCTCGATCTACTACAGCAACGGCGATGGAACGTTCTATCAGGGAGCACAGGTTGACCCCGGACAGCTGCCACAGACGATGGTTGTCGGGGATTTCAACGGCGACGGAAAGCTTGATCTTGCCGTGGGCTTGGAGAATAGCCAGCAGGTGTGTCTTCTGTTCAACAATGGGAATGGCCAGTTTACGCGGACTTTTTATGCCTCGGGAGCGAACGCCGTCGCGATAACCGCGTCAGACCTGAATCGAAACGGCAAGCTGGATCTGGGCATCGGCAACTTCGTGCTCGACTTTGCCCCTCCGAACGTGGATGTTATGTTTCACAAGTGATAGGGGACGACTTTGAGAATAAGGCTCCTAGGATCAGGAAACAGCATTAGGACTGACCTCAAAGGGCGGAGGGGCCAGAACCCCTTTTCGGTTTGAGTCGTGGCAACGCGACTGATACCAATGATACCGTTTTGACAGCAAATACAGGCAACGGCGGAGACTGCGGAAACCGGAAACAAGGTATTAAATTGTGCTATAAGCCGCTTAAACACAAGGTATTATCAAGAAGTGTAGATTCTGCCGGCACTTGCAGAAAATGGCGGCAATCGAATCCCTCCCTCTCCGCCATCAATACTTTACGGACAATCATTGGATCGCCTCAGTTTGGGACTGTGGCTTTCTTGTGGCTCTCGCCGCGTTGTACGCCTCCAAACGTTCCATCGCAGAAACCTTATGCTCCGGTGTCGGGTGGCAGTATCGCTGCGTGAGCGTGATGCTGGAGTGCCCCATCAGCTCCTTCAGGGTCATGAGGTCCACGCCGGCCATCGCCATCCGTGACCCGTAGGTGTGACGGAAGTCGTATAGCCGGAAATCGAACCCCAGACGCTTGCAAAGCTGTTTGTGGCGCCTCATCACGATCTGGTTAGTTGCGACCCCTTCGAACAGCTTTCCGGGCTTCCAGAGCCTACCCAAAGCGCCGCAAACTCGGTTTGTAAGGGTGATGGTCCTGCGGGCGAATCGAGTCTTCCCGGTGGGGATGAAGATGTAACGCTCATCCAGGTTGACGTGCTCGCCGTGCGTCCCGAAGACCTCCCCAGGTCGCATGCCCGTTTCCACGATGATGGTCGCGACATCCCGTAGAAGCGGATCGGCGTGCTGCAGGTAGGTCCGCTCTTCCTCGTAGGACACGATCCTCATATTGCCAGGTCCTTCGCGGAAAAGCTGGACATGAAACTGGCCAACGGGAAAGCCCATCCGGCCACACCAGTTTCGGAAGGTTCGGAGGCAGGCGAGGTCACGGTTAGCACCCGCGGGGGTGCACTCGCCGGCACGAACTGATTTGAAACCTTCCACGGCTTGGGTGTTCATCCGTTCGATGCTGATCGTTCCGAAATATGCGACCAGGCGTTTTGCCGATACTCGGTACCGTTGATGCGTTCTTGGTTTGACATGGCGACTAGCCCAAGCCAGGAACCGTTCAAACGCATCAGCGAGTTCGAGTCTTTCTCCAAGTTCAGGTCCGGGGTTTCGGCCGCGGGCTATGCGTTCTGCTGCTTCCAGCCGCAATGCTTCGGCCTTGTTGGTTGATTTTGTACTACCTCTATAGCGCCTGCCGTTCAACTGAAACTGGTAGTGGTAAAAACCTCCGCGTTTGTAAATCACTTGCGCCTCCGATTCGGAGGCACTTCTACCCTGCTTCTCAGGATGTAAAGTTCTACATCCTTGCGCAAATATCGTACCGCTTTTCCGAGTTTGACGTACGGAATATGCCGACCCTGGGAGCGCCACTGATTCAGCGTTTCGACGCTAAGGCCCGTCAGCTCGGCGACCTCGTGGACTTTTAGGAGGGGCATTAGCGCTCTCTTCCGATCCGCCGCTCGCGATAAATCATGGAAATTCCCTTGTGCAAGAATTCCAGAGTCTCAAAGCTGACGCGAGAATCTTGAAAACACATGATGATGTCCATAGCTGCGCGGGAGATCTGTCGCTCAAACACCGTGGTGCGATCCGCGTGCTGAGGCACAGGTTTTCGTACCGTCTTAAGGATCTTGTTGTTCGGGAATTGAAGAATCTTTGCCACCGCTTCTCCTAATTCACTCGCTCAGCCGGTGTGAATGCTTCGTTCACATCAACCTTGGTTTGCCTAAAACGCAAGATGAATTCATCGCTGGAATACCTGATGATCTCAATCTCGTCTCCCCATAATTCTTCCAGGCAGGAAATCCACTGATTAATGGTTGGCATCAGGGGTTGCTCCGTTCTCCAGAGTTTCGATACGGGCATCCAGGGTGTATTGAATGAACTGCAGGGTTTGCAGGTTCGTTTCGTTCGCAATGAACTCGGTGATGTTCATCCAGGTCAGGGTCAGCTGTTTCTTGGGTCTCGCCATTTACCACCTCCTATACCTATAGACGACTCATCATTACCGACCCACATCCATAAATTCAGCCGGCATAATTGCTATGTCTTGCTCCGCATAGGTGCGGTGATTTACGGGGCATATTTTCGTGGTTTCCTGCGGATTTGTTTAAGACAGCTCTGCAATTGACCCGGGACCTGGTGACGAGACTTGGCGCCGGGCTCTTCTTGAACCGACCAGGAGGTGTCTCTTCGAGTTGTCTTGTCGACCAGACAAGTAAAGGAAGTTTCTTCCCTTTATTTGCCGGAACTTACAGATACTGCCCAGGCCCCTTTTCTAGAGCGGAATAGGGGATCTCGCTTAATCTGTCCATGGATCAATGAGTTTCATAGACAGGTGGTTTGCTGTGCTGACGCCGTGTAGTATGGAATGCGGCAGTTATCTATCGAGGGGGAAACCATGGCGAATCTCGCCGAAACAGTGAAGGATTTGATGCAGGAACGGAGTCGGATGGCGGGGCAGATCAAGAAGCTAGATGAAGCGATCTCAGTACTTCGCAAGCTCGATGGCGGTAGCTCATCTGGCGCGCGGAAGTCGGTAGGGAAAAGACGCCCGATGTCCGCCGCAGCACGTCGGAAGATCGCAGCGGCGCAACGGGCACGCTGGGCAAAGTGGAAAGCGGCTAAGAAGAAGGCGGCATAGCCTAAGGTAGTGTCCTAGCAAACGAGAGAGTGGGAGACTTCCTCCCGCTCTCTCGTTTTGTTGTCTGGACTTAAGTAGTCGTCTGGGTTGCGCCCTGGTCAGATACACATGCCGTCCTAGTGCGAACTTAGCATCTGGAGTCGCTGATCTGATGGAACGCTTTTCACGACAAGTCCTTGCATATCCTCGGAAACATAAATGTACTGGTCGTCAGGCCCTTTCACCACATCTGGTGGCGTGAAATTAGTCAGCTTGGCACTCAAGTTGCCGCTCCCGGGATCACGCTCAATCTTGAGAAGTTTTACTGCAAACGCATAGGGTTGATCGCCGTTGACGGTCAGCTTCTCTTTTGCAGTCCGATTCACGCTCAGGCTTCCCTCTGCTTTGGAGATGGGCTTTATCTCGCCTACTTTCACACTCGCTGTAATATCGGTTCCAGTCTCAGAATTGAAGTCAATCTTCGAAGACCGCCACACCTCGTAGACGATGTACACATCATTCTTTTGATCGAAATATGGTTTGAGACCCGCTGCCAACCCCGCATTGTTTGGATCTTGTAGGAACTTCGTTATCTCAGGAATTGGGAACCTCTTCACTTTGCATTCCATTTGAGCAATACTCACCTTGCTCGTGAACTTGAAGTCCGCCGAGGAATTCAAAGGGAACAACGAAGACAGCAAATCGAGGGCGATCTTGGGTTCTATGCTGCTCGTTCCCTCGATCTGAGGAATGTATCCTGTCACGTCTTTTGTTTTGTCTTCAAAGACAGTGGAGAGTTTTGCAGTAGGAACGTAGTCAGTGATATTGTCCGCAAAAATTGCAGTCTTGCTACTGCTTACCAAGAGCGCACCCGGGTCCACGTCGCTCCGAATTAACGCGAGCCTGGTAAGACCCAATTTAGCGAAAGCCTTGTTCAGCGCTTTGCTCGGATCACAGCTGCTGAAAAGTAGCATTGAGCACAAGAGTAGGATTGAAGCACAGAATCTCGGGAGTTTCATTGTCGTGTTGTCCCTTTCTTCGATTTCGCTGAATGGTCGCTGCATCACACTTGGCTGACTACGCTAAGAGGGTGGCACTGCGACCTTGGTTGCATTAACCTGGATCCGATCAGAATCAAGGGGATGGGCCGATTCAAAGACAACTTTTCCCGTCGCATCCTTGAATAGCAGGCTTGGTATCGACTCCTCATCTTTCAATACAACAGTCTCTTGCGTGGTGACAACCGACCCCACTGTACCGGAATCTTCGACGCCCATCGTTATACTTATCAGCGGTAACGACGACGCAACAGTGCCTTCTGCCTTTGCCTTCGACACCTGAGCAACAAAACTCTGGAGTACTGACTTCGAGCCAGAGGCCGACAAGCTGGCCGCATTTTGTATCGTTGGTATGTCAGTCAGACCAGGTGCCCACTGGTCCAGCGATTTGGACCTGACATCGAGGCTAACGACCATGAGCGGCGCAGCGGGGGGTGCCCCAGCGACATGGGCACTAACCGCCTTGTCGATAAGGGAGTTAATGGTAACCGCTGCCAATGCACCATTGGAGACATGGGCGGTCACTATTGCTAGAAGATTGCCTCCAGCGTCGGTAATGCCTAGCGCCTCGTTGTCAGCTGGAGGCAGCGGATACGCGGATTTAACAGCATGGAACAGCTCGGAGTTCCCGGACTCCAGTTCCCTTTCGTTGCTGTCGAGATCTTTTACGGTTTCACAAAAATAGCCGATCATGCCAACTGGGTTCTTAGCGAACACATGGGCAACAGGGTCGACCTTGTGCTTAAGCGGCAACTTGCCAAGGGCGACTTTCACTGCGATCGCGAGTTTGTTGAGGCCAAGCACTCCATCCGATATGGATTTACATATCAACCCGGGATCCGTAGAGCTTGGGTCACAGGTATCAGATCCAAGGAGAACCTGTGTCAGAGCAAAAGTGAACGCGCTTCTCAGCTGGTTGCTGCCTGAGGGAAGTTTTAGTGCTTCCGACTGTTGGTCATCGGAACTCGAGGCCAACACAGCCGTTCGGTCGTCGTAAGTAACGTTGCTCAAGTCTCGAAATGCTTGACCGCTGTAACACGCGTCCAAAATGACGATGAGGTCGCCCTGATAAACCGTGCGAATTCTTCTGACCTCTTCACGCAGCGAAAAAGAATATCTTGCTTCCAAAGTCTTGGCATCACTAGACCACAGGATAAGATTTCCGAAGTTGTCATCGACTTGCCCATGACCAGAATAATAAAAGAGCAGCAACGGTCGCTTCGAACGGTCAATCTTGGGAAGATTCTCAGTGATTTCCGCATCCAAATTCTGGAGAGTCGCGTCCGGACCGACAAGCCGCGACATATGGGCACTGTCCGGAAGCGACTTGAAACCCTGCTTGCACAGCGCCTCTATCAGCGAATCAGCGTCAGCTTTTGCGAAGTCGTCCTCGCGAGCGCCTTTCGGTCCATTGGTGACGCCCATAACCACATAATATAGAGCCCGGTCTCTCCAACTTGTGAGGATTCCGTCAGCGGACTCGCTTAGCGCAAACGGAGAGCCATCAGACCTTTTTGCAGGATATTTGCACGACCGAGGGCTACAACTCAAATTTCCAGCCTGCCCCCAAGCCGGGGTAAAAGAGGCCAAGAAAAGAACAACCAGAGACAGTGACCTAAAACGACATAGTGTATTTGCAATACCGTGGGCGGCGCATATGCTTTTGTCGCTATTCCGACCTCTGGATACGCCAATCACATTCATCTCTTGAAGGGTGACTAGTCAATTCGCCAGCGAAACGTCTAGCTTCAATTTAATAGGCTAAGCGTGGCTCATCTTTTCCAAAGTCAGAGACAATACACACGGCTGCGGAGCTCTATAAGCGATCACGAGCATATGGCCACGGCATCGTCTCTCGATGCTCTTATGCGGAAGGCTGGGGAGAGCCTCCTGACTATTGAGGTGCGCAGTCTGTGCTTGCCTGCGGATGATGTCAACCAAAATATTAACCTGTCACGAAAACCGAACAACGCCTCCCAAAGCGCTTGATTCTAAGACCTCAGTCTTAGGGCGAGCAACTAGGTGTTGCAAAACTTTTGTTACGTTTTCAGAACACGCCTGCACTCTTGGGCGTTTGCTGCACCGGGTATTACCTAAAACCACACCAGCCCCACAAGGCGCTGTTTTCGTAGATGGGGCATCTGGAATCGTTCCTCCATGAAACGTATTGATCCATGGACAGCGCATGCGCAGCTCCTTCTAAAGAGGGGAGCGGGCTACGCCCAGGTCTTATTAGCAGGGAAAGATATGCGGAAGTTATCCCCAGCCCCATTTTGCGAAGATACGCTTTGTTTCCTATAGTTAAGGCATTCTCAGACAACTTCCGCTGAGCGCAACATTATAGATTTCGCTAATCAAAGCCATGTTTCTGCTGCCGTGTGGTCGGCCATCATCAGCCGATTGCATGGCGGTTATTTATGAAAAGACCCCATCGTCTGCTGGCGATCCTGCCAGTTCTCCTTTTCGCGGCATGCATATTTCCATCGAAGTCGAGCGCAAGCACCACCGCTGTTCTCTTGCCGCAGTCCGACGGCTTATATAAACAACTCAAGCCGAAATCCGGCACTGTCCACTATACACAAGTGAAGGAAACTCGCTGTGATGGTACTACCACCTACAATTCTACGGGTACCATTTCCATAACTGCCCGTGATTCCTACGGCATCTCCGTGACCTCAGTCGGCATAGGCGACGGTGCCATCATTTCCGAAATCGATATCGTGCCGTGCGCATCGCTTAACTCTGGCACTGGCACGGCCACATCCAACGTTTTCTATCGCTGGAATGGTGTCGACAGCTCCGATCAGGGTGCGTACTCGGTTTCCGGCACCACGCCGGTAGAACTTGCCACCACGACCGCCTTCTCTGGTCTCAACCTGCTCAAGACCTCGACGAGCACCCTCGAAATTGGTGCGGTTATGTCAACAACTGGCACGAAAGGTTTTCGCTTGAGCCGCATCGCCACCGTGCTCACGTATACGCTTACGGTCCCTGCCGCTCCGACCGGCCTTGCCGTGAACAACATTTCCCATACCGAGAACGATCTCACTTGGCAAAACAATGCCACCAACGACCTGGGCTACAAGGTCTACCGGTCACAAGATGGTGGTTCTTTTTCACAGATCGCCACCACCACAATGAACGCCGTCTCCTACAATGACACCGGCGTAACCTCTGGCCACACGTATTCCTACAAAGTGTCAGCTTACAATTCTGCCGGCGAGGCGCTATCAAGTGTAGTCGAGAGCACAATCACGATCTCTGCTGATATTTCCTCAAACACCACCTGGGATGGTAACCATGTTTACAAACTCAATGCAGGTGACGTCACCGTAGCAACAGGGGTCACGCTGACCGTTCAAGCGGGCGCCATCGTCAAGCTTGATAACGGCATAGCTCTCACTGTCGCCGGCACTCTTACGGCCACGGGCACAGCTAGCAATAAGATCTACTTCACCTCCTTAACGGATGATGCTGTCGGCGGCGATACGAATGGAGACGGCACTTCCACGATACCTGGCACCGGTAACAACTGGTGGAACGCTATAAAGATCAATAACAATGCTTCAAGCACCATTTCAAATGCGGTGGTGCGTTACGGCGGATTCGTGAATGACAATCTGTTTACGGACATCTACAACAATGGCGGCATTCTCACACTTGACACCGATGAGGTGGCTTCGAGCTATAGCGCCAGCGTCAAACAAACCTCCGGCACCTCAACCATCATCAACTGCAACATCCATAGCCAGACATACGACATAGTGTTTGAGGGCGGCTCTGGCACATTTTCCTCCAACACCATCCATGATACGAGCATCGGTGTATACGGCGATAGTTCCGGTTCCCTCACTCTCACTAACAACACCTTCTCCAATCTCAGCTATCCCGTCCAGTTTTACCTTACCGGCGGTATCCAGGTCACTCATTCGGGCAACACCGTCTCCGGCACAGGTACGGAACATGGCTTCTTCGTGGGCGGCACTACGGGTGCCAACGAAACTCTTACCTTCGGCGATGGCTTTCCATACATCACCAACTCCCTGACCGTAGCCTCTGGCACGATCTTCACGATCAACCCCGGGTCCATCCTGAAACTCGACGGAGCGAATCTGGAAGTTTCCGGTACCCTGGTCGCGGAAGGCACGACCGCGTCTTCCATCTATTTCACCTCGCTCAAGGATGATGCCGCAGGTGGGGATACCAACAATGACGGCGGCGCAACCACACCTGCCGCCGGGGATTGGACCAATATCAAGTTCGATGCCAATGCTTCGAGCACCATTTCCCACGCCGTGGTGCGCTATGGCGGCAAGAACTGTTGCGGCTTTGTCGCGACGGATGTGTACAACAATGGCGGCACCCTCACTCTCGATACCGCCGACATAGCTACCTCGAGCATCTATGGTGTTTACCAGGATGCTGGCAACACCAACATCATTAACTGTGAGAGTCCGCTGGTAGCGCTGTTCGCGAGGTTGGCCGCAACCGAGTCGAATGCCACGAAAGCTGCCCCGGCCGAAACCGAAGAATGCGTGCTGTTGCCGTTGGCTGGAACAGGCGGCG
>Ga0209517_10009455_pt1 | contig 11111 bp, 11 predicted proteins | sample PeaSoiMetSII2010_FD_187695 | JGI IMG/M metagenome (GOLD analysis project Ga0209517, IMG submission 187695) | Peat soil microbial communities from Weissenstadt, Germany - SII-2010 (SPAdes) (version 2) | ecosystem: Environmental > Terrestrial > Soil > Wetlands > Peat | place: Germany... | reverse complement strand
GACCAGAACACTGCCGGGCACCGGTGAGCCGGAAATCGGGCTGGCCACCGGCCGCCTCAACATCACGCTGCGCGAGTCCGGTCTGACCTGAGACCTGCGCCGCAGACCTGGACCGCGGGCCTGGGCCGCGGACCTGGACCGCAGGCCCGGGCCGTCTGCGCAGGTGCCATGCTGGATGGATGCCGGAAGGAGATGTGGTCTGGCGGGCGGCCCGCCAGCTGGACGCGGCGCTGGCCGGGCGGACACTGACCCGCAGCGACTTTCGTGTGCCGCGATTCGCCACGATCGACCTGACCGGCAGAGCCGTCATCGAGACGACCTCCCGCGGCAAGCATCTGCTCACCCGGGTGGCTGGCGGGCTGACCGTGCACACCCATCTGCGGATGGACGGTTCCTGGCGAGTCTGGCCAGCTGGCTACCCGCCGCGCGACCACCGGGTCCGGCTGGTGCTCGCGAACGCGGAGTGGCAGGCCGTCGGTTACCAGCTTGGGATCGTCGAAGTCCTGCAGACCGCTCGGGAGGATCGGGTCGTCGGCCAGCTGGGTCCTGACCTGCTCGGCCCGGACTGGGACCCGGCGCAGGCGGTACGCCGGCTCCAGTCCGAGCCCGACCGGCCAATCGGCGAGGCCCTGCTCGACCAGCGCAACCTCGCTGGCATCGGCAACTTGTACAAGGCCGAGGTGCTGTTCCTGCGCGGAATCAGCCCATGGCGGCCGGTCCGGGAGATCACCGACCTGGACGAGCTCGTCGACCTCGCTCAGCGGCTGCTGGACGCGAATAAGGAGCGGACCGGCCAGGTGACTACCGGCGTGGACCGGCCGGGCGAGCAGACCTGGGTCTACGGCCGACCCGGCAGGCCGTGCCGTCGCTGCGGCACCGTGATCCGCACAACCGGGCAGGCGCGGCAGCGGCAGGACCCGCAGGAGCGGGTCACCTTCTGGTGCCCGCGCTGTCAGCCCGCCGCAGCGTGATCGCCATCCGCGAGCAACCATAGGGCCAGGATCTGCCAGCATGGACGCCATGATCGACGGCGCGGCAGCGCACGAGGCCTTCGTGCAAGCCAACTCCGCGCTCCGGCCGGTTCCGCACGTGCCGGAAATCCGGCTGTACCTGGCCGATGACGCCGTCAGCTTGTGGGAGCAGACCGAGCGGGAACTCGGCCGGACAGACCAGCCGCCGCCCTTCTGGGCGTTCGCCTGGCCCGGCGGCCAGGCTCTCGCGCGCTACGTTCTCGATCATCCCGATCTGGTCGCCGACCGCACGATCCTGGACGTCGGCTCCGGCTCGGGCCTGACCGCGATCGCGGCCGCCATGGCCGGCGCGTCGGCCGTGCTGGCGAGCGAGCTTGATCCGTTCGCGATCGCCGCCATCAGGCTCAACGCCTGCGCCAACGGCGTGACCATCGCCACCACGGCTGACGTACTCGACGGGAGCGGCGAAGATGCCGATGTCGTACTCGCGGCCGATGTCTGCTACGAGACATCAATGGCCGGGCGGGTGCTTGGCCTGCTCGAACGAGCCAGGGCCCGGGGCGCTGAGGTCCTGGTCGGTGACCCTGGCCGGGCCTTCCTGCCGCGTCATCGGCTGCGTGAACTCGATGCCTTCGACGTTCCGGTGCTGGCCGACCTCGAGAGCGCTCCGGTCAAGCGAGTCATGATCCTGACCATGGCCTGACCTGCGGTCCACCACATTTCCGCGGCTGGCACTCAGCAGCGCGACCGCGGTGGCGTCATAGATACGTGACCCACAACAGAACTCGCGCGGTAACCCTGGCCGCAGACCTGACCGTGGCGTCGGCTGCGCAGGCCGCACTCGGCCCGGGCCGGCGACCAAGGGATCCGGAGTCCGCTGATCTCCTGGGGAGCCTGTTCCAGGCGCACGCCCTGAATCTGGTCCGGGTTGCCCTGCTGCTTGTCGGCGACCGAGCTAGCGCCGAGGACATCGTCCAAGACGCCTTCCTCGGCTTGCACAAGAACATGGCCAGGCTCCGGGATCCGGCTAAGGCCCTCGGTTATCTGCGGGCGTCGGTCGTGAACGGCAGCAGATCCGTGCAGCGGTCCCGGCACCGAGCCCGGCTGCGGCCGCTGGTGCACGAGCCGCCGGTCTGGTCGGCCGAGGCAGCCGCCATGGCCTCCGAGGACCGGCGGGCCGTGCTCACCGCGGCGGCCGGCCTGCCTGAGCGAGCGCGTGAGGTGCTCGCCTTCAGGTACTACCTGGACCTGCCCGATCACGAGATCGCAGCGGCGCTCGGCATCAGCAGGGGCACCGTCTCATCGACCGCGTCCCGCGCACTGGCCACCCTGGCCCGCGAACTCAAGGAGCAGATGTGAACAGCATGGAAGACCGGCTGCGGGAGGCGTATCGGGAGGCAGCTGAAACGATCCAGCCACACACGATCCGCGGCGTCAACGAGCAGACGATCCAGATCTCGGCGTCGGGCGGCCGCCGGAAGCCTGGCCTGCCGCAGCGGGTGCTGATCCCGTTGGCGGCGGCCGCCTCGGTCGCGATCGCCGCTGTGCTGGCGGCGGTCATCGTCCCGCAAGCCCTGTCCAGCGGCCGGTCGGGCAAGTCGAACCACCCGGTGACCAGCACGGCTCGGCTCATGCCGACGTACGTGGTGTCCCTTTCCATTACTGCCAGCAGCAGCTCGCTCACGGTGCACCGTTCGGCCACCGGCGCCGTCGTCGCGCACGTCAAGGCACCGCAGCCAGGCATGTCCTTCGCGTACCTGGCGACCGGCGATGGCCGGACCTACGTGGCCGTGCTCTGGCGACCCGCGGTCTGCCGTAGCTGGCTCTATCGGTTCACGCTGAACCGTGCGGGTCAGCCGGGCGCGCTGACTCCGTACGCGGTGCCAAGCATCGGCGAGCTGATCGGCCCGATCGCGATCAGCGAGGACAACGGAACGCTCGCCTACCTCGGGGAGAACTGCAGCGATCCAACCGGCGCCGCTCCGTCCGACCTGGCGGCGCTGACCGTCGGCACGATGCGGACGAGGCAGTGGACCATTCCCAAGCAGGCCGACGTGTCGTCGCTGTCGCTGACCGCGAACGGGGGCCTGCTGGCGTTCAACATCGACGCGACCAAGCTCTTCCATTCGGCGGCCCTGGTTCTGCCGACCAACGCGCCGCCAGGGACCGTCACCGAGCGCAGCCGGGTGGTGGTCAGGGCAGCCCAGTTCGGCCCGACCGAGAACATCGGCTCCGACGTCATCACGCCGGATGGCAGCGCGCTGTACTTCACCACGTATCCGACCAGCTTGCCGAGTGCGGAGATCTGGCAGCTCGGCGTGGCTAGCCTGGCCACCGGCAAGTCACGCATCGTGCAGCGGGTCGCCGGCTTGCCGTACCCCATCGCCGCCAACCCGGCGGTCAGTGAGCTGCTGATTCTGATCCAGCCAACGACCGTGCCGTCACCGTCACCGTCACCGTCCGGGCCCGGGGCGCCATCTCCGTCCGGGCCGGTCGCATCGACGCCGTCACCGTCGCCGTCCGGGCCATGGTCTCCGTCTCCGTCGCCGTCCGGGCCATGGTCTCCGTCTCCGTCGCCGGCCGGATCGGGGTCACCGTCTCCGTCGCCGTCATCAGGCCAGCCCAACTCGCCGCAGCTGCTTAGGATCGATCTGGATACCGGGGCTCTGACGTTCCTGACGTCCCCGGCCTGGCAGATTTCCACGGATAGCAGCTTCGTCTGGTAGCACACCAGCCAAGCAAGGGGCTCCGGTGCCGACGGCGAACTCCAGGCACCGGAGCCTTTGCTGATCGCGGCGACTCGCCGCTGGTCCGCCGCCCGCTTATGCGTCGCGCTTGCGGAACAAAATCAGCCCGCCGATGATCGCGACCGCCGCGTAGCCGCAGAACACGCCGAACCCGATCCACGCCGAGAATGGGTTCAGCCCGTTGGCCTGGTGCTCCCAGATGGACGAGCCGGCATTGAACGGGATCCACTTGTCGATGTCCGCCTGCCCGAACCAGCCGCTCGGCGGACCCGGCAGGAAACCGCTCAGGATCCAGAGCACGAACATCAGGCCGATCCCGGTCGCAATCGCTCCGGCCGTGTGCCTGAGCACCGCACCGATGCCGAACGAGAGGAGCCCGCACCCCGCCAGGAACAATCCGCCGCCAACTACCGTGCGCAGCACATTCGGCTGTCCGATCGTCACGCTCAGCTGCTGGCTGGACAGGATGGCCTGGCCGATGAAGAACGCGATGAAGCTAGTGACCAGCCCTGTGACCAAGGCGACCGCACCGAAGACGACCCCCTTCGCGGCGAAGACCGTGCCGCGCCGCGGCATCGTGCTGAGCGAGGTTCTGATCATCCCGGTCGAGTACTCCGAGGTGATCACCAGCGCGCCGAGCACGATGATGATCAGCTGACCGATCAGCAGCCCGAACAGGCTGGTGCTGGCCGCCGCGGCCCTGATCTCCGCCGAGCGTTGAGCCACTATGCTGGCGATCGCCCCCGGCGGCAGCGGATTCCCGCGGAGGGTCACGCCGCTCTTGAGCCGGACAATCCGCTCGGTCTGGCCCCAGCTGAACAGGGCGCCGATTCCGACGCAGGCCACCACGAGCGCGAACAGCGTCCAGTATGTCGACCGGACCGAGCGGATCTTGGTGAACTCCGAGCGCAGCGCGCCCACGAAACCGGCCCGGCCAGCCGGACGGTGCGGGACGGCACCGCCGACCAGAGCCTCATGTGTCGCTACCGAAGCCATGTCAGGCCACCTCTCCCGCATGCGCCGCTTCCCGGTCAGCGCTGACTGGTACCCCGGCGTGGAATTCCACGCTGGCCGCGGTCAGCTCCATGAACGCCTGCTCAAGCGAAGCGTGCGCCGGGGCAAGCTCATGCAGCCTGATCCCGTTCTCGAACGCCAGGTCGCCGACTTGCGCGGGCGTCAGGCCGAGCACGACGATTGTGCCCCCGTCGTCGTCCCGCACCGTGCCTCCGGCCGCTGCGGCCACCCGCGCCAGGTCATCGGCCTGCGGGGTCCGGACCCGGACCGACTGCTGGGAGTTGGCCGCGATGAACTCGGCGACCGTGCTCTCCGCGATCAGCCGACCGCGTCCGATCACGATCAGGTGATCAGCCGTGTTCTCCATCTCCGACATCAGGTGGCTGGACACGAACACCGTCCGGCCCTCGGCCGCCAGTGCCTTCATCAGGTTGCGGATCCACAGAATGCCTTCCGGGTCCAGACCGTTGACCGGCTCGTCGAACATCAGGATCTCCGGATCACCGAGCAGCGCGCCCGCGATGCCGAGCCGCTGCCCCATGCCGAGCGAGAAGCCCTTGGACCGCTTCTTCGCGACGTCGTGCAGCCCCACCAGCTGGAGTACCTCGTCAACCCGCCGCCTCGGGATGTCGTTGGTCTGGGCCAGGCACAGCAGATGGTTGTAGGCACTCCGGCCGCCGTGCACCGCCTTGGCGTCAAGCAGCGCGCCGACCTCCCGCATCGGCCAGGCAAGCTTGCCGAACGCCTTGCCGTTCACGGTCACCGTGCCGCTGGTCGGGTAGTCCAGTCCCAGGATCAGCCGCATCGTCGTGGTCTTGCCCGCGCCGTTCGGGCCGAGGAATCCGGTAATCCGGCCCGGCTCGACGGTGAACGACAAATTGTCAACGGCGAGCGTGTCGCCGTATCGCTTGGTGAGGCCTCGTGCCTCGATCATGTCAAATTCCTTCCTGCTGACCATGGCGCGCCTGCGGCCAGCACGATTGACGGACCCGGCGCCCGCCCGCGCCGCGTCGGCGGGCGGTCGGCGGGCCGCCATGATCAGTGTGGCCTAGCCAGCGCCTGCACCGCGTCGGCCGGCAGAGTGATCCGCATCCGACCACAGGCTGATCTTTCTCCAGACACCCAATGCGCAACGGCGGCAACAGCCGAAAGTGAGCCTATCCGCTCGTCGGCCCTCCAGAGCCCCGGTCTCAGCGCTGCCGCCCGGTGCCCGGCGACGCCAAGCGGGGTCGGCTGGCTTGCGGATTCCGCCAGATTCACTCAGCAGATAGGCCGGCGCGTCCCCAGCGCCTATCCGTTCCGCTGAAACTACGGTTACACAGTGTAATCATCGCGCCACGTCGAGCTGGGCTTTGCGAGCGCCACAACGGAGCAACGGAGCGGACATGAGAGCAGTACTGCGAAAGCACGCCGACGCGGGACAACACGGAGGAGCCTCAGCCCGCCGGCGCCGGGGACAGGCCGCTGCGGTGGCCACGCTGGCAGCCGTTGCCCTGCCGCTGGTCACCTCAGGTGTCGCTGTCGCGCTGCCGACGGGCGGTCACACCATTGTCGCCGGCATCGGAGTAGGCACCCATCCAGTGCCGGCTAGCTATTCCCCACACCCGCTGGCGGTCGACGCCAGCACTCACACCGCCTACGTGCCTAACGCCGGCCACAACACCGTTCCGGTCATCGACAGCAGCGACCTGGCCGTCTCACTGACCCGCACCACCCCGTTCCGCACCGGGCACGTCGGTCAGTACCTGATCGAGCTCACCAACACCGGAGCTGGCGTCACCACCACGCCTTCGACGCTGCAGATCACCCTGCCAGCCGGACTGATCCTGGTGCGCGACCTGAACGACGGCTGGTTCTGCACTCCATCGCTCAGCTGCCGCAGCGTCTGGACGCTGCTTCCCGGCCAGACCACCACGTTCACCATTCTCGTCTGGGTCACCGCGCCGGCCTGCAGCACGCTGACCACCACAGTCACAGCAGGTCCCGCCGACGCCACCCCAGCCGACAACACTGCCACCGACGTGGTAACCATCCCGCCAAGCCGTCATCAGCTCGGTAAGGCGGACAGCGGCTGCCCAGTGGACCTCAGCCCGCGCATGGCGGCCTGAACCATGGCAGCCGTGACCTGACCGTCCGACCAGGCGGCGGCGCAGAGCGCGCGCAGTCCATCGAGCGGCTCACCGGCACCGGTCAACTCCAGCGGCCCGTCGCCGGATGGCCCTCTGGCGGTCCAGCCTCCGCAGCTGAACGCCACGCCCAGAGCAGAACCGTCGTCCCTGACCGAACCGTCGTTCCTCGTTGACCTATCGCCCCCGGCACCGCCGCCAGCGTTGCCGGGGGCGGATCCCGGCTGGCGGACCGGCCCGATCACCGGCTGCGGCTCAAGCAGCCCACCAAGGTCAGCCGCCAGATAGGTCGGCCGCCGCTGCGGCGGCGCGAGCACCACGTCGATCGGCTCGCTCACACCGGTCAGCACAAGCAAGCTGTCAGCACCACCCCGGACTGCCCCTTCGATATCGGTGTCGAGCCGGTCCCCGACCACGAGCGGCCGTTTCGCCCCGGTCCTGGCCATCGCCTCGGCATGCAGCGGTGTCTCCGGCTTCCCGGCAACCAGCGGCTGCGTCCCGGTCGATGTGATGATCACCTGCACCAGCGACCCGTTCCCCGGCTGCAGCCCTCGGGGTGTCGGCAGTGTCAGGTCGGTATTAGACGCCACGAACAGCGCGCCGGCGCGCACCGCCAGTGCTGCCTCGGCCAGCAGACCGTAGCTCATATCCGGCGCATAACCCTGTACCACCGCGACTGGCCGCTCAGCTGCGGTGGACACCGGCCGCAGCCCGCGAGCGCGCAGCGCCAGCCGGAGCCCGATGCCGCCGGCGGCCAGCACCGGCGACCCGGGCGGAACCCGGCTGGCGATCAGGCTGGCCGCAGCTTGCGCTGAGCTGATGACATCGGCCGAGTCGGCCGGGACACCGAGCCCGGAGAGCTGCGCGGCGATCGCCGACGGCGACCGCGAAGCGTTGTTCGTGACGAACGCCAGCCGCAGGCCGGACTTCCTGGCCGCGGCGAGCGCGGCCACCGCTCCGTGGATCGCCGCGGAGCCGTTGTATACCGTGCCGTCCAGGTCAATAAGGGCGACGTCGTACTCCTCCGCCAGCGCACGCTGGCCGCTGCGCAGCGGGGTCGGGGCCGCGGCGTCAGCCGCGGGCCCAGACCCGGCAGGCAGGTGCTTGTCGTTTCGCATTAATCAGGTTTCTTCGCCCTGAACAAGATCGCGGGCGCGCAATGTGGCTCGCACGCTGCGCAGCGCCTCGGTGTAATGCCGCAGATCCGGGCGCATGGCAGCGGCCAGCGCGAGGTGCTCGGCTGCCGCGCCGTGATCTCCTGACCTGGCCAGGGCCAGGCCGAGCCCGAACTGCGCGTAATCGTCGCTCGGGCTGGCCTCCACGATCCGCCGGAAGCTGCCCGCCGCCGCCTCGTAGTGCCTGGTGTCGAACTGCGCTCTGGCCAGCGCCTCCAGGACGCTGCGCGACTCCGGTTCAGCAGCCGCGGCTCGCTCAAGCAGCTGGGCGGCCGCTGCCGCACTGCCACGAGCCAGCAGATCGAGCCCGCGGCGGTACAGGGTATAAGTGTCGTCCGGCCCGGTATGCCCGTTCCCGGCCGGACCGGCACCGGGACCTGGACGGGCATCGTCGCCGTACCGACCTGGCTGCGCAGTCATGCGGGCGTGCTGCCCGCCAAGCTTTTCGCCGGAACGGGAATCCTTGCCACCCGTTGATCCTTCTGACATATGTGCAGATCCTTCCGTCCTACCGGGCGTCAGCGCGCAACAGGCTTGCAGGCCTGGAGCTGGCGCCGTTTCGCGGCGTCCGTTACGCGCCGGACCGGGTGAGCGGGCTTGCCGAGGTCTCCTCTCCACCGTACGACGTCATCTTCAGAGATAAAGAGGACCAGCTGATGGCGGCGGATCCGCACAACGTGGTCCGTCTGATTCTGCCCAGGTCGACGACCGGCGAAGTCGGCGAGGAGTACCACCACGCGGCGGTCTCGCTCCAGCAGTGGCAAGACGAGGGGATCCTGGCCGCTGACCCCGAGCCAGCGTTGTACGTGTACGAGCAGATCGCCGTCGATGCCGACAGCCAGTCGCGCAACGGCGCGGCCCGGAACGGAGCAGCGGATGGCAACGGTGCGCACGGGCACCGAACGCGGGCCAGCGGCGCGCGGGGCATGCTCAGGCCTGGCCTGGTCCAGCGCGGCCTGATCGGCGCGGTCCGGCTCGCCGGGCCAGACGCCGGGGTGGTGCTGCCGCACGAGGATGTGGCTCCTGAGCCAGTGGCAGGCCGACTCCAGCTGATGGAGGCTACCCAGGCCAATCTTGAGCCGATCTTCCTGCTGTATGACGGCGGCACGCCGGACGCACCCGGTGCGGCAGCGCGGGTCGTAGCGCAGGCGGCAGCACGCGAGCCGCTCGTCGACGCGCTCACCGCCGATGGGCTGCGGCACCGGCTATGGGCGGTCACCGACGCCGAGGACCTCGCCGCGATCGCCGCGGATCTGGCACCGCGCCAGGCGCTGATCGCCGACGGACACCACCGTTATGCCGCGTATTTGAAGCTGCAGGACCGTCGGCACCGGGACGGAGCCGGGCCAGGACCATGGGATTACGGACTGGCGCTGCTGGTCGACTCGGCTGCTTACCCACCGCAGATCGGCGCCATCCACCGGGTGATACCTGGCCTGGACGTCCAGGATGCCGCGAAGCTGGCCGGTGCCGCTTTCCAGGTCAAGCCGCTGCCTCAGGGCACGACCGACCTGCCCGCCGTGATCAGCGCGCTCGGCCGCGCGAGCAGCCGGAGCCCGTCGTTCGTGGTCGCCGACGCCGAGCATGCCTATCTGCTCACCGATCCCGACCCGGACCAGGTCGAGGCCGCGATGCCCACCGGCCAGTCGGCGGCATGGCGTGCCCTGCCGGCCGCTGTGCTGCAGGAACTGCTGATCAGTGGCCTGTGGGGGCTCACCGACAGCGACGGCTCTGTACTGGTCGTGCATCATGACGCGCAGGCCGCGGTGCGAGCGGCGCAGGCAGCGGGCGGCACTGCGGTCCTGTGCACTCCGATGTCGCCAGGCGACGTGTACGCCGTCGCTGCGCGGGGCGAGAAGGTGCCGCGCAAGTCGACATCTTTCGCGCCTAAGCCGCGGACCGGGCTGGTCCTGCGGACGTTCGCTCAGGGCTGAATTTCTCCCCCGCGCGCCGTCCAGCGAGACCGGATGCCGCTTATCCTGCTCGGACATGCCGGTGCGCAGGCTCTCTGCCGGAGCCGGAGGACGGCCCCCGGCTACCGGGCGTGCGATTGGCCTCCGGCCGGACCTGAAACGATGGGGCATATGGACGACGATGCGCGTAATCCGGTGGGCACAGACGTCATCACGGCGCTAGGGCACGAGGTCTATCAGATCGACACCCGGATGGCCGGATATCACGGAATCACGGCCGGGTACCTGATCCGCTCGGACCGGCCATGCCTGGTCGAGACCGGAACCGCGCCATCGGCGCCGGTGGTCCGCGACGCGCTGGCCGCGCTCGGCGTCGGTCCAACCGACCTGGCGACCGTCGTGGTCACGCACATCCATCTTGATCACGCCGGTGGCGCCGGTGATATTGCCAAGCTGTTTCCGCAGGCGCAGATCGTCGTACACGAACTCGGCGCGCGGCACCTCGCGGACCCGTCCAGGCTGATGGCGAGCGCCAGGAGGGTGTACGGCGATGAACTCGATGAACTGTTCGGGACGCTTGCTCCCACTCCGGCCGAGCGAATCCGCGCCGTCGAGCGCGTCGGCGTCGTGGATCTCGGGGCCGGTCGACGCCTGGACAGCCACTACTCGCCGGGGCACGCCAGGCATCACGTCGGGCTGATCGACTCAGGCAGCGGTGACCTGTACGTCGGCGACGCTGCCGGGGTCTTCATCCAGGAAACCGGTGACCTGCGACCGGGAACCCCGCCACCGGACTTCGACCTCGGCATCGCGCTCGAGTCACTGCGCATGTTCGCCGCGCTGCTGCCGACCCGGCTGCTGTTCAGCCACTACGGACCGGTGACCGCGGTGCAGGAGACGCTGGAGCGGTCGGCCGATGAGCTGCAGGTCTGGGTGCAGGAGACCAGGCAGACGCGGCGAGCGGGGCTGGATCTCGATCACGCGGTCGCCATGGTCGCCGAGCGGACCAGGGAGCGGTACGCCGTATTCGCGCCTGAAGCTGACCCGGAACTCGCCGCGAAGTACGACCGGGTGTCAGGCGCTCCGGCCAACGTCGCGGGAATCATGCACTGGCTGGACCGCGAAGGTGAAGGTTAGCCTGGGTCTCGGCCGTGCACATCCGGGG
>Ga0209517_10009454_pt1 | contig 11111 bp, 10 predicted proteins | sample PeaSoiMetSII2010_FD_187695 | JGI IMG/M metagenome (GOLD analysis project Ga0209517, IMG submission 187695) | Peat soil microbial communities from Weissenstadt, Germany - SII-2010 (SPAdes) (version 2) | ecosystem: Environmental > Terrestrial > Soil > Wetlands > Peat | place: Germany... | reverse complement strand
CGCTTTGCATGCCCGAGAATGTCTCGCTCGAACGCAAGAAGATTCTCAGCGCGTACGGCGCGAACATTCTTTATACCGATCCCGGCGACGGTTCCGATGGGGCGATCCGCATGGCCCGCGACCTTGCCGCCAAGCATCCAGACTTATATTTCTACGCCGATCAGTATTCCAACGACGCCAACTGGCGCGCCCACTATCACGGCACAGCCAACGAAATCTGGCAGCAGACGGAAGGACGCATCACGCACTTTGTCGCCATGCTCGGTACCAGCGGCACCTTCACCGGCACCACACGCCGCCTGAGAGAACTCAATCCGAGGATCCGTTGCATTTCGCTGCAGCCCGATTCGTCCTTCCACGGCATTGAAGGCGCCAAGCACATGGCGAGCGCCATAGTCCCGAAAATCTACGATCCGGAACTGGCGGACGAAAATCTCGAGATCGCTACCGAGGAAGCCTACGCGATGGCCAAACGTCTGGCGCGCGACTCCGCTTTGCTGGTGGGAATTTCCGCCGCCGCCGCGGTTGCCGGCAGCCTGAGAGTCGCGGAGCGCTTGCAGCTCCGGCGAGAGCAGCGGGCGGTGATCGTCACCATCCTTTGCGACTCCGGCGACAAATACCTGAGCGAGAGATTCTGGACTGAGTAGAGAAATTGCTGATTGTTGATTTTTGATTGTTGATTGGGAAGCACACCGTCAGATTTTCAATCAACAATCAGCAATCAGGAAATCAACAATCCTGCGATGCTGAAGCTGACACGCCAAGACTACGACTCCCTGCGCCGCCACGGCGAAGAAACCTATCCGCACGAATGCTGCGGCGTACTGCTCGGCCGCGTGGACGACGACAGCATCCGGATCGTAACCTCGACTGCCCGCTGCGGCAACACCCGCACTGACTCGCCGCAGAATCGGTACAATATCGATCCCCGCGAGCTGGTTCGCATTCAGCGCGAAGGCCGCGATCGTGGCGAAGACATCGTCGGCTTCTACCACTCCCACCCCGACCATCCTGCGCACTGGTCGCCAACCGATCTGGCCGAAGCGCACTGGTTCGGCTGCTCCTACGTCATCACCAGCGTAGAAAAGGGCAAGGCTGCGATCACCAACTCCTTCGAACTTACGGGCGGGGACGAGAACGACAAGCAACTCACCGATGAGAAGATCGAAGTCATCTAGGCAAACCAGGCAGCAATCACGGACCATGTGGGGACAGCCGCCCTCGGCTGTCCAGTCGAGCGCAGCTCGATTTAGCTTCGATGACGGCCGCCGATCAGTAGGAGCAGAAGTCGGGCCTTCGGCCCGAGACAGCCGAGGGCGGCTATCCCCACATGTGCCGTGCTCATTCTTATCTCGCACCGCTTCCCTGCTTTGGCGAATCCCGCACTGGACGGCAGTTTTCGCCGTTTTTCACAATGACCGAGCAATTCATTGCAACCTCGATCGTGTTTCTCCTGAAGACGCGATGGCGAAAAGTCTCAGCCGCGGCATGCTTGGCGACAAATCCGGCATCGCTCTGCCCCAATTCCGGTCACCCCCCTGTGGACTGCCTGCACTCGATTGAAAACACGCAGCTTACAAATCGCGGTTTTTCATTGACTCTAAAATCAGAAGGAGTACAAACAGAATCGTTCTTTGACAACTTCCAAAGTTTTTCCGGTTGGTGCAACGTCCGGGGCTCGAGCGAAGTCACTTTCTCATTGCGCAAATGGGAAGGAGGGCCAGCAAGGGTCTAAAGCAAAGCGCTGGTCGAGGAGAACAGGAAGAAATGTCGAAGGCAAGATAGAGTTCCGAGGCGTTGGGTAGGTTTATCCGGTTGGCGGTGAGCCCGGAGCCCGAGTGAAGATCGCGCGCAGCGGCCCCGCAAGGGAAGCAGCGAGAGCAGGTCAAGCAAGGGTCATAAGCGAGCTACTGGCCGAGACGAATGGACCCAGCATCACCTCGGAACTCTCTATTTTTGCCCCGCTCTATTATTTGCGTTCATCCGCGCAAATCTGCGGCCCGAGAATTTACAGCGGTATATTCCCATGCTTCTTAGCCGGGTTCTTGTCCCGCTTGTTCTCGAGCATAGCTAGCGCCTGGATCAGCTTCTTGCGGGTTTCCCGAGGCTGGATGATGGCGTCGACGAAGCCGCGGTCGGCGGCCACGTAGGGGCTGGCAAAGCGGTCGCGGAATTCTTCGATCTTTTTCTGGCGAGCCGCTTCGCGATTCTCGGCGCCCTCGAGTTCGTGTTTGTAGACGATGTCGACTGCGCCCTCCGGACCCATGACTGCGATCTCCGCCGTCGGCCAGGCGTAGTTCACATCCGTGCGGATGTGCTTGGACGCCATCACGCAATACGCCCCGCCGTAGGCCTTGCGTGTGATCACCGTGACCTTGGGGACAGTGGCCTCGGCGAAAGCAAAGAGCAGCTTGGCGCCGTGCTTGATGATTCCTCCGTACTCCTGCGCTGTGCCGGGGAGGAAGCCGGGCACATCTTCAAAGGTCACCAGCGGAACGTTGAAGCAATCGCAGAAGCGCACGAAGCGCGCGCCCTTGATGGATGCGTTGATGTCCAAAGTCCCCGCCAGCATGGCCGGCTGGTTGGCGACAATCCCAACCGAGCGCCCGTCGAGCCGCGCAAATCCCACGACGATGTTTTTCGCGTAGTGCTCCTGCACTTCGAAGAAATAACCGTCATCGACCACGGCGTGGATCACGTCTTTCATGTCGTAAGGCTGGTTCGACTGGTCAGGAACTATCTTGTCGAGGGCACCATCGGCACGGTCGATGGGATCAGTGCAAGGCTTGCGCGGCGGATCATCCAGGTTGTTAGAGGGGACGAAACTCAACAATTCGCGCACCATCGACAGGCATTCCGCGTCGTCGTGCGCCAGAAAGTGCGCCACGCCGGAGGTTTCGTTGTGCGTCATGGCGCCACCGAGTTGGTCTTTCGTGACTTCCTCATTAGTCACGGTCCGGATCACGTCCGGCCCGGTGATAAACATGTAGGAAGTCTTGTCGACCATGAGGACGAAGTCGGTGATGGCCGGTGAATACACCGCGCCGCCCGCGCACGGCCCCATGATGGCCGAAATCTGCGGCACCACGCCGCTATATAGAGTATTGCGCAGAAAGATGTCGGCATAGCCGGCCAGCGACATCACGCCTTCCTGAATGCGCGCGCCGCCGGAATCGTTCAGCCCGATCACGGGTGCGCCCATCTTCGCAGCCAAATCCATGATCTTGACGATCTTCGCCGCGTTGGTCTCCGACAGCGATCCGCCGAACACGGTGAAATCCTGGGCAAACAGATACACCAGCCGTCCCTCGATGCGCCCGTAGCCGGTAATGAATCCGTCGCCATAAATCTTCTGCTCGGCCATGCCGAAGTCGTTGCAGCGGTGCGTGACCAGCTTGTCGGTCTCTTCGAAGGTGTCTTCATCGAGCAGAAACTCGATGCGCTCCCGCGCCGACATCTTGCCTTCCTTATGCTGCCGCTCGCGGCGTTTCGCTCCGCCGCCCTCTTCGGCCAGCTGGTTGCGCTTCTTGAGTTCGGCAACTTTTTGTTCGGGATTCATGGCGGGAGAATTATAGCGGCTAGGGTTGGGATGGGGGCAGGATAGAAAAACAGCATGCGCGCCGCGCGATGCGCAGCCAAAGTTTGATCACCCCCTTAGCGTATTCGCCCCTGCTTTACTTTCGTCTATTGCTGCCGAGACCGCGCTGCCCTGGCCCAGGGGGTGGTGTTACTGCGTTTCCTGCGACCACGCGAGTCACAATCTGGCGGTTTCCGGTACAAGGAGTTGGCCAGCGGTAGCTAACGTAGCAGAGGCCAACGATGATCATGATCGATAAGGCAAGACCGTGAAGCAATACAGAAGCGCTGGGGCGGGATTCTCCCAGTGCGAGGTAGGCATCTGGTTCGGCGAGCACGGCAGTCGAGTGGGTTCCTTCGATCCAGCAGCGCACGATGGCAAGGCTGGTGTCGCCGAAGATCAGCGGCCATTCGGTCGGGGCGGCGGCTTCTGCCACCTCCAGCATCTCCACCGCGAAACGTCTCCGAAATGCCGGGGGGTAGAAGCGCAACAGTAGACCATACGCGAACAGCATCCAGCGCTGAATGCTCATGCGCCCCTCTCGTCCGACTTGCCCAACCGCGTCCGCGCGACGTCCACCACTTGCCGCAAGCGCCGAATCTCGAGGCGTAACGCCTGCTCGCCGCTAGCGGTCAAGCGGTATTCTCGCCGAGTTTCGCCGCCTTTCAGTCGCCGTTCCGTCTCGCCGACCAGGCCGCAGGCCAGCAAGCGATCCAGATTGGCGTATAGCGTGCCAGGTCCCAGCCGGTAAGTTCCGCCAGATAGGCGTTTGACCGACTGCATGATCCCGTACCCGTGGAGACTAGACTCGGCGAGCGCAAGAAGGATATGCAGAGCGGCGGTCGAAAGGGGCCTGTCCTTGACTTCCATATCGTACTTTGATATATCACATTTCGATATAAGTCACAACCCTGGCCGGAAAACCGCTCAGTCCGATTATAGGAGAAGTCCACCATGAAGCGATCTTTGGTCCCGCTGGTTGCATTGACTCTGCTGGCCGTCTTCGGAGCAGATCCTCAGGGTCTGGCACAATCGCAAAATCAACAGCCGAGTCCTGCGGGCTCCCGTGCCGACGAGACGCTGGAGGTGTGGAACGCCATCGGCAACAAACTGGTCGCTATGGCCCAGGATTTTCCCGAAGACAAATACGACTTCAAGGTGCAGAAGGACCAGCGCACCTTCGCCCAGAATCTTTTGCACGCCGCCGCACTGGATTTCGTCCTGATACGCAGGATTTCCGGATCAAATCTCGGGCCCGACTTCGGCGAGGGCGACAATCCTTCGCGAGACAGTTTCAAAACCAAAGCCGACGTGGTGAAGTTTGTGCAAGAGGCGGTCGCGGACGGAGCGCACGTGATTCAACAGCAGGGCGACGCGGGGCTGGACAAAACATCGAAATTCTTTGGGAACCGGCTGGCCCACAACTCCGCCATTTGGACGTTCGCCGTCGAGCACAGCGCTGAGCACTACGGCCAGCTGGTGGTGTACTACCGCGCCAACAACCTGGTGCCGCCGGATTCGCGGCGTTAAGACTTGAAAGCACTGGGGATTTTGAGATTCGCCAAGAAAGGAAGAAAGATGAATATGAATCGACCACAGAAAACGCGAGCATCGCTTCTTCTCCGGGCCTTTTACTTACTGAGCGCTCTTACCGTGATTTCGTGTTCGGCATTCGTGGTGGCCCAAACGGATTCAGGAGCCACGAAACCCGCGGCGCAAAGCGCCACCGAACGCGACGGGCAACACGATTTCGACTTCGAGCTCGGCAGCTGGAAAATCCACCTGAAGCGCCGGCTGCGTCCGCTGACCGGTTCGAATACCTGGGTCGAATTCGACGGCACTTCGGTCACCCGCAAGCTTTGGGATGGCCGCGCTCAGATCGAGGAGTTCGAGACCGACGGCGCAGCCGGCCACATCGAGGGCCTGACCCTGCGCACTTACAATCCCCAAACCCGCGACTGGCGCCTGTATTGGGCCAACAGCAAGGATGGTGTCGTGGTCGTACCCCAGATCGGCCAATTCAAGAACGGGCTGGGCGAGTTCTACGCCCAGGACACGTTAGACGGCAAATCCATCTTCATTCGGTTTATCTGGTCGAAGACCGATTCGGGCGTGCCCCATTTCGAACAGTCATTCTCCGACGATGGCGGCAAGACCTGGGAAGTAAACTGGATTACCGATCAGACGCGCGCAGGCGATGCGCCGCCCGAAAAAGCACAAGCCGCGAGCGTGCCTCCAGCGCGACCGCAGCCTGCGCCAACCATCGACTCCACCGTGGATCGCGAGATCAGCGCCGTCGAAAAGCTAATCGTGGAAGTTGCCGAAGCGATGCCGGAAGAGAAGTTCAACTTTTCTCCTGAGAGCTTGAGCATTCCCGGCAGCGACTACCAAGGCGTGCGCACGTTTGCCGTGCAGGTCAAACATGTCGCCGCTTCCAACTATGCACTATGGTCGCCGCTTACCGGCGACAAGTTCCCCGAAAACTTCATGGGCGGTAACGGTCCTGAGAACTTGAAGACCAAAGCCGACATCATTAAGTTCCTCGAGGATTCTTTCACCCTGGGTCACAAGGCCGCAGCCACGTTGACTGCCGAGAACATGTTGCAGCCTGCGGGGAACGGCAAATCGCCCCGCCTGCAACGGGCAACATTCGCCGTAGCCCATGCCTTTGATCACTACGGGCAGATGGTGGAGTATTTGCGGATGAACGGAATTGTGCCGCCCGCCAGCCGCGGAAAGTCAGATTGATTGCCGGACTTGCCCGCGCTCAGTTTGGACGGAGAACCTGCGCCCGAGCTTGCCCAGGCCGCAAGTACGCTGCTAATCCGGCGAGTATCCCACTTATGCCCGACCCTACTCCAGGCTCGATCCCAGCGGCTGGTAGCGATATTTCTTGCCGTCCCAGAAAATCACGGATGACGTATCTTCGCCTTCGCCTTTTTCTTCCATGTAGATGCCGAGAACGGTCTTCTTCTTCAGCGCCAGCCTCTTTACGGTCAGGGTCTTGAATGGCAGGTTGATCAGCAGGAACTTAGCCTTCGGCGTCTCCGCTTTCCAGGCATCAGGCCCTGCACCGTGCACGATCAGCAGGCAAACTCCCCGGCGCTCCGGCGCATCGGAAGCGAACGTCGAAGTAACCTTCACCTCGCCGAAGCCGAGAAAGCTGTTGTAGGGATCGGCCACCACGAAGCTGTATTCGTCTCTATCCGCCATGGGATTTTTGCAGCGCGCCGTCATCACCAGATCGTCGACGCCGTCGCCGTCCAGGTCGCCCACAAATTGCGGCGGGCCGGGCAGCACCGAGCAGTTGTCGCCGAATTGCTTGTGCACAAAATCATCGTTTACCGCGGGCGACGGAGATTTGGCATGGGCCGGCGGAGGCGGCGGCTGTTTCTTCGTTTGCGCGGCGACTGTGGAAGATCCGGCAGCAACAACCAGCAAACCAGCCAGGACGGGGAGGGCGAGCCATCTGAGTTGCGACATATCCATAACTCTAGCCCCGTTCGTGAGCGTGGGGTAGAGACACAAATGGTCACCCGAAACCAAAGTTACCTTGCGAAATTCGGCTCTACCGGCGGAAGTGTTCCCACCCGCGCGGCTCCAGTTCGTAACCGACGCCAGCGTTGTTTCTCAGTACTACTTTTCGGCTGCGCGTCATATGCCCGATTTGCGTTATTGGCACTCCCGCAATGCGCGAGGGCACACGCTTGCTTGGTGGCGCAGTGAACAACAGTTCGTAGTCCTCTCCGCCGTGCAGCGCAAACTCGAGATCGACTTCCCGCGCCGGCTTGCCCACGCTGGCCCGCGGAATAAGCTCCGCGCTGACCTCCGCCCCCACGCCGCTTTCTTCGCAGATGTGCGCCAGGTCGGTGGAAAGGCCATCGCTGGTATCGATCATCGCCGAGGCCAGCTTTTTCTCGCGAAGAATGCGCCCCAGCCCAATCCGCGGCTCGGGGAAGAAATGCCGGGAATACTCCGCCGGCTTCAGCCCGCTTTTCGGCTTCTTTCTCATCTGCTTAACCGCTGCCGCCGAGCCGCCCAGTTCCCCGCTCACATAAAGCCGGTCCCCCGGCCGCGCCCCTGAACGCAATACGGCTTTCCCCTTGGGCACGCTTCCCACCACGATAATGTCGGCCAGAATTCCATCCGGAGACTCTGCAGTATCTCCTCCGGCCAGGGTCACGCCATATCTCTCCCCGAGGCTGATCAGGCTGCGCGCGAAGCGACCCACCCAGCTCTGCGGCAGATCGCGAGGCAGGGCCAGCGAGAGGAATGCCGCGGACGGCTCTCCGCCCATCGCCGCGATATCACTCAAGCCCCGGGTCAAACAACGGTGTCCGACGGATTCCGGCGGGTGCCAGTCGCGCCGGAAGTGAATGCCTTCCAGGGTAAAGTCCGTGGTCACCAGCGTGTCATTCCCTGTGCCCCGAACTGAGACCATTCGCAGCACCGCGCAGTCGTCTCCAATTCCCGTAACGATCTGTGTGGGGCGGACACGTTTGTCCGCCTGCTTTTGCCTGTGAGTCGCCAGGCGGCGAATCCGGGCAATCAGCTCTTTTTCGGCAAGTGGCACGGCGCAATCACTATAGCGGACGCCTCGCAAAAGATGCTGTGCTTGATGGGGGGGATTCAAATATCGCGGGTTTGCCGGCTTTGCGTGCTCAAGGATGCGGCCTTTTCGCCAGACGCGGAGGAACCTTCCAATCTCTTGCGGGCTCAAGCCAATCGCCGACCTTTGCCTGTACCCCGGCTCTGCTAGTAACCTGTCCCCAGGTGACCCCGGCTGCCCAGCCTTACGTAACCGGGAAAGGCCCCCCTGGGTCGTTGACAGGGGGAACCCAGTTTGTTACCGTTTACCTGACATTCACAAAGCTTTTGGCCGAGCTAAGTTCTGCATCCAGTTGGAATTGCAGACAAATGCAGTTTTTCCAGGCTTTAAGCCTGGGTTTCCGGTAGGGAGGGCGCGTAAGAGGTCTCCATTCCCAACATGGGAGCGCAGCCCGGAAATCAGGTGCTCCGAACAGGCTTCTGCAACCTCAGACCTTGCCTGGAGTTCCGGCCCTGATGAACCAAACTTTAAAGAGGACAGCTTTTGCAAAAACGTTTCTACATACTTTTTGTGGCGCGCGGCGACGACGGCCAACTGCGTAAGATATCCATTCCGTTACGTTACCTTTATGTTTTCGTGGTCGGGGCCGCCATCGGATTCCTCAGCCTTACCGGTATCGCATCTTCTTATACCCGGATGCTGTTGAAGGTCTCCCGCTACAACCAGCTGCGCACCGAAAAGGAGCAGCTGAAAGATCGCTATTCCCGCCTTGAGGAAGTGGCCAAAGAGCGTGACGTGCAGATCGCGTCGCTGGGTTCGATCGCCAGCGAAGTTTCCGCCCTCTATGGCCTTAAGTCGCAGCCCACGCTGGTGACCGCCTCGCAGGAAGAAATTCAAGCTGCCGAAGTAACCTCTTCTCTGGATCAGCTCAGCGCCCTGCGGACGTCGGCTCTCAGCGGAGCCGCCACAGTCGGCATCACGCTGGGCCTGACCCGCAACGCCACGACCGCCGACTGGGTTCGCGCCAACTCCGCGCCCAACCTGTGGCCGGTCGAAGGACCGATTACCGGCAGCTTCGGCGAGCGCATTGATCCATTCAACGGAGAAGGTGCATTTCATAGCGGCGTGGATATCGGCAGCAGCTATGGACGTCCGGTCATCGCTCCCGCCGACGGCGTGATTACCTTTGCCGACTTCCTCGGTGGATACGGCAAGGCCCTTATGATGGATCACGGCCACGGCATCTCCACCCGCTACGGCCACCTGTCCGGCTTTGCGGTTACGCCCGGACAACACATCCACCGCGGCGACACCATCGGCTACGTCGGCCTCAGCGGACGTTCCACCGGGCCGCACCTCCACTACGAAGTTCGCATTAACGACACCCCAGTGAACCCCTACAAGTACCTCCGCATCACCGTCGCCCACAGCGGCGGCTTCCCCACCGGAAGCTAGAGCTTTCAAGTTTCAAAGTCCGAAGGTTGCGAAAGCTTCAAGGTTCGCATTGCCCGGTGCAGTTCCATGAGCCTCTGGAAAACCCTGAAACCTACAAGCCGCCCCTACGAGGGCAACGGAACCACCGGCACGCGCCACTGCGGCAGGCTGACCCGAATCACGTTCATCAGTTCCTCGTTGTCCACCGGCTTCTGGAAGAACATGGACGCGCCCGCCTTCAAGGCACGCTCTTCATTGCCTTGGGGATCGCGCGCGCTCACCACAATCACCGGAATGCCGGCCAGTTGATCGCTGTTCTGCAACCGGTCCAGCACCACGAACCCATCCCCGGCGGGCAGACCAAGGTCCAGGATAATCAGGTCTGGGTGCTCCTTCTGGGCGGCTGCGATGGCGGAATAGCCATCTCCCGCAGTGGCCACTTCGCAGTGGTTGGACCGCAGACGCAGGCGCAGCGCCCGCACTAGATCAGGATCGTCGTCGACCACCAGAATCTTCGGCTTCATCATTGATACTTCTCCTTTTTGGATCACGTATTGATTTGACTATCCACTACCTCGGGCAGAAAGCTTTTGCTTTGCCATGCTCCCCAGGACCATTTCGGTGACCTGGTCGGCCAGCCGCTGCACCTGCTCTTCCAGCGTGCCGCCGGGAAAAGATCCGCCCGTTCCGGGTGACGGAAGTTCGATAGGCAGTGCATTGACGGTCAGTTGGCCTTTGCTCGACAGCCCCGCGATTCGGTCCAGCTGCCCGCGAATGCGCGTGGTCATGATCTCGGACCGCTCCAGGTCGGTCGAGGCCACGACAAAGAAAGTTTCTTCCGGGCCCGGATTCCCCAGAGGGGGTAAAACCAGATCCTTATCCAGGTAGACGCAGTGCCGCAGCACGTCTAGGCACTGCTGCCAGACTTCCCGCCAGTTGCCTTGCGGAGGGTTGGTGAGCGGCTTGAGTTCGACCCGCACCAGCACAAACGCCGGGCGCAACCGATTTTCGTGGGTTACCACCGGAAACAGCAGCTTGGGCAGCGAGTAAGTCGGTAACGTGAAGGTGAAGGTGCTGCCTTGCTCCAGCTCGCTGGATGCCCAGATTCGTCCATCGTGCAGCCGGACGATCTCCCGGCAGATGAAAAGTCCCAGCCCCAGGCCTGCCCGATTGTTGTCGACCGCCTCGGGATCCTGGTAGAGCCGGTCAAAGATCAACATCTTGGCTTCCGGACGCAGGCCCCGCCCGGTGTCGCTGACCGAAAGGTAAACAAAAGTGGGATCGGCCTCCACCATGCACGCCTTCACCACCACCGATCCGTCCGGCGGCGTGAACTTGATTCCGTTGTCGATCAGGTTGATGAGGACTTCGAGGACGCGATCGGGATCGGCATAGACCAACGGGATTCTTTCGTCGATGCCTGCCTCCAGCCCGATACGCTTTTCCGCCGCCGTGGGCCGCATCATGGCAACCGCCTGCTGCACCAGGCCCCCGATGGCGATGCAACGCGGTTCCACCCGCATCTTCCCGGTTTCGGCTCGCGTCGCCTCC
>Ga0209517_10009453_pt1 | contig 11112 bp, 11 predicted proteins | sample PeaSoiMetSII2010_FD_187695 | JGI IMG/M metagenome (GOLD analysis project Ga0209517, IMG submission 187695) | Peat soil microbial communities from Weissenstadt, Germany - SII-2010 (SPAdes) (version 2) | ecosystem: Environmental > Terrestrial > Soil > Wetlands > Peat | place: Germany... | reverse complement strand
GATGACCAGCCCAGATCACTAATCAGGCTGGGCGTTGCTGCTACCCCTCGGTATCCTGCCGTCAGCGCCTCAATTAACGCAGCCTTGCCGAAAGCTCACATTCCGCGAGACGAATCCGCCGCCGGCATTCACTCCGCCTATCGAGATCTGGCAAAACGGCACCATCCGGATGTCGCGGGTCCCTCGAGTGCAGGGCGATTCCGTGAGATCACCGAGGCGTACAAAGTGCTTTCCGACCCTGTTCAGCGTCGCCGGCACGACGCTGACTTAGCGAATTTGGAAAGGGCTCCGAGCGCCGACATCCTGCACTGGCCAACCGGACCGATCACAGCACAACCACCCTCATTCTTCGGCCGTCCCGAGAGCATCCGACCGTCTTTCGACGCGCTGTTCGAACGGTATGTGCGGAACTTCCCGGGAATCGGTGTACCAAAAGCCGAGCGAGCGGAGCGTCTCAACCTCGAAGTGGTGCTTACTCCGGAAGAAGCCTCCCGCGGCGGCGTTTTGCCAGTCACCGTGCCGGTTTTCCATGAGTGTCCCGTCTGCCGCGGAACCGGCGAAGACTGGTTTTTCCCTTGTCTCGAATGCCATGCTCAGGGGCTGATCGAGCGGCAAGAGGTCATTCGCATCAGAATCCCACCCGGTATCAGTCCGTCCACTGTGTTCGAGTTGCCCTTGCGGGGTTTAGGTATTCACAATTTCTATCTGCGCGTTCGCGTTTCGATTGGCAGCCACTGAGTCCTAGGGAACTGTCACCACCAGGGCGGCGCAGCGAGAGTTGCCAATCCGCCAGTACCCGTGCGGCAGGTTCGAGTCGAAGTAGATGGAGTCCTCTTTCTCCATGACATTTTCCTCGTCCCCAATTCGCAACCCCAGCTTCCCATGAATCACATAGATGAACTCGACGCCTACGTGCTGGTGCGGACGGACCTTCGCGGGAGCCAGCGGTTGGAACTCAGCGTAGTACGCGTTGAGCTTCCGCTCGACAGCATGAAAATCCAGGCATTCGAAATGAAAGCCTACGTCATCCGTGTTAGGTTTTTCCGGAAACCGCTGACGTTCCCCGCGGCGCACGATCGCCACAACCCGACGCCGGCGCTCGTCGGTGAAGAAAAACTCCAGCCCTACGCTGAACACCAGCGCGATGCGGAGCAGCGTCGGCAAGGTGGGGAATAGCTTCCCACGCTCTATCTTTGACAACAGGGCAGGTGAGAGTCCCGTATGCCGGCCGAGATCCACCAGACCCACTTTCTTTCTTAAGCGCAAAGCGCGCAGCTTTTCTCCAATGGAGTAGCGCTGCAATCCTTCCTGTAAGGTCGGGGAAAGCAAGTTTTCCAACTCCTTTTACTGGCAGTCAAATATCCAGCTGAGATTTGATCATCGTTCACATGACTTTTATTGTGGCGCATCTTCTTTCCTGAGTCAAACATCTTTTACCTAGGACCAAGAGAGATTTGAGCTCTTGACCGGGGAAAGAAAGAGCGAAACCCACCGAAAAAACGAGGAGAGAATCGAACCATGAAGAATTGGAAAGCAGTGCTTCTGTTAGTCGGCTGTTTGATGCTATCCGGATTCACGTCGAATTCGGCCCTTGCCCAGAGCCCCAACGCATCCGTGTATGTTGTGCATGGGATTCCTGGCCATGATGTAAGCGAAAACCTCGACCCCGCGTTGCCCGTGGATGTGCAAGTGAACGGCTCAATCTGTCTGCTGCAAGGTTTCAAGTTTGGGGACATTGCAGGGCCCCTCACCATCCCTGCGGGAAACTACAATTTCACCATCAGCTTGGCGAACACCGTTGACCCATGTTCCAACCCTGCCCTGCTGACCGCCGATGGCGTGGCTCTTGCCGAAGGCGAGAACGCGTCCGTGGTTGCTTACCTGAATGCTGAGGGTGCTCCCGGCGTGACGAAATTCGACAATAATCTCAGTCCAACCCCCGCCGGGCAGTCGCGTGTGATCGTTCAGCACACCGCCAATGCACCTGCTGTAGACATCACTGTAGTCCGGCAGTATTACTACTCGCCGCTCAAGCCCACGACTATTCCGAATGTGAGCAACGGGCAGCAAGCCGCCGCCCTGCTTCCCTCGGAGAGGACATGGAATTTCCCGAGGACGCAGGTTACGCTGACTCCTGCCGGCCAAACGAGCCCCGTGATCGGGCCGTATTTCTTCCAGCTCGAACCTCACGACGTGTATCTGATCTACGCAGTCGGCTCGCTCAGCACGGGATCATTCACCCTGATCAGCAAGACCGTTCCAGGTGTGTAGTGAGCTGCGCGCGAAAAGGGCGACAGCTTCTTGGGGGACGGCTTCTGAAACCAGAGGCAGCCCCTCCCTGGCTGGATCGCGACCTGCGGGCGGCAGCGTACGGCGGTAATGGACGTCTCCACGCCGAACCGCCTCGGGGTCAGGCGAAATCGATAGTCAAACCAAACCACAAAGGAGAATAACAATGAAGGAAAGCTTCAATTCTACTTTTGCCCGCTACCTCGTATTCTGGACGGCCGTTTTGGCGCTTCTGGTAGGCAGCACATGGATGGTAACGGCCAGTGAGAAGAAAGACATCGTCGACACCGCCGTGGCGGCGGGCTCCTTCCAGACACTCGCCAAGGCGCTGGACGCCGCGGGGTTGGTGGATACCCTGAAGGGCAAAGGCCCCTTCACCGTATTTGCCCCCACGGACGAGGCTTTTGCGAAGCTGCCAACCGGCACGCTCGAGGATCTTCTCAAGCCGGAGAACAAGGAGAAACTGGTAGCAATTCTCACCTACCACGTCGTGCCCGGGGAAGTGCTCGCCTCACAGGTGACCAAGCTGAAGTCCGCCAAAACCGTCAACGGGCAGGCGGTGACCATAACCACCGAAGGCGGCGCGGTAATGGTGGATAACGCTAAGGTGGTCAAACCCGATATTCTCTGCAGCAATGGCGTTATTCACGTCATCGACAGCGTGATGCTGCCAAGGTAAAGGAGGACGTTGTGTCTACGGCAGGAGTCATCTCCGACGGAAGAAATGCAGTTACGAGCGAAACACAGCAGTTCCTGGACAAGACGATTTGCGAATGGAGCCAGTATCCTAGCCAGTCCTCGACCGCTTCCCAGCCGGAGAGCAGGAGCCGGCTGGAGACGGTCGTCCGGGAACTGCTCATTGAGCTCGGCGCGGACATTCGCGATCAGCACTTTCGCGGCACACCGGCAAGAGTTGCACGCCTGTACCGCGAGCTGACCCGTGGCTACCGGATCCGTCCCGAGGAGCTTCTGGTCACCTTCACTTCGAGCCACCATGAACTTGTCGTGGTCTCCGACATCAACTTCTACTCGCTTTGTCCTCACCACCTTTTGATCTATCGAGGGAAGATGCATTTTGGTTATGTACCAGACGGGAAAATCGTGGGGCTCTCAAAGATCCCTCGCCTGATTCAAGGCATGGCCGCGCGCTTGATCGTGCAGGAAGACCTGGTTTCGGAAATCGCCGACACATTCATGGCTGTAGTAAAACCGCTGGGCTGTGTTGTAAAGGCTACCGGCCGGCACGACTGCATGGCGGTGCGCGGCGTCAAATGCCACGAGGCTTCCATGACGACCGTGGCATTGCGGGGGGTCTTTCGGGAGAAACCCTCCCTCACGGAGGAATTCCACCAGGTGCTTTCGACGGGCGGGAGGGTTTGAGGGTGGTAACGAGTGAAGATTGAAGCCTGTCTGGACTCAAAAACGTTGCGGAGTAGGATTAATTCGAGAATCTCGCGCAAGGAGGAGTGATGAGGGTTGTATTCTGTCTTCTGGTCGCCGTGCTGTCCACCTTAACGGTGGCGTGGACAGATCTTGCGAACGCCACGTCTGAGGAATCGATGGCCCCGTCAGGAGGGACATTCCCGAAACTGTCTGCGTCCAACCTCGAAAAGCAGACTCTCACACTGCCGGAAGACTTTGCGGGCGAGCGCAACTTGCTCCTCATTGCCTTCCAGCGCGAGCAACAGAAGAGTGTAGACACTTGGCTGCAGGAGATGAAGCGCTTCGACTGGGCGCCCGACTTCCGGTACTACGAACTGCCAACCATCGACAAGCTGAATCCGGTCGCCCGCTGGTTCATCAATAGCGGCATGCGCCGTGGCATTCCCGACCGCGATGCTCGGGCACGGACCATTACGCTCTATCTCGACAAGTCCTCTTTTCGAAAAGTGTTGAACCTGCCCGACGAGAAACAGATCTATGCAGTCCTGATTGATCGTTCGGGGCGTGTGCTGTGGCGCGCCGCAGGTGACTTTGATAAAGCCAAGGCCGCAAGCTTGGAAATGGCTCTAAGGAGAAATACTGACAGCCCCAGGTAGGGATCGCCGCAGTTCGCAATTGGCGTGCGCATTGCTTTTTCTGTATGGGGCACCACACTTCGCGTGATTTAAATGCCCACGTCGGCGCCCTGAGCAAGCCGGGCATGCGCGGCCTCCTCTTAAGCCGGGTCATATGAAGACTCACACTATTCATCGTCCGCAGTGGATTTCAGCGCCGTTAGAGAAGGTTTTCTCTTTTTTCTGCGAGGCCCGCAACCTCGACCGTATCACGCCGCCCGAGCTTCGCTTCAAGCTCCTCGGGCAGTCCCACCTTGAACTCCGGGCCGGCACTTTGATTGATTACGAGCTTGCCTGGCACGGCTTGCCGATGAGGTGGAGAAGCCGCATCGAGGAATGGCGTCCGCCTACTCTGTTCATCGACGTGCAGCTGAAGGGCCCATACCGCTTCTGGCGCCACACCCACAGTTTCGAGGCGCGTGACGGCGGTACTCTGATGAGGGATACTGTCGAGTTCGCAGTGCCGTTCGGGGCATTGGGGGATCTGTACGTTGGGTGGTTGGCACGGCGCGACGTGGATCGGATCTTCGACTACCGCGCCCAGCAGATTTCTCTGCTCTTTCCGGCGGAGCGCGTCGCCTAGTCACGAAATGTCTATGGATATCCCCGAACTTGCTCGCGGCGTCCCCCAAATCCTGTTGACCGGAGGGACCGGCTACATCGGCGGCAGACTTCTGAAGGCTCTAGAGGCGAACGGGCGGGCGGTCCGTTGCCTTACCCGTCGTCCTGAATTCTTGCAAGCACGAGCGGGGCGGCGGACGGAGGTCGTGGCGGGAGACTGCCTTGCTCGCAGCACGCTTGCGCCGGCGATGGCGGGCGTCCACGTCGCCTACTACTTGGTCCACTCTATGGGTTCCGCCGGGAGGTTTGAAGAACAAGACCGGATTGCCGCCCAAAACTTCGCGGAGGCTGCCAAGCAGGCCGGCGTTAAGCGCATCATCTACCTGGGCGGGTTAGGTGAAGTCGGCCCGTCGCTTTCTTCCCATTTGCGCAGCCGGCAGGAGGTGGGGGAAATCCTGCGACAATCGGGTCTGTCCGTCATCGAATTCCGGGCTTCTATCGTGATCGGCTCCGGCAGCCTTTCCTTCGAAATGATTCGGGCGCTGGTGCAGCGTCTGCCGGTCATGATCTGTCCGCTCTGGGTCTCTGTCAAAGCGCAGCCGATTGCCATCGAGGATGTGGTGGACTACCTCGTGCAGGCGCTGGATCTCCCCCTTGAGGGAAGCCGCGTGTTCGAGATCGGCGGCGCCGACCAGGTTTCTTACGGCGATATCATGCGTGAGTATGCAAGGCAGTGCGGGCTTCGCCGTGTGATGATTTCGGTGCCCGTCTTGACGCCACGTCTATCCAGCTTGTGGCTGGGGCTAGTGACCCCTATCTACGCTCGTGTGGGCCGCAAACTGATCGACAGCCTGCGCAACCCGTCTCTGGTCAAGAACCCGTCCGCGTTGAAAGCTTTTCACGTCCACCCGCGCGGCCTGAGGCAAGCCATCGAACGCGCTTTGCACAACGAGGACCGTGAATTCGCTGCATCCAGTTGGTCCGACGCACTTTCTTCCGCCGGACCTCAGCGCTCCTGGGGCGGCCAACGCGTTGGCTCCAGGATCGTGGATTCCCGGGTCGTCCACGTCGACAAGCCCCCTGGTCTGGCGTTCGCACCTATTCAACGGATCGGGGGCCCGCAGGGGTGGTACTTTGCTAACTTCCTGTGGCGTCTGCGCGGTTTTCTGGACCTGCTAGTTGGGGGCCCAGGACTGCGGCGGGGCCGCAGAGACCCGGAGGCGCTTCACGTGGGCGATTCGGTGGACTTCTGGCGTGTCGAGACCTTCGAACCGGGGAGGCGAGTTCGGCTCCTGGCGGAAATGAAGCTTCCCGGGAGGGCTTGGCTGGAGTTCGAAATTGCAGGAGATGCGTCAAGCTCCACGATTCGGCAGACCGCCCTGTTCGATCCGCTGGGGTTGTTCGGGCTCCTTTACTGGTATGCTCTTTATCCTGTGCATCGTTGGGTATTTTCCGGCATGCTACGCGGTATTGTGAAGGCCTGCCACTCCGCTAATCCTGGAAAGGGTAATTCCGCAGAGACAGTCAAATGCGCCCAAGAACCTTAGACGAGCTTTCTCGCGATCCTCGCGTGACCGTGCGACGAGCAGGAACGCCGGACCCGGCAGGAGAGTGTGTCGTCTACTGGATGCAGCGGGCCCAGAGGGCTGTGGATAACCCTGCCCTCGACGTGGCCGTCGAGGCGGCCAATGTCTTGCGCAAACCACTTGTGGCCTTTCTCGGCCTGGTGCCCTTCTACCCCAACGCTAATTTGCGTCACTACACGTTCCTGGCCCAAGGAATTCCCGACCTCGCGCAGCGGCTCGGGCGACGCAGCGTCGGCTTTGTGCTTCGCCGCTACCCAGACCACCAACTGGTGAAGTTCTGCGAAGAAGCAAAGCCAAGTCTCGTGGTGGGCGATGAGAACACGCTGCGCGAACCGGAGCGGTGGAGACAGGTCGTCCGCGACCGTTTGCACGTGCCTTTGTGGACAGTTGACGCCGACGTGATCGTTCCCTCCAAGCTTCTCCAGAAGGAGCATTACGCAGCGCGCACCATCCGGCCGCGCATCCGGGGGCTTCTCGATGAGTTCCTGGTCCCGCTTGGGAATCCCAAGGTTGAAACCGTGTGGAAGCAGCCCAAGGACCTGCCATCGCTTCCCCCTGACGTGGATTTCCTGGAGGGATTCCCTATCGACCGCAGCGTTCAGCCCGTCTCGACTTTCCGTGGTGGGACCGATGAGGCACTTCGCCTTCTGTCTCGGTTTGTCCGGGAAGGGCTCGAGGGTTATACGGTCAAGCGCAATCGGCCTGAATTGGACGGCACCAGCCACCTCTCTCCCTACCTTCACTTCGGGCACGTCGGCCCGCTCACGCTGGCGCTGGCGGTGAAGAATGCGGACGCGCCGCGCCAGGATCGCGAGGCCTTTCTCGAGGAGCTGATCGTGCGGCGCGAACTGGCGGTGAACTTCGTTCGCTTCAATTCTCGCTACGATCACTTGGAGAGCTGCGAGCCTTGGGCGTTGCGGACACTGACAGAACATCGGCGCGACGAAAGAGAATACGTCTATTCCAAGGAGCAACTGGAAAACGCTGAAACCCACGACCCACTCTGGAACGCCGCGCAGAGGCAGATGGTGGTGGGTGGCTGGATGCACGGCTACCTGCGCATGTACTGGGCGAAGAAGATCCTCGAGTGGACACGCTCGCCCGAAGAGGCTTACCAGATTGCAGTTCATCTGAACGATCGCTATGAGCTCGACGGGCGCGATCCCAACGGCTATGCAGGAATCGCCTGGGCGATCGGCGGCAAGCACGACCGCGCCTGGGGGCCCGAGCGGCCCATCTACGGCAAGGTCCGCTACATGTCGCACCAAAGCACCTCGCGCAAATTCGACAGCAAGCAGTATGTCCAGCGCGTGGAAGCCCTAGTCCGCACAGGGGAGGAAGGAGAGATAAGATGATCATGCTCCGGCAGGCGGTCGGCCTGGGAGTTTCGGTGGTAATCTGCTTCGGCGCGGCAGGGCTCGGATCCCTATTGACCAAGCCTTCGATCAGCGGATGGTATTCTGTGCTGCGAAAGCCATCGTGGACCCCACCCAACTGGCTCTTTGGACCTGTCTGGTCGGCCCTCTATCTCGGGATGGCAATTGCTGCCTGGCTGGTGTGGCGCAGGGCGGGAGTTTCAGCCGCGAAACTCGCGCTCACGCTCTTCGCCCTTCAGCTTGTTCTTAACGTTGGTTGGTCGGCTATCTTCTTTGCGCTGCACATGCCTGGGTTCGCCTTTGCCGAGATCGTCCTCCTCTGGCTTTTGATCCTGGCTACGGCAGCCTCATTCGGGCCGGTTTCACAGGCCGCGGGTTGGCTGATGGTGCCGTATCTTTCTTGGGTGGGGTTTGCGGCAGCCCTCAACTGCGCCATCTGGAGGTTGAACGCATGAGCGAGCCAGCAGGTCCCTCCATCCGCATCGGTATTTCGTCCTGCCTGTTGGGTGAGAAGGTCCGTTACGATGGCGGGCACAAGCGCGACGCTTATCTAGTGGAAACCTTCGGCCGCTTTGTCGAATGGGTGCCGGTCTGTCCCGAGGTGGAGATGGGATTAGGGACACCACGTGAAACCCTCCGGCTGGTCCGCATCGGCGAGGAGGTCCGGATGGTGATGCCCAGAACCGGCGCCGATCATACCGATGCCATGCGCAGCTACGCGGAACGCCGTCTAAACGAACTCGCGCAAGAAGATCTCTGCGGATACATTCTGAAGAAGGGATCCCCGAGTTGCGGGATGGAACGCGTGCGGGTGTTTGACGGGCAAGGTCTGCCAGCGAAATCCGGACGCGGCCTTTTCGCGGAAGCCCTGCTCCAACGTTTCCCGAATCTTCCCGTGGAGGAAGAGGGCCGGCTCTATGACCCGCGTTTACGCGAGAATTTCATCGAGCGCGTGTTCGCCTATCACCGCCTGCGCACACTCTTCGCCGGACGCTGGAAGCTGGGCGAACTTGTAGCATTCTATACCTCGCACAAACTGCTGCTTATGGCCCACTCGCCGCGGGCTTACGCGGCCCTGGGACACTTGGTTGCCGGTGGGAAGGCCTTGCCGCGCCCCGAACTGCGCTTGCGCTATGAAGAGGGATTTATGCAGGCGCTCGCCGAGATGGCTACCACCCGTCGCCAAACCAACGTCTTGCAGCACATGGTCGGCTACCTGCGGCCGCATTTGGATGAGGCTTCGCGACGCGAACTGCACTCACTGCTTGAGGACTATCGTCACGGTCTGATCCCGCTTATTGTCCCCCTCATGCTCATCCGACACTATGTTCGGCGTTTCGAGATTCCCTACCTCTGCGGGCAGGTCTACCTGGAACCTCACCCCAAAGAGCTCATGCTGAGAAACCATGTCTGATGGGTACCGCTGTTTCAAGAAAGCTGCATAAGGGTTACAAGAGCGTGCGGCAACGGTATAAGTTCGTTCCGCCGCATCTCACCTATGTGGCGCGAGGCCTCGCGGGTAGTCATGTTGGCACGAGGCAGAACATATTTCGTTGCCCGATGGGGGCTAAGAAGCGAAGCTCGGAACTCGATTCTTGCGGGTTCTACCGCTCAGCAAAGACTTTTGGTCGATCACATGACGGACACCTTTCCCAGCGCCGCATCCTTCGATTTTTCTGCATTTCCGCCGTGAAGCACCCCGTCGAGGCGTGGCGCAATGGAAACGGGCCGAGTTGCAATTTCCAAAACTGCGGGTCTGCCAGGGACAGCTCGAGGTGAGAATGGATTATGCGTTTAAGAAAAAAGGCAAGCATCGCCTTTTACAGACTGAGTTAATACCATAAATTGGTATCTCTCGATCATCCTACTTGCGTTAGGAGATCGCCCCGTGGATAAGCCCAAAAAACTGTATCAGAAAAGGTGATTTTGTGGCTTACCGATCCGCTGGTCATCGAGGCCCCTGTATTTGTTCCACCCGAAAATGCACGAATTGTTCCAGTCGATAATTAAACTGTTCACCGCAATTCGGATCAGGACAACGCAGCGTAAACTTAGACGCTCGGCCCAGTTCTGACTTCATAATTGAACCAGTGATCCTTCCCCATGCTGTTTCGTTATAGACTAAGATGGGAATGCCGCACCGCGTGCAAAGGACTCCAACCCATACCTCGTTGTACGGCATAATCATAGCCTCACATTCTCTTCGCGGAAGCTCTCACAAGCACAACCTAGACGAGAGCGTTGCCGCCGGGCCACTGTCCGTGTCACCCAGTGAACTCGAATGAACACTTACTTAGTCCATATGTCGAGTGCGGAGTAACTAGCTTCCACCACAACAATGCCGCTCTCGCTGACGGAATACTGCTGACGATCTTGTTCGACATCGTGACCAATCATGGCATCTTCCGGCACCTTGACGCCTTCATCCAGAATGGCACGGCGGATTCTGGCGTGTCGGCCGATTTCACAGCTATCGAAAACGATGGACTCCTCCACCACGGCGCCGTCATGAACGTGTACACCCCGGCCGAGGATCGAACTTCGGACCAGTCCGCCAGAGAGGATACATCCGCCCGAAATGACGGAGCCGATCGCCTGGCCGGGACACCCACTTTCGCCAAAGGTGAACTTGGCGGATGGGTCTGGATAGCTGGCGGATCGGATCGGCCAGCGGCGATTATAGAGATTGAGGGCGGGCATCAACCCGCATAGTTCCATGTGGGTCTCGTAATAGGCTTCCAGTGTGCCCACGTCCTTCCAATACGCCGGCTGGCCGGTCGGTTCTCCGGGGATTTGGTTCTTCTGAAAATTGTAGGCGAACATGGGAACGCGACCGATCAAGGAGGGCAAGATGTCACGACCGAAATCGTGATGGCTAGCCTCCTTCTGTGCGTCAGCGTGAAGCTGCCGGAGCAAAGTCCGCGCCGAGAAGATGTAATTGCCCATCGAGGCATAGACTCGCCGCGGGTCACCCGGCACCCTCGGCGCCGCCGCCACCTTTTCGTGAAACGCGACGATGGCTCCGTCCGGTGCAGCCTCGATCACGCCGAACTCCGCAGACAAATGGGCCTCGACAGGAAAAGCCGCAACTGTTACTTCGGCACGTCTTTCCTCGTGAAATTCGATCATCTCTCTGATGTCCATGCGATAAACATGGTCGGCGCCAAAGATGAGTACCAAGGTCTCGTCAATCTCCTCGATGAGATTAATGTTCTGATAAATGGCGTCTGCCGTGCCTTTGTA